>JAESGR010000218.1_pt1 | contig 75249 bp, 42 predicted proteins | sample 9269771 | NCBI WGS metagenome assembly JAESGR01 (sample SAMN15739572, study PRJNA653492) | algae metagenome | isolation source: Chroococcus sp. CMT-3BRIN-NPC107 and co-occurring heterotrophs from well... | place: USA: Clark Mountains Wilderness, California | collected 2010-04-18 | reverse complement strand
TTATTTCTAAATTTCACAAATATATTTATTCTTAATATTTTAACAGATGATTTCAGACACAATGAGACATCGCCAATAAAAATTAGCAAAGAATAATTTATCGATGAGTTCCTTGTTTGATATATCAAATGTCGCCAAGACTAACAAAAATCCTAGTCGGCGCCAGCATTTGCATCAATGCAACGACCAAATCTGCTGCCAGCAGAGCGCCTCGATTAAGGACGATGCCAAAAAGCTGACCATCGGGTTTGAACTTTAACATTCCTTGAGTATGAAAAACATCTCTGACTAATCTTAACGCCCCGAATCGAGCGAACTTTATTTTGTGTTCCGAATCGGTTTCGGTTAACCAGCGCCGCGCCCAAACAAGGGTTCGATGCTGGGCTGCAAAATCCGATGACAATTCAAATCGATACGGGCGTTCAATTGATCATCGAAAAAAGTAAGTTTTCGAAAAAACAGCTTTCGAGTCTGACCGAAAATTTGAGATCTGCTTATGGAATGTCTTTGCGCTCAGCTGCTCGAGAAGTTATAGAACCGCCGAAAAAGGTGGAGAGAAAAGTAAAAGTGATAAAAAAGGGTAAATAATCTTTTAATAGATTATCTCCTTTGTGTCATCTATGAAGACGGAGCAGCTATCAAGTGATAATTACCCGCACCTCTGCTCGACACTTATTTTCAAAGCGCAACTCTGGTGGAATGATATTTTTTGTTAACCACTTCTTTTGGTTCTCGTTGTTCCCGAGTACCGGCACTTTTTCGAGTGCCTCGACTCAATCATCTATTCGGGCATAAAGGTCAATCTGGTGGATCAACCGTGAACCCATGATGTTTTATTCGCTCGGCAGTTCCTGTTGCCAGGAGCCGCCGGTCGGTTAGCCCAATCAAAAAACGGTTATGCGCAAACCATGAGAAACGCCCGGGCATCCCAACTGCCGAAACACCTTCTCTCCTGATAATCCTGAAAAGTTACCTGATCAGGATTTCAGTTGTCAGAGAACGTCAAGAAAATTATTAACTTCAAATATCTTATCGCACGAGTCAACCCCGTCTTCATAATATCATAAAGGACCCTTTTTGAAACAGGAATTGAATCCGTGATTGGAATGTAAAGTTAGTTTTGCGTTTCAGGATCGGCAGCTTCCATATTTTTTCTTGCAAATTGATATTTACAGATTATATCTCAGTATAAAACTGGTGCCGTCAATAATTATGTGGGATAAGTGATTGAGATATAAAATTTCTCTGATTTTTTTGTCGGTGTTATTGTCGTGTGTTAAATTCAAGTTATATCTATCGGTTTTACACGAACAATGCGTCAGTTATTCGGTTTCGAGTAAAACGCGAGATGGGAAATTTTCTATTCTTCGATAAAAGTCTTTCCGAATTAATGGAGACAGCAAAGATGATAAAAAAACTTTTTTTGGCGATTTTTTTGGTTTCAATCTCTGCCGCGGCGACAAAAGCTCAAATCAACCCGGAAAAAGCGGTTATGACTGCGCGTGATCAATTTTCCGATATTAAAAACCGCTCGCTGGAACTCGAACGAATGAAACGCGAGTCTTCAAAACGATCGTCAGACGAAGATATGACATTGAATTTTCCGCGGATCAAAGAGGATTTTGAAGAAATTCAAAAGATAAACAGCAGTATTTTTCGATTAATCAGCACGCAAACGCCGGCTCGCGACGCGACTGTTTTCAAACTCGTCTCCGAACTAAAAGCGCGAGCCGTTCGCCTCAAATCACACTTATTCGCCGATAAATCCGACGCGAAAAAAGAAGCGAAAAACAAACGGCAAATTGTTGAGCAGCAAAATTTAAAAACACTTTTTGAGGCTTTAGACGAATCGATTAACAGTTTTGTTCACAACCCGATTTTTCATAATATAAACATTGTCAATTCAAAGGATTCGCTCAAAGCTCAGAAAGATTTGGAAATCGTCATTGACATTAGCGACGCGATTAGAGCAGTAGCAAAAAACTAGTTAAAAGGATTAGTTGAAACCGATTTGGGCAAATGGGCGGCAAAAACGCAAAGGATGAGTGATTTTATACAAATAATCACTCATCCTTTGGCGTTTTTATCAGCAATCTAATTACTTTTGCCTGAAGGTTCAACCGAAGTTTTCGGCGCGCCTTGTTCGATACCGGCGAGCGCGTCGAATTTACGTTTTGTTTCCGCCGACCAGCCGGGAATCAAATCCGTGACGATGCCATTTTCGTCAACTAAAACAGTGAGCGGCACGCTCAATTCGTCCGTCGCGTAGATCTGCTCGATTGCCGACACGCCGCCGACGACAATCGGGTATGCGACGCGTTTATTGACAACGTAATTCTTGATATTGACGCCTTTTTCCGTATCAACGTTGAGCCCGAGCAAATCGATGCCGCGCGCCGCTAATTTGACGCGCATTTTTTCCAGTTCCGGCATTTCTTTGGCGCACGGCACGCACCACGTCGCCCAGACGTTAATCAAAGTCTGCCGCTTTGTTTTCATCTGCCGCTTAATCGAACTCGCCGCGCCCGCCATCGTTTTGAGCGCGAAATCCGGCAGCGGCTGACCAATTTTGATTTTCAAACTCTGCGCGAAAATTTCCGTTTTCGTCAAAGGATTCGGCAGATTGGCTTTACCGACAACGATGTTTTGGGCTTTTCCGCTTCCTTTTTTCAAAACGATCGTTGAGCCGTTAGTCGCATCCGCTTCAAAAGGCTCGACTTCGCCGTTCGCCCACGTCACCTCGATTGATTCGGCGCGGCTGTCTTTACCCAAACCGAATAAAAGACGCGGATCGTGCTGCGAAATAAATCCGGAACCGCCGGATTTGATTTTCGTCATCGTTCCTGCTGAAGTTTTGACGCGGACGACCGAACCGAATGCGTCAAGACCGATTTTTGCATCGCCTTCGAGCGCGACGCGCAGGTAATTATTGTCCTGTCCGACATTATTTCTAAAAAGCAGATGCGCCTGATTTTGAATTGTTGTCGAGAAAACATCCAAATCGCCGTCGTTGTCAAAATCGGCGAAAACTCCGGCGCGTCCGTCCGTAATCGAATCAATGCCCGAAACGCCCGAAATATCGGTAAATTTCTTGCCGCCTAAATTTAAATAAAGCGGATCGCGCTCGTAACCGCTGAAAGAAAATCCCTGACCGAACATTAACTGATTCTGATCTGAACGAAGCGCGCCTTTTTCATCTTTCCCGTCGTTTGAATGCGTCACAACTTGACGCCAGAACTGGCTTCAGGTGTCCTTCATCGACTTGCCGGAAATAAAACCGTTCGGCGTGTATATGTCTTCCCAACCGTCGTTGTCAAAATCAATAAATCCGCCGCCCCAAGCCCAGCCACCGGAAAATCCGCCGACTTCCGCCGTTACGTCCTTGAATTTTCCGTCGCCCGTATTTTCAAAAAGATTGTTTCCGGCGGCGAGCTTTTTCAAAACATTGTCTTTCGCGCTCGAATTAGGGAAAAGGCGCGAAAGAATGCGGTTTCCCGCTGTCGAACTCATATTCGACGCGTGAATGTCGAGCCGCCCGTCGTTGTTATAATCGCCGAACGAAACGCCCATTCCGTTGCCCGGGTCGAGCACGCCGCGCGCTTCGGCTTCATCAACGAACTTGTCGCCTTTATTGATATACATCGCTTTTTCGCCGAAATCGTTGGCAACATACAAATCCATTTTGCCGTCGGCGTTGATGTCGGCGAATTCCGCCGCGTAGCTCCAACGGCGATCATCGAGTCCCCATTTCCGGGCTTCTTCACGGAAAGTTCCGTTCGGTTGATTGATGAAAAGCAGATTCGGCGTACCGTTCGTCGCTCTGAACCACGAATCCGGCGTTATTTGCCCGTAACGATTATACGAAGTAACGTAAATGTCGAGTCGTCCGTCGCCGTTAACATCGCCCGCGACCGCTGAAAAACCGATGGCATCTTTCGCCACGCCCTTTTCTAAAGACACATCGTTAAATCCCAGTTTGCCGGTTTGCTTCAAAGTGTTTTCAAGCAGAATCTGCTGACCGACTGAAGAAATAAAAACGTCCGCGTCGCCGTCGTTGTCGTAATCGAAAACGAGCGGAGCGGTTCCCGAAGCGGTAATTTTAACGCCTGCCTGGTCTGAAGCGTCGAGAAAACCGCCTTTACCGTTGTTCAGATAGAGAAAATTGCGGTTCGCGCTGACGACGAAAAGATCGATCCAATTGTCGTTGTTAAAATCGCCAGCCGCCGCGCCGCGCCAGACGAAACCGCTGTTTTCCGGCGTTCCGAAACCGGGCAAAGTCGCGCCGACACCGGCGGGAACGGCGACTTCGGAAAACAAATCTTTTTCCGCGACGAGCGAATCGAAACTCAAAATGTCAATCGAATCGAATTGCCAATGTTTGTTCGCGTCGTAACGAACGCGGGCGTTAAAAGCTCCGCGCGCCCATTCGCGTTTGCCGCTCGTGTCGCGCCCGATGACGTAAAAAGCGATGCGCGCTTTTCCCGTCGCGTCGAGAACGGCGGTCGGTTCTTCGGCGCCGAGAACGGCTTTTGCCGTTTCATCGAAATTCGCTTCTTTAACTTTGAATCGAGCGTCTTCTATTTCGGAAAAATGCTCTAAAAATTCTTCCCAATCGGCGAGAAAATCTTTGCGGGTTATTTTGCCCGCGACATTCGCGTGTTTTTTCTCTGTTTGTTCCCACAAATGCGAGTTGATCCACTTGACCTGATTTTTAACCGCGACAGGACGCGAAGGGAATTGATTGGCGGCGATAACCGCGGGAAAATAAGCCGCTGTCGTTTCCAAATCACGGTCGCGCGTCGCGACGGACAATTCCAAAATATCGTTTGCCAGCGACTCGGACAATTCTTCGATCGTTTCCAAACGGCGGCTGTCAACCGGTGCTGTTTTTTCGTTTGTTTGCGCCGGCGTATTACCGCCGCTTTGACCGTAGATTTTATTGAAGCCGCCGTTAAACAGAACTGATAAAATCAGCGTCAGCGCGAGCAAAGTCGTTCGCTTTGCATAAATTCTGTAGAAAACTGAATACTTCATTTTCATCCTTTATTTCTAAATAAATGAGAGAAAAGCTAGTCAACCTGCTTGAAATCGTTTCCAACCGGCAACTCTTTCTAATAATTAAAGTTTTGTTCGCGGTGTTTTGGTGAATATTGCGCTGAATGAATTTTATCACAGAGCTTTTAAGTTCGAAAACAAAAGACGATAACTCAACATTCAAGAGAGGCTGCAGAACACTTACTCGATTCCGCAGCCTTTCTTGAATTGCTTGATTACTGTTTCGGCGGGCGTTGATCAGCCGGAACATTCGCGTAAACGTCTTCATAACTGGCGAAGCCGTCTTTGACAACCGTTGTCATCAGATTACCTTTATCAACTACGACGATTTCCAGAAGAATTGCCGGAATATCTTTCTTGATATTATCGTTTGTAAACGGTTTCGCTTCGGTCAAAGATTCTTTTTTCGCCAATTTTATCGCGGCTTCGACGGCAGCATTAGCAAGCGGAATAATCGGCTTGTAAACGGTCATCGTCTGTTTTCCGGCAGCGATATTCTGCAAAGCGTCTTTTTGCGCGTCCTGTCCGGTAACCAGAACTTTTCCGGTCAATCCTTGCTTGTCAAGCGCTGAAATTACGCCGCCTGCCATTCCGTCGTTAGAGACGACAACGGCTTGCACGTTATTGCCGTTTTGTGTCAAAGCGTTTTCGACCATTTTCAGAGCTTCTTCGGGTTTCCAATCGGTTATGTGTTGATTGGCGACAATTTTAATCGCGCCTGAATCAACTGCACTTTTTAAAACCGCTTCCTGTTCCTTGCGCATAATGACGGCGTTGTTATCGGTCGAAGCTCCGTAAACCATAATGTAATTGCCCTGCGGCACTTTTTGAAGCGCGTATTCGGCGATTTTTCGACCGATTACCGGAACTTGATGCGAAACATAAACGTCAATTTTATCGGAATTGATCAAGCGGTCATAGGAAACGACCGGAACGCCTTGCCTTTTGGCTTCCTCAACCATCGAAGCCGCCTGCGTAGCGTCTTGCGGTGCGATGACAAGCGCGTCAATGCCCTGAGTTAAAAGATTCTGCACATCGTTCGCCTGTTTGTCGGCGCGATTGTCGGCAACCGTTACCACGCATTCGACGTTCATTTTTTTGCAGTGCGCTTCAAATGCTTCGCGGTCGCGCACCCAGCGTTCTTCTTTGAGCGTCGCCATCGAAAAACCGATTTTTACTTTTTTATTCGGGTCGCGGTTTGCCGCCGCGCCGTTGCCGGTAGTCGTGTTCGCCGTTTCCTGCGGCGCGCCCACGCACGCCGCGATCAGCGAAACGCAAAGAAACAAAAATAAAACTTTTAATTTCATTAAAATTATCTCCTAAAATTTAGATACTGTCCGGATATTATGACGATTTTTTGCCGATCATATCCAGTCCGACCGCCGCGACCAGAATCGAGCCTTTAATAATGTCCTGCATATAATCTCTGACATTGAGCAAAGACATTCCGTTATCGAGACTCGCCATAATCAGCGCGCCCAGACACGCGCCGAAAATCGTGCCGCGCCCGCCCATTAAGCTTGCGCCGCCGATAACGCAAGCCGCAATCGCGTCCAATTCCTTCAAAGTTCCCGCGTCCGGCGAAGCCGAACCGACGCGCGCCGTGAAAATTAAAGCCGCGACGCCGGTTAATGCCCCGAGCAGTACGAAAACTTTGACGATATTTTGTTTGTTATTGATGCCGGAAAGACGCGCCGCGTCTGCGTTGCCGCCGATGGCGTAAAGATAACGCCCGAAGGTTGTAAAATTCGTGATGAAAACGCCTAAAAGGGCGACGGCAAGAAAAATTAAAACCGGAATCGGAATGCCCGCATAGGAATTCATCAGGTAAATAAAAACGATAATCGCGGCGATGGACGGAATCGTTTTGAGCATTTCACCCGCGAAATTCGATTCACCGAGTTCATAGGTTTTCTGCGTCTGCGCGCGCCGGAAAGCGACTGCCAGAACAAACAAAATTGCCGCGCCTGCCAGAATCCAGCCGATGTTTGCCGGAATGTAACTTTGTCCGATTGATCTGAAAACCGGATCGGCAACCGGAATCGTCTCCGACTGCGTAATCGCTTTGACCGCGCCGCGCCACGCCAAAAGTCCGCCGAGTGTGACGATGAACGCCGGAATATTGAGATATGCCGTCAAAGTTCCCTGAACGAGCCCGATAAAACTGCCGATAATAATCGCCGAAAGCAGCGCGACCGGCAGCCCGAATTCCCAGTTAACGAGCGCGATGGCGGCGACCGCGCCCGCAAATCCGAGCACCGAACCGACCGACAAATCAATCTGACCGGCGATAATGACCATCAACATTCCGACGGCGATGATTCCCGTGACGGACGTTTGCAGCATCAAATTCGATAAATTCCTGGGCGTCAGAAAAATCGAACCCGTCGCCCAGTGAAAATAAACCCAAATCAAGGCGAGCGCGGCAATCATCGTGTAAGCGCGCAAAGCCGATGTTTCTATCTTGAATTTCGATTCTTTTATTTGTTCGGTCATCTTAAAACTCTTTAGGTATTTCTAAGTGGTTTCTGTCTTAAAATCAAATATTTCCGGTCGCCGCCGCCATCACCTTTTCCGGCGTGACGTTGGCGCGTGTGAACTCGCCGGTTAATTTTCCTTCGTGCAAAACCAAGATTCTATCTGAAAGTCCGATGACTTCCGGAAGTTCGCTGGAAACCATCACGATTGCCAAACCTTGTTTGGCGAGCGCGTTAATATTGGCGTAGATTTCCTGTTTCGCGCCGACATCGATGCCGCGCGTCGGTTCATCCAAAAATAAAACCTTCGGCTTGGTTAAAAGCCATTTTCCCAAAACGACTTTTTGCTGATTCCCCCCGGAAAGCGTTCCGGTGACGGTTAAAGGCGAATTGGCTTTGACGCGCAAATCCGTCATTGATTTTCTGGCTGCGACCGATTCGCGCGCGCGATGCGTCAAAAAAGCGCCGCTGATTTGTTTCAGTCCGGCAAGAGTCATATTGTCGAGAATCGTCTGGTCTAAAATCAAGCCGAAACGCTTGCGGTCTTCGGTCACAAAGCCGATACCATTTCTGATCGCTTCCGCCGGATTGGAAATCGAAACTCGTTTGCCTTCGACGGCGACTTCGCCGGTTGATTTTCCCAGATGCGCCCCGAAAATCGACATCAAAAGCTCGCTGCGTCCCGCGCCCATCAAACCGGAAATGCCCAGAACTTCGCCTTTACGGACGCTGAATGAAATATCGTCAACCAGCTTTTTATTGGTTTCGGCTTCAAAAGCCGTTAAATTCTTGATTTCCAAAACCGTCTCGCCGAATTCGTGCTGGCTCGCCGGGAAAATATCGCCGACCTCGCGTCCGACCATCAAGGCGATGACTTTGGCAATCGTCAAATCTTTCGCGTCATTAGTTCCCACGGTTTTCCCGTCGCGCAAAACCGTGATGCGGTCGGACATTTCAAAAACTTCGCCCAATTTGTGCGAAATATAAATCATTCCGACGCCGCGCGCCTTTAAATCACGCAAAATGCCGAACAAAGTTTCGACTTCCGATTCTGTCAGCGCAGCGGTCGGTTCGTCGAGGACGAGAATTTTCGCGTTTTGCGACAATGCTTTAGCGATTTCGACGAGCTGCTGCGAACCGATGCCGAGATTTCCGACCGGCGTTTTCGGATGGATCGGTAAATTTAAGTCATTCAAAAGTTTTCCGGCGCGATTGTAAAGCTCCGTCCAATTAATCACGCCGAAGCGCGACGGCTCGCGCCCCAAGAAAATATTTTCGGCGACGGTCAATTCTTTAACGAGCGAAAGCTCCTGAAAAATAATGGCGATTCCTGCATTTTCAGCGTCGCGGACGGCTTTAAATTGTTTGACTTCGCCTTCGACGACAATATCGCCGCCATAGCTGCCAAACGGGTAAACGCCCGAAAGCGTTTTCATCAAAGTCGATTTCCCCGCGCCGTTTTCCCCGACCAGCGAATGAAATTCTCCCGCGTGCAAATCGAGCGTTACGCCGTCCAAAGCTTTAACGCCGGGGAATTCTTTGGTGATCGAACGCATTTCAAGAATAGGGGTCATAAAAAATTGATTATTTTTCCAACGAACTTGTATTTTTACCTGCGAAAAATAATCGCTGTTATCCGTCTATTTTATAAAAATTATCGTAACTTACTGTTTACGTAACCGAAACCGACGCGAATTTGTCGATTAGTATCAAACTTATCGCGCCCATCAGCGTCGGGTAAGCGCCGAGCGATGAAGGAATAACTTTGATAATCGGGTAACCCTGACAAGTTGCGGATTCGGCTCCTTTCATTAAATCCTCAAAAATTAAAGACCACGCTCGCACAATCGTGCCGGTGACGATGGCGACTTCCGGCGATAAGCCCTGAAATAAATTGGCAATGCCGATGCCGATGTAGTGAGCGGTCTCTTTCAACGCCGTTTGCGCTTTTTCGTCGCCATCGAGAGCGAGATTGACCAAATCGGTAAAACCTATTTTCTCTCCATTCCCTTTTCTAAGTGATTTCAGGTAGCGAGCGACAGCCGAACGCTCGGACGCAAAGGCTTCCCAGCAATTATATTTGCCCGCCGCACACGCTATCGGCGCGTCCGTTCCGATTGTCATATGTCCGAATTCACCGGCGATGCCGCCTTTGCCGCGATAAATCTGTCCGTCGAAAACGATTCCCGTCCCGATTCCTTTATGAACAAACACCAGCACAAAATCGCGCACCGCGCTGATTTCGGGACGACCGAACCAGAGTTCGGCAAGCGCTGCGGCATTGGCGTCATTGTCAATTTTGACCGGCAAACCGGTAGCGGTCGTTAATCTTTCGGCAACTGCCGGGTTATGCCAGTTAAAGTGCGGAATAAGGATGACTTTGCCGCTGTGCGGCTCGACCATTGCCGGAACGCTGATGCCGATGCCTTCTATCGAACCGCCGTTTTTATGAATGAAATATCTAACGGAAGTGATGATGCGCGCCATCGCTTTTTCAAAATCTTTGTCGGTCGCAAATTCTTCCTGTTCGACGATTCGCCCGGCTAAATCGCTCGTGGCGACAATCGTGCGCCGCTTTCCCAAATCAACGCCGACGGCAACCGGATGCGCCGTCCGCAGCGATAACAATTGCGGCGGTCGTCCGCCCGACGATTCGCCTTCGATTTCTTCGATCAAGCCGATGCTTTTCAATTCATCGACAATAAGCGAGACGGTCGAGCGCTGCAGCTCTGTAAAACGGGCGATTTCCGCTCGCGAAATCGGGCTTTTTTCTCGAATGTGATTAAGAATAATCTGACGGTTGATATCACGAATCGTACTCGACCGAGCCACGTTTGCGCTTTTTAAGTTTATTCGCTTGACCATATTCGTTTTGTTTATCGAAAATTTCTCAGACCGGAAAAACTTATAAAGTATATTCCAATATTCGTCAGTGTATAGTGCAAACTTGAATAATAATTAAATCCGCACGATTTGATTATACCCGGCAGCGAAATTTCCTCTTTGTATATTCTCAAATGCAAAATGTCCAAAACAAATATTATTGCAAAAAATAACAGTAAATTTATTTTTACAGTTATTTTTACAGTTATTTTTAACGGCGATAAACGCGCACGTAATCTATCAGCATTTCCTGCGGAAAAACAGTCGTTGCGTCGGGCGCGCCGCCCCAGTTTCCGCCGATTGCCAGATTCAAGATCATAAAAAACGGGTGATCGAAAACCCACTGTTTTCCCGCCGGCAAATCCGTCGGTGAAATGGTTTTAAATAACTTTCCGTCCACGTAAAAAGCGATTTTGTTTTCCGACCATTCGGCGGCGTAAACGTGAAAATCATCGGCGAATTTTTTATTATCAGGCAGATTAAACGGCGCGCCGATGCCGTTTGCGCCCGAATATCCGGGACCGTGAATCGTCCCGTGAACGGTAAAAGGTTCGCGCCCGATGTTTTCCAACACGTCGATCTCGCCGCACTGCGCCCAACCGACCGCGTCAATGTTATTTCCGAGCATCCAGAACGCCGACCACATTCCCTGACCTTTTGGAATTTTGATTCGCGCTTCAAAACGCCCGTATTTTTGGTCGAATTTTCCTTTTGTAATGAGCCGCGCCGACGTGTATTTGCATTGTCCGTACCAACAGTTAAACGTCGGCGGCAAATCCTTTTTTATTGCTTTGATAACGAGCGAACCCGCGCCGTTATGATAAGCATTTTCGCCGGAATTCGTATAGTACTGTAATTCCTGGTTGCCCCAACCGCCGCCGCCGATTTCCGCTGTCCATTTCGACGAATCAATCGGCGCGTTCGCGGTTTTATTAAACTCGTCTCTGAACGCGAGCTTGCGGTAAACAATCTGTGCCGGCGCGGAAATCGAGCTGCAAAACAGCATCGCAACTGCCAGAATAATTACTGTTTTTCTAAGTTTCGCGCTCATAAATGCGTTAAGAAAATGCCGGTATCAATTTCAAACAAACCGGTGTCGGAACCGTGACGGGAGTTCCCGCCGGAATGAGTTTACCGCTTTTTTCGTCAACGCGAAAAACCACGATTGAATCGGAATTTTGATTTGCCGCGAGCAGAAATCGTCCGCCCGGTTCAATTACGAAATTGCGCGGCGTTTTTCCCTGCGTCGAAACGTGCTCGATTAAATCGAGCTTGCCGTTTTGTGCGTCGATTTTGTAAGAAACAATGCTGTCGTGCCCGCGATTCGAACCGTAAAGAAAATTTCCGTTCGGCGAAACGTGTATGTCGGCGCAGGTATTTGAGCCCGACCAATTTGCGGGCAAAGTTGAAACAGTTTGAATTTCCTTGAGCGTTCCACGTTTCGCGTCAAATTCAAGCGCTGTGACGGTCGAATCGAGTTCGTTAATAACGAAAGCGTGTTTTCCGTTTTGGTGAAACGCGAAATGTCGCGGACCGGCGCCTGCTTTTGTCTGGAAAAACGCCTGTTCCGCATTCGGTTTCAGTTTGCCGGTTTTATCGTCGTAACCGTAAACGAAAACCTTGTCAACGCCTAAATCGCAGGCGACGGCGAATTTATTGTTTTTGTCGAGATTGATCGAATGCGCGTGCGCCGCTTCCTGACGTTCTTTGTTCGGTCCCGTTCCGCTGTTTTGCTTCGTATCAATTGCCGCGCCCAATTTGCCGTTTGCTTCGATTGGAAAAACCGCGACGTTGCCGCCGACGTAATTAGCGACCAGCACGAATTTACTATTTTCCGAAACGGTGACGAAACACGGCGCGCCGCCCAAACTCGCCTGTTTGTTCAAAAACGTCAAATCTCCGGTTTTCCGGTCAATCGCAAACGCGCTGACCGCGCCGCTTTTTTTGCCTTCGTATTCGACGGTTTCATTAACGGCGTAAAGGTATTTCTTGCTTTTATCAATTGCCAGATAGGACGGCTCGACGACGTTTTTGATTGTTCGATACGGAACTAGCGCGCCGGAATCGAGATTTAATTTATAAATGTAAATTCCTTCGCTCCGGCTTTTGCCCGAAGTGTAGGTTCCGATATAAACAAGCATTTCTTTTGAATTTTTATTAGATAACGATTCCCCGAAAATGGAGTCGGTAAACGTCAAAGCCGCCGCGCCGACGGCAGAGAATTTTAAGAAATCGCGCCGCGTTAGATTGTTATTTTTTTTAGACCGCATAAATTTGTAAAGTCTCCGAATACGCTTTTTTTGCCAGCGCGAGCGCGCCGCAAACGCCGCTTTCGCCGCCCAGTTCGGCTGGCAAAATATTGATTTCATCTGCCGGAATCATCGAAACAAACTGCGGCAGCAAGCGACGCAGCGGCGTGAATAACATATCGCCCGCTGCCGCAATACCGCCGCCGATAACTACTGCTTCGGGCGCAAGAATCGTAATGATATTGCCGATCCCGATTGCAAGAAAACGACAGGTTTCATCCCAGATTTCGACGGCTAATCGATCGTTTCGCCGCACCGCTTCGATAATGGTTTGCGCCGATATTTCGCTGATGTCGGAAACCATTTCGCGCAGCAAACTCGGCGCTCCTGACATTAATCTTTCCCGCGCGCGCCGGGCGATGTGAATGCCGGCGCTAATGGTTTCCAGACAGCCGACCGAGCCGCAGTTACAGCGAATTCCGTCCGGCTGAACAATCGTGTGTCCGAGCTCGCCCGCGCCCGCCGCGACGCCGCGAAAAATTTCGCCGTTGATGATGATTCCGCCGCCGATGCCCGTCGAAACCGTTATGTAAACGACGTTTTTATAACCGCGCCCCGCGCCGTAAACGTATTCACCGAGCGCCGCCGCGTTCGCGTCGTTTTCAAGCACGACCGGAACACCGAATTTATCTCGAAAAATTTTGACGATGGGAAAATTGTCCCAATCGCGCAAATTGGACGGCGACATTACCAAGCCCTTTTCGATATCGAGCGGCGACGGACAACCGATGCCGATTGAAACCAGCGCGGCTTGATTTTCATTGAGCATTTCCATCATCGCCCGCGCAACATTTTCGATAATCGCGTCAGCTCCGATTTCCGCCTGCGTCGGCAAACGACGATCGGCGATTTTTTTTCCGTCGATATTTTCAAGCGCGATGGCTATTTTTGTTCCGCCGATGTCTATTCCGGCAATGACTTTGTTCATTTGTTCGGCAAATCGTCAGATTTGATTACTCTCGCCTTCATTCAAATTGAATTCGCTTTATTTTCTCGCCGGCGCGGGCGGAAAAGCGATCTGTCTGATTCGCTCGCTTCTTTCCGCCGGCGAAAGATTTTTCAAATTCGGCATTTCCGCTGCCGCGACGACAAGCATTTTAATGCCCGGCACGAAAGCAAATTCTAAAGCGGCTTTGGGTTTGGCAGTTTCCGTAATACTTTTCAAACGCGAATCGCGCCAATCGCTGGGCGGCGCGGCGTTTTTTTCAAGATAAGAAACGGCTTCGAGCGCGGCGGCATTCAAATTTCGCCAATCTTCGATTAGCGGTTTCGCTTCGTGCAGAGCCGCTGATTTTTCCATCAGCGGCTCGAGTTCGCTTGCCGTTTTGCTCCATTCATCAAGCATCGAGCGAATCTTCGCCGCGCTATTCGCCGCGTCGCCGCCGATCATTTCATCAACCGTTCGATTAAAAATTCTGGCATTCGGCGCGTCGGCTTGCGCGGCGTCAATGAGTCCGGTCAGCGGCGAAAGCATCGTTTGTTTGCGCTGCTGGTAACGGCGATATTCTTTGACCGGTTCGATAATCGAAACAAAGGTTTGCAGTGCGGAAATATCTTGATTATTCGCCAAACGACGAAGCAGCATCGCTTGATTTTTGCGATGCGTTAAACCTAATTCTTCCAATTGAACGTCAACAACCGCGAGTCGCCGATACATATCATCAACTTGATTTATTTCGCGCGGCGACCAGAATCGCTCGGCAATCGCCGCCGTTCGCGTCCAGATGCGCGAATCAATCGTTTCCGGCGAAACCCATTCGCTCCACATCGTCGCTTCGCCGCCCAAAACGCGTTTTTGTTCTTCCGCCGTCAAAGTCGTGTCGGCGGGAATCGGGTCAACCGCGTAATGCTGAGAGGCGGGCTGCATCAAATCAATGTAATAACCGTTCGACAAAACGCTCTGAAAACCTTGCCGCGCGGCGTCGGCGAGCGCTTTTTGCCCGCGCCACGAATGAATGACTACATCTTTCGGCAGATCGGGCTGAAAAATTTCGTCCCAGCCCATCATGATTTTGCCGTTTTGTTGGAGAAACGGAAGAATTCGCTTGTTGAAATAAGTTTGCAGCTGGTGATTATCCTTGATGCCTTTCTCCTTCATAAAGGCTTGGATTTTCGGGTTCGCGTTCCATTGCTTGCCCTCGTTTTCGTCGCCGCCGATATGCATATAAGCGTCGGGAAATAGCGCCGCCATTTCCTTGAAAAACTCTTTTAAAAGCTTGTATGTTTTCTCGTTCGTCGGGTCGAGCGTCGGATCGAAAATTCCCGGATTGCGCTCGATTTTATACGTCACGCCGGGCGCGCCGCTGCCGATTTCCGGGTGCGACACGAGCCACGCGGTCGCGTGTCCGGGCATATCGAATTCCGGCATCACGCGAATTCCGCGCGCGGCGGCGTAATTGATGATTTCGCGGATTTGTTCCTGCGTGTAAAAATCGCCGTCCGATCCCATTCGATGAAGTTCGGGAAATTTTCGGCTTTCGACGCGAAAACCCTGATCTTCGGTCAGATGCCAGTGCAAAACGTTTAATTTAACCGCCGCCATCGCGTCCAGATTTCTCTTTAAAACTTCCATCGGCTGGAAATGACGCGCCGAATCGATCATCAAACCGCGCCACGCGAAACGCGGTTTATCCTGAATCGAAACCGCCGGAAAATAAAATCCGTCTTTATCGCTTTCGAGTAATTGCAGAAAAGTTTCCAGCCCGCGCATTGCGCCGACCGTTGTGGGCGCAGTGATTTTCGCCTGCGTTTCGGAAATTTCTAGATTGTAAGATTCGTCGTCGCCCAATTTCGGAATCGCATTTCCGGTTGAATTGGTTTCGATCAAAAGTTGGACGCTTCCGGCGTCGTTCGATAAATCGCGAGACAATTCCAAAACGGTTCTGCCTTCCAAACGCCGCATCACTCGGAAAATATAATTTCGCAGTCTTTCGTCGGTTTGACCTTTAACGGCGACTGTAAAATTTTTTGAAACGGGTAGTCTGCCGCTTTTCCAGTTTACACTTGCCGGAACGGGCATCAAATTGCGCCGCGCTGTTTCCAGGTTTTGCGCCGAAATGCTGTAAAAGCTGACGAAAAGACTAGCCGCAAGCATAAAACTTTTGAAAAGAATTCTTTGCATAATTTGCATAATTTGAAACTTTTTATCTCGCCGTTTTCTGTAAATTGTTTTGTGATTTATTTTGTAATTTATAAGAATCAACCGCTTTGCGCATACAATCGGCGATTTTCGTCGAACCGGTTTCGAACATATTAAAACCGCCGTCCCATTCCCACCAGGCGCTCGGAATATTCAGTTTTCCCAAAGCCGCATAAATTGCCTCGGCGTGACGGCAGCGGTCGGCGAGCGTCGGGTATTTACTGTATGAACCGAATTCGCCAAGGAAAATCGGAACGTTATTTTTTACCGACCAATCTTTCGCCGCTTTCAAATTCGCGAACATTTTTTCGGGCTGTGAATCGTGCTCGTAACTTTTGATTTGATTTTCGACCCATTTTCCTTTGGCTGTCGCTGGAGTTTCGATTTTAACATTTTTCGACGCAGGAAACGGCACGCCTTTGAGTTCCGGCAATCCTTCGCTCGACCACGTCGCGCCCTGATGCGTGAAAACGAACGGGTCGTAATAATGAAAAGTGTAAATGATGTTTTTATCCGCAAACGGCTGAGAGCCGATCAGTGCCGCCCGCGAATTCCAATCGTGAAAACCGACGATCAAAGTATGATCAGGCGCGACGGCGCGCACGCTTTTAATAATCGCTTCGGCTTGCGCGCGCCAATCTTCGGCTTTTATATCGTGCGGCTCATTTCTGAGTTCAAAAAACACTCGTTCGGGATCAGTATTTTTGTATCGTTCCGCGATTTCCCGCCATAACCAGACAATTCTTTCCGTCGTCGCTGCGCCCTCGACTTTACCGTCGAATTCGACGTGATGTAAATCAATGACTGCATTCAAGTTGTTGTCTAATGCCCATTTGACGAATGAGTCGGCGAATTTTAAGCTTTCCTGATTTTCCCATTTATAAGGTTTTTCGTAATTCGCCCAAGCGCCGAAATTTATCGGAATTCGCACCGTGTTAAAGCCCGCGCGGGCGATTTCCGCGAACATTTTTTCGCGCTTCGCCGCTTCAATTGGCTTGACGAAATCAACGTAATTTTTCTCTTTCGTTCCAGACCACCAATTATCGAGATACGACAGATTCATTCCCAATCCCATTCGGTCGGCACGTTTCTGCGCAACGCTCTGTGCGGCATTGCTTTGCGCCCCGATTAATAAGATCAGCAGAAAATAAACTGTTTTTTTCATACGTGTCGAATGGAAAAGGAGAATATGTGAAAAAATATTTGGTTTCGGAGCTAACTTTCGTTTGAAAATTAACCGACTAACCTTCAAAAGCTGGCAGAAAGTTCGCTCCGAAACCAAAACTCATCGATTTATCGAAGCACAAATTTTTCGCTCAGCCCGCCGATCATCACCGTAAAATCGCCCGGCTCGACCGCCGGTTTGTTGTCCGCGCCGATAAACGAAAAATCTTCGCGGTTGAGCCTGAAAGTCAAAGATTTGCTTTGCCCGGGTTCGAGCGCGATTTTAGCGAATCGTTTGACACGTTTTCCGGCGGGAGAAAGCGATGCCACTTCGTCGCGCAGGTAAAGAATCGCCGTTTCTTTGCCCGCCCGCTGTCCCGTGTTTCTCACGTCGACGCTGACGGTTATAGTGCCGTTCATCGGGATCGAAGCGGAAGAAAGACGCAGATTGCTGTATTGATAAGTCGTGTAGCTTAATCCGGTGCCGAACTCGAACTGCGGCTTGTTGGCGACGTTGCCGAATGCGGTTTCTTCGGTCTCAAACAATTTGTGGTCGTACATAATCAAATTATTCGGGTTGCGCGGATATGTGAACGGCAGTTTTCCGTTCGGATTGTAATCGCCGAAAAGCACGTCGGTGATTGCCGTGCCGCCTTCGTTGCTCGGATTGAGCGCGAGCAAAATTCCCGGAACGCGGTCGGCAATGCGGCTGATGACGCGCGGGCGACCTTCGACCATCACGAGAACGACTGGTTTTCCGGTCGCGATGATTTGTTCGGCAAATCTAAGCTGCGTTTCCGGCAAAGTTAAATCGGTAATGTTTCCCGGCGTTTCCGTGTAAGAACCTTCGCCGAGACACAAAACGACGACATCGGCATCTTTCGCTTCATCAACCGCTTTTCTCACATCAACTTCTTCGTCAACGTCGGTTGGCGTCGCATTTGACGGCGAGCCGGCTTTGCGTGTAATACGCGTTCCCTGAACGAATTCAAAATTCTTTCTGCCGACCTTCGCTTCAATCGCGGCGCGAATCGTCATTTTATCTTTCGGGTAAAGCGACGGCTCGGAACCTTGCCACACCCAAGTCCAACCGTTATTTAACGAAATCAACGAATCTGCTGTCGGACCCGTGACAAGAATCTTTTGATTTTTGTTGAGCGGTAAAACATTTCGATCGTTTTTCAGCAAAACCATCGATTCGCGCGCCGCCTGCAAACTGACTTGCGCGTATTCCGGTCTGCCGAAATTACTTCGCGCGGCGGCTGATGGCATCGGATTTTCAAACAAACCCAAATCGTATTTCACTTTCAAAATGCGGCGGACAGCTTGATCAATACGCGTCATCGGAACTTTTTTCTCTTTGACGAGTTCGATCAAAAGATCGGCGAAGCTGTAATCGAGCGGAACCATAGACATATCAATTCCGGCGTTAACTGCCATCATCGTCGCTTCTTTTTCGTCCTTTGCGACTTTCCAGAAAGTAACGAGCTTTTTGATATCTTCCCAATCCGAGACGACGAAACCGTCGAATTTCATTTCGCCGTAAAGCATATCGGTCAAAATCTTTTTATTGACGTGTCCGGGAATGCCGTTGATTTCCGCCGAATTGACCATCACCGTTCGCGCTCCGGCTTTGGAGGCAGCGGCAAACGGCGGCATGACGTATTCACGCAGGTAATTTTCGGGAATCCATGCGGGCGTCCGGTCGCGTCCGGTCAGCGGCAAACTGTAACCCATATAATGCTTGAGACTCGACGCGACGCTTTTTTCCGAGCTGACGTCCTGTCCTTCCAATCCGCGCACGAACGAAACGCCCATAACAGTCGCTAAATACGGGTCTTCGCCGAATGTTTCCCAGAATCGTGCCCAAAGCGGCTGACGACCAATATCTAAAACCGGCGAAAAGCTCCACGGAATCGCCGCCGCCCGCGTTTCCATCGCCGTAATTTCAGCCGCGCGATGCATTAACGCCGGATTCCAAGTCGCCGCCATTCCGATTTCCTGCGGAAAAAGCGTCGCGCCCTGCACGTAATTCGCGCCGTGAATCGAATCAATGCCGTAAAGGTTCGGAATTTTAAGGCGCGTTTTCATCGAAGCGTCTTGAATTCTTCCGATCAGCTCGTGCCATTTATCAACCGTCAAAGCCTGATCGCTGACGTTCAAAAACGAACCGACTCCGTATTTGTTTATCGCTTTGTCGAGCTTGGCGTTGTCGACCTGCACATTCTGATCAGCGCCGCCCACAAACATTCCCATTGTCAGCTGCGTCATCTGCCCGACTTTTTCTTCTAAAGTCATTTTTCGCAACAGCGCCTCAACCCGCGTCGTATTGTCGCGTGTCGGTCGCGGCTTACGACTCATCTCCCGGAAAAACGCGTCGCTGTCGGAAATTTCGCGCGTTACCAAATCACGATTATTTACTGTTTGAGCGAAACTTTGTTGTAGTGGCGTGCAAAAGGTTGCAACGAACAGTGCGATATTTAATAATAAAGCTGTAACTTTCATTAGATTTTAAGTGTCCTTTAGAAAAGTCGGGATTGAAAAACTTTCAGACATTCTATTTTATTCGCGTAAATACTGCAAGTAAAATAAATTGTGTCCGGCAACAAAAACAATGATAAATATATCGAATGTTAAATTACGCCGGTTTTCCAAAAAAAATAAAAACCGGCGTAATTTATAAGAAGTTTATTCAATAACTAATTCGATATAATAAAAGTAACAATAAAAAAGGAGAAAAATATATGAACCGCAAATACCGAAACTTTGTTTCGTCCGCGCTTATTACCGCGCTCGTATTTGTGCTTAATACAACTATTAACAGTCAGGAGAAATTTGCGCCGGAAGTTTTAAATGAAACTGATGCGGCGCGCATTGTGCCGTCGAGCTTTTATTTTGCCGGACAAAGCGCTCCGACGCAAATCCGCAATTCGGCTGTCGCGCGCATCGGTAAAGACCGGCATATTATCGCCGGATTAGTTGACACTTCCGGTTACTCGACGGAAATCAGCGGCAAGTACGAAGGTTTTTTAATTACGGATTCGCCCGTCAATATCGGCGGCAGACAGCTCGGGACCGGCGCCTACGGCTTCGGGTTTTCGATTGACGGCAAACTGCATATTTTCGATTTAAGCAGCAAAGAAATTATGGTGGTCGAAACGAAAAATGATGCCGAAATGAAACGTCCGCGTCCTTTAATGATGATCGTTGCACCGAACGGCGTGAGATTTTACAAAGGAAAAAACTACGCGCTCATTACGAAAGTAAAGTAAAACGGAAATGGAAAACTCAAGAAGCCGCTTTATTTTGCATTTTCCATCTCAATTTCCCGTTAATCATAAAAATTTTTCTCTAGTATTTCTGGGCTTTCTCGATTTCCTGTTTCAGCCGCGCGAAAAACCGCTTCTATAATCGTCATGTTTTTTACCGAATCTTCAAGCGGAATCGCCTGTTCGGAATTTTCAAGAATCGCTTTTGAAAATAAATCTCCTTGAATCGTGTATTGATCGGCGGCGGTGATTTCGATTGTTTCGGTATTCCTGCCGTATAAATCCGAGCCGTCGTCAACGAAAATCCGCGTCGCGGTTTCGGGCGGAATATTAAAAGGAATTTCGACCTCGATGCGCCCTTTCGCGCCGAAAAACTGCATTCTTTGGAACGGCACAAGCTGCGTTGAACATGTAAAAATCGAATGGCAGGACGGAAAATCGAGAATTGTCGACGTTAATTTATCAATTCCCGAATTCGCGTCGCGCGTGATCAATGCTGAAACCGTTCGCGGTTCTTCGCCGAGAATAAAGCGCGAAATGTTGATACAGTAGCAGCCGATGTCCATCAACGCGCCGCCGCCTGTTTCGAGGTTATTGCGAATGTTTGCCGCGTCCGTATTGAAATAACTGAAGAAGCCGTTGATTGCCTGTAATTTCCCGATGCGATTTTCATTGATTAAATCGCGCACTGCAAGCCACTGCGGATGCGTCCGAACCATAAACGCTTCCTGAATTTTCACGCCCGTTCGGTCGCGCGTTTCGATTAATTTTTCGGCTTCTTTCGCCGTCAGCGCAATCGGTTTTTCGCACAAAACGTGCTTTCCGGCTGTCGCGGCTTTGATCGTCCATTCAACGTGCAGATTGTTCGGCAGCGGATTATAAATCGCGTCAATTTCATCGTCGGCTAATAATTCATTGTAAGAGCCGTAAAATTTCGCAATCTTCAAATCATCCGCCGCTTGCCGAGCCTTTTCCACGTTTCTCGACGCGATTGCCGTAATTTCGCAATAATTTCCTTTCAGCATCGCCGGAATTACTTTTTGAACCGCGATATTCGCCGCGCCCAGAATGCCCCAGCGGATTTTTTTCGCCATATGTTTTTATATCGTAAAAGCTAAAATTCGCGCGTCAAACAAAGATTTGCTTTGATGATTTGACGCTTTTTCATTTGCCGCCCGCCGCCATTTTCCGCGCTTCAGCGCCGAGAACCGCGCTCAGCTCGATAATTTTTTCCAAATCCAGTCCCGTTTTTGCCGAAACCGCATCATCAACCGTTCTCAAATTTTGAAACATCGGACTCGCCACAAAGCTGCCGATTGTATTATCCAAGTCAACGATCAAATCACGAACGCTTTTCGCCGGTTTAGTCTCCGTTTCCGTTTTTTCTACTTTCTTTTCTTCTTTTTTTACTTCTTTCTTCGCGTCGGAAATTTCGACTGCGGCGGTGAATAGATTTGATTTCAGACGAACCGCGCTTTCATTTATTTCGAGCGCGGATTTGCTGATTTGCGTGTAGTCAATTTTACCGCTGCCTTGATAAGTTTTAATTACGGTATCTTGCGACAGTTGAATTTGCTCGTAATCGGTTTTAATTTCGCCGTATTTTGCCGCCAATCTGTCTTCTTCAATTTTTGCTTCCGCAACACTAACAGGCGTTTTTCCGGTTTTTTTTGCATCCCGCTCGATGCGATCCATTTCCACTGAACGTCTTTTCACGTCAGTATCGCGCAGATCTTTGTCGCCCGCTCCGGGCGGCGGCGCAACCTGCGAGTAAATGTTTGAATAACTTGCGGTTGAAAACAACAAAGCGATCAAAATAAATAGGTTTTTCATTTGTTTATCTCCAAAATCAACTGAGTTTCCGATTACTTAATTTAACGCGAACTAAAATTGCTCGCGCCGGTTACGCCTTTATTTTGCGTTACCGTTAAAATGCGATTCGGCACGACGCCGGAAATCGTTTCGTTTTTGCCGTCGCTCCAGCGAACTTCGACAGATTGAATTTTCTCGCCGTTTCCGAAACCGAAATGAAGTCGGAAATCATTTTGCGACAAATAACTCGCGCCGGCTTCGACTGTTTGCGTCATCGAGCGTTTGTCGGTTTTCACGATAATTCGCCCGCCGACGGCGTCTTTATTTTTTCCGTTTTGAATTAATTTAAACGTTACGCTTTGATTTTTGTTTTCGCTCGTATTGAGCAAAACCGTCGGCGCTTCACCGAGATTTGTCACGACGACATCAATCAAACCGTCGTTGTTCAAATCGCCGAAAGCGGCGCCGCGCCTGGACTTTAAAGGCAAATCGCGCAAGCCGGAACTCTTGGTCGAATCTTCGAATTTCCCGTCGCCCGTGTTTCGATGAAGCAGAAAATGCTGGCGAAAACCTTCCTGCGTCTGGCTTTTGGCAAATTCGATTTGCGGGTAAACGTGTCCGTTGACGACGAATAAATCCAGCCATCCGTCGTTGTCAAAATCAACGAAACCTGTTCCCCAGCCGACATAAGGCTTGCTCGGCTGTCCGGTTTTCGTTTCGAGCGAAACGTCGAGAAAACCTTTGTTTCCCAAATTCCGGTAAAGCGCATTCGGTTCATTATCGAAATTCGTCGTGAATAAATCCGGTTTCCCGTCGTTATCGAAATCGCCCCACGCGACTCCCATCGAGCCTTGCTCCACGCCTGCGCCGCTGTAACTTGTTCCGGTTTGAAAACCGACATCCGAGAACGTTCCATCAGCGTTGTTTTTATATAAATAATTCGGCGTCCCGTCGTTGGCAACATAAAAATCGAGCCAGCCGTCATCATCGTAATCGCCCCAAATCACGCCTAAACCGTAATATTTCGCTTTGTCCGCGACGCCGATTTTTTCGGCAATCTCTTCAAAAGTGCCGTCGCCGCGATTGCGGTAAAAATAATCGCGCTCGCCGGGCAGACCGCGCGGTCCGCATTGCACGCGAATGTTTTTGAACGAACACGTTTGCGAGCTGCCGAAAACGGGCAAATTATTTAAATCGAGCGAAACATAACCGGCAACGAAAACATCCAGATCGCCGTCGCGATCGTAATCCGCCCACGCCGCGCCGGTTTGAAAACCGGTGCCTTTTAAACCGGATTTCTCCGTCGCGTCCTCGAATTTACAGCTGCCCTTGCCGCGATAAACAGCGTTTCCCGCAAAACCCGTGATGAACAAATCCAAAACACCGTCAGCGTCATAATCAACTGCCGTCACGCTCATTCCCCAGCCTTTGCGAGTTAAATTTGCCGGCGCAGTAATATTTTCGAAACGCGGCGTTTTCGACTTTTCGCCGTCAATTTGCCGGTAAAGCGTAACGAACAAATCGCCGCCTTTTTTGAAATTTTCGACCGAAGATCCGTTAACCGTCGCCGCATCTAAAAAACCGTCCCAGTCGCAATCAAAAACCGCCGCTCCGCCGCTCATTGATTCGACGATGTAACGATTTTCGGCGCTTGAAATATGAGAAACATTGATTCCGCTTTCAACCGTAACGTCTTTAAAAGTAATTGATGAGCTTTGCGCAAATGCGGCAATTTGCGCGAAAATAACGAGAATTGTAAAAATTAAAAAACTTCGCATCAATAGGTGGTCAGCATAAAAACTAAGAAAAACTGAGGAGTTTTATTTCTTCGCTTTCGGGCGAATTTTCTCGAACGGCACGATTCCTTCGCCTTCGAGAACCGCGTAAAATTTATCAGCCGGGACATCTTTGAGCGTTTCCGTTTTACCGGAATTCCATCGGATTTCTATCGAATCAACTTTCGTCGCTTTGCCGATTCCGAAGTGAACGCGCAGATCGTTTTGCGAGAGGTAACTGCCGCCGCTTCGTATTTCTTCGATTTGCACGACTTTTCCCGTCGTGATTTTTAACCGCGCGCCGATTGCCAGCGGATTTCCTGTTTTGGCACCGAGTTCGAGCGTAATCCAGTGATTCGTTTTGTCGCCTTCGTTTTTCAAAATCATCGGCGAGCTGTCCAAATCTTCGACGACGACATCAATTTGCCCGTCGTTATCCAAATCTCCGAACGCCGCGCCGCGCGAGACGCGAAGTTCCGACAGCGCCGCGCCGCCTTGTTTCGTCGCGTCGCAAAAAGTTCCGTCCGCGTTATTGACGAACAAAAGTTTGCCCTGTTTATAACCCAAACCCGATGAAATCTGATCCATCTGCGGGTAAACATGTCCGTTGACGACGAATAGATCGAGCCACGTATCGTTGTCCAAATCAAAAAATCCGGTTCCCCAGCCGACATAAGGGCGCGAAACCTGCGCGACCTTCGCCGCGAATGAAACGTCCGTGAAATCGTATTTTCCGTTGTTGCGGTAAAGCGTGTTGTATTCGTCAACAAAATTCGTCGTGTAAATCGAAAAATTCCCGTTGTGCAGATAATCGCCGACTGCGACGCCCATCGAGCCTTGCTCGGAACCGTCGCCGCTGACTGCCGTTCCGGTAATCAAACCGTCGTCGGCAAATTTTCCGCCGCCCAAGTTGCGGTAAAAATAATTAGGCGTCGAATCGTTGGCAACGTAAGCATCCAGTTTTCCGGTATTGCCGAAATCTGACCAAACCGGCTGCATGCCGTAATAACCGTCTTTGTCGTCCATTCCCGATTGTTTTGAAACGTCGGTGAAAGTGCCGTCGCCGTTGTTTTTGAAAAGACTGTCGCCCGCGCCTTTTAAGCCGCGCGGACCGCACTGCACGTCAACGCCGCGAAATTTGCACGTCGGCATCGAACCGAACGTCGGCAAGTCCGTTAATTTAAAGTCAACGTAATTAATGACGATTAAATCGAGAAATCCGTCCGCGTCATAATCGCCGAACGCCGCGCCGACCGACCAGCGACCGTCGGCGACTACGGCTTTTTTCGTCACATCCGTAAAAGTGCCGTCGCCGTTGTTTTGATACAAAACATTGCCGCCGAGACACGTTATATACATATCGGGAAAGCCGTCGTTATTAAAATCTCCGACCGCGCCGCCCATCGCGTAGCCGGGAAAACCGACGCCGGCTTTGTCGGTCACGTCCGTGTATTTGCCGTCGCCGTTGTTGCGGTAAAGCAAACTTTTCGATTTTTCCTTTTTTAAAGCCATTTCGACCGTCGGCGCGTTGGTAAAATAAATGTCTAAAAAACCGTCGCGGTCGTAATCGATCAGCAGAACGCCGCCGCTCATTGATTCGACGATGTATTTTTTTTCGGGCGCGGAAGTGTGAACGAAATTGATTCCCGTTTGCCGGTAAATGTCCGTCAATTGCGGGATTTTCCGGTCTTTGCAAACGTCGTTGCCGGTTTGCGCCGAAAGCGTTTGGCTGGCAAAAATCGAAAGAAAAATTATCGCTGTTAAAAATTTATAAAATTGCATTACATTCCGTTTTTGTTCGGGCTTTTCAATTTTTGAAACGTTTCCAAATGTTTTTTCGCCAAATCTGTTTCGCCGATTAAATTGTATAAACGGCTCAATTGAAAGTGCGTGTCGGCGTCGTTTTGATTTATCGAAACGGATTTTTCCAGCACATCGCGCGCTTTGGCTTCCGCGCCCGATTGCAGATAAACCGCGCCCAAATCGCGCAAGGCGAGCCAGTAATTCGGCGAATCTTTGATTGTTGCTTCAAGATATTCAATCGCTTTCGCCGTTTCGCCCTGCGTTTTATACGACAAGCCGAGCTGATATTTCGCTTCAAAATTCTGCGGATTAATTTCAATGCATTTTTGAAGCTGTCGTCTGGCGTTTTCCAATTTTTCCGGCTGCGCCGCGTAAGTTAAACCGAGCGCCAGACAACCGCGCGAATCCTGCGGGCGAAGTTCGGCAAAACGATTTAACGATTTATCCGCCGCAGGTAAATTATTGTTTTGGAGCGACGCCGCCCCGTGCAGATATAAAAATTCCGGTTCGTCGGGTTTTAATTCCAAAAGTTTTTCCGCCGCTTTAACCGCTTTTCCGGCTTGATTGGCACGCATTGCGGTAAAAACAAACTGGCTCAAAACAGTCGTCGAGTTCGGATTTGCCGCCAACGATTTTTCAATCAAATCCAAAGATTGCGCGGAATTTCCCTGTTCACTTTCGAGCAGACTCGTGACGAAAAGCAAATCCGGCGAATCTGGATTGATTTTTGCCGCCTGGCTTAAGTGAATTTTGGCGTTCGTTAAATCCTTTGCATAAATTTCGACTTTTGCCAGTAAAATCAACGTTTCAGCATTATTCGGCGCGGCTGAAATAACGGAGCGCAAGACATCCGCCGATTCTTTATACATTGCCGCGGCGCTTAAAATTTCGGCGAATTTTATCGAAACGTCCGGATTTTGTTTTGCCGCCGTTTTCGCTGCCTGAATCAAAGCAAAGGCTTTTTGTTTTTCGCCGGACTGCAAATAACACCCGGCGCGAACCGGCAAAGCTTCTCTGTTTTTGATTTTCGCGGCGAGTTTTTCGATGTAAACGTCCGCTTTTTGACAATCGCCGACGAGCGCGAACGTTTCGGCTAAATTCAATCTCATTGCGTCGCCGGCTACATCGCTTTCCGCGATTTCATTCAAACCGTCAATTGCCTGTTCGCGGTTGCCAATTTGAAAATTAATCTCGGCGAGATTAATTTTCGCTGAAATCAAGCGCGGATCAAGCGATAACGCTTTTTGATATAAAGACTTCGCTTCGTTCAAGCGATTTTGCGCGAATCGAAGTTTTCCGAGCAGTTCAAACGCTTTCGCTTCGTTCGGATTTTTAACCGCGTAATTTAACAGCTCGCGCTCAATCGCCGCGTAATTTCCCTGTTCGATGCTTTTTTCAAATTTTATTAACGCGCTGCTGTCGGCAGTACTGTTCTGCGCGAAAACAAAACCTGCGCCGACAAATATTAAAATGCCGGTGAAAAAAAATTGAAATATAAATTTGTTACGGAGCATTTTTGTCGCCGCCCATCGGCATCAGACTTTCTATTTTCCGGTTGGCGGATTTCAGTTCCTGATAAAGTTTCAACTCGCGGTCGGCGTCTTCCTTGCGCGCGGCTTTGCGATAAGCAATGCTCAACTGGTAATGAATATAATCTTTTTTCGCATCGGAATTCGCCGCCGCTTCGAGCCGTTCGATTGCCTTTTCGGTTTCGCCTTTTTCGTTGTAAATTTTTCCTAATTGGTAATGCGCGTCGGCGTAATCCGAACGCAACGCGACCGCTTCTTTTAACAACTTCATCGCTTCGTCAGTGCGGATTTTCCTTTCGATCAAAGTTAAAGCCAGATGATATTTCGCCGATTCGTCCGCCGGATTAGTTTCGAGTTCCCGCTGAAAAGCGCGTTCAGCTTCATCATAACGATTGAGCCGGATCAAGCTCTGTCCGATGAAAAAATTAACTTTCGGCGCGTTCGGGGCGAGCACGGAAACTGCGCGGAATTCTTTGACCGCTCTTTCGTAATCGCCCAATAACATAAAACCCTGCGCGGCATTTGTTAATGTTTCGGGGCTTTTTTGCGAAATCTGCGCCAATTTATCAAACACGACTGCGGCTTCCTGATTTTTTTCCGTTTGAATCAGAGAAATTCCATAAAAGTAAGCCAATTCGGCATCGCCCGTAATTGCTGCCGACAAAGGTTTAAGCGTTTCGACGGCGTTTTTGAAATCTCTTGAGAAATAATAGCTCGCGCCGAGCATCTGACGGGCTAAATTATCCTGCGGATTCGTTTTGATTTGACGCGCGAGCGGCGCGACGGCTTTGTCGAATTGGGCTGCGCGGAAAGCGACGATGCCGCGATTTCTGTCCAAATTCGGAAAATCCGGTTTCCATTTGGCAGCGCCGTCAAACTTTTCGAGCGCGTCGGACAATTGATTATTCTGCACCGCAATAACGCCGAGATTGTAAAAAGCCTGCGCCAGAATTTCGGACAAATACGCTTTGAGTTTTTTTAATTCGGCGATTCTCTGGACGGGCAGATTTACTTCGGTGTCTGCCGGAATTTGCGCCGGATTTCCGACAGGCAATTTTTTCGTGTCGCCGACAACTTGACTGAAAAGCTCGCTCAACTCATCGCGCGTTGTCGTGATCAATTTCGTTTGCAGCTCGCGTGCTTTGGCAAGCTGAGCCTCGCCTTCTTCGCGGCGTCCTTCCTGCACGAGAAGGCGTCCGAGCATATAATGCGTGCGGCGCGATTCAAAACCGTTTTTGGAAGTATTGACCGAAAGCTCGAGGGCGCGGCGCAGAGTTTTTTCCGCCGTTTTCAAGTCTCCGTTTTCCATCTGCGATTGACCGAGAAACAGATGCGCTTCACCGCTTTTCGGATTTAGCCGAACGGCTTTTTGCAGTAAAACTATGGCTTTTCGGTGATTATTTTCCGACGACGCGACGACGCCGGCAAAGAAATTCGAGTAAAAGTCTTCGGGCGTCAATTGCAGTTCTTTTTCAAACGCTTGACCCGCTTCGCTCAATCTTTCGCTGCCGCCGTGCTGCAGAATAACGTAACCGAGAAAAAAAGCGGCGCGCGGCTGTTTCGGATTCAAAGCCAGAGCGCGTTTGAATTCGCGTTCGGCTTCGAGCGGATAATTCGTCTGCTCGTAGGCTTGACCGAACAAAATATGCAGTTCGGGATTCGGTTTCTGAAAAGTCGCCTGCATTTCTTCAAACAGAAGTTTGGCGCGTTCCGACTGTTTCAAATACAAATAAGTTAAACCGAGCGCGCGCGCGGCATCGAAATTCGGCGCGAGAAGCAAAACCTTTTCGAGTTCGGGAAGCGCGGCGGCGTAATTTTCCTGCGTGTAGTAAATATTTCCTAAAATATAACGCGCGTATCCGTTTTTCGGGTCTAATTCAACCGCCGCTCGGGCTTCTTCGAGAGCCTTTTCCGTTTCGTTCGACCGCAGGTAAGCAACCGCCAGATCAATTCTGACGCGGGCATTGTCGGCATAAATCTTCGATTCGGAAAGCTGTTTGACGGCATTTTGCAAATTTCCCTCTTCGATCGAGATGTTTCCTAATCTTTGTAAACCGATGCCGACAATCCGGCGATTCTCGATTCCGGCATTAATTAAATCGCCGGAAATTTGATAAGTTTCAGCCGCGCTGACGCGTTGTTCCAAATTTTCCTGCTGAGAAGACTGCGAGACGGATTGAATTGGCGAAATTTGAGCGCAGAAATTGACGGTGCAGAGAAAAAGTAAAATTAAAACCGATACTTTTGCTGTCATATACTGCGAAAAATTCTGTTGAAAATTCTTTTCGGGACTTTTTGAAGAGTGAAAAAATTATACCACAAAATAAAAATGGCAAGAAGATAAGGTTTAAACAACAAACCGTCTTCTTGCCATAATCCAAAAGTCGGAATTTAGAAATTCAATCTCAACGCGTATTGAATTTCACGACCTCCGCGCGTTCTTCCGGCTAAACCGAAATTACCGTTGAAACCAGCAGAAGTAATCGTGTTGTTAGTCGGAGTACAAGCGGTATTCGCGCCGCCGCACTGTATTTGTCCGTTATAAAAGAGCAGCGGGATGCTGTCGCCTCTAAACTGCGGCGTATTGAACGCATTGAAGAATTCCAAACGGAATTGAACACGCGCCTGTTCGCCGAGAAAACTGTTTTTTAACCAATCAGGCGTAAAGTTTTTGTAAACCGAAAAATCAACGTTCTTTGTAGGAGAGCCTAAACAGGTAGTCTTTTTCGGAACTGTTTCACCGATTCTGTAACCGACTAAAGTGAACGCGGCTGGATTAATAAACCGTCCGGTTTCAGTATCAATCGTGCACGGAACGCCTTCGACGCGAAGCGGACGTTGATTGGCGACGCCCGTTCCGGTTCCGGTGATTCCGGCTTGGAAAGCTCTGGTCAACGGAGCATTATTGTTATTTGGATCAAATCCGTAAATGCTTTGAATGCCTGTTGCGTTTATAGTCGGAGTCAATGACGTTCCGCTTGCTACTTGAACGATGGTCGCCACTTCCCATCCGCCGAGAATTGTTTTCACAAATCCATTGGAGCCGTTGAATTTAGGCAGATTGTAAATCAAGTTGGCGACAAAAATATGCGGACGGTTGATGTCGGATTCGGCAAAGTCCAAATCACGGTTGTTTCTATCCAAGACGGCAAAACCGCTGCTTGAACCCGACGAATCGTTCAAACCGAAATCAGCCACTGATCGGGAAAACGTATAAGCCGCCTGCATATTAAAGTAATTCGACAATCTGGTCCTGAACAAAACCTGCAGCGAATCGTAATCGGCTCTTCCGTTTCGTTCAAATATGTAAATCGAACCGTAATTGCTATACGGACGCAAAGCGTTGACGGCATTTGCGTCTGCGGCAAAAGCCGCCGCGCGTTGATTTTGCGGCAAAACCTGATTGACATCGGAATGCGTCAACTGTTTGCGGGCGCGGTTGCCGACATAGCCGACTTCAACAACCGTGTCTTTCCATAATTGCTGTCCGAGCGAAACGTTAAACTGCAATGAATACGGAGTTGCCGCTTCCGGGCTGAATCCGAATCGCGGCGAGCCGTTCGATGCCGCTCCCAAACCTGAAAATACCGTTCCGTCCAATGTTCGCTGACCGCCGACGGTCGCCGCGAACGGTGAATTTTGTGTTAATGCAGCGAACACCGGGCTGACGCGTTCACGAAGGAAGAATTGTCCGAATCCGGCACGGAGAGCCGTTTTGCCGTTCGAGAAAACGTCCCACGCAACTCCCAGTCGAGGAGCGAGGTTTTTGTAACTATTCTCGCGCAGTGAACGATTGGAAAATTCAAGCGGCGTGCTGGCACCCGCAATTCCGGCACACGGGTTAGTTCCAACAGGGACGACCAAACCATTACACGGATCGGTCGCCGGTCTTGCCGGATTATACGCCTCAGGCGAAAACGAACTGATCAAATTGCGTTCGTCATAAGGCTCAAATAATAAAGAATATCTCGCTCCTAATTCCAAAGTTAAATTCGGTCGAACTTTCCATGTATCACCGAAATAGAATTCGAGATTTTTATATCTTGCTTGTCCGACCGGCATCGTATTGGTTTCACTGAATCCGAAAAGCGAACCCTGCGTTAAAACGTCGGCTAAATAATTGCCGGAATTGTTTCCGCAGCAGGCTCCCCAGAATTGCGGCGTTTCGTTGCTCGGACCGGAATCTTCATCTTTACCGGCGGTATCATACAAAAATCCGGCTTTGAATGTGTGATTTCCCGAAACTTTAGAAAAGTCATCTCTGATCGAGTAAATATCGAGCGAGTTTCTAAAAGGAATCTGCGCCCATAAATCTTGTCCGGTGCCGTAATTGAAAGGAGCGATGCCGCCCCAAAAAACCGGATGCGGTCGATTTACACCGTTAACTTTAACGTCATCGGAAAAATATCCTGGAATAGCAGTGTTAATCTGTTGGTTAAGATCCGCGCCCGCGCCGGGAGTAACGTTAATTCGGTTAGCCGAATAAGAAAATTGAATGTCGTTGATTGCTGATTGCGAGAGCGTCGTTGTCAGCTTAAAGGCAGCCTGCTGCGACGGCTGGCTCCAACTGCTTTCGACAGTCGGAAAAGCGTCATCGCCCCACAAATTGCCGGTTAAAACCGGGTAACCGTTTGACCAGTCATCTCTGGTAAATCGCCCGAATATCTTATTGTTATCATTCAAATTGTAATCTATGCGGATATTCGATTCACGAAAGTCAATCGGTGAATTTGCCGATATTGCCCAGTTATTGCAATTACTGTCAAAGGGACGATTTGCCTCAGGAAACAATTGAACCAGCGCTAATCCGGCAGAACTGATTTGGCTTTGCGGAATTACTTGCGTGTCTGCGCCGGGACGCCCGTTTCCGATCGTCGGTAAACTACATTGTCCTGTTCTGCGAAAATCACCTGTGCGTTCGGCGGCAGTCGGAACTCTGCCGAACCGCGACTGACCACGGATTTCTTTGTTCCATTCCTGCGAAAAAAAGAAAAACAGACGGTCTTTAATAATCGGACCGCCGAGAGAAAAACCAAAATCGTGTCGTTTCAGCGCGTCTTTCACTCCGCCTCGGGTTTTGGCGAAAAACTCGGCGGCATTAAGGGCGTCGTTGCGACCGAAGTAAAAAGCACTGCCGTGAAACTCGTTGCTTCCGCCGCGCGTCACCAGCGAGATGACCGCGCCCGCGGCTTGCCCGTATTCAGGACCGTAGCTGTTTCGCAGAGATTTAAATTCGGCAATCGCTTCGATTGAAGGAAACAACAAAATCGTGCGGTTCGACCCGGTATCGTTATTGTTGGCTCCGTCGGTTAAAAACAGATTGCTTTGCGCCGAGTTGCCGTTAACGGAAAAATCAACGCCGCCGAACAAACCTTTGCTTTTGCTGTCAAAATTATTTGCCGCGGCAACGCCCGGCTGCAGCTGTGTCAGCTGAACGAAGCTTCGTCCGTTAAGCGGCAGTTCGCGTATCTGTTCGCCGGTCACGATTTCCCCGACCGTTCCCGTTTCTGTTTGAACCTGAATTGTTTCAGCCGTGATTTCCACGACCTCTGAAACCTGACCGATTTCCAGAGCGATGTTTTGGCTGGTTACACTGGCAACATTGACTGTTACATTTCCAACCGCGGTTTCCTTGAAACCGCCTTTTGTCACCGTTAGCCTATATGTTCCGACGGATAAATTCGGGATAGTATAGTTCCCGTCCTGACTTGTCATAACCGTGCGCGTTTCGCCCGTACCCACATGCGTAACCGTAACGGATGCATCGGGAACAGCCGCGCCGCTTTGATCGTTGACAGTGCCGGTAATCTGTCCCGAAGTCGCAGTTTGCGCTGAAACTGCGTTTAACAAAGACATTATAATCAAAAAGACTATTCCTGTTTTCAAAATAAAACTTTTTCGCGGAACTACTTCTCGAAAAGCCGCATTTTGCAAAGGAGTTGTTTTATTCATAGAAATTCCTCCGAATCTAGAGTCGCTTTATTTTTTGAATTGCTTACTTTTACGCACCTTATTTTTTAAATTTATAAAATGAGTTCTTATAAAAATATCCAAGAAAAACAGGAAAATACGGGCAGTTAAATTATTTATAATTGCTTTTGAAAAGCGGCATATTAATAATTTCTTTAATCTTGTAAATAGAAAATTTTAGAAACTTAAAAATACTTTGTTGTATGACCTAACAAAAGCTAATATGAATTTAACATATTGTCAAGATATTTTTGCAAAATTAGAACTTTTATTATTACAATCGAACCCGTTAATATATATAACGATATCAAAACGCCGTAATTACATTGAATTCGGATGAATTTTTCGCATTATATTTGACCGCGTATTGATAAATGAAAATTACTTGCAAGAAGGAGTTAATTGGTGAATCGAACAAATCTTCTAACGAAAGTTTTACTCGCGCCGATCTTCGTCGCTCTCGTTTTTTCCGCAAATTTGTCTGCTCAAACGTCTTCATTCGTTTCCGTTAAAAACCATCAATTTTACTCCGGCGGCAAACCGTATTATTTCATCGGCACGAATTACTGGTACGGTACTGTTTTAGGATTGGAAAAAGATAAGCGCAAAGGCATTGAGCGACTGAGGCGTGAACTGGATTTTTTGAAAGCGAACGGTGTTTCCAATCTGAGAATAATGGCTGGTGCGGAAGGCGCGGGAATGATTAACGGCGTGATGCGCGTCGCGCCGCCGCTGCAAACCGCACCGGGTAAATTCGATGAAAGCGTGCTCGACGGTTTGGATTTAATCCTGGCGGAAATGGGCAAGCGCGAGATGAAAGCCGTTGTCTTTTTTAGCAATAATTGGGAATGGAGCGGCGGTTTCCAGCAATATTTGACGTGGGAAAACAAAGTTCCCGACGCGCAGAAAACCCGGAAATTAACGTGGGACGAACAACGCGACATCGTTTCCCAGTTTTACGGCTGCGAGCGGTGCAGGGAAAATTACAACAAACAGGTCAATTTAATTCTGAGTCGCACGAACAAATACAACAAGAAAAAATACACGGAAGATTCTGCCGTGATGGCTTGGGAACTCGCTAACGAACCGCGCCCGATGCGTCCGTTTGCCAACGACGGTTATAAGAAATGGATTCGGGACGTCGCTGCGATAATCAAAGCCAAAGATAAAAATCATCTGGTTACAATCGGACACGAAGGCTTGATGGGAACCGAAGATATGAAGCTTTTCGAGGAAATTCACGCTGACCGGAATATTGATTATCTAACGATTCACATCTGGGCAAAAAATTGGGGCTGGTTCAAAGAAGATAAAGTAGCCGAAGGGTTTCCGAACGTTCTCGCCAAAGCCGTTGATTATATTAATCAGCATTTGCCGGTCGCCGAACGGTTAAACAAACCGCTTGTCATAGAAGAATTCGGTTTGCCGAGAAACAATCAATCGTTTGATATTAATTCTTCGACCTCGCTTAGAGATACTTATTATTCCAAAATTTTCTCGATTCTCGCCAAACATTCGGAGACGAACGGACATATCGCCGGAGCCAATTTTTGGGCTTTCGGCGGCGCGGCTCGTCCGATTAAAAACCAGATTTTCTGGAAAAAAGGCGACGATTACATGGGCGATCCGCCAATGGAAGAACAAGGACTAAATACCGTTTTCGACAGCGACAAAAGCACCTGGAAAATAATAAATTCTTTCAGCAAATCTTTAGCCGCTGTTAAATCTTCTCGTAAAAACTAATTATTCTTCAAATGGTTTTTGTCTAAATTTCGCGGCGGATTTTATTTTTGAAATAACGAACGTAGCGACGGATAAATCGTTCGATATGCCTGATAACTTTTATTCAAAATTTCGACCGATTTTTCGTCCGGTTCGATTCTTTCGGCGATACTAATGGTTTTGGCGCATGCTGCATCAATCGTCTTCCACTCGCCTGCGCCGACTCCGGCAAGCAGCGCCGCGCCGTAAGCCGCGCCTTCGTCGGATTCGACGGTTTCGACTGTTTGACCGTAAACGTCCGCTTGAATTTGCCGCCAAAGTTCGGAACGAGCGCCGCCTCCGCCGAGCCGGACGGTTTCAATCGGAATATTCAGTTCTTTGAAAATTTCGATCGAGTCTCGAAGGCTGAACGCCACTCCTTCTAAAATGGCGCGAACGACGTGCGCTTTTGTATGGCTCGCGGTTAAACCGATCAAAGAAGCGCGAACGCGCGAATCGACGTGCGGCGTGCGCTCGCCCATTAAATACGGCGTCCACAGCAATCCGTCCGCGCCGTCAGTGATTTTCGTCGCCGATTCGACCAACTCATCGTAACTTTCATCGGCGGCGAAATTATCTCTGAACCATCGAAAAGAAAGTCCGGCTGCTTGAGTCACGCCCGTGTTGTGCCAACGATCCGGCGCGGCGTGGCAGAACGTGTGAATTCTGCCTTTTAAATCTATCGAGGGTTTGTCGGTAACCGCGAAAATGACGCCCGAAGTGCCGATGGTCGCGCAGACCGAACCGACGCGAACGATGCCCATTCCGATTGCTCCGGCGGCGTTGTCGCCCGCGCCGGCAACGACCGACGTACCGGCAATTAAACCCGTTTCGGCGGCGCATTCGGCGGAAATCGTGCCGGTAATTTCCGCCGATTCGTAAAGTTCCGGCAGCAAACTTTCTTTCATTTCAACCGCCGTCAGCATTTCCTTTGACCACTTACGGTTTTTCACATCAAGCAAAAGCGTTCCCGATGCGTCCGTAACCTCCGTCGCTTTATCGCCGGTTAAACAAAACCGAACGTAATCTTTCGGCACCAAAACCGAGCGCGTTCGATTCCAAATATCCGGTTCGTTTTCTCGCGCCCAGAGCATTTTCGGCAAAGTGAAATTCGGCAAAGCCGGATTGCTGACGAGTTCGATGAGTGTTTCCGCGCCGAGTTTTTCGGTTAATTCGCGGCATTGTTTTTCGGTGCGCTGGTCGCACCAGATAATTGACGGGCGCAGAACTTGGTCGGCTTCGTCCAAAAAAACCGCTCCGTGCATTTGCCCGGAAAGCCCGATTGCGCCGATTTCTTCGGCTTTGACGTTTTCGTTTGCTAAAACCTGCCGAATCGCTTCAGCCGACGCTCGCCACCAATCCGGCGCGTCCTGTTCCGCCCAGCCAATTTCAGGCGAGGCAAATGGCTTGTGCTCGATTGTTGCGGAAGCGATAATTTTTCCGTCAGCATCAATTAAAACGGCGCGAGAACCGCCCGTGCCGACATCTATTCCGAGAAAATTCATAAAATTTATCAGACTTAGTTGGACGACTGTGCAAAAGAATTATAGTATAACTTTCAATTCAGTAAAGCTCGGAAAATAATTTTCCAAATCTCGGAACGAATCAAGAAAATTCAAGAATTTGTCTTTGTTAAATTTCGATTTGTTAATTTTTGATAACGCGCGGTGAACTTATGAAAATCAAGCAAGACGGTTTTATACGAATCTCGTTCGGATTCGTTTTGGCGGCGGTTTTAATTTTATCTTTGATGCCGGCACGAGTTCCGGTTCAAGCGCAAGCTGAAAAATTTCCTTATAAAAACGCGCAGCTTTCGATAGATGAACGCGTCAAAGATTTGCTCGGACGGATGACGACGGAAGAAAAAGCCGCGCAAATGATGTGTTTGTGGATGGAAAAGCCGAACGACAACAGCCGCGTGCCGAAACAGCAGATGCCTTTGGGCGGCGAATTTTCGCCGGAACTCGCCAAAAGTAAAATGCCGCACGGCATCGGACAGTTTGCGCGGCAGCGCGAATATCGAGACGCGAAACGCTCCGCCGAATACGCCAACGCCGTACAAAAATGGCTGATCGAAAACACGCGTTTGCAGATTCCGGCGGTTTTTCATGATGAAATTCTGCATGGCACGATGGGGGAAGGCGCAACCGTTTTCCCCGTACCGCTCGCGCTCGCGTCGAGCTGGGATACGGATTTGATTTCTCGCGTTTTTACGACAGCCGCTCGGCAGACGCGCATTCGCGGAACGCATCACGTTTTGGGACCGAATATGGATTTGGCGCGCGAAGCGCGTTGGGGACGCAGCGAAGAAACTTACGGCGAAGACCCGTATTTGACTGCTCGAATGGTCGTCGCGCTAGTCAAAGCCGTTCAGGGCAACGCGACTTACCAGAATCCGAAAATCGGTGACGCGCATGTCATCGCCACCGGAAAACATTTTGCCGGACACGGACAGCCGGAAAACGGAACGAATATCGGACCGGTTAATTTATCGGAAAGAATCTTGCGCGAAACGCATTTCGCGCCGTTTGAAGCCGCCGTTAAAGAAGCGAGTTTAATGAGCATTATGCCCGCGTATCACGAGATTGACGGTGTTCCGGTTCACGCCGACAAATGGATGCTCGACACGCTTTTGCGCCGTGAATGGGGATTCCAAGGAACAATCGTTTCGGATTATTACGCGATGACGGAACTTGAAAAACGTCATAAGGTCGCCGCCGATTTAGCCGATGCCGCCAAACAGGCTCTCGAAGCCGGACTCGATATCGAACTTCCGGATCCGAGCGTCAATAAAACTCTCGTCGAGCAAGTAAAATCGGGAAAAATTCCCGAAGCTCTCGTCAATCAAGCCGTTGCGAGAATTCTTTATCAAAAATTTCAACTCGGACTTTTTGAAAATCCGTATGTTGACGCGGAAAAAGCGGCACAAATGACCGACACGGCGGAAGACAGAAGTTTAGCCGCCGAAGCCGCGCGCCGTTCGATTGTTTTATTAAAAAATGAAAAAAATGTTTTGCCGCTCGACCGTGCAAAATTGAAAACCGTCGCCGTTATCGGTCCGAATGCCAATCGCGCTCATTTAGGAGGTTATACCGATCCAAATCCGCCGCGCACGGTCAGCATTTTAGACGGCATAAAAAACAAGCTCGGAAATTCCGTTAAAGTAAATTATGCGGAAGGCGTCAAAATCACGAAAGAAGGCGGAAACTGGTTTGGCGACGCGGCAACGCTCAATTCCGAAGCCGAGGACAATAAATTAATCGCCGAAGCCGTTCAAACCGCGAAAAATTCCGACGCGGTCGTTCTGGTCATCGGCGGCAACGAAGATACGAATAAGGAAGCTTGGGCGGAAAATCATCTCGGCGACCGCGATTCGCTTGAATTGGTCGGGCGGCAAAACGATTTGGTCAAAGCAATTCTGGCGACGGGAAAACCGACGGTCGTTTTTCTGGTAAATTCAGGTCCGCTGGCGATTAATTACGTTGCGGAAAATGTTCCGGCGATTTTGGAAGGTTTTTATTTGGGCGAAGAAACCGGGACGGCGGCTGCGGACGTGCTTTTCGGAGATTATAATCCGGGCGGAAAACTGCCCGTTTCGTTTCCCCGTTCGGTCGGACAGCTGCCCATTTACTACAATCACAAACCGACCGCCAGACGCGGTTATTTACTTTCGACCACCGCGCCGCTGTTTCCTTTCGGTTTCGGCTTGAGTTACACCACGTTCAGTTACTCGAATCTGAAAATTACCAAACCCGTGATTAATTCGAATGAAGAAACGACCGTCACGGTTGATGTTACTAACACGGGCAAAAAGCGCGGCGATGAAGTGGCGCAAATGTATATTCGTGACGAAGTGAGTTCGGTGACGCGTCCCGTCAAAGAACTCAAAGATTTCGCGCGGATCAGCCTCGAACCGAATGAAACCAAACAGGTAACTTTTAAAATAACGCCGGAAAAACTGGCTTTTTATAATCGCGAGATGAAGCGCGTGGTCGAGCCGGGCAGTTTTCAAATTATGGTCGGCGGCAGCTCGGTAAGTTTAATAAATCAGGTTTTGGAAGTTCGCCGGTAAATAGCCGTCAATCAAATTTGTTTACGCACTTCCGATTCTAAATAATTTTCGGGGTGATTGGGAATGATTTTACTCTTTCTCTTCCAGGATTTTTCTTATTTTACCGGCAAGAGAATCGAACGTGAACGGTTTTTGGATAAAGTTTATGCCCTTTTCATTGATACTTTGTTGGAAAACCGAGTCGTCAGTGTAGCCGGAAGTAAAAAGCACCTTTATTTCCGGCTTCATCTGCGCCATCTTTTCGGCTAATTCGCGCCCGCCCATTTGCGGCATAACGACATCGGTCATCAGTAAATCAAAGCTGCAGTTCGTTTGCCTGCAAATATTTAAAGCCTCAACTCCGTTTATCGCTTCGGTAACTTCATAGCCGCAGGCTTCGAGAACTTCGCGGCTGAGATTGCGCACCATCTCCTCATCTTCGACGAGTAAGATTTTCCCCGTTCCGGTTGACGATTCCTCGACTGGTTTTCGCACTTCTTCCGCCTCAATCGAGCGGCGGACGGGCGGCAGATAAATCTTGAAAGCCGCTCCTGCGCCCGGGTCGCTGTCCACCCAAATATAGCCGTCAGATTGTTTGACAATGCCGTAGACTGTCGCCAACCCCAATCCGGTTCCTTTTCCAATGTCCTTGGTCGTATAAAACGGTTCAAAAATATGGCGACGACCTTCCTCACTAATTCCGATGCCCGTATCTGTTACAGATAAAAGAACATACATGCCCGGTTGAGTCGGAATATGTTTGGCGGCAAATTCTTCATCAATATAAACGTTTTTCGTTTCGATCGTCAGATTTCCGCCTTTCGGCATAGCATCGCGGGCATTGACGGCGAGATTCATTATGACTTGCACGAGCTGCCCGGGATCGGCTTCGATTTGATCGAGCATCGGATCGAGCCGGGTAATAAGATGCACGTCTTCACCTATCAATCGCTGCAGCATCTTGATTGTGTCAAGAACTACATCGTTCAGGTCAATGACTTTCGACTGAAGAATTTGCTGCCGGCTGAATGCCAGGAGCTGGTGCGTTAAAGACGCGGAACGCTCGCCGGCTTTTTTAATTTCTATAACATTCTGTCGCAAAGGGTCATCGCTGTTTATTTTTCTCAACAGCAAATCGCTGTAGCCGTTAATGGCGGTCAGCATATTATTAAAATCGTGCGCGATGCCGCCCGCCAAACGACCGACAGATTCCAGTTTTTGCGCTTGTCTGAGCTGTTCGTCTTTTTGCCGTTCCTGTTCCAACAGCCGGACATTTTCAATAGCGTTCGCCGCGAGATTAGCAGCCATCTGCATAGCGGTCGCGTGTTCTTTCCCGTATGCCGCCATCTGCTGACTTTGCACTTCGATGGCTCCAACAATTCGCCCCATCACCGACATCGGAGCGACAAGACAGGAGCGCGACGGGTTTGGATTTTTATCAATGCCGATATTAACAATCGGTTTGCCCGCCATTGTCGCTTGAAAATCATCTTCAATAATAATTTTGCCGCTTGCAACGGCGCGGCTGTTCGGGCTGCCGGTCATCCCCATTTCGGGAAAACCGGAGACGTCGATTTCTTCGCCGTCAGAATAGATAAAGGTCGGAATGCGAACGTCGCGCGCCGCGTCATAGAGCGAAACGAAAAATCCGGTGCACGGAACTGAATTGACAGCGAAAATGTAAAGAGCGCGGTAAATCGTTTGTAAATCGCGTGCCGTGCCGAGCGATTCGGTTAAGCGGGCGATGCGTCCCAGCAGTTTTTCATATTCGAGAAGAGCGCGCTGGTTGGCTTCAAGCACCGCTTCTTCTGCCTTTTTGCGCTCGGTGATGTCTCTTTGCGCCGAAACTATATAAAATTTTCCGTTACTGGTAAAAGTTGAAATCGAGGCTTCCAAATCAAGGATTTCTCCCGTCTTGCTGATTCCCTTAAATTCATAAACCGTCGGCGCCTGTTCGCCTTGCATTCGCCTTCTCCCGTATTCAATCACACGCTCATTGTCTTCGGGAGTCTGAAGTTGTGTGATGGAGTTGCCGATTACCTCGCGGGCATCATCGAAACCATACATCCGCAAAAAACATTTGTTAACAAAAACTACTTTCTCATTTTCCTCGACGGCGATTCCGTCTTGCGAGGCTTCAAAGATAGCTGCCAGCCATTCTTCATTTTGCCGTTGCAGTTCCTCGGCTCGCTTTCGTTCGGTAATGTCGCGGGCAATGCCGATAAAAAAGTGCTTGCCTTCCTGATGTTCGCCGAATGAAATTTCGAGCGGAAAGCGATGACCGTACGCGTGCAGAGCATATGTCTCCACGGAATTCCTGCCCGTTGTCAGATAACTGTAAACTCCCTCTTCAAGAGTCGGGCGCAAACTCGTCGGCATCAGCATCGTCAACGGCTGTCCGATCATCTCCTCGACTTTATAGCCGAATATTTTCTCGCCCGCCTGATTGATAAATAAAATCGTATTGTCGTCGGCAATTTTAATAATCGCGTCCGACGCGGTTTCCGCTACGATTCGATAGGCTTCGTCGCTTTCGCGTTTTGCTTTTTCCGCTTCTCTCTGCCCGGTAATGTCCCGCGTGTGAACCATCACAATATCGGGCGGGACGTAAACGTAACTAATATCAAGATATCTTGATTCACCCGTAGTTCTGTAGGTGTAAAGCATCTCGGTCTGAATAACCGTTTTTTCATCGAAACACCGGTTAAAGTTTTCAATCATAACCGGCATATCGTTGTAAAACTTGCTCGCCGTTATGCCGCTCATCCCGCTGATCTTGCTGTGCGGCAGATTTTCGGCTGCAGAGTTGTAATCAACTAAAACAAAATCATCTGTTGTCTTCCACCATGTATAGGTGGGAATCGGAAGCCCTTTATACTGAGCTTTGAATTTTTCCTCGCTTTCGCGCAGAGCGACCTCGGCAAATTTCCGATCGGTAATGTCCTCGACCATTCCGATACAAAATTTTAACTTTCCATTGTCTTCGGGAATGATCGAAGCTGTCAGATTAGCCCACATGAACTCGCCGTTTTTTTTGATATAGCGTTTTTCTATCTGATAAGATTTGCGTTTTCCGGTGAAAAGTTCCTGAGCCAAAAACCAATCTTTGTCGACGTCATCCGGATGCGTAAACTCGGGAAAAGACATTCGCCTGAGGTCTTCGCCCGTGTAGCCGAGCATTCGATGTAACGCCGGATTGCTGTGTATCGGAATCCCAGCCGCGTTGACCAGAGCGATGCCCATCGCTGCATTCTCAAAAATTATTTGGAGCTGATTTTGACTCGTGCGGAATGCCGTTTCGATTTGTTTGCGCTGCGTGATATCGCGCGAGTTGACGACCGCCACCAATCCTTTTTCCGGGTCATCGATATATTTTCCGACCGATTCAAGAATTGCCCATGAACCGTCGCTTTTTCTGAAGCGGTATTCAATCGGTAAAGTCGTCAGCGATTTTTGTACTTTATTCTTAAAAAAATCAATTGCCAGTTCCCTGTCATCTCTGTGAATGAGTTCAAAGCTGCTTTTACCGATTACTTCATCGGGGTTGTAGCCGAGAACGGTTTCAAGAGACGGGCTTTCGTAAATGATCGTGCCGTCGGGCGAAATTATACTGATTACATCCGAAACGTTTTCGGTTACCGAACGGAAATGTCGTTCGCTTTGCCGAAGCAGATCTTCCATTTTTTTCCGCTCGATCAAGCGTGCGGCGCGCGCGATCAGATGCAGCGGCTCGTATGGAGATTCGATGTAATCGTCCGCACCCGTTTCCAATCCTTCAACGACGCTTTGCGTATCTTTTCGCCGGGCGCTGACAAGCAAAATGGGCAGCGTGCGGAGTTTTTCATCAGCCCTGATTAATCTGCATAAATCGATGCCGTCGCTGATGGGCATCATGACGTCGCTGATAATCAGATCGAGTTCGTGCTTTTGCGCCGCTTCGTATCCTTCACGTCCGTCGGTCGCCGTCAAAACACTGTAACCCGCCTGACGGAGGATAAATTCCATCATTTCCAGCTGGTCGGGAGTATCGTTAACAACGAGAACTATTTTATTGTTATGAAAATTCATGCAGATTTTTCCCGAGCCGGATGAGAACTTGAAATTTCGTAAGCAAATTTATAATAGTTCCGGCAAAAGGCGTTAGCGCATATCCGCGGAATATGAAACGATAAATTTGATGTTGCGCTGCCCGCTCGTTTGAAAAGTGTCGGCAAAGCTATAAAGCTCTGTGGGGAAGCTGAGCCGGATAAAAACTCCGTTAATCCCGCATGCTGTCGAGTAAAATTGGAATTCAACATCTGAATCTTAGCCGAAAACCGAATTTGACACAAGCAAAATCTCGACTCGGGCAGCGAAGAGGCTTAAGTCGAGATCTTGTGCGAATAGGTAGAATTTTTGGATTCGTTTTAGTTAAAATTTGAATTAAAAAAATAAATGACGCTTCGGGTAACAGTATCGTCGCAAATTTAGAGAAAGTTGATGATTGAATCGCCGAACACAAACCTGCGCGGAAAATGTAAAAGCAAATTAAAAGCGGATGATTAAAACATAAGATATGTTTTAATCATCCGCTCGGGGTTAGCATTAATTTCTTTCTAATGCTGTTTTGATTTAAGAGCTAGGCTAGTAATTTGCTTATGAATGAGCTTTATTGACCAACATTCGCAGCATCATTTGAATTTGCGGCGGGCTGAAAGGTTTCGGCAGGAAAACGCTCGCTCCGGCGGCGACGCTGTCGTCCCATATTTTCGGGTCTTGCTCGGCGGTAATCATTCCGATTGGAATGCCGCTCAAACGTTCGTCGGTTTTCATATAATTAATCAAATCGAGCCCGTCGAGGTGCGGCATCATCATATCGAAAATCGCGGCACTAAATTGGGCATCGTTCTGTAGAATTCTGAACGCTTCGCGTCCGTCTTTGACCGACACGACCGTATAGCCCTGTGCTTCGATGATGGCTTTGACGATTTCGAGCGTCATCGGATCATCGTCGGCGACGAGAACGCGGCGAAATTCCGGCGCGACGGGGATCGGTACGTTTTTCGCGGCTTGCTGATTCAGGATTTGCTGCGCCTGTTTGCCGCCGTGCGCGGCGATAACCTGCGTGAGCAGCTGACGGTTTTCCTGCATCAGGCTGGTAAACTTTACCTCAAAACCAATCGGGTATTCCTGATACACGACTTCGCCCTGCAGGGTTATCCAATGCCCGGTCGTTAAATGGACTTTGAAAATAATGATTTCGTTCAATATTTCCTGTCCCATACTGTCAATGAAACAGCCGTCAAGACTGATTTCACTCATTCTGGCGTCGAATTTTCCGGACGTGCCCTGCCAGACGACATCCAGAGATACATTAACCTGTTCGGTCGATTGTATAGTTGTACTCATAACTTTTCCTTCTTTCTATAAATCGATAAAGCAAGATTTATGCCGCTGAAACGGGCATTGATTCCAAAGCCTGCCGGACTATTGTGAACTCTTTTTCCATTTGCGAAAATACTTTTTCCGCGCTGATGTTATCTTCGACTTGCTTTTCGAGTTCTTTGCAAAGTCCCGCGAGACGCCCCGCGCCGATGTTTCCGGCAGAACCCTTGATGCTGTGCGCTTCTTTTTTGACGGTCGAGCTGTCGTTTTCCGTTAGCGCCGCGCGAAGCATCAAAAGATGCTCGCTCGTATCCGTAATAAACAAATTAACCAGCTTTTCGACTAAATCCGGCGCGCCCGGCTGCTGAAATTCCCTGAATCCGTCGAGAATCGAAAAATCCATTGATTGAAGTTTCGGTTCGTCGGATGAAATGATTTCCTTTTCCGGTTGTTCGCTGATTTTCTCGGCGGGGGAATCGGCGAGCCACCTTTCCAAAGTCTGCGAAAGAGTCGCTATTTTAACCGGCTTGCTGATGTAATCGTCCATTCCAGCCGCCAGACATTTCTGGCGGTCGCCTTCGAGAGCGTGAGCCGTCATTGCGATAATCACCGTGTGTTTGGCGTCGCCTTCGTGCCAGCGAATTTCGGCTGTCGCTTCAAATCCGTCCATCTCGGGCATTTGACAATCCATTAAGACGACATCATACGCGTGATTTTGCAGCGCCTCGACCGCTTCGAGACCGTTGTTGACCACATCAGCCTGGTAACCCAGACTTTGCAGTTGGCTGAGCGCTACTTCCTGATTAACCAGATTATCTTCAGCAACGAGTATTTGCGCTTTAGCGGTCTTCGATTTCGGTATTTCTATGTGCTTGACATGCTTGCCCAAACTGTAGTGAGTAATCAAGCGCGAGAGGCTTTCGTCGATGGGGCTTAAAGGCTTTTCAACCATAACTTTCATCAAACAACTGTATAGATGCGATTCGCGGACGGGCTTTTGCAGATAAGCCGCGATTCCGAATTCGAGCGCCTGCTCCCCGTGTCCGAGTTTGCCGTATGACGGCAGCAGCACCAGCGAGGCTGATGAAATAGACGGATCGGTTTTGATGCGGCGCGCCAGTTCGAATCCGTCCATTTCGGGCATCATTAAATCGAGAATCACAATTTCATACGGTCGGTCGGCTGCCGCTTCGCGCATTAATTCCAAAGCCCGCTCGCCTGAATCAGCTTCAGTCGGAATCATTCCCCACGAGGATGTTTGATGATGAAATATCGTCCGGTTGGTGGCATTGTCGTCTACAATCAGAACGCGAACACCTTCGAGACTCGTGTTGATCGAATCAGGAACTGAAAACGATTGCGCCGGTTTCTCGAGCCGCGCCGTGAACCAGAAGGTCGAGCCTTTGCCGTATTCGCTTTCGACGCCGATGTCGCCGCCCATCATTTCGACAAGCTGTTTCGAGATTGCCAGTCCCAAACCAGTGCCGCCGTATTTGCGCGTCGTCGAGCCGTCAGCCTGGACGAAAGCCTGAAACAAACGTCTCTGCGACTGTTTGGAAATGCCGATTCCGGTATCTTTGATTTCAAAGCGCAGAACAAAATGTTTTTCCGTCTCGGATTCCTTTGTCACGTTGACAATTACTTCGCCCTTTTCGGTAAATTTAACGGCATTGCCGAGCAAATTCGTCAAAATCTGCCGAAGACGTCCCGTATCGGTTCTGACAAATGCCGGCACGTCCGGATGAACGAACGCGGCTAGTTCCAATCCTTTGGTTTGCGCTTTTTCAGCCAGAATTTCCACCGTGGACTCGACGGTTTCGCGAAGTTCGAAATCCATTTTTTCGAAGCGAAGCTGACCGGCTTCAATTTTTGAAAAATCCAGAATATCGTCAATAATTCGCAAAAGATCGTCGGCGCTTGCCTGAATAACGTCGGCGTAACCATTCTGTTGAGCGGATAAATTCGTATTGAGCAGCAGTCCGGTCATCCCGATGACGCCGTTCATCGGCGTGCGGATCTCGTGCGACATATTGGCGAGAAATTCCGATTTCAGGCGAGCCGATTCGAGCGCCGCGTCGCGCGCCACTTCGAGATCGGATTCGATTTGCTTGCGTTCGCTGATGTCGCGCGCCACGCAAAACATTAACTGCTCGGACTCAGACCAGAAAGCCGCCCACATAATATGAACAAAAGTCCCGTTTTTATGCTGGTAGCAATTTTCAAAATTAGACAGCGCTTCGCCCGCCATAATCCGCGCCGCCGCTTCGTTTGTTTTCTCTACATCTTGCGGCGCGACAAGCTCGATATACTTGCGACCGATGAGTTCTTCGGGCTGAAAGCCTAAAATATTGAAACAAGCCGGATTGACAGTGGTGAATTTGCCGTCCACATCGAACGAGCAAATCACGTCGAGAGCGTTTTCGATCATCGCGCTTTCGCGCCGAACAGCTTCTTCCAAAGCTTTTTCAGCCCGTTTCCGTTCGGTAATATCGCGGATAATGCCGCTGTAAAATCTTTCTTCGCCGGTCATCCAGCTCGTCAGCGAAAGCTCGAGCGGAAATTCCGTCTCGTCTTTGCGCAAACCCGTCAGCTCGACCGTTTTCCCGATGACGTGCGTCTCGCCGGTGGCTTGATGCCTTTCCATTCCGGCGCGGTGCGCTTCGTGGTAAACTTCCGGCATTAGCAGCGTTAATGATTTGCCGAGCACTTCCGACTCGTCATACCCGAAAATTCGCTCCGCGCCGTTGTTCCACGAAATAATATTTCCTTTACCGTCGGCGGCGACGATGGCGTCATTCGCCGATTGCGTCACCGAGCGAAACTTTAACTCCGATTGGATAAGAGATTCTTCGATTCGCCGCCGTTCGGTTATGTCGAAGGTGATACCGCCGACAAACCGCTGCCCGCTGCCGTCGATTACCGGAAATTTGAAGCTCTGCCAGTAGTAGCGTTCGCCGTTCGGCATCAGCATTTCTTCGACAGTTTCAAAAGTTCTTCCCTTTTCTGTAACCAACAAATCACTGATTCGAACCTTTTCGGCTATTTCCGGCGGAAGAAAATAACTATCGGTTTGCCCGCGCAAATCTTCAAGCTTGATGTTGAACATTTTTTCCATCGGGGCATTGATGAAAATATATTTGCCGTCAGCGTCCTTCATAGACTTCATCGCCGGGCTGTTGTCCATAAACTGTTGAAAGAGCTGGCGGCTGTCTTTCAAAGCGCTCTCGGCGCGGCGGTATTCGGTAATGTCCTGAGCGTAGCCGAGCACGAATGAATTATCTTCCTCGCGGGAAAGCGTGTTGTTATACTGCCATGTTCGTTCCTCGCCGCTTTTTGTCAAAATTATCATCAAGCCGGACGCTTCGCCTTCGGTGATAATTTTTTCAAGGTAATCGGCAAACAATAATTTTGTTTTAGGCGCGACTAAATCGCTTAGCAGTTTTCCGACTATTTCTTCCGACTCGTAACCGAGAGCATTCGCGCCTGCCGGGTTAACCGATAAAATTCGACCTTCCAAATCATGTGTGCAAATCAGTCCGAGGCTCTTTTCGGTTAAATTGCGGTAACGCCTTTCGCTTTTGCCCAAATCATCTTCAGCCTGTTTGCGGGCGCTGACATCCATCATCGAACCGAGCATCCGCACCGTTTTTCCCTGATCGTCATAAACGACGTAACCGCGGTCGGAGACATACGCGTATGAGCCGTCGCGGCGGCGAAAACGGTATTCTTCCGCCCAGTTCTTTTTGCCGCTGTCGATCAAAGCGTGAATGACGTGATTGACGCGCTCGAAATCGTCGGGATGAAGTCGTTCCGTCCACGAATCTATGCCGAATCCGTTTTTATCCGTCGAGTAACCGAAAGATTTTTGAAACTCATTATTCCACCACAATTTATTCGTGGTCAGGTTCCAATCCCAGATAGCGTCGTTTGTCGCGCTGGTAACCAATTGAAAACGCTCGTTGCTTTTCTCCAAATCTTCTTCGGTCTGTCTGCGTTTCGCCGCCGCGCTATTCATTAAACGGGCGTTGTTAAGGATAATCGCCCCGAGAATGACGCTGATAGTAACGACGTGCAGAGCCGTTCCCATCTGAATGCCGAATAAATCCAATTCGCCGCCCTTTAATCGCAGCCAGCCTAAAACAGCCGGTATAATAATCACCACAGGAAACAACCGGCGCGCCATTTCGCCGCCCATCGTCGGGCTGAAAACGTGCTTCATCAATCCCTGATCGGTTCTTGATAGCAGCAAACCGATCGACATCAGGAAAAATGAAACGGCGGTGTGAATCGCCATCGGATTGTAAGTGACAAAGACATAAAAGGATTTAGCGCCATAAGCATAACCGATTATTGCCAGCATGGCGGTTAATAAAACGGCGATGGACAGATATTGCGACAAGTAGAAATTCGACTTGGCTTTCGAGTTTTTGTCGAGAAGAAAGATCGCCAACCCGAGCAGAAAAAAATTCAGCGCAGTATTCGGAGCCATCCGGTTCGGCTCTCCGGTGACGCTGTCGAATAAGTTATCCTGAAACAGTATCCGGTCAATGCCGATATCGAATACACCGACGATCGCGCACAATTTAGCCAGACCGACAAGTGTCAGTATTCCGGCACAAACCTGCACGAAAACTGACAGTCGCGCATCTTTTTTCTGAATCAGCATTAATGTGACGCTTGATACGATAAAAGCAATTGAAGTCGTCGGATTCATAAAAACGTATCCCGGGATTATACGTTTAAGAAAATCGATCTCGAATATCCATCCGGCAAGAGTCAGCAGTCCGATTGCAAAAACAATGACGCTTGCCGCCACAGGAACTGAATTGCGGCGTAACAGTAAATTATTTTTTAACGGCTGGGAAATACTCCGCATTTGCTCGGATTTTGTAGTCATTGTAAAATTGAATAAAGTAATTTTTTGAGATGTTTTCGATAAAATTAATCAAAACTTGGCAGCCTCTTTTTACTTTATAAGTTTTATTTGCTGAAAACTAATGATCGGATTGAAGCTGCTCGTTAGTCATTTCATTTTGTTGAAAGTAAATAGAGCAAGAACTGTGTTCAGCTGTTTAAGAAGGTTTAGAGCAACTTTATCTCGGCTGAATATTTCCGCGACACCTAAATGATATACCAGTAAAGAAAATAAGAGAAAAAACTCTATCTCATTTTGATTTTCGATTTTCGATTGTGTTTTGCCCCACCGGATTCACATAACCCAAACTCGAAATATCGTTTGATTCGATTATAATAACCTTCAATATACGCAACGAATTTCCGAGCTGTCCTGTTAGACCGAACCATTGACTTATTTGAGAACCAATTATTTTTACTATGCCGGGCTAAGAAAATGGCAACGTCTCTCAACCGTTGCCTTTAATGAACGGGAACCTTTCCAATTCTTGAAAGCACATTGAATGCAAAATATATCAAGCATGACTTTTTATCATTTTGTAATCTGATCTCTGCTTTGCCGTTCTGTTAATAAAATCGACTGGACACGCATAAAAACGTAATTAAACCGTTTAATGATATTGTCCGATTGTTGGAAAGACTCGCTGAAATCTGTTTGCTCAATTTCTTGACAAAGCGTTGCAATTGCTTTCATTCCTAAATTTGCGCTGCTTCCCTTAACAGTATGGGCGGCGCGTTTTAACGAAACAACGTCGGCTTTTGAAATGCTATTTTTCATCACGAACAATTGTTTGGATACATCCGTGAGGTACAAATCTATTAGCTCGACAATCAGATCCGGTTCATCTTCGCATTGCGCTTCTTCGAAACTGAGCAGAACCGATAAATCAACTATATCCTCTAAACTTTCAGAGACTACACTTTTGATAAGTGGCTCGCAAGTAACGTCTAGCTCAAAGCGGTTAATTTTTTCTTGAGAATCAGACATTACACATTCCTTAATTTAACTTTGACGTAACATTACTTTTGCTGCTCTGGCTGACAAGTAAAGACAGCATACTTTTTAACTGAGTAAGCGAAAAAGGCTTAAGCAGAAAAAGTGCGGCTCCGGCAGAATAAGTTTGACCGACTAGATGAATGTCCTGCTCGGAAGTAATTACCATTACCGGAATTCGCATAAATCTTTTTTCGGTCCTCATATGACGAATGATGTCGATTCCTTTGATATGCGGCATCATCATGTCGAATATCGCTCCTTTGAAGTCAGTATCATGTTGAAGAATTTTGATGGCTTCGCGTCCATCCTCGGTTACCACAACCTCGTAGCCCTCCGACTTAACGATTGAACAAACAAGATGTCTGATTACCGGATCATCCTCCGCTATTAAAATACGTCCTTTAGATTGTTCAATTGATAACTGCATTTTCCCGCTCCTTCCAATTTAGTGCTTTGTATTAACGCGCATTCGTTTATTTGTAGTTGGAAATTAGTGACACAATTTCCGAGTATTCCTGCACTCAGCATTACACGATAGCGACATGGACATTCCATTTTCTTATTGTCTGTTCCAATGTCTCCACTTTGACTGGTTTTGAGATATAAAACGCTAACCGTTCATCTTCGTCGGGCGGAAACAGCATAAAATGTTGAGCTATCATTATAGTTAGAACGAAACCGCATCGGTTTCATTAACGGTTGTATCGCTTGTAGTAATTTTTAACAGAAGAGTTCAAGCATAGGCTCCGCCATTTCAATGTGCCTTTCGCTGATGAAATTAACGCGGTCATAAACCTTGTTCAATTCAGCACGACTGAGATTCAAAATTTCTAAAACACTGCTTTCGATGACATTTGCCCGAGAAATTTGTTGAGCTGTTTCGTTATCGGCGATTTTGCAGGCAATTTGCATCAGAAGCGAGGACGGATGATTGAGGCGCATAAAATTTGATTGATTTTCGATTGCTTTCGTTAAAGTCTTCGGAACGCCGCTCTTTTCAAGCATTAAGCGGCTGATTCTCGCGGAATCAATTCCAAATATTTCAGTCAGATGATGGGGACGCGCCTTCGCCTCGAAACCTTCTTTATTAAGCAACTCATTTGGAAACAGATTAGCCAGCAAAACTTCACCGATATCCCAAAGCAATCCTAGAGTATAAGCATCATCGGGATAAAGGATGTTGCTGTGCGCGGCAAGCAGCTGGGCGGCAACGGCTCGGCGAAGCGCGCGTGTCGTTCGGGATTTCTCAATTTCTCCGGCTGACGGCAAACCGAATCGGTCAATCATCGAACGCAGTCTCGTTTCTCCGAGTTTGGACAGCAGCGGCATCAGCTGCGCCGTTTGTTCACCGGCAACTGCTTCATTTCCTGCTTTAAGCACGTCGAGCGCGAGCAGGGGTTCGGTCTTAAATTTTTGTAAGACCTCGCTAGTTGACATAGTTTTTTCATCTTGCCAAATCCGCGCCCCAGAAAGCTGCATACCGACAATGCCTTCTGAAAGTATTCGACGAATTTTTCCGATTGCCTCTATTTTGCAAAACGCTTCGACAACGATCGGATCAAACTGTTTTTCACTTCTGTTTCGCAGTATTTCAATTGTTTCTTCGTGCGTTAAAATTTCATTTTTATGACGTGGTTCGGTCATTTCGTCATAGGCTTTAGCAACAGCTATTATGCGTGAAAACAGAGGAATTTGTTCGTTCGAAAGTCCGTCCGGGAAACCCTTTCCATCATAACGTTCAGTGTGATAACTGATGGTGACGGCGATTTCATTCATACCGGGAATGTTTGTCAGCATTTGTGCTCCGCGTTTCGCGCAGAGTTTTTTAGCTAGATGTTCATCAGCGTTCAGAATGGAAGTTTTATGGGTAATGCATTCCGGCATCAGTATTTGTCCGATTTCATGAAGGAATGCGGCGAGTGAAAGCTGTTCGAGATCCGAACTGTCGAGATTAAGCCGATAACCGATGGCGATCGCGTAACTGGCAACGCGCTGAAGATGTCCGTGCAGAAAAGGATCTTTCAAATTAAGCATTTCACCGATTATTTGAACGGATGACATCTGTATTCGATTTAGATCTTCCGTCAAACGCTCGTTCTGCAATTTATATTGAAACTGACTTTTGATCGTTTCGTAATGCTCGACGGCTCTGACAACGGTTTGCCGCAAATCTTCATTGACCCACGGCTTCGTCACATATTTATAAACCACGCCGGAATTGAGGGCTTCGACCAGAGAATTAACGTCCGTATATCCGGTTAAAATGATGCGAACCGTATGCGCGCGCGTCTCGGCAGCATGTTTGAGAAACTCGATGCCTGTCATCCCCGGCATTCGTTGATCGGAAATAATTACCGCCACGTCGTGTTTTTCCAACAGTTCGAGCGCTTCAGCGCCGGAAATCGCCGAAAGAACCTGAAATTCGCGACGAAAAAGCCGTTCGAGCAGACGCAAGTTTGCCGGTTCATCGTCAACAATGAGAATTTTATAGTTCATAGATTATCTATTTTTATTCGATTTTATTTTCAAGCTCTGCAATTATTTCCTTTGAAGGCTGATTGATACGGATCGGAAGCGTGACGGAAAAAGTCGTGCCTTTGTGAAGATGCGTGTTTACTGCTATCGCATCCGCATGAATGTTTGTCAAACAAACAATAAACGAACGGATAACAAACAAGCTTACCAACAATGAAAAATATTCTTTAACCAATGCTCCTTAAAAGTCACAATCATTGCCGGATTATAATGCCTTCATAAGAGAAACCGTTAGCAGAAAACTAAACGGTTTATCAGATGAGTTTCAGATTGCTTATAAAAACAGAATTCTGTTAAATCAATGAAACTACCTTGCTCGAATGTTGATTACTGATTAAAGAGCAGGACTATCAACGCAGACAGACATAGTTTGTAAATCAATTACCGTGCCATTCTTCCAAATCGCGTAGTTTTATAATAAACATTAAGAAAATTGAAAGTAAATTAAAAAACAAAGCGAGTTAAAAAATCAAGCGAATTAGGATATTTCCCTAAGCATTATAATTGTAGATAAGACAGAAAAATCTTCTCCTTCCGCAAAGCGCGAATGGCAGACGGCTGGCGCCGTCGAAGAAAATAAATCATTGAAATTCTCGCCGCAACCGGCGGCAAGAACAATCGGGGTCGCCTAGTGCGGGCTTCGACCGCAAAACCTTAACTTGAAACATCAATCGAATCTATTTCTCCGAATAAAATAATCAGCCGCGTAATTTCTTTATCGTTCTTTATCGCAACGTTTTAAGTTCCCTCATAAAAAAACACATGATTGGCACGCTACTTGCCAGTGCAACCTCTATTTTAGTCGGTGAATTTTTTTGACATTCACCGACTAACTAACTCTAAAAACCTTATCTTAAACGCAATTATTTGTATGAAAATTTATGAAAAAATTACAAACAAACTGGCAGGTCGAAACGCAGGGACAAATCTACGAAGCCGAATTTGAAGAATTAAAACAATGGATTGCTGAAGGCGCGGTTCTCAGTTCAGATAAAGTAAAACGAGGGAATTTGCGCTGGTTGCCACTTGAAAAAGTTCCCGAGCTTTTTGAGTTTAGTCACTTTACCGGCGACAATCAATTGTTTTCCGTATCCGCAACAGGCGATTTGGCGGAGACTATAGAATTAGCTCCGGATTATTTTCCGGAGGAGGATGCTCCACAAATTACGGGCGCAAGAGTATGTTTTCTACACACAGATACAGAAGCCTTTTATGTTTGCACCATTTGCGTCAATCTGTTCTGCAAGAACTGTCCGGCATCTTACGGCGGAAACGTAAAAATCTGTCCTTTATGCGGCTCGCTTTGCAGCTCCGTCGACGAGCCGCTTGCCGCTCGCAAAGCAATCGGCGCGATTAGCAAACCGTATCACAAAGTTAACGAAACCCAAATCCGAGGTAACTTCCTGCGAAGTCGGATTTCAAAGTCGCCGCATTCATTCTTTGCCTGGCTCCAAAATATAAAAGAAACAACTTTAAGAGCCATTCGATCTGGATTTTCACTTCTCTCTAAAAAGCGGCATTGATTAACCACACAATTTGATTAGTGCGGACAAATGCCCCATACTGCGGCTTTTTGACGATGCAAATATCCTATTAGAAAAAGCGCGATAAGCGGGCGATATCTAAAATAAAAAAGCCGCGAGCATTAAAACCTGCAGCTTTCTTATTTTCTAACCTAAAGCAATTCTCTATGCTCTAATTAATTTGTGTAGTGAGATTCACATTCTTCGCGAATGCTTTTAACACGGTTAAATATGTGTTGACTTTATTGGCGCCGACCTGTCAGTGTAGAGATAACCGAGGAATGATTAACCACCAAACCCGCTTCAACAACTGCCTGAAAGTTCAATAAACCATTAAATCAAGGGGAATGAAACTTGTTTCCCGGTCAGAGGTAATTTACTTTCCAGAACTCAAATTCTTGAGAACAAAATCAACAACACCAAAAAATCTCGCTAATTTCGACTTTTATTTCAATATTTTATTTCAATAGTTTAAGGCGACGATAGAACGAACACGAGGATTATATTTATGACAAGATTGAAACACATCCTTAAAACAGCTGTCTCTTTAGTTGGAATGTGCCTGTTACTAGGCGTTATCAGCTCACAAGCGGCAAATTTGACGGTTAATACGACAGCCGACGCGGGTATCGGCAGTTTGCGCCAGGCTATCATCGACGCAACTGGCACACCTACCGAAGCGGACGTTATTAATTTCAGCATTTCAACGACCGATCCGGGATTCGATGCGGTCGAGAACAGATTCACCATCAATTTATTAAATCCTTTGCCGAACATTCCGCTGGCGGCAATGACCATCAACAACGACCAACCTCATGGCGTTACTGTCAAGGGCAACAACACCTTCCGTATTTTCACACTCGTGAACTCAGCAGTCGTTATTATCAATAACCTGACTATCAGCAACGGTTTTAGTAACGGGCAGGTCGGCGGCGGTATTTATATGGGAAACAGCAGCACGCTGAGTCTCAACAACAGCGCCGTCAGCAACAATGCGGCTTCCGGCAATGGCGGCGGCATCTATATGAGTAACAGCGCTACGTTGTTTCTCGCCAACACGACGATAACTAGTAATACAGCTTTGAACGGCGGCGGCATCTTCATTTTTGACAGCGGCACTCTAAACATCGATGCCAGTACGGTCAATGCCAACTCAACTGCTGCTGGAGGAAGCGGAGGCGGTGTTTTCAACGGTACCTTCGGCACAATAAATGCTATTAACAGCACATTTGACGGCAACACTGCTCGGGGCGGCAACGGCGGCGGAATTTATAATTCCGCCACAATGACGCTCAACAGTAATACTATCACCAGCAACACCGCTAACGCTGGCGGCGGCATCTTCAATAATTTCACCGCAACCTTGAAAAACAATATCGTTGCGCTGAATACGGCACTCGACGGAAACGATTTGCTGGGCAGAGGAAGCCGCGGATTAGCTTTTACCGGAGAATACAATCTGGTTGGTAATGCTGACGGCAGCGAAGGTTTAGAACCGCCGACTAATCAGCTCGGTTCCACGCTCAATCCAATTAACCCGCAAATTGGATTTTTGAACAATAACGGCGGCGCGACCTTAACGCGGGCATTATTAAACGGCAGTCCGGCGATTGATAAAGGTGACAGTCCGGGCATTATTACTGACCAGCGCGGATTTTTCCGTCCGGTCGATGATCTAAGCATTACCAACACCGGTAATGGTGCAGACATCGGCGCGTTTGAACGGGAAAATACGACAGGCGGAAATTATTCTATTTCAGGAACAGTCACATACGGCATCGTTGAAATGAATCAAACGCCGCAACGGGTTTCGGGAGTTAATCTGAGCGCGACCGGCGAATCAGCAGCATCGGTGTTCAGTGATTTCTCAGGTGATTACGAACTAACAAATTTATTATCGGGCGATTACACCGTCACGCCATCAAAAACAGGCGATGTCAACGGCATCAATTCTTTAGACGCGACGCGTATTCAGCAATACCGGGTCGGATTGATTACTTTGAGCGCCGCGCAGCTGGTTGCCGCTGACACCGACAACAGCGGAACGATCAATTCACTTGACGCTACCAGAATTCAACAGTATCAGGTCGGTATTCAATCAAACAATATCATCGGTCAATGGAAGTTTCTCCCGACAAGTCGGCAGTATTCTCCATTGACGGGTAATTTAACGGGTGAAAATTATCAGGCTGTTTTGGTTGGAGAAGTATCTGGAAACTGGACACGACCAGCAGATTTTGCACAATCTACTCAAATTGAAGAATCGAAATCCGTGCCGACAAACGATAATCAAAACGATGTTATAACAAGCATTAATGCCCGAAGTTTCGGGAACCGAACGGCTCAATCAACCGGCAAGAGTGAAAAACAATCGGCTGATCTGAAAGTAAATGACTCTGGATCTGATTCAGCGGCTGCCGGACTATCAATTGCTGTTTCATTGCCGGCAAACGCTACGGCATCTGTTGGTAATACGATTGTGGTTCCAGTTTCCATCGGAGAAATACCGGCGGGCGGCTCCGTCGAATCATTTGATTTCTCGGTTTTTTATGACCCGGCTGTACTGCAAATCAACACTCCGGCAGGCAGCAATACAGGAACATTGAGTTCAGGTTGTTCCGTATTTGCCAATGCTCCGACAGCGGGCAAAGTGATTGTTTCAGGAGCATGCGGCGGCGGCGCGATCACGAACGGACCGGGAACTTTATATAATCTGACCTTTACAGTCATCGGAGCGGGCAACGAAACGAGCAGTTTGACGTTTGTTAATCCGGCTGATTCGACCAATACATTTGTTTTCAATAACAGCTCTCCATCAGCGGTGACGACTAATGGACAATTCTCCGTCATCGGTCCGACGGCAGCGAGTGTTTCTGTTTCAGGCAGAGTAATGACACAATCGGGCAGAAGCATCAGAAATGTGCAAATTACATTGACTGATTCCAACGGAAACAAACAAACGGCGCGAACTACCAGTTTCGGATACTACCGTTTCGATAACGTCACGGCTGGAGAAACTGTTACTTTATCAGCAAAAGCACGGCAGTTTAGATTCTCTCAATCAACGATTGTCAGAACTACCAACGAATCAATCAATAATGCTGATTTTGTCAGTGAACAATAATCACTATCGAAACAGAGAGAAGAAAAGCCGTGACAACCTATTGCTCACGGCTTTTCCCTTTGCTAATGAACTCCGCTAAAGATTCCCTGTAATCCTTACGTTGTTGAGATCAAATGGCGGACAGCAAGTAAATACAGCTGATTCAAACCGTCAAGTAAAAAAGGTAGCTGGTACGTCCTTTGAATGTATTTAGTATCAAAAACGCAGTTTGATGGTGTATCACAAGCGACGTCTTCTGACCTGCGATAATTCTGGAACCCAGTGCGCAACTTATGACAAACCGCGAAATTAATATCGTTTTACATCATTAATTGCTCAATTAATTGCTCAAGCGAATCACAAAATAAACAAAATTGTTTATTACCAATATTTAGAGTTTTAAGGTTTGAATATACAGGAGATAAGCAAAACCTAAAGTTAGGGAATAACCATTAGTTACCGTTCTTATTACAATTAAGCAATAAGTTTGAAGAGTTATGCATTGAATTTATTAGCAGAATTACTTATTATTTCTTGGATAATATTAACTATCTTTATACTTGCTGGCGTGATATAGTACATTTTTATTCTGGGAATTATTATTCTCTCCGACATTAATTACTTCAAGTCTGTTTCAGTCCATTCTTTCAAAGAGAATTCTCAAAAATCATTCGAACATTTCCGCCAATTTACAAATTTGTAAACTTAGACGGTAAAACCGGTAAAACTCATTATGTTAAAAAATGTCAAAGACGTGTCTGGTGACAAAGCCCTTCAAACCAGTGAAGAAACATTTCAGATGCTTCTTGACGGAATACGCGATTACGCAATTTTTATGATGGACGTGCAAGGGCTGGTTGTCAGTTGGAATACCGGCGCTGAACGAATCAAGGGTTATAAAGCCGAAGAGATTATTGGACAGAATTTCTCCTGCTTCTTTCCGCAGGCAGAAATCAACCTGGGTAAGCCGGAAGAGATACTGCGGTTGACTGCTGTTAACGGACGATACGAAGAACTCGGTATGCGCGTGCGTAAAGACGGCTCGCAATTTTTGGCTCGTATTACTTTTACAGCTTTGCACAACTCAAACGGGAATTTACGGGGTTTCTCTGAATTTAGCCACGATCTCAGCGAGAGCAAAGAGTCTGAGGCAAGGTATCGCGGTCTATTAGAAGCGGCACCGGATGCGATGGTGGTAGTAAATCAGGACGGAGAAATTGTTTTGCTAAATGTTCAAGCGGAAAAACAATTCGGGTATCGCCGCGACGAGCTTGTCGGGCAGCAGGTCAAGAACATTATTCCCGAAGGTTTTGCCGAACGCTTGATTGCTGATGATCTTAGGTCTGCAGCTGATGCTTTAGCACAGCAAATTGGAACAGGCATTGAGCTTTCCGCCCGTCGTAAAGATGGAAGCGAGTTTCCGATTGAGATTATGCTCAGTCCGCTTGAAAACTCTGAAGGTATTTTAGTGACGACGGCTATTCGCGATATTAGTGTCCGCAAAGCTGCTGAAGCGCATCTGGCACAGATGGAAGGCAGATACCGCGGTCTATTAGAAGCGGCACCGGATGCGATGGTGGTAGTAAATCAGGACGGAGAAATTGTTTTGCTAAATGTTCAAGCGGAAAAACAATTCGGGTATCGCCGCGACGAGCTTGTCGGGCAGCAGGTCAAGAACATTATTCCCGAAGGTTTTGCCGAACGCTTGATTGCTGATGATCTTAGGTCTGCAGCTGATGCTTTAGCACAGCAAATTGGAACAGGCATTGAGCTTTCCGCCCGTCGTAAAGATGGAAGCGAGTTTCCGATTGAGATTATGCTCAGTCCGCTTGAAAGCACCGAAGGTATTTTAGTGACGGCGGCTATCCGCGATATCTCGATGCGCAAAAAGGCTGAAGCTAATCTTTTGCAAAAAATGGACGAATTGAACCGCTCGAATGAAGAATTAGACCAGTTTGCTTCTATCGCCTCGCACGATCTGCAGGAGCCATTGCGGATGGTAGCCAGTTACACGCAACTTCTCTCCAGAAGATACAGCGGCAAACTCGACTCAGACGCTGATGAGTTCATTGCTTTCGCAGTGGACGGGGCAAGTCGAATGCAGCGTCTTATCAAGGATTTGCTGGCATACTCGCGAGTCGGGACAAAAGGAAAGGAACTGCTTGAGACTTCAAGTGAAAAAGCATTACAGCAGGCGCTCATAAACCTGCGAAGTGCTATTGAAGACAGCAGCGCGCTTGTAAGTTACGATTCACTTCCCATCGTTTTGGCGGACGAAACGCAGTTGATTCAGTTATTTCAAAATCTGGTCGGCAATGCTATCAAATACCAAAATTCGGAAATCCCGCGGGTTAACATCACCGCAATCAGAAATGGCGGTGAGAAATGGATGTTCTCGGTGCAGGATAACGGATTGGGAATCGAATCTCAGTATTTCGAAAAGATTTTCGGTATGTTCCAGAGACTTCACAAACGGGAAGAATTCGCCGGCACCGGGATCGGTCTGGCAATCTGCAAAAAAATTGCTGAGCGGCACGGCGGCAGCCTTTCAGTCGAGTCACAATCCGGACAGGGTTCAACCTTTCGTTTTGACCTTGCTGCAAGTGAAGGGAAATTATGAAACTTATTGGAGAAGACGGTATGACAGTTCAAGTTCTTTTAGTAGAAGATAGTCCGGGCGATGTCCGTTTGACGCGCGAAGCTTTCCGAGAGGCGAATATGTCTATTCAGCTGCACGTGGCAACTGATGGAGTCGAAGCGATGGCTTTTTTGAAGCAGGAGGCGCCACATAGCGATGTGCCTCGACCTGATCTCATTTTGCTTGATCTGAATCTGCCCAAAATGGACGGACGCGAGGTTTTGGCTAACATTAAAGCTGATGACAATCTGAAAACGATTCCGACGGTTATCCTGACTACTTCTGAAGCTGAAGCCGATATTGTCAAAAGCTATCAGCTACAAGCGAACTCCTATTTGAGCAAACCTGTGGAATTTGAAGCGTTTGAGGGTCTCGTCAAGAGCATTAATGATTTCTGGCTGATAAGGGCAAAGCTGCCGCACAGGGAAAGCAAATGAATAATAAATCTATCAAAACGCTTCTTGTCGTTGAAGATAACCACGGCGATGCCCGTCTTCTGCGCGAGATGTTTAACGAACAAAACGCGCACGATACCGAGGTAGCTCATGTTGAGTGTTTGAGTGAGGCGGAGAAATATCTGTCGGAAAACCCTGTCGATATTATCCTGCTTGATCTCGGTTTGCCCGATGCTCAAGGATTGGAAGTAGTTAGACGGACTCGGAAAGCGGCACCGCATGTGCCGATGGTCGTTTTGACCGGGCTCGATGATGAGTCGTTGGCTCTGCAAACCCTTCAGGAAGGCGCTCAGGATTATCTTATAAAAGGTCAGATAGAGTCGCGCGGACTGCTGCGTGCGTTGCGCTATGCCATCGAGCGTAAGCTGATGGAAGTGGAGCTGGCGATTGCGCGCGATGCAGCCATCGAATCGGCGCGGCTCAAAGCAGAATTTCTCGCCAATATGAGTCATGAGATCCGCACGCCGATGAACGGCGTCATCGGGATGACTGAACTTTTACTGGACACTGAACTGGATGCCGATCAGCGTGATTTTGCCGAAACGATCCAGTTCAGCGGTGATGCGCTCCTAACCATCATCAACGATATTCTTGACTTTTCGAAGATTGAAGCCGGCAAACTCAATTTTGAAACTATAGATTTTGACTTGAGCCACGTAATTCAGGGAGCAATCGAAATTTTAGCCCAGCGCGCGCAATCAAAAGCCATTGAGCTGGTTTCTTTAGTTGAAAACGATGTTTACGCGCGTTTGCGCGGAGATCCGGGACGGATTCGTCAAGTAATTACCAATCTTTTAGGAAATGCGATTAAGTTCACCGAAGAGGGCGAAGTATTTATACGTGTGACGAAAGAAATCGAAACGCCGGCGCAGGTCGTTCTTCGTTTTGCGGTTAACGACACGGGAATTGGAATTAATGAGGCTGGACTGAAACGCCTTTTTCAAGCATTTAGTCAGGCGGACGGATCAACAACCCGTAATCATGGAGGAACCGGGTTGGGACTGGCAATCTCAAAACAGTTGGTGGAATTAATGGGCGGGAAGATTGGTGTTGAAAGCACACCGGGTCATGGTTCGACTTTCTGGTTCACTTTAAAGCTCGAAAAGCATTTTGGACAGCCGATGCCGGTGCCGCTTGATGTCCGTCTTGAGGGAGTAAGAATCTTGATCGTTGCCGATAATGCGACAAACGGCAAGATTTTACTGCACCAAACCAATTCAAGGCGAATGCGTCCGCAAATCGTTGAGAATGGCTTACTGGCTTTGGAACTTTTGCGAGTCGCTGCTTTTGAAAATGAACCATATGAGATCGTTATCATGGACATACATAAGCCCGGAATGGATGCTTACCAGCTAGCATCTGCTATCAAGAATGATGTTAAAATTGCCAGCGCCAAGTTAATTCACTTCCCTGCTTTTGGATATCACGGACATGCTGACGAAGCCCGTCAGTTAGGCATTGCGGCGTATTTAACCAAGCCGGTTAAACAATCGCAGCTTTACGATTGTTTGACAGCTATTATGGCTGAACAGCCTTCTCATTATTCATCCCAAACCCCGATTTCACTCGTCACCAGGCATTCTCTTGCAGAGACAAAATTATTGACTCTCGCAAAATGATTTTATGAAGTAGTGTAATGTGCTATGAGATGATTTAATTTTCAAGCAGACAAAACTCTTTATAAATTATTGATCGATGAGATAACCGATTCCTTATCAACAAGAATGCAAAACCGGGGCAATTATCCCTTGTCGGAAAAATCTTCCTATCCTTTTATTCCTCCACCTCTAACAAATTTCAATTATTTTCAATTGAAATGAGATTCATAAATGAAATTTGGTTTCTATATAATATATATAATATCAGCCCGAAACTGAGGTAAAGCCCAACATTTAACAGCCTTAAAGTTGTGGCACGAGGTTTGCTCATGTAAATTTAGGTTAGACAATGTTAATACTTGACAAATTATATTAAACAAGCTCAGTTACTCTCTTATTAAGAAGTTATCTCGGAAATACTCTCACTGAATGATTCGCATGAAGAGTTCACAAGTTCTCAGTTTTAATCTCAAAATTTGATGCTGACTTGTATTTTTATAATTTACATAAGTTAACCGACATTACCTCTAAAACTAAATTTAAAATAAATAGGAAAAAAACAAACAATGAAAACAATTAAATTCTTCAGTAAATTCACTGCTGCCGCCTTTCTTTTAGGCATTTGCTCAGTATTTGCCTCGGCACAAGCCACCGACACCAATGCATTAACGATGAGTGCAACTGTAGTAAGTTCCGTAAAACTCAATATCGAGAATAACGCGGGCGTAACTTTCGGCGGTTCAGATGAAGCGTGGACTGTTAACTTAGGGAATGTTAGTGGTTTAGGTCTCGGAACACCTGCTGCTGGCGTGACAGCAGCATCAGTAACTGGCGGATGGAATTATTCGACAGCGATTAATGTCACGCCTGTTTATTCCGGATTTGGTGATAGCGACGCGACAGTGGAAGTCACATCCACCGGCGCTGATGAAGCCATCGCACTTGAAGGCACATCGACGACGGGAACGGGTTTAAGTCCGTCAGATGCAGTTGTCTCTGCAGAAGCAGCAACAGACGTCGCACTCCCGCGCGTGGTCGGTTTTTTCATTGCGCAAAACGAAACGGCTGGCGCGAAAACGGCAACCTTAACTTATACGGTTACTATCAATCCCTAATTGATAAAAGCCAAACACCTCTCATCTGATTTCACAGATTAACAAAAGGGAAATCAACCTCCGGCAATTAAAAAACCTCAGGTTGATTTCCCTTTTCGCGCTAATTACCTCGGCAAAAATCAAAAATCTCTAAATAATAAAAAAAGATGAAAAAATACAAAATTCATTTTCTGCTCGTCTTTTCAATCATCGTTTTGCTTACTGCTTTCGGCAGCGTGCAGGCTCAATCGGTCGGAATTTCGCCGGCTTCTGTTGACGCTAATGTCAAGCGGGGGTCAAGTTACACGCAGGATTTTACGATTACTAACAGCAGTGGCACGCGGCTTCGTTTTAGCTGTTCGACCGAAGATTTGTGGTACGACGAAAAAGGCAAACGCTTTTCGGGACGTTCCGGCACGCTGCCGCGTTCGGCTAGTTTATGGACGCAGTTTTCTGCGTCCGAAGTCATCATCGAACCTCGCAGCTCTGCCGTCGTCAAAGCCGTAATTACCATTCCGAAAGACTCCTCGGGCAGCTTTTATACTGTTCCGGTTTTTGAGGGACTGCCTGCCGCGCCAGCCAATGCGAAAACCGGCACGGCAACGGCAACGATTGGGGTCCGTTTTCGCGGATTGATAATGCTGACGACGACCGAAGGTTCGGAATATAACGTCGAAGTAATGGGCGGAAAAATTACTCCGCCAACCTCTTCAACCGAACTTCAGATGAGTCTTGACTTACGCAATCGCGGCACGGCACACACCAAAGTTCGCGGAGTTTACGCAATTTTGAATGCTGCCGGAAAGCTCTCCGGACGCGGAACAATCGGAGAAAAAACATATCTTCCGACACAGCGCAAAAACATAGACAGTTTGTGGTCAGGCGAATTGCCGCCAGGCAATTACACTTCGCTCATAACTCTCAGCTACAACCGCGCCGGATTAGAACCTTTCTCTCTTATTTACGAAATTCCCTTCACAGTTAAATAACAATCTAGCCAAACGGTTCGCCTCTTTAATCTGCTTCCCGTTCTTTTCTTCTTATGCGCATCTTTGTCTATCAAATTTTCTATGACTGCAAGTAGGAAAAAATTCATTAAACATCGGCTGACAAAAACGAAATATGCCAGAATTTTATGCCTGCTGACCGCAGTTTTTTTTATTGCCGGAACATGCCTCATTACAACGATTACGTTTTCGGCTGATAAAGTGCCTCCTCTTATTAAACCGATTGTTCAATTTATAAAATTGGCGGCAACGCCTGAGCCGAAAATCGACACGCCTTCAAACATTCCGCAACAGTCTGCTCTTACCCGGATAAAACTTTTGATTGGCGAAACACGAAATGTTACCACTATCTTGACAGCGAATTCAGTGATAATCGTTTCACCGGAAATAGCCTCTGCGCAAATCGAAAACGGTAATGTATTGAAAATTACCGGAGCGAAAATCGGCGAAACGATGTTGATAATTACCGGCGACGGAAAACGGCAGACGTTTATCATCGAAGTTTTCTGGAAACCACCCGTCGCGCCGCGTCAAAATTCAGTTCACGCTGAACAAGCGTTAAGCGAAAACGCTAAGATGTCCGGTTCGTATAACGTTTCTTCCACAAAAAATTCAGAGCAACATCTTTCGCCTGTCAGAAATCGCATCGAATTTCGGCGCAAACTTTCAGATGATCGAACTTTGCGCGTGTCCGGCGAAATGTATAAATTTTTCGGCGGTGACAATCGAGAAAAAGGACTCAGCAATTTTCAGAATTACGGATTAGACCGCATTTCCGTCAGCATCGATTCGCCTGACAAAACAATTGATTTTCTGGATAGCTCGGTGCGCATTTCGCCGGTTATTTCTAATAATTTTGACATGCGCGGTTTTCATCTGGTTTCAGCACCGAAATTATCAAAAAATCCCGATTCGCCGCGCAAAGGAATTGAAGTTTTCGCCGGACTCGCCAGACCGACATCTGTTTTTTACGATAAAACCCGCGCGAAATTAATCGGAGCGCTTATTCCCGTGGCAAGCGGCGTTTCGTGGCAGCTGCGAGCCGGTTTTGTCTCGGTTATGGCGTCGAAAGATAATCAATTAGGACGCAGCGGGACAACTTTTCATCTCGGCGGTTCTTACTCGCCGAATAAGAAATTTTCGGCAAACGGAGAAATCGCTTTGGCAAATGGCTCGCTTTCGTGGGGAGCACGGTTCAATTTGAAACTCAAAAAATTTGGAGCTTTGACTGAATTTAGCCGCGTTGACAAGGACTCGCCGCTCGGCAGTCTCAACGGGTTGACAGGCGGGCGAAAAACCGAAGCTTTTTCCGTTTACTGGCGACCTGAAAAGCGTTTCAATTTTTCCGCCAGATACAATCACACAAATATTGAACGGACCACAAATTCAAGATTTGCTAGTTTCAATCGCTCGACATTTTCCGCAAATGCAAGTTACAGCACCGTTAGGAATTCGCGTTTCAATTTCCGCTTTACAGACCAGCAGATTGAAACCGCCGCACCCGGAAATTCCTCAAAATTTCAAATTGCGACTAAAACTTTCACAGCCGGTTACAACACCCGCATCAATCGGTATTTATCGAATGATTTTGAAGCCGGAATTAACCTCAGCAGCGAAGCCAATGCCGAATCGCGATTGGAAACCGGATTCACCGTGCGCGAGCAATTGCGTTTTACGTGGAATGAAAATTCCCTTACCGGCTTTTTAAATTACACAAATAAAACCTCTTCGCTGACCAGTCTGATTATGCAGAATCCGCAGCTTCTGCCGCTGGAATTGCAGCCGGTCTTCGCATTAGACCCGACGCAGTTTTTGCAAGTTTACCGTGATCGTCTCGCCTTTCTACTTCCAGGCATCGAGCTTCCCGCAACGCGAAATATGGATGCCGGCGTCAGATTTCAAACAACCGTTTCCCGGTTTACACTAACCGGTGAGACCCGTTACGGCGCAAACGAAGTTTACTCGCAAAATCAAAAAAATCTTTTCACTTCGATCGGTGTGAATTTCCTGCTCGACGCAGCAAATTCGATTCAAATAAACGGCTGGCATTCTTTCGGCGCAAACAGTCAATCGGGAGTTGTTTTCGGATTCACTCACCGTTTCGGAAGCGGCAGCGGCGGCGGTTTCCAATTTTCAAAATTGCTCGGCTTAAATAAGGGAAAAGTTCGCGGTCGGGTCTTTTACGATTTGAACGGCAACGGGCAGGACGACGCTGGCGAACCGGGCGTAATCGGCACAAACGTAAAGTTAAACGAAAAGCGCTCCGTCAAAACCGACGCCGAAGGAAAGTATGAATTTTCGGCTAATGAAGGCAGGTATAATATCAGTCTTGTTTCCGAAGAATTGGGCGTCCGCCTTAGCGCAAGCACCGCAACCGATCGGCAAGTTGCCGTTTCATCACGCCAAACGGTCAATGTCAGTTTCGGGGTGTCAAGCTTCGGCTTCATCAGCGGGCGCGTTTTTAACGATGCGAATTTGACGGACGAACCAGCGAAATCGAACGCGAAGGGAATCAATAATGTCAGACTTGTTTTGCATTCACGCAACTCGCAATCGGGAAATTCGATTGTCGAACGCGTCAGCATTAACGGCGGACATTATGAATTCCGCAATCTTCCTCCGGGCAATTACACGCTTTCAATCGACTCGCTGACATTGCCCGCCAACTTTCGGCTTCCCGCACAAACTTCCTGGGAAATAAAAGTTTTGCCGCTGCAAGGCGTTTATCTCGACATTCCGATTATGGCTCAGCGAGCCGTTGCCGGCATTGTCTTTATTGACAAAGACGGTGACGGGAAATTTAATCCGAAAAAAGACGAACCTGTCGAAGGCGCGACTGTTACGGTCAATGACAGCGTAGCCGTATCAGACCGGAACGGCGCATATATCCTGCGGAATCTTCCAGCCGGAAGAATGCAAGCGGTTGCGCGAACCCCCTCAGGATTAGTCAATTCACCGATTTTTATCGATCTAAGTGCAGAGCCGGTGACTAAGCGCGCGGTGGATTTTATCGTCGCTCTTAAATAACAGGTAAATAATTAATACCAGCCGCGAGTTGAAATAACGGAACAATTTGAACTACACAGGATTTAGCAAAATTGTCTTCCGTAATCTAATCTGCGATCTGGAAGAAATTCATTCTAAAAAATAATGTTTTTGTCGGCAAGTTTTCGCTTTAAAGATATCTCTGTCTCAAGAGGCTGTGACGGAGTTGTATCCTCAACCGCTTATCTCGCAATTGAAAACGATAACCTGACTCAGCACGTGTGGTTTCAAGTCACCGCCAAAGAACAATCGCGTCGAAATTGCCTACTTTAAGTTTCCTGAATATGAATATCGTGGTTATAGGAACACGAGTGACGACTGCTTGATCGGCATGGAATTGGACAAAGGCGATGTGTCAACACATACGCCTCGAATGCTGTCGACTTATAAGATCAATCCGTAAATTTCGTTGTAGGGAGTGCATTGACCGATCTTCAAACTAGACTTAGGTATCCGACTTTAACGAATCCAGATCTGGCTTATTTGTGTTCAAAACGCCGCTTAAATGACATAATCAAGTAGTCCCATAAACGACCTTTTTTTGTGACGTTTTCTTAGTAACCTATTTTTTCTCTTTTACTAAAACCTTTATTAATCCGCGAAAGGAAAAAGGTTGTGAAAAATCAATGAAAAGTAAAATTCTCGTTATCAACGATGACCCGGATGCTCTTGAATTAATCTCTTTTGTCCTTGATCAGTCCGGCTATGAGGTGCTGACTGCCGACGGCGGAAAGTCCGGTTTGGAGACGGCGGTGCAGACAGTTCCCGATTTGATCATCAGCGATGTCAGAATGCCCGACCTTGACGGCTTTGAAGTATGCAAGTTATTGCGCGAAGATCCCCGTTTGAAAACAACTCCGGTTATTCTCGTTACAGCAGCTAGTAAAGACACAGGGAGTGCTGTTAAAGGGCTGAAAGCAGGAGCCGATGACTATTTGGAGGCTCCTCTTGACCCGACACGGCTAGCTGCAAAGGTGGCTCGCATGCTTGAGCGCGAGCAGCTAGAAATTGAACGCAAAAAGTCTGCAGCGTCACTTCTAGAAAGCCGGGAAATGCTCAGATTAGCAATGAGCGGAAGCAGAATGGGAGCTTGGTCACGCGATTTAGTAAGGGACGAGGTCGAATGGAGCGAGGAACTGGAAGCAATTTTTGGGTTCCCTGCCGGAGCTTTTGCCAAGTCGCTCGATGCGTATTACGAGCGTGTTTATCCAGATGACAGAATGCGCGTCAGGCAAGCAGCGTTAACAGCCGTCGACGAACGTAGAGACTACACGGTCGAATTTCGTTTCTACCATTCTGACGGAAGTCTTCGCTGGATGGAAGGGCGTGGAAAGGCGGTTTATGACGCGGATGGTACACCTACAAAAATTTATGGCATTGGCATCGATATTACCGATCGCAAACAATCCGAAGCAGATTTGCGCCAGAGCCAGAATCACTTAGCTCTCGCTCAGCAGATCGGTAAAATGGGCAGTTTCGAATGGGACTTTAAGGCTGGCAAGTTTATTGTCTCTAAAGAATTGGATGTTTTATACGGAGTCAATACCGGGAATCTGCAAGGCGGGTTTAGTGCCTGGTTAAATTTCGTGCATCCGGACGACCGAGAAGCTGTTGAACAAGAAATGGAAGATGTGCTCTTGAGCGGAAATCTGCTTAATGAATACCGCATAATTACACCAGCCGGAGAAACTCGGTGGATTTCAGCAATAGCAAAGGTGTTCTACGACAGCGAGGGAAAACCTGAGCGAATTGTCGGGGTAAATAAGAACATCACCGAACGAAAGCAGACTGAACTAAGATTGCTGGAAAGCGAGAAACGATTTAGAGCGATATTCGATAACGCGGCTATCGGAATAGGACTTGTTGATCTTGAAGGACAAATCTTTTTGAGTAACCATGCGCTGCAACAAATGCTCGGCTATACCGAGAAAGAACTACAATCTATGTCCTATACAGAACTTACACACCGCGAGGATATAGAAAAAGATTTAATTCTTGTAGAAGAGTTGTTTAAGGGTAGGACTAATTATTACCAGATAGAGAAGCGGTATACCAAAAAGAACGGTGATGTGATATGGGGACACTTGACTGCTTCCGCGGTTAGTAACGCCGGGGGAGAAACTCTTTTCGCTATCGGCATGATCGAAGATGTCACCGTGCGGAAACAGTTAGAGAGTCAACTTCGTCAGGCGCAGAAACTCGAATCGGTTGGCAGGTTAGCCGGCGGTATTGCTCATGATTTTAACAACATGCTGACGGCGATTAACGGCTACAGCGATCTGACATTAAGAAAACTTGAACCTGAGAATTCTTTGCGCGGAAACATCGAAGAAATAAAAAAAGCCGGAGAACGCTCGGCACAATTAACTCATCAGCTTCTTGCTTTCAGCCGCCAGCAGATACTACAGCCGAAAGTTCTTGATCTCAATGAAACAATTCACGATACGAGCAAAATGCTCCAGCGTCTGATCGGAGAGGATATCGAGCTTCAGTTGGTTCTTAACCCGAAAATCAGGCAGATATATGCAGATCCGGGACAACTGACTCAGGTTATTATGAACCTTATAGTTAATGCCAGGGATGCCATGCCTGATGGCGGCAAGATTGTTGTTCAAACCGACGATATTTACTTGGATGAAGAATTCGTCAAAGGTCACTACCCGATGGAAATCGGTAATTACGTCATGCTTTCGGTTTCCGATAATGGAACCGGAATGGATGAAAAAACCCAACGACAGATATTTGAGCCTTTTTTTACAACTAAGGCGCAGGGAGAAGGAACCGGTTTAGGTTTATCAACAGTGTACGGAATTGTCAAACAATCGGGCGGATATATCTGGGTCGAAAGCGAGCTTAAACGGGGCACGACGTTGCTGATCTATTTTCCATCTGTGATTGAGGAAACAAAACCCGAAGAGACAATGGGCGCTGATTACATCTTTCAAAGCGGTTCAGAAGCGATTCTGATTGTCGAGGATGAACCGATGGTCCGCAGTTTAACAAGACAAATACTGGAGGAATGCGGTTATCAGGTGCTCGAAGCAGGCAGCGGACACGAAGCACTAAAAATCTGTGAACAAAGTAATTGCAGAATTGATTTGTTAATGACAGACGTCGTGATGCCCGGTATGAGCGGTCGCGAGCTGGCAGAGAAATTAATGATCCTATTGCCCCATATAAAGGTTTTGTTTACATCCGGTTATACTACCGACGCGGTAATCAAACACGGGATTAGCGAAGCAAAACAGAACTTTATTCAAAAGCCTTTTACATTTGAGATTTTGAGTAAAAAGGTAAGAAATATTATTGATAACGTTGATTTATAATGTGCGTCCATCAGAAAAGCAGTTTCAGTTTTGTTGGTTTGATATAATTAGGATAACGAAAACAGGAAATATTTATGATTTTAGCAATTTCAAGATTCAGAGTTGCTAACGGAATGGAAGCAGAGGTTAAGGAAGCCTTTTTTAACCGTCCACACCTTGTCGATTCGGTTTCGGCATTTCTCGGTATGGAAACATTTACGGATGACAGGGACCCGACCATTTTTTATCTGGTGACCAGATGGACCGATGCCGAATCGTTTCGTTCATGGCATGGAAGCGATGATCATCGTCTCTCTCATAAATTTATTCCGAAAGGACTTAAATTAGATCCGAAATATACTAAGGTCACAATTCTCGATCGGCTCGCCCAATCAGGAAGGATGCCGGAGTTTGAGGAAGCAGTATTCGATTCTTTGCCTTTCATATCAAAGTATCTTAATCAGACGAGCAGTCTGCACTTTATAGCGTTATCTTCCGCCGGAATTATTCTCTCATGCGGTCAGGTCTTAGCCGAACGATTGCAAAAACAGACTGAGGAATTGATCGGGCGGAACATTGGCGAGTTTTTAACTGATGAGAGCATCGCCTTCCTGCGTCGGCAAGTAAAAGATACACCGCGCGAAAAGCAGAAAGAAAATTTACTGCTGAATTTCGTTGATGCTCAATCTCATCCGTTCACGCTCGAATGCAGCCTTACCGTTCGCCCTGACGGTTTTGTCATTATCGGCGCTCCTCCTGTGGAAAAGGAGCAGGCGCTGCAGGAAGAACTAATCGCGCTCAATAACCAATTTAGCGTGCTTATCAGAGAAAATGAGCGGCAAAGCAAAGCCCTCAAAAAAGCACATGACGAGCTTGAGAAAGCTCACGAAGACCTGCGTCAATCGCACTGGCACTTGAAGAAGATTCAGGAAGTTCTGCCTATTTGCTCGGTGTGTCACAAAGTTAAAACCGGCGACGGACAATGGGACAGTTTACTAAAATACTTTAATGATAATTCGGACTTTCTCTCTCACGGCTATTGTGATGAATGCGCGGCAAAAGCAATGGCGGAGTTAGATGAAGGGAGACGAAGAAGAGCCGAAACAGGTGTTAAGTAAATGAGCAAAACACAATCTATTGATCTTCAGGAGCGCATTTCGATCGCCCGCAAAATCAGTCAAGTAAAGCACGGTGTCGCTGAAGCCGTCACCGATGAGTTTTTCCTCCGTCACCCGGATTGGCTGGCGCGTTACGGAGAAGCGGGACGCCTGCGCGGAATAGAAGACGCTAAATACCATATCGACTTTCTGTCGAGCGCGATCGAAAGCGGTTCGACCGCGCCTTTTGAAGATTATGCCAGGTGGTCTTCACGCATGCTTGCTTCACGGGGTATTGATCCGAAATTCGTCTCGGAAAATTTTTATCAAATCGGTGAGAGTCTTAACAGTGTGCTTTCCGATGATTCGGCTGAGATGATTTCTCACTTCATTCAAGCGGGTCGTGCCGCCTGCACAGATAAAAGAGAAAATGAAGAGGAAAATAAAAGCGGCAAGCTGGCACAAACTCAAAGACTTTTTCTTGAATCCATTTTGAAAGGACAGCGAAAGGCGGCAGTAACAATAGCCTTGGAAACATTAAAAAGCGGGCACGGGATAATTGATGTTTATACTGAAATCTTTCAGGAATCGCAATACGAGTTAGGACGGCTTTGGGAGTCGAATAAAATAACTGTGGCTGAAGAGCATATGGCGACAGCGATCACCCAGTTCGTCATGGCTCAAATTTATCCGCTCATTGAACCGGCAGATAAGGTTCGGGGGAGAATGGTCATAACGGGCGTCGAAGGAGAGATGCACCAAATTGGCGCTAACATGGTCGCCGATGTGCTGGAAGTTAAAGGCTGGGATGTCCGCTTTCTCGGCACAAACATGCCTCACCAAGGAATTTTGAAGGCTGTCGAAGAACACCGGGCTGATGTGGTGGGAATCTCAGCAACTATGCTGTTTAATCTCCCGAAGGTGATTCAAATAATAGACCAACTGCGTGAGAAATTCGGCACCGACAATCTCAAGATAATTGTGGGCGGAGCTTGTTTCAGGCAAGTGCCCCGGATGTGTTCCGAGATCGGAGCAGATGGATTTGCACCGGATCTTAAAACTACTATTGCTTTTCTTGAAAAATCTTTCCCTATTTGAGTATTTGTTCTGCATCGAAATAGTCTTAAAAACCCTTTTTAGTTCCTTTTCAAAAGAGCTTCAAAACCGCCCTTAAGCTGTGTGGCGCCAGCGATCAAATGAGACAGGGCGATGGAATGAACGTTGACGGAGCAAAGGTTCGTCTTTATATCTGCAACGGGGTTGGAACCGCCTTCCTATAATAATCAATAATCTTTAACTGCCTCTCATTTGAAGAGAGTTAAACAAGTTAAGGGTTTTGAAGAATAAAGTTCTTATAAATTAACTACGGAATGTCGTTATTTTGTCTGTATTTTTTAGTGCATCAGCGCCGATATATGAGCAATCAGTCATCGCGGGCTGCGCACGAGAGCGGCGGAATGTATAGCGGAGGTTATGTAAGGAACGAAGAACGCAACATATGTCCGTGCTTGCGTGAGGCAAAGTCTGCGGGAAAGCAAATTGAAGCCGCCGCACCTTGGCGCTGCATTTCTTCTAATCTATTTCTTTTTGTCAATCCTTATTTGTTTGAATGCAGCTCAAGCAGGTCACTAAGTGCCTTAGGATTAAATGGTTTTTGCAGAAAACTATCGATTGTTTTATCCTCTAACGCTTTACTGAAAGCCGAAGGATTTTCTTCAGCGCTCATCATAATTATTGGTATGTTTCGCAATTTTTCCTGTCCGCGCATCCAATGGGCAAGATCAGTTCCGGTTACATGTGGCATAACTTCATCGGTAATTAATAAAACTATTGGTGTTTTTTGTAGAAGTTGATGTGCTTCTTTGCCGTCTCTGGCAGTCACCGCATTATAACCGGCTCGCCGTAGGATAGCGCTGACAATCATAACTATTGACGGGTCGTCGTCGGCAATCAAAATGTTTCCTAGTGTCATATTGTTATTAAAGAAAACCATGAAAAAGATTTTTGGTAGGTGATTTATGTTACTAATTAATAGATTCAAACCTGGCTTGTTAACATTCAGAGCATCATTTGAAGCTGAGGCAGAGAATAAGGTTTTGGAAGAAAAAACTTTGCGCCGGCAACCACGCTGTCATTCCAGACCTCTTGTCCCTGTTCTGCTGTAATTATTACAATTGATTATGACCTAGCCGCTGGTGGTTTGCATATAGGGAATTAGATCCATTCACTGCAGATAGCGGCATCATATCGAAAAGAACCCCGCAGACATCGGGGTCTTGTAGCAGATAAGGCTAACCCAAACTCTCGATGGAATGCGCACTTTGAAATTAATCGTCTCGCCCAAAATCTCCTGTCCCATATTATCGATAAAACAGCCGTCCAAACCAACTTCACTCATTGGGGGTATCATTTTTCCCGCGCCGCCTTGCCAGACGATACCAAACGAGACGTTTACCTGCTCATTCTGACTTAAAAAACCGTTCATAATCTTTTTTACGCTAACTTACCAGTGCAATAAATTGCTGATTGATCCTGCTTTTATTGACCGTTTATTGATCGTTCTATAATTATTTTGCAGATCCTAAAATTTCTACTACCCGGTTGAACTCACTTTCTAACTGAGAAACTAAAACACCCACGTCTGGGGTTATCGATGCCTTTTGTTCCAGTTCCTGGCAAATGTTCGCCATTCGCTGCGCTCCGATATTGCCGGCTGCTCCTTTGGCATTGTGTGCTTCGCTCTTAATCAACGCCGTATTTCCGTCGGCTACTGCCTGCTTCAAAGTCGATAAACGGATTATTATGTCTTGAGCAAACAAATTTACTAATTTATCCACCAGATCTGGCTCGCCCGGCTGCTGGTAATCTTTGTAGCTTTCGAGAACGGAAAGGTCAAATATATGTTGCAATTTATTTTCGGATATATTATGCACCAGCTCCTGCGCAGTGTTCGTTTCCTTGTTTGCGGAAACAGTCCATTGTTCAAGTTTTTGCCGGAGCGATTCTATTTTTGCCGGTTTGCTGAGATAATCATCCATCCCGGCAGCCAGACATTTTTGTCTGTCTCCGTTGAACGCGCTTGCGGTCATGGCGATGATAATCTGGTGACATCCGTCCGCTTCGGCTCGCCTGATTTCCGCTGTTGCTTCAAAACCATCCATCTCCGGCATTTGGCAATCCATCAAAACCGCCGCGTATTCGGATTTTTGCAAAGCCTCGACAGCTTCCCGCCCGTTTGCGACCACATCGGGCGAGTAACCTAAGTTTACTAATTGAGCAAAGACTACTTCCCGATTTATCGCATTGTCTTCAGCGACGAGAATTCGTGTTTTTGCCGTCACGGGGTTGACATTATTCGCCGGTAAGGAAAGTTCTCGTAAAGAATGTTTCGTCAGCAGTTGATTTGATTGGTCTTTGCTTTGATTAACCGCAGATCTGGTGAGAATCGTCCTTAAACAATTGTAAAGCTGTGTTTGGCGAACGGGTTTTTGCAGATACGCTGCAATTCCGACTTCAGATGCCGCCTGTCCGTGACCGCGCTTTCCGTAGGAAGGCAGCAAAATCAGTTGCGTTCCGG
>JAESGR010000217.1_pt1 | contig 75812 bp, 83 predicted proteins | sample 9269771 | NCBI WGS metagenome assembly JAESGR01 (sample SAMN15739572, study PRJNA653492) | algae metagenome | isolation source: Chroococcus sp. CMT-3BRIN-NPC107 and co-occurring heterotrophs from well... | place: USA: Clark Mountains Wilderness, California | collected 2010-04-18 | reverse complement strand
TGAACGTTAGACAACACCTACTACAGCAGTGGCCCATGCAAGCCTGAGGTTCAGCCGTACTGCAGTGGACCGTGCAGGGCGAACACTACTGAAGGAAGACGCCTCACTCGCGGAGCTCGACACAGCGTGGGAGGTTTTGGCCAACTGGCGAACGATGCACGCGTTCCCGCTGAACACCATCACGTCGGATCTGCGGCAGAAGCTGCGGCGGGCGGAAGCCGATGTTCAACCCGTTCAACGGCTGAAGCGCGCCCGCTCGATCTTGGCCAAGCTGGCCAAAGAGCCAAGCATGCGCCTTACACAGATGCAGGATATCGGGGGCTGTCGCGCGGTCGTGGGAACGCTCGAGGAGGTGGCCAAACTTCGTTCGCAGTATCGGCGCAGCAAATCACAGCATGTCTTCGTGCGGGAAGATGACTACATTGTCGACCCCAAGGTGTCCGGCTACCGGAGTCTTCACCTAATCTTCAGGTTCAAGAGCCGCGGTTACTCTCAGTACAACAATCTTCTCTTCGAGGTTCAGCTACGGACTGCCATCCAACATGCATGGGCCACTGCTGTCGAAACGGTCGGCGCGGTCATCGGTCAGGCTCTCAAGTCAAGCGAGGGCGAAGCTGCATGGCTCTCGTTCTTTCAGCACGCTGCGCTAGCCCTCGAGTACACCGAGAACGCCGTAGTAGCGAAAAGTCGTGGCATGTCCAAAGGAGAGGCGGCACGTACTCTGTCTAAGCTCGCGGCACGCCTTGATGTGTTCAACAAGCTGGCTGCGTATAGCGCGGCACTTAAGGCGACCGATCGAAGCAACTCCAAACGCGGTGCGTACTTTCTGCTCACGCTGCTCCCTGAAACTCAAGAACTTCAGATACGGTCGTTCACTCGGCAACAGGCCAAGGACGCCTATAAAGAGTACGAGGAGTTTGAGCGTCGGCTACCGCTCACACACAGCGGAAGGCAGCTGTCGCTATTTCCGGAGTTGTCAGACTACAGCGGCGCGCAGGTTGTCTTGGTTGGGGCGCACTCGCTGAAGTCGGTCAGAGACAGCTATCCAAACTACTATCTCGACACGAAGATGTTCATTGATGCGATAGGTGCATTTATAAGGCGGTTTCGCCGTGTCGTCTAACCCCTCCATCGAGCGGACGTCCCAAGACCGCTTCGCGCCCTTTGGCCCGCCGCTCATGTCGAACGTTAGGTGCTTGAATGGTTTGGGCGGCAAAAGACATCGACTACGTCGCCGAGCTGCTCTCAGTTCGAAGCACGTACATCGGAATGACCGCGCGCCAACGCTTGAAGGTCATCCGCCTCCGTTTATCTGACCATCATTTCGGGGCCAACCGCCTAGTCACGTCAGTGTCTGCAGTCGAGGCGTTGGCGCGCTCACTAGCCATGGGCCTGACGGCCAAATCGAAGCCGGAGCTACTCGCGATCTATTCGAAGTACAAGAAACGGGCCCCACAAACGCTCGTCGCCGAATACTTCGCAGCTCGCGGGGTCGCGGATCTCCCGGGTCATTTGGGCCAAGATACGTGGCGTCTTTTCGGCTACGCAGTTGAGTACCGAAATATGCTCGCTCACGAGTGCACGTATCTTGGCCAAGACAAGTTTCCTTCTCTCATCGAAGCGTGCGAGGAAGTGTTGAGCGCGCTCGCGAAGATTGGCCATGTTCCAGAGCCACGCACCTAACCCTTCCATCGAGCGGACGTCCTCCGGCAAGCTTCGCGTGCCTACGGCCGCCGCTCATGTCGAACGTTAGGCGACTGAACTCTCGTTGTGCAGTACTCCCCCCAGCTCGCCTCTTCCTTGGCTGACGACTATTTGGAAATCAGAGCGGAGTTCGACTCGGCACTGTTCGCGTGTGTTCGTGCCGGGCATCTCACTCAGGACGAACGCGCCAAAGAGTACCTCTTGAACGGCGTGGGTCGCCGGTTGGGAGTTTTGCGCGAGTGTCTTGCGAGCATCTTTGAGACGTTCCCACCAGCCCGCAGTGCGCCGCTGTCACTTGCTGGGCTTTACCAAGTGCAGATCAATCTGCATGCGTTTGTCATCAACCTGTCGGGTCTGTTCGACAACCTTGCTTGGGCGTTTGTTCTGCGGCACGGCCTGCTAGAAAAGATCGGCGGGCGAAAGCGCGTCGGGATGTTCCTTCAATCAACGCAACAGGTGCTGCCTGTCCCCTTGGCAACTTACGTTACCTCGGCCACCATGACCACGTGGCACGGCAGCTACTTGAAGGCCTACAGGGACGCGTTGGCCCATCGAATTCCTCTCTATGTTCCACCCGCCACCTTTACGCCACAGGAGCAACAGCGTTACGCGAACTCGACGCCGAGGAACGGTCCGCAATCCTTGCACACGAATGGGAGCGAATGGAGCAGGTGCGAAGCGAGAAGCAGAGTCTCGGCAAAGCTTGTCCTGTTTTCTTAGTTCTCATCGGCGAAGCATCCGAGTCGAAGCCCAACTACCTCCACCCACAGATGCTCTGCGATGCAAAGACGGTTCTTGAGTTCTGTCCTCTGTTTCTGGAGCACTGGCATGCAGTCGCCTAACCCTTCCATCGAGCGGACGTCCTCCAGCAGGCTGCGCCCGCCTCCGGCCGCCACTCATGTCAAACGTTAGACCCCACCATTAACCTCGACAGGAGACCGCACATGCATTGTCGGCACCTCGTCGTCGCCTCACTTGGGCTGCTCCTGTTTGCGAGCGCAGCGTTTTCCAGTGAATTGGCCAGAGAGTTCATCACGACCTCAATGGTGGAAGACGGCAAGTCCGTCCGGCTGGAACTGCTGCTCCGAAAGCCAGAGGGACCCGGCCCTTTCCCGACAGTCGTGTTTAATCACGGATCGACAGGTCGCGGAAACAATCCCGAGCTGTTTCGCCATAGTTGGTCAAGCGCGACGATCGCCGCGTACTTCGTTGAAAAGGGCTGGCTGGTCATCTTTCCCCAGCGGCGAGGCCGCGGGGCATCCGACGGACGCTACGACGAGGGCTTTGAAGGAGACCGCAGCGGCTACTCCTGCCAGACGAGCTTCTCACTCGCGGGTGTCGACCGAGCGGTGGAGGATCTCGATGCTGTTATGGCGCATGTCAAGTACCGACCAGACGTGCAAGTCAACCGCATACTGCTTGGTGGGCAGTCACGCGGCGGAATATTGGCCGTCGCATATGCCGGCGAGCGATCCAGTTCGTTTATTGGCGTGATCAACTTCGTTGGCGGGTGGGTGAGTGATCGCTGTGCTAACGCTCCCGCGATCAATACCACGACCTTCAAGCGCGGCGCCAAGTTTGAATGACCGACGCTCTGGTTGTATGGAGACCAAGACGCGTTCTACTCGCTCTCACACAGCAAGGCGAACTTCGAGGCCTTCCGGCTCGCTGGCGGCAAAGGACTCTTCGAATCGTATTGGGTGCCAGGCCGGAATTCCGGTCATTCGGTGATTTCCCACCCAAGGCTTTGGGCCGACCAGATGACCCAATATCTTGACTCACTCAAGTAGCTGCGCAGTGAGGCCTAACCCTTCGTTCGAGGCGACGTCCTCCGGCAAGCTCCGCTTGCCTACGGCCGCGCCTCAACTAAAACGTTAGGTCCCCATGAAGCGTTTCACTGGTCTCGGCGCCCTTGCCATCGCTGCGCTGCTCTTCGCGCTGGCCTACATCACGGGTGTCGAGGGCGTCCTTATCGACTGCATCGCCCACACATGCACGACTCTTCGGCCTCCCAAGCCCTTGTCATTTCTGATCGGTGCGCTCCTAGCGGCGGCGGGATTCGCCTCTCTCTACGTGGCTTTCAAGGCGTTTCAATGGCGCCAAAAGTCCCCGCCGGAACAGAGGAATCGCTCGCAATGACCAAGCGGGCGCCTAACCCCTCCATCGAGCGGACGTTCCAAAGACCGCTTCGCGCCCTTTCGCCCGCCGCTCCTGTCAAACGTTAGGTGCTTGAATGGTTTGGGCGACAAAAGATATCGACTACGTTGCCGAGTTGCTCTCAGTACGAAGCACGTACGTCGGGATGACGGCGCGTCAACGCTTGAAGGTCATCCGCCTCCGTCTATCTGACCATCATTTCGGTGCCAACCGCCTAGTGACGTCAGTGTCTGCAGTCGAGGCGTTGGCGCGCTCACTAGCGATGGGCCTCAAGGCGAGATCGAAGCCGGAGCTACTCGCGATCTATTCGAAGTACAAGAAACGGGCCCCACAAACGCTCGTCGCCGAATACTTCGCAGCTCGCGGGTCGCGGATCTCCCGGGTCATTTGGGCCAAGATACGTGGTGTCTTTTCGGCTACGCAGTTGAGTACCGAAATATGCTCGCTCACGAGTGCACGTATCTTGGCTAAGACAAGTTTCCTTCTCTCATCGAAGCGTGCGAGGAAGTGTTGAGCGCGCTCGCGAAGATTGGCCATGTTCCAGAGCCACGCACCTAACCCTTCCATCGAGCGGACGTCCTCCAGCAGGCTTCGCCTGCTTCCGGCCGCCGCTCATGTCAAACGCTAGGCCCCACCGGAACTGCCACGCGCGCGCTCGCCGGCATACTCACTTCATGACGCCCATTCGACTATTGCCTTTCCTCGCCGCGTGGCTCCTGATTGGCTGCGCTGGCAATCCTCCTGTCCAGCCCGCTGCTACCAGCAAGTCGCAGTTTGGCGGCGCGGTCTACGGGGGCGAGATTGCCGAATTGCAAAGGCCCACTCCCGGTGCTGAGGTCTATCGCGCTTTCTATCAAGGCGGCTCCGGGTTTGTCTCGGTGAGCAGCGTCCGCGAAACAGTGGAAGAGATGGCCACCAAACACTGTTCCCGTACCGGAAAAACAGTGCGGGCGCTCCAGGAAACAAGCTCCAGGCCGCCGCACGTTCTTGGCAACTTTCCTCGCGTCGAATGGCTCTTTGAATGCGCGCCACCGCCTGCAACCAGTGCGTCCTCGTCTGCCGGAACAGACAAGTTGAGTCAGGTGGAACGTCTGAAGAAGCTCTTGGACAGCGGGGCCCTTACCCAGCAGGAGTTCGAACGGGAGAAGGCCAAAGTTCTTGGCGCGCCGTGAGGCCTAACCCCTCCACCGAGCGAGCGTCCTCCAGCAAGCTGCGCTTGCTTCCGGTCGCCGCTCATGTCGAACGTTAGGCAACACCAGCGACGCTGGGGGACAATCGTGAAGACCAACTGCCTCGCTGGAGCGTGACATGGAGCTGACAGCCGTTCTTACCCCCGCGCCAGAAGGCGGTTTCGTCGCGCTCAATCCAGAGACAGGCAGCACCTCTCAGGGCGAAACGATAGAAGAGGCGGTAGCCAATCTTCGCGAGGCAACGACTCTCTACCTAGAGGAGTTCCCGCTACCTCCTTCTGCCGGCGGGCGAGCTGTGGTCACCACGTTCGCTGTGCCGGAGCATGCCTAAGCTGCCACGCGTCTCCGGCGCTGAGGCCGTCAAGGCGCTGGAACGCCTCGGTTTCGCTCAATCGCGCCAGAAAGGCAGTCACGTCGTCTTGAGGCGTGGATCCGTCGGCTGTGTGGTCCCGCTGCACTCCGAACTGAAAGTTGGCACGCTGGCTAGCGTGTTGCGGCAAGCGCAGGTCACGCCCGAAGAGTTCTTAGGCCTCTGTGAGTGTGTCGCCTAACCCCTTACAGGGACTTGCCAGGTAGTCAACTCGCTGAGGTCAGTGTTTCTAGCAATGCGACGTTGATCGAAAAGGCGGGTGGACAGAGAACAGACTGCTTCTCTACAGACGGCCTTGTTGCACTGCGAGTGCAGTGCGGACCCAGATGCGAACCGCTCAGCGCGGACTACATTCCTATCGCGTGGTCGCTGCCGGTGAGCGCCACCCAGGATTAGTCGAGCTTTCCCGCTGCCGGTCTGACCTGTTCAGCGCGTCTTCGTCTTAACGTCGTGCCAGGAAGTTGTTGAGGTATCTCTCAGGCGGGCACGGGCTTGGCGCTGAGGTGGTTCGGATCGAAGCCGATGCCGCGCGTCATCACGGCCCAGGGGATCCGGGCGTTCTTGTTGGCCAGCGCGACCCCTGCCTTCTGCCATCCGGAGCGCTCGCCCAGTGCCCCGACCCACGACGAGATCCTGTCCTGTCGTCGGTGCGCCGTCATGTGCCCTTCGCGCAACCGGTGCACGCACAGCATGCTCTGCTGCTCGATCGACTTGACGGGAATGAAGCGCATCGTAGGACGCGAGGCGGCCTCGCAGATCGCAGCCGCATTCCTGGCGCAATGGTGCGCGCTCGAGCTCGCCTCCATGGCCACAACACAGCCAGCCGGCAGACGCGCACACCATGCGATGAACATCTCTCTCGCCAACGCCCGAGCGCTGAGCACGCGTTCGCGGCCATCCACGACGTGCACCTGGATCACGCGCTTGGCCAGATCCACCCCTGCCCGCACCGCTGCTCTCGGCTAACCTTGTCCACGGACTTCCCTCTTTCACCGGCTTCAGATTGATGACTTCGAACACCACCCATCTTGGCGCCTCGACGCCGTTGCCCGAACGTGGGAAGTCCCTTCGCATTCCTGTCTAGCAGACGTGCCGCGACATGCCGATCGATGCCAGTGCCTTGTCCTCTCTCGCCGCCGACTACGCGAAGGGCATGAGCAGCATCCGGGGGAGGCGGGTTCAGCGCCTGCTGAAGCGAGAGTTCTCGGGCGCCGAGCACGTGTTCGTCGTGCAAGTCGGCGCCGCCAAGTCTGCTGTCTTGGGACTGTCGGCACGTGGAGCGGCGCTTTGCTCCACGGATGGCCGTGGTAGACGGGCATCTGTCCTCAGGTGGCTGCATGGGTCGAGTAAAGCGCTGCAGACGGACTTCGACCTGCTGAAGGATTCGTTGCCGGTGCTGAGCACCACGTCTCTGCCACTCCCGGAGGATGCAAGAACGGCCCTCGCGCATCGACCGCCGAATTCAGTTCCGCTCATGTCGGACGCGAGACGTCCATTCAGGAGAGACCGCATGTCTCAGCAACAGTCGATCTCTACGGACACTCCCAAGTCGATCCTGGACGCGTTCAATGCTCATGATCTGGACGCCATCATGGAATTCTTTGCCGACGACTGCTCCCTTGACATGCCGCGGGGACCGGAACCGAGGGGGCAGCGTTTCGTCGGCAAGACGGCCGTCAGGCAAGGTTTGGCGACGCGCTTCGCCGGCCTTCCCGACGTTCACTATGGCGACGACCGTCATTGGATCTGTGGAGACATGGTCTTCTCCGAATGGTTGCTTACCGGCACCGCTCCCGATGGAGTGGCGGTAAAGGTCCGCGGGTGCGATCACTACGAGTTTCGAGATGGCAAGGTCGTCCGGAAGGACTCGTACTGGAAAATCGTCGAGGAGCGGCGGTCAGAGGCGGCCTAACCGCCCCATCGAGTGGATGTCTCGGCGCTCCGAGCTTGGCCGCCCGCTCATTTCGAACGTCAGGCTCGAAGGGAGGTCCTATGCGAGGCGCAGTCACGGGAAGCGTCAGAGGCCTTCTGCGGCTCGAGGGGCTGTGCGTCCTTGCGGTGGCGGCTCGAGTCGGCGCCGTGGCATACAACGCGGCGCACTCGTACGTGGGTGCGGTGCTCGGCCTGGCTGGCGCGCTGGTATTTCCCGCGCACGTGCCGGTGGCGCTCGGTCTCATCTGGTGTAGGCGACGTCCTGAAGCACCTGCCGCGCGAGCGTAGCCTCTCGCCCATGCAGTCGTACTACGCGGCGCGGGCGGGCGAATACGACGCTGTCTACAAGAAGCCCGAGCGTCAGGGGGACCTTCGGCAGATCGAACACTGGCTTCCCTCCGTCCTCCGCGGCCGGCGCATCCTCGAGGTCGCCTGTGGCACCGGGTACTGGACTCAATTTCTGGCGCCTGTCGCTTCCTCCATCCTGGCCATCGACAGCGCGGAAGAGACGCTCCGAATCGCTCGAGAGCGGGTGTCCTCCAAAGCCGCTTCGTTTGCGGTGGGCGACGCCTACTCCCCTTCGAAGGAAAAAGGCCCCTTCGATGCCGCCTTTGCAGGCTTCTGGTTCTCTCATGTACCCGTCGAGCGGCAGCGGGAGTTCCTCGCCGGGCTCAACGCGGCGCTCGAACCTGGCGCTCACGTCGCGCTTCTGGACAACCTGTTCGTCGAGGGCAGTTCATCGCCCATTTCCGGGCACGATGAGCGCGGCAACACGTACCAAGCGAGGACGCTGCGCGATGGGTCGGTTCATCGAGTCCTCAAGAACTTCCCTGGCGAGGCGCAACTTCAATCTCTGGTCGCGAGCGGCTTGGGCCGCTCGGCCCGCTACACCCGCTGGTCCTACTACTGGGCGTTCGAGTACTGCGTACCGGACGCCTGAACTCTCCGTCGACGCGACGAAGGCTGAATCCGTTGGCTCACGAAGTACCATGCCTTATCGCGCAGCCGATCGAGCACTATTGGAATGAAGCTCTGGCGAGGTGCGTCGGCTGCTCAGCATCCGGCCGCGATTTGACAGCCGACCGGTCACTCGGACGCACGGTCCGACGGGCCGCTCCGCACGCTCTGCCGCCGCTCACGTCGAACGTTGCGCCGGCTGCCTCGACCCGTACGCAAAAGGAGTCACACGATGGCGGTCCTCGTCACAGCGGAAGTTCCCGGCCAGACCGAGCAGGGCTACGACGGCATGCTGGCCGCTCTCGAAGGCGGGTTGAAGCAGGCCCCGGGCTTTGTGCTGCATGGCGCCTATGAGGTAGAAGGAGGCTGGCGCATCCAGGATCTCCACAGCCTGGTCAGCCGATAAGTCGTCTGCTCACAGCCTGACTTCAACCCATCGAACGCGAGTTGCTCGTGCGCTCTACAGACTTCTCCGTGTCGCTTCACGACGACCTGCCTGCCGAGGAGTCGGCCCTCGTCGACGCCGGTCTCGGGCAGGCCAATGCGTCCTCGGCGCCCCTGCACGAGGTCCGGCCCTTGTCGTGCTTCGTGCGGTCGGCGGAGGGTGCGGTCGTCGGCGGCGCCATCGGCCGGACCTGGGGCCTCTGCTGCGAGCTTCAGCAACTCTGGGTCGAGCCCGCTCATCGTCGCATCGGCCTGGGTTCCTTGCTGGTCCGCCGCTTCGAGGAGCGGGCCGAGTCTCGGGGTTGCCGTACGTTCTATCTCGAGACCTTCAGCTTCCAGGCGCCCGCGTCGTACCGTTCGCTCGGCTACGAGGCGAGGCTCACGCTGCGCGGCTTTGGCGCTGGCATCGCCAAGCACGTCATGGTCCGCGAGGCCGGCTTCGAACCGTAAGCTGCAGCATGGCTTACGACGAAGGTCTGGCGCAGCGGATCCGCGAGGCGGTCGGCTCACGCCCTGGCGTCACCGAGCGCAGGATGTTCGGCGGTCTTGCCTTTCTGGTCGACGGCAGGATGTTCGTGGGCGTCACAGGGGCGACCTTGATGGCTCGCGTGGGCGCCGAGCGGTATCGGGATGCGCTGGCCCTTCCGCACGTGCGCGAGATGACCTTCACCGGCAAGCCGATGAAGGGTTATGTCTACATCGACCCGCCGGGCATCGAAGAGGACAGCGCCCTCTCCGCGTGGGTCACCTGGTGCGCCGGACATGCCGCCGCTTTGCCTCGCTAGTCGTGCTCGGCGCGCGCTGGCAGCGGAGCGCACCGCTGATGGTGAGCCTGGCGGAGGAGCTGAGCGAGGGCGCTGTCGACCATCTCGCCGAGTACGACGCGCCGTTGCTGCCGCCGCACGCCGCGGCATCGCCGGCCAGCGACGCCGGCCGTGCATCGCTGCGATGACTGCGCGACGCACGACGCGCTGCGCAGGCTCGCGCTGAGCTGCACGGGGATCGCTGTGCTGCGCGGAAGCTGTCTGTGCCAGGGCGTGGCCTTCGAGATCGACGGCACCGTCATCGATCTCCTCTACTGCCACTGCTCCATGTGCCGCAAAGCCCACGGCTCGGCGTTCAGGGCCAGAGGGAAGGTCAGAGCATCGGAGTTTCGCTGGGTTCGAGGCGACGCACTGGTTCGCTACTACGAATCCTCGCCCGGCCAGCACAGGAGCTTCTGCTCGGTGTGCGGCTCCAGCCTGGTGACCCGGTTCGACGACAAGCCACGCGTCCTCGGACTCGCCCTCGGCGTGCTCGACGACGATCCGCTGAATCGACCGATCTGCCATGTCCATGTCGCGTCCAGAGCGCCGTGGCACGAGATCACCGATGACCTGCCCCGGTTCGAGCAGGAGCCCACGGGTCCGGTCACGCCCAAAGGCGCCTCTTGAGCACGACCCCAGGTGTCGTGTGCTGAGAGGTCGTCTGTCGAAGGTCGACCGCGGGGTGGCGGTCGTTCTCGCCGTCGTCTGGCTTGTCGCGGCGGGCGTCGGCCTCGTCGCCGGCGCGGTCCATGGGAACGTGGTGCTGATCAGCGTGTCCTTGGTGGCGTGTGCCTCGGGCGTGGTTTGGGTGATCGTCGCCTGGCGTGGCCGCTTGCTCCGTGCACCGGGTGCTCGCCGGGATCGACGTTGCGGCCGCGGTGATCGGTCGACCGTGAAGCGGGCGCCCAGGTGATCCGCGGAACCCGCGGCTATGCCGAGAACGCGGCCGAGCTCATCGAGCGCTACGAGTCACTGTCCTTCGCCTGCAAGCACGAGGCAGTGCTTCATCTCCTGCCCCGTACCCCCGCGCGGGTTCTGGACATCGGTGCGGGGACGGGCGCCGACGCGGCGTGGCTGGCGGCGCAAGGCCATCGCGTGGTCGCTGTCGAGCCGACGCCGGCATTGCGAGAGCACGGTGTCCAGCACCATGCGTCACCTCGCATCGAGTGGGTGAACGATGCCCTGCCTGCGCTGGAGCGCGTCTCGGGTCGAACGCGCGCATTCGAGCTGATCATGCTCACTGCCGTCTGGATGCACCTCGACGAGCACGAGCGCCGGGCGGCCATGCCGGTCGTGGCTTCGCTTCTCGCGCCTGGCGGGGTACTGGTCATGGCGCTTCGGCACGGGCCGGTGCCGAGCGATCGCACCATGTTTTGCGTCTCCGCGAAAGAGACGGTGGCCCTGGCTGAGATCGAAGGGCTTCGCTGCGTGCTGGACGTGAGCGCCGAATCCAAGCTGCCGGCGAATCGGCGGGCCGGCGTGACCTGGTCACGCCTGGCATTCGCGCACAAGGCGGCCACCTTGAGGCCTGAACGGCTGTCAGGGAGCGTCCCTTGAAAGGTTTTCGCGCAGAGAGCGACAGGGACGCATGAACAAGCTCCTGCTGCTCGGGTCGCATGCCGCCGTCCTGGCGGTCGGCGTGGCGATCGGCATCTATGCGTTGCCGATCCTCGTCGCGCCGCCGGGGCCGACGGAAGCCGAGGTGCGCGCCCAGTCGGCGCGCGCCACCTACAAGGGCGAGTTCCGCCGGACACTGAAAGACAGCGATGCCCTGCATTGGGGCGAAGGCACCGTCTCCGTCAGCGCGACGAGCATCGGGCTGGCGGGGGAGCTGTCGCCCGGCCCGGACTACAAGCTGTACCTGTCGCCGGCGTTCGTGGAGACGGAGGCCGACTTCAATCGGCTCAAGCCGAGCATGGTGCGGGTCGGGGATGTCAAGACGTTCAAGAACTTCGTCGTCCCGGTCCCCGAGTCCGTGGATCCCTCGCGCTTCAACACGGTCGTCGTCTGGTGCGAGAGCTTCGGCCAGTTCATCACTGCGGCGCAGTACCGGTAGCGAGCGACGCGGGGGCGGCGGGCCGGCTGGAGGAAAATGGCGCCACCTTGGCATCGGAGCCGACCGATGGTGACAGCCGATCCGCGAAATGCGACTGTGCCGGCGATCGAGATCGCCTCCTGGGCGCGAGTCATGTTCGGCCTCGCGCTGTGCCTTGCCCTGGCTCCGGCCGCGGCGCAAACCCGTGTCGAGCAGGGGCAGAAGGAGCTGACGCGCAAGGTGCCGGCGGGCACCGTGCAGGCCTGCACGCTGCTGACCCGCGCCGAGGTCGAGAAGGCCACCGGCCGCGATCCCTACGCCGATCCCGAACCCGCAGGCCAGGGTGGCTGGATCTGCAACGTCGGCATCGCCGAACTGAAGGTCTACTCCGGCCCGAAGTCGGAAGAAGCGTGGGAGTCGACCCTCAAGGGCTTCGGTCACGAGAAGGCGCCGCGGACGCCGGCCGCCGGCTTCGGGAGCGGCGCGTACTTCATCTACATGAACGCCGCCAGCCCGCACCGGCCGAGTGCCGGCATCCTCGTCGCGAAGTCGGGGGCGCACACCCTCGTGCTGTCGGTCGACGCGGCCCGGGGAAGCCCGGCAGAGTCGACGCGGCCGGCGCTCGAATCCCTCATGAAGTCGGTCATCGCGCGGCTCGGCTGACGCGCGATCTGCCTCGGCATGCCACTCGACCTTTCCCGATGATCGTTCGCCCGGCCCACGCCCCTTGTGCAACGGGAGACGATCCATCGTCACCCCCTGACGCCATCCCGTGCCGTCGGCGCGCGCTCCTGACGCGGGCGCTCGCAGCCACCGCGCTGGCGTCGATGCCGAGCGCCATCGCCGCCCTTGAGCCACGCGCAAACGGCCTGGAGCCGGACCGGCGCTGGTATGACGCCGCGCTCGCCATGGAGCGCCTGGCGCGGTCGTCGGGTGACCAGCCCTACGGCGCCGTGCTCGTCGCCGCGGGAACCCTCGTCGGCAGCGGCCCGAGCCGGGTCGTGCAGCTCGGCGACGCCACGGCGCACGCGGAAGCCGAGGCCATCCGCGATGCGCAGCGACGCCTCGGCCGCACCGATCTCGCCGGCAGCGTTCTCTACTCGACGTCGCGGCCGTGCCGCGCGTGCGAGAGCGCGGCGGCGCGGGCGAAGGTCGCGCGGATGTTCTACGGGCCCGAGTTGCGCGATGCCGGCGCGCCGCGGCAGTAGGTGGCCTCCATCGTCGACGCGAATCCATGCTTCCATCCCTGGCCTTCTTCATCGCAGCCCTCGTCCTCGCCCTGACGCCCGGTCCGGGCATCGCCTACGTCGTCGCGCGGACGGTGGCCGGCGGTCGTGCGGCAGGGTTGGCCTCGTGCGTCGGCACGGCGCTCGGCGGCATGCTCCATGTGTGCGCCGCGGCGCTGGGCCTGTCGCTCCTGCTCGCGCAGCCGGCAGCCGCCTTCGCGCTGGTCAAGTACGTCGGTGCCGCCTACCTGGTGTATCTGGGCGTGCGGCTGCTGATGTCGACGTCGGAGCCTTCGCTGCCCGGGCGGCCCGTGGCGGGTGGTGCCCGCCGTGCCCTGCTGGAGGGGATCGTCGTCGAGGCGCTCAACGTCAAGACCGCCCTGTTCTTCCTGGCCTTCCTGCCGCAGTTCCTGGTGAGCGGCGGCCCGGCCGTCCTTCAGCTCGTCCTCATGGGCACGGTGTGCGTCGTGCTCAACACGCTCGTCGACATCGCGGCGGTCGTGGGTGCCGCCCGACTGCTCAGATCGGAGTTCACCGCGCGCCGGCGCGCGCGGGTGCTGAACAAGGCATCGGGCATCACGCTCGTCGGCCTGGGTCTGTACGTGGCGGCGGCAAGGCGCGGTACCTGAGCGGCTCGAACGGGAAGAGGTCACGCTTGAAGCCTTCGCTGCAACCCGGCCTCCGCTACGAGCATCGGTTCGTCGTTCCCGCGACGAAGACGGTTCCCGCGCTCTATCCGGAGGCGGAGGAGTTCCTGGTCATGCCGGAGGTGTTTGCCACGGGCTACCTGGTCGGCCTTCTGGAGTGGGCCTGCGTGAAGGCCATCAAGCCGCACCTCGACTGGCCGGTGGAGCAGACCGTCGGCACGCACATCGATGTCAGCCACTGCGCCGCGACGCCGCCGGGCATGGAAGTCACGGCCGCGGTGGAGCTCGTCGCCGTGCAGGGGAAAAAGCTCGTCTTCGCGGTGCGGGCGCCTGACGGAGCGGACCTCATCTCCGAAGGTCGACACGAGCGATACATCATCGTCAAGGAGCGCTTCGATGCGAAAGTCCGGGCCAAGAAGGGAGAGGGCTGACCGCATCGCCGAAATCCGGGCATCGCAATGAATACCGCATCAGTTCGTGGCTCCTGTCTCTGTGGCGCGGTCCGGTTCCGCGTCGGCCTGCCCTCCAAGTGGGTGGCGCATTGCCACTGCAGCTATTGCCGGCGGGCTCACGGCGCGCCGATCGTCACCTGGGCAGGCTTCCCGGCCGAGCAGTTCTCCTTCGAGGCCGGTACCGACGCACCGACCTGGTACGAGTCGAGTCCGGGCGCCCAGCGCGCTTTCTGCCCGCGCTGCGGCAGCCCGCTCTTCTTCCGGTCGAGCCGCTGGCCGGGCGAGATTCACGTGGCGCGCGCGCTGTTCATCGACCCGCTCGACCGCGAACCGGGCGCGCATGTCTTCTACGAGGCGCACGTCCCGTGGCTGCAGGTCGGCGACGATCTGCCGAAGAAGGTCAGTCAGGCCACCCGGCCTCCTTCGGACCTGTCGGCCTAGCCGCTCGCCGCGTGCCCGGACCCATGATGCAGAATCCTCCACGGCTCGAACGCCGGCTGCCGCAGCGCATGCGCAACGAAGGGAGGTGTCGATGAAGCTGAGCACCTTCCTGGCCGTCACAGGCGCTATCGCCCTGTTGTTCGGAGCGTTCTTCGTCCTCTTCCCCGAGGCGGCCCTGCGGCAGTACGGCGTTCCGGCCGAGGCGCACAACCAGATGCAGGCTCGCTATTTCGGCGCCACGCTGTTCCAGGTCGGCCTCGTCACGTGGCTGGCACGCACGACACGTGATGCGATCGCCATCCGCGCCATCCTCATCGCCATCACCGTCGGCAACGCCATCGCCGCGGCAATCAGCGTGTGGGCCGGTGTCGCCAAGCTGCAGAACGCGATGGTCTGGGGCTCGGCACTGCTCTACGGCGTGCTGCTGCTGGGCAGCGTCTACTTCCTCCTCGCGTCGTCGCGGCAACGCGCTCCGGCTTGAAGGTGGCGCGTGGCCATGGACGCCGGGCTCGCCCGGACGCTCGCCGACGTCGTGCTGGCGGTGCACGTCGCGGTGGCGGCCTTCGTCGTGCTCGGCCTCCTCGTGATCTTCGTCGGCAATCTTCGCGGCTGGCGCTGGGTCAACAACCTCGCCTTCCGGATCGCGCATCTCGCCGCCATCGCGGTTGTCGTCGCGGAATCCTGGCTCGGCCTGGTGTGTCCGCTGACCACGCTGGAAATGTGGCTGCGCGCGCAAGCGGGCGGCCAGACGTATGGCGGCGGGTTCATCGAGCACTGGCTGCAGCAGCTCCTCTACTACGACGCCCCGGCATGGGTGTTCGTGCTCGGCTACACCGCTTTTGCCGCGGTGGTCGTCGCCACGTGGTGGTACTTCCCGCCGCGAGCGAAGCGCTCCCTCGAGGAGTGAGCGATTGACCGTCCAGCCGCCGGCCCTTTGGCAACGATCCTTCCCGGCGCTGCTCGTCCTGATGATCGCGTCGGCGCGCGCCGAGTCGTCGGCACACGGCGACGCGTGCTTCGTGCGTCCGGAGCCGACAAGCGCCGCTGCAGCGTCCAGCGTGGTGCCGGCCGCCACGGAGAGTCGCCTCGGCATCCGGCGCAAGGCAGCGCAGCTGTTCGACGTCGAGCTGTCGGTGGTCGGCGCGGGCGGCGCCGTGTGTTCCGTCGCGGGCGTCGCTCGGCTGCGGGCCGGCGACGTCCTCGCCTTGCCGGTCAGGGCCGACGGCGGCGGGTCGAAGGCAGCGGCTGCGCCGTGCCTCGTCTATTTCCGCGCCGTGCCGCAGGGCGTGGAGATCACGACAACCGAGGCGGCTTGCCAGGCACAGTCGCTCTGCGCCACGCAGGTCCGGCTGCACGGCCAGCGCTTCGAGGCGGCTTCGCGGCTGCCCGAGACCGACCGCAGCCGGTGCTTCGCGGGGCCGGCGTCCTGATTTCCGCGGGAGGCCGTCGCCCCGACGCCGGCGGCGCACGAGGCGTCGGATCGCTGTTGCATCCCGAGTGAGGCGCAAGCCGTCGGCTCGTGCAGCGGGAACGATCCCAAGATATCGTTGACGGTGTCCTGACGGCACGTCCCGGCGCGCCGCCTCCTTTCAGACCGGAGGATCCTTCGTGATCAGCACCGAGTTCCTCATCACGTCGCTGATCGTCGTGCTCGTGCCGGGCACCGGCGTGGTCTACACGGTGTCGACGGGTCTCGTGCGCGGCCGCCGGGCGAGCGTCTACGCCGCCCTCGGCTGCACGGCGGGCATCATCCCGCACCTGCTGGCGACGGTGCTCGGGCTGGCGGCCGTCATGCATACCAGCGCCCTCGCCTTCGAGATCCTGAAGATCGCCGGGGTCGCCTACCTGTGCTACCTCGCCTACATCACCTGGAACGACACCTCGGCGTTCTCCGTCGACGGAAGCATGTCGAAGGCGACGGCGACCGGGCTGGTGGTGAAGGCATTCCTGCTGAACATCTTCAATCCCAAGCTCACCATCTTCTTCCTCGCCTTCCTGCCGCAGTTCGTCGACCCCGCATCCGGTGCGCCGCTCCTGCACCTGCTCGTCCTCAGCGCCTGCTTCATGGCCATGACGTTCCTGGTGTTCGTGGTCTACGGCTTCATCGCGCACGCGTTCCGCAGGTTCGTGATCGACGCGCCGGGCGTGCAGGCCTGGATGCGGCGAGGCTTCGCGGCTGCCTTCGCGGGGCTGGGAGTCAAGCTCGCGCTCACGGACAAGTGAGCATCGTCCGATCGCCTGGGAGGGACCACGCATGCCGATGATCCTCAGCGCCGCGCTCGCCGCCGCCGCCCTGTCCATCGCGATGCTCGCCGAGGCGGCGATCATCTACGAGTGGGTGGACGAGGACGGCCGCACCCAGGTGTCCGATGTCGTGCCGAAGAAGTACAAGCGCACGGCCCGACGAGTCGACTCGGCCCGCTTCAACGTGCCGCCGAAGCAGCTCAAGGCGGCCCAGGCCGAGGCTGCCGCCCTCAAGGCAAAGGCCGCCGCGGCCGCTCCGAAGCGGCGGCCTGCGGCCGAGGCCGCGCCCGCAGCCGCGCCCGCGGCCGCCCTGTCGCCCACCCAGACTTTCGAGACGACAGGCGGCCCGCCGCCGGTCGACTTCGCCGACTGCCCGGCGTGGTGGCGCGCCTTCGTCGCCAGCCGCGATTGCTTCGCCGGCTACCAGACCGTTCGCGGCCCGCTGCGCCCCGGCGCGTACCAGGCCTGCGGCCCCGAGATCCCGAACCCCGAGCCGAAGTGCGGCCCGCAACCGTGAGGAGCGATGCGTGACGAGCGAGGATCGTCCGGCGAGAAGGCTCGTCAGCTCGGGTTCCGTCTTCGAGGCACAGATCGGCTACTCGCGTGCGGTGGTGGCCGGCGACTGGGTCTTCGTCTCGGGAACCACCGGCTTCGACTACGCCAGCATGTCGATCTCCGACGACGTCGTCGCGCAGACCAAGCAGTGCCTGAAGAACATCGAGGCGGCCTTGCGCGAGGCGGGCTCCGCCATCGAGGACGTCGTCCGCGTGACCTACGTGCTGCCCGACGCGAGCGAGTTCGAGCGGTGCTGGCCGGTGTTGCGCCGGACCTTCGGAGAGGTCCGGCCGGCGGCGATGATGATCGCGGCCGGTCTCGCCGACCCGCGCATGAAGATCGAGATCGAGGTGACCGCGCTGAAGGGCGGCACGGCCCCGCCATGAGCACCGTCTCCGTTCGCCAGGCCGTTCTGGCCGACCTCGACGAGCTCGCGCCGCTCTTCGACGAGTACCGGCAGTTCCAGGGCCAGCCTGCCGACGTGGCGGCTGCACGCGCCTTCCTGCGCGCCCGCTTCGACCACGGCGAGTCCGTCGTGTTCATCGCCCTCGACGCCGACCGAGCGGTCGGCTTCGCCCAGCTGTACCCGACCTACTCGTCCATCAGCCTGGCCAGGGTGTTCCTGCTCAACGATCTCTTCGTGCACGAAGCGGGCAGGCGCAAGGGCGTCGCCACCCGGCTGCTCGCCACCCTCGAGGCCCATGCCTGGTCGGTCGGCGGCGCGCGCGTCACCCTGTTCGTGGCGCGGCCGAACACGACGGCCCAGGCGCTTTACGAGGCGCGGCAATGGCGGCAGGACGACCAGTTCTTCGTCTACCACCGCCATCCCGCGCCGCGATGAGGGCCAGGGCGCGGTCGGCAGGAGTAAAGTGGACTGTCCCAACGCTCCAGGAGATGGCCATGCATGCAAGCACTGTGCTCCGTTCTCTCGTCGCCGTGGTGGCCGTCGCCTTCGCCGGCTCGGCGGCAGCGCAGTCGGTCGACAACAAGGACCGGCCGTCGAAGCAGGGCAGCGCCAAGACGTCGGCGACGAAGCCGACGACGGCGTCGAAGCGGCTCGACTTCGTCCCCGGACAGAGCATCAAGGAGACGAGCACGCGGGCCGCCACACCGGGGGCCCATCAGCCCGGCCACTCGCCGGTGAAGCAGGGCTCCGGCTGCCAGTCGCAGGACATCGACGCCTGACGAATCGCGGCCATCCGGCCGACGCCGGCCCGAGGCCACGCGTCGGCGGCCGGGTGGCCAGCGCGCGCGACCAGCGCGGGAGCTCCGGATGAGCGCGGAAGGCGACCGAGCGCTACGCCGGCCAGACCTGCATCGAGCACAACCCGCGCGTCGGCGACGGCAGGCCTTCGTCGACTGCTTCGAGCGCATGGTTTCGGAGCACCGGGGCAGGCGCGTCGTCGAGCACTGGGGCGTGCTGCAGGTCGTTCCCGCGCGGTCGGCCGACGACAACACGATGTTCTGACGCGACGCTCTGGAGGAGAGCCGATGCTGCAACTGCGTCCCAACTGCGAGTGCTGCGACCGCGACCTGGCGCCGGAGTCGGCCGAGGCGCGGATCTGCTCGTTCGAATGCACGTTCTGCGCCGCCTGCGCAGCCGACGTCCTGCGCGGCCGCTGTCCGAACTGCGGCGGCGAGCTGCTGCCCCGCCCGCGCCGACCTGCGGCGAAGCTCGAGCGATTCCCGGCCTCGACCGAGCGCGTGTTCAAGCCGGACGGGTGTCGCAGCGGAGCGTGAGCGTGGACGTCAAGGTCCACGCTGTCCTCGGTGACATCACCCGTCTGCCGGTCGATGCCATCGTCAACGCCGCCAACGAGTCGCTGCTCGGCGGCGGCGGCGTCGATGGCGCCATCCATCGCGCGGCGGGGCCGGAGCTCCTCGAGGCCTGTCGCGGGCTCGGGGGATGTCCGACGGGCGAAGCCAAGGCCACCCCGGGCTTTCGCCTGCCGGCCCGCCACGTCATCCACACCGTCGGACCGGTCTGGCGCGGCGGCACGAACGGCGAGCCCGAGCTGCTGGCGCGCTGCTATCGGAACGCCCTCGCCCTGGCGGCGTCGCTCGGTGCGGCTTCGATCGCCTTCCCGAGCATCAGCACCGGCGTGTACGGCTATCCAATCGACCTCGCCGCGCCGACTGCGATCGGCAGCACGCGGCAGGCGCTCGCAGCCCTGCCGACGATCCGCGAGGTCGTCTTCTGCTGCTTCTCCGCGGACGATCTCGCCGTGTACGAGCGCGAGCTCGGCCGCTGACGGGCCATCGGCCTCGCTCGCGCCACCGAACGACATGCAGATCGAGATCGACGACCTGTCGCTGCCCGCCGTGCAGGCGCTCCTCGACGAGCACCTGCAGAACATGCACGCGCTGTCGCCGCCCGAGAGCGTGCATGCGCTGGACCTCGCCGAGCTGCGCGCGCCGGACATCACCTTCTGGACGGCGTGGCGCGGCGCCGACCTCCTCGGCTGCGGCGCGCTGAAGGCGCTCGACGGCCACGAAGGCGAGGTGAAGTCGATGCGCACGCCGCAGGCGCGCCGCCGCCAGGGCGCCGGCAAGGCCATCCTGGCGCACGTCGTGCAGGTCGCGAGGGCGCGCGGCTATCGGCGGCTGTGGCTGGAGACGGGTGCGATGCCGGCCTTCCTGCCCGCCCGCATGCTCTACGAGAGCTTCGGCTTCACGTACTGCGGGCCGTTCGTCGGCTACGAGGAAGACCCGAACAGCGTCTTCATGACCCTGTCCCTCTGAGCCGCAGGATGGTCTCCGCATGAGCGACGTCGATCCCGCCCTCGTGACCCTGCGCGAGATCACGTTCGAGACGGTGCTCCCGGTCACGCGCCTGGCCGTCGCCGAGACGCAGAAGGGCTTCGTCGCGCCGAACGCCGTGTCGCTGGCGCAGGCGCTGTTCGCCGAGGAAGCCTGGTACCGCGCGATCTACGCCGGCAACGAGCTGGCCGGCTTCGTGATGCTGAGCGACGAGTCGCTGCGCGCCTTGCCGCCGGCAGAGCCCGAGATCGGGCTCTGGCGCCTCATGATCGACGCGCGATTCCAGGGCCGCGGCATCGGCAAGGCAGCGCTGATGCAGGTCATCGAGCACGCGCGCCGGCGGGGCGGCCGGCGCCTGCAGGTGTCGTACGTTCCCGGCCCCGGCTGTCCCGAGCCGTTCTACCTCCGCCTCGGCTTCCGCCACACCGGGCGGATGGACGACGACGAGGTGGTCCTCGAGCTCGCGTTCGGCGACCGAGCGCCTGCCGCCTGACATGCGGCTTGGCCGCCTGCCTCCTTGCAGAGCGCCATCCACCTCAGCTACAACAACGTCCTGCACCGGCTCGCCGCGTTCGCTCCCCGCAACGCCCCCTGATCGTCCTCTGGGTGCTCGCCGGCCTCGACCTCTCGTCGCAAGGGTGACCCATGGCGAAAATCGAAGAGCGTCTCTCGGCCCTCGGCCTCGTCCTTCCTCCGCCGGTGCGGCCGCCGCCCGGGGTGGTGCTGCCCTTCCGTTTCGTGAAGGTCTTCGGCACCCGCGCCTTCGTCTCCGGGCACGGCCCCGTGGACGCCGACGGCGCGCTCGCCAAGCCGCTCGGCAAGCTCGGCCGCGAGCTCACGGTCGAGCAGGGTTACCGGGCGGCGCGGCTCACCGCCCTGGCGATGCTCGGCAGCCTGGAGCGCGAGATCGGCGATCTCGACCGCGTGGTGTGGGGCCGGGTCTTCGGCATGGTCAACTCCGCCGACGGCTTCCATCTCCAGCCCAGCGTCATCAATGGCTTCTCCGACCTCATCCTCGAGCTGTACGGACCGGACGCCGGCGGGCACACGCGAAGCGCCGTGGGGATGGCGGCGCTGCCGTTCGACATGCCGGTCGAGATCGAGGCCGAGGTCGAGCTGCGCCCCTAGGCAGGCGCCGGCGTCGACGCCGACGAGGTGCTGATGCGCAAGGAGCTCCCCCGATGAGCATCGAGCTCGACCACACCCTCGTGCCCTCGCGCACCCACGTGGCCTCGGCGCGGCAGCTCGCCAAGCTGCTCGGCGTGCCCTGGTCCGACCGCAGCGTCGGGCCGTTCTCGGCCGTGTACGTCAACGACGGGCTGACGCTCGACTTCATCCAGACCGACGCGGCCTTCCCCGTCTACCACTTCTGCTTCCGTGTCGACGAGCCGACCTTCGATGCGATCCTCGGCCGCATCGATGCGGCCGGCATCGCCTGGCGCAGCGAGGTGCGCGGGCCGCAGGACCGGCGGATCAACCGCGACCACGGCGGCCGCATGATCTACTGGAACGAGCCGGACGGGCACCAGTGGGAGATGCTGACCGTGAGCTATGCGCGAGCCCGCACTGCAGCCTGACGACGCGGCCCCGCTGCGGGCGCCGGACTGCCCGCTGTGCGGCGGCCCGAACGGGTGCGCGGCCTCGGCGAGCGGCAGCTTCGAAACGCCGTGCTGGTGCATGTCGGTCGCCTTCGCGCCGGAGCTGCTCGCCCGCCTGCCCGCCGAGGCGGTGAACCGGGCCTGCATCTGCGCGCGCTGCGCCGGCGCCGCCTCCGGCCCGGCGACGCGCGGATGAAAGAATGGACGATGCCCACGGAGACCGGCCATGTCCCTGCCGCCCGACGACGATCCCGACACCGCCGCCTGGCACAAGCGCTTCGGTGCGACCTGCAACAACCGCGCCTGGGACCTGGCGACGCAATCGCGCACGAAGGCCGAAGACGCGGAGATGCTCGACGCCGCGCATGCTGCGGCGTGGCACTGGGGCCGCGTCGGCACCGAGCTCAACGGCATGCGGGCGCAGATGCTGCTCGCCGAGGTGCATGCGCTGCTCGGCATGGGAGCGTCCGCGATGCAGCTCGCCGAAGGCATGCGCGACTACTTCCTGAGCCGCGAGACGCCCGACTGGGAGCTCGCCTTCACGCACGCCATCTACGCCCACGCCGCCTACGCCGCGCAGAAGCCGGAAGTGCACCGGCGTGCCTACGCGGAGGCCGTCGCTGCGCTCGCGTCGATCGCCGACCCCGAGGACCGGCAGATCGTCGAGAAGACCTTCGGGCAGGTGCCGCCGCCGTGATGCCTCAGGATGACGCCCCTTCATCCTCACCGCAGCGAGCCCACATGCCGATCCGTCGCAAGCGCATCTCTCCGTCCCTGGCCCTGAAGGCCGCCGAGCTGGCGGTGGCGGTGCCGCAGGTCGTCGCCCATCGCTTGACGCGCATGGCGCTCGCCGGCCCGACGCTGTCGGCGCGCGATCGCAAGGAGTTCGAGGGCATGGTGGCCGAGAAGAACGCGGCCTTCGCGGCCTCGTGGACGGCGATGGCCTGGCAAGCGGCCCTGGCGCAGCAGACGCTGACGGCCTCCTTCGTCGCCTCGATGCTGGGCGCACGCCCGGGCCGCCGGCGCCCGGCTACGGCAGCGGCCATGCAGTGGCACAACGCCGCCGTCGGCGTCCTCGGCAAGGGCCTCGCGCCGGTGCACCGCAAGGCGGTCGCCAATGCGCGTCGCCTGGCCCGCACCAAGATCCGCTGAGCGCGCAGAGACAACCGCAGAGGCCTGGAGCTGGCATGTGCAGGAACATCAAGACCTTGTTCAATTTCGAGCCGCCGGCGACCGAGCTCGAGATCCGCGACGCGTCGCTGCAGTTCGTGCGCAAGCTGAGCGGGTTCACCGTGCCGTCGAAGGCGAACCAGCCCGCCTTCGACCGCGCCGTCGAGGAGGTCGCGCAGGCCGCGCGCACCCTGATCGGCTCGCTGGTCACGAGCGCCGATCCGCGCAACCGCGAGATCGAGGCGGCACGCGCACGCGCCCGCTCGGCGGCGCGCTTCGAGACGCAGCGGCCGTCCTGAGCGTGCCGGCACGGGCGGCGTCCGCCGACCCGGCCGCGTGTCCGAGCGCCTCGCCGGGCTTCTTCGCGTAGGCAGAATATCGGCAGGGAGAGTTCGCGGTGCCGGCACCAGCGCAGAGCTTCGCGCTCACGAAGATCCAGCCGCCGCGCGTGCGGGCCAGCCTGGTCGCGCGACGCCGCCTCGAAGACGCGATGGCCGCGGCCGCGCTCGGCCGTCGCCTGGTGCTGGTCGCGGCGCCGGCGGGCTTCGGCAAGACGGTGGCGCTCACTCGATTGATCGAAAGGCTTCGCGACCAGGCGTGCATGGCCTGGATCTCGGTCGACCACGGCGACGACCCGCTTGGCCTGCTCGCCTGCCTGATCGCCGCGCTCGAGCCGCTCGACCCGCCCTGGCGCACCGACCCCGAGGCGCTCATCGCCACCGCCGGCGGCAGCCGTACCGACCGCTACGCCGTGGCGACGCAGGTGCTGAACGCGCTCGCCGCCTGCGACATCGAGCGCGGCCTGATCGTCCTCGACGATGCGCACCGCATCACCGACCCGGCGGTGTTCGATTTCCTGGACGTGCTGCTCGAGCGGCTGCCGCCGCAGTGGGGGTTCGTCGTCGCCAGCCGCGCCGACCCGCCGCTGGCATCGCTGGCACGCCTGCGCGCGCACGACGAGCTCGCCGAGTTCCGCGAGCGCGAGCTGCGCTTCACGCTCGACGAGGTACGGGCGCTGCTGCCCGGGAGCGACGCTGCCGGGGGCGCCGACCGCGAGGCGACCAGCCAGCGGCTCGTCGCCCGCACGCACGGATGGGCCGTCGGCCTGCGCCTCGCCATCAACGGCCTGGCCGCCGGACACGGCACCCAGTCGGCGATCGGCGACAGCGCCGGCGACCGCCACGTCTTCGACTACCTGGTCAACGAGGTGCTGGGCGAGCTGCCCGGCGACCTGCGCCTCTTCCTGCTCCGTTGCTCGGTGCTCGCGGAGCTGACGGCCGGCCGCTGCGCTGCCGTGTCCGGCGACGCGCGCGCCGCGCAGTGGCTCGAGGAGATCGAGCGCCGGGGCCTCTTCGTCTCGGTGCTGCAGGGCGCCGAGACGACGCTGCGCCTGCACGACCTGTTCCGCGATTTCCTGCGCGAGCGGCTGCGCCGCGAGCTGCCGGACGAGCTGCCGGCGCTCTACGGGCGCGCCGCCGCCAGCGAGCCGGACACCCTGCGCCGCATCGGCTTTCTCGTCCGCGCCGGCGACTGGGCCCAGGCCGAGGCCACCCTGGCCGACGCCGGCGGCTTGCTCATCACGACCGTCGGGGCGCCACCCGTGCTCCGCCTGATCGACCAGTTCCCGCCATCGATGCGCGAAAGCTCGCCGATGCTGGCGCACATGCGCTGCCTCGCTGCGTGGTCGGCCTGGGACTGGGTCGGCATGCAGCAGGCGGCAGCGCAGGCGCGGGCCGGCTTCGAGCGCACCGGCGACGCCGTCGGCGCCTGGCGCTCGCGCATCTACGAGGCGATCGGTCTCGGCATCGGTGGCCAGCCCGAGGAAGCGGTGCAGCGGATCGCCGTGCCGCCGTCGCTGCAGGTGGGTCTCGAGGACCGCACCCTCGCCGCCCTGGTGCGCAACTACGCCGCGCTCGACGCCGGGCCGCTCGCCGAGGTGTCGGCACGCTACAGCGAGGTCCTCGACCTGCTCGAGTCGAGCCGCAGCCCGATGCTCTGGTACCAGTGCGTGCCGCGCAGCCTGCAGTGCGGCCTGCCTGGAATGATCGAGCCGCTGCGCCGCTTCGCGACCGGCGCCCTGGCCGTCGTGCCCGACCACCCGACGCCGCTGCGAGCGATCGCCTACGCCAGCTCGGCGTGGGCCGACCTGTGGTGCGGCCGCCTCGACGCGGCGGCGCAGACCGCCGCGCTGGCCGAGTCGGATGCCCGCTGGCTCGGGCCGCCGCCGAACGTGCGGCTCGCCGTGCACACCGCGCTGGCGATGCTCCATGCCGTGCGGGGCCGGCGCGAGGCCAGCCGGCACTCGATGGCCGAGATCCTCAAGCTGTTCGACAACCCGGGCGGCGGCTACCACCGCGGCTCGCCGATCTACGCGTTCCATCGTCTGTTGGAGATCCGCCTGGCGGACGTGATGGACGACGGCGAGGCCGTGCTTCGGCTGGCCGGCGAGCTGCCGCCGGAGTCGGCGACGCGCGGCCCGGGCCTGCGCAGCCTGCTGCAGGCGCAGCGCCGCGCCGTCGCGGCGCGCGTCGCCTGGCACGAGGGACGGATCGGCGATGCCCGGCGCGCCCTCGAGGCGGCGCTCGCCGACGAAGCGCGGCTGCAGGTGTTCGGCGAGGCGATCGAGCTGCGCCTGCGCCTCGCCCGTGCCTTGCTGATGCTCGGCGAGCCTGCCGCGGCGGCCCGCGCCCTCGCACCCGCGTTCGCGGCGGCCCGCGACGACGGCGGCCCGGGTGCGGCGCTGGCGATCGGCGCCGACGGCATGCGCTTCCTGGCCGAGGCGCGCTGGGAGAAGTGCCTCGGTGCCGAGGACGTCGCGACCTTGCGCGAGTGGGCGCGCTGCCTCGGCTGCGCGCCGACGCCGGCCGCGCGCCGCCCGGCCGCCGGGGCCTCATCGGCGCGCCCGGTGTCGGCCGCTCCGAGCGAGCCGCGCCCCGCAGCGCCCCTCGATGCGCTCAGCCCGCGCGAGCTGGAGGTGCTGCGGCTCATCGCCGCCGGCGACAGCAACAAGATCATCGCCCGCGGCTTCGATCTGAGCCCGCACACCGTCAAGCGGCACGTCGCCAACATCCTCGACAAGCTCGGCGTCGAGTCGCGCGGCCAGGCCGCGGCGTGGTACCGGGAGCACCGGGCGCAGTGAGGACCGGGAGGGCCATGGCCCTCCGGCGCGGCGGCGATGGCTCCTTCGGGCGATGACCCTGTCGAGCGCCGACGGAAAACTTCCGGCACGGCGGCGAACCGGGTGTTCGCCGCTCCCCAACCGGAGCTTCCATGACCGCGACCTTCGCCCCAGCGAATACCTGCCGCGCCGCCGACGCCGGCAACGCACCCCGCCGCGACCTCTACGCGTCGATCCACAAGGCCCTGCGCCTCGCCATGGCGGAGACGCTCACCCGCGTCGGCCGGATGGACGCGGCCGATCGCGGCGACCGCGACGAGGCCCTGGCTCAGCTCGAAGCCCTGCTGACCCTGTGCGAGCAGCACCTGCGCCACGAGAACGAGTTCGTGCACACCGCCATCGAGGCGCGCCGTCCGGGCGCGGCCGCGCGCGTGACCGAGGAACACGCGGAGCACCTCGACAGCATCGCGGTGCTGCGCAGCGAGGCGGCAGCGGTGGCGGCAGCGGCCGATACGCAGGCGAGCCAGCAGGCCCAGCGCCTCTACCGCCACCTCGCCCTGTTCGTGGCCGAGAACTTCGAGCACATGCACATCGAGGAGACGCTGCACAACGCCCTGCTCTGGGAGCTCTACAGCGACGACGAGCTCGATGCGCTGCACGGCCGCCTGATGGCGAGCATCGGACCACAGGAGCAGCTGCAGACCGCCCGCTGGATGCTGCCCGCATGCACGCCGGCCGAGCGCGCCGGGATGATCGCCGCCGCCCGCGCCCAGATGCCTCCGGAAGCGCTGCTCGGCGTCCTCGCCATGGTCCGACCGCACGTCGACGCCTCGGGATGGCGGAAGCTCACCGCCGCTGCCGCCGTCTCGCCGGAGTTCGCCGCCTGAGCGGCGCACGCGAACAGGAAGAGCCACCATGAAGACATGGATTCGCCGCACCGCCCTCGGGGCGGTGCTGCTCGTCGCGGCCGCCGGCCTCGCGTTCGTCGTCGCCGCGAAGCTCGGCGAGCGCAAGATGGAGCGCAGGATCGAGGTCGCCGTCGCACCGGTCGCGTACGAGGAGGGCGCGGCCGTCGTCGAGCGCGGCCGCTACCTCTACACCTCGCGCGGCTGCGCCGACTGCCACGGCGCCGACGGCGGCGGCCGGGTGGTCGTCGACAACGGCAAGGGCCTGTTCGTGCGCGCGCCGAACATCGCCGGCGGCGCTTCCGCCGTCGCCTCGTACGCGCCGGTCGACTGGGTGCGGACGATCCGTCATGGCGTGAAGCCCGACGGCCGTCCGCTCCTCATCATGCCGAGCGAGGACTGGAACCGGCTCACCGACGCCGACCTCGCCGCGCTCGTCGCCTACACGCGGCAGCTGCCGCCTGCGCCCGGCGGCGCCGCCGACATCCGGATGCCGATGCCGCTGAAGGCCCTCTACGCCGTCGGCCTGATCCCGGACGCGGCCGAGAAGATCGACCACTCGCTGCCGCCGGCACAGCCGGTTCCGGAAGGCGTCAACCCGGCGCACGGCGCCTACGTCGCCAACGCCTGCATCGGCTGCCACGGCGCCAAGCTCACCGGCGGCAAGATCCCGGGCGCGCCGCCGGACTGGCCGGCCGCATCGCGCCTGCGACCGGGCGAAGGCAGCGCGATGGCGCGCTATCCGACCGCCGACTCGTTCGCGGCGATGCTGAAGACCGGCAAGCGTCCGGACGGCAGCAAGGTCAGCCCCGTCATGCCGTTCGCAGCCCTGGGCGCGATGAGCGACGTCGACGTGCGCGCGCTCTACCTGCACCTGCGGGCCCTTCCCGAGGGCTCGTAGCGCAAGCCTTCAGGCGTCGTCGCGGGCAGGCCCGGTCGCGCCCGGCCTCGTCCCTCCAGGCGGCTCCTCCGTCGTGACGACGGCGCGGACGACGCGCTGCGGGAACGGGATCTCGACGCCCTCGCGGGCGAGGACGTCGAGGATCACGAGGTTGACGTCGGACCTGACGTTGCCCGTGCCGCCCTCGGGATCGCGGATCCAGAAGCCGACGGTCAGGTTCATGCCGTCGGCCGCGAAGCCGTCGAGGGACACGCCGGGGCCGGGGTCGGCCAGCACGCGCGGGACCTCCTTCACTGCCGCGGCCAGCTTGGCCTGCAGCGCGCGAACGTCCGTGCCGTAGGCGACCTGCACCGACGTCGTCACCGCCACCCGCGGATCGGTCAGCGACGAGTTCTCGACGCGGGTCGTGATCAGCGTCTCGTTCGGGACGATCGACTCGAGCCCGCCGAGCGCGCGGATGACGGTGTAGCGGGTCCGGATGTCGGTGATCCGGCCCTCGAAGTTGTCGACCTTGACCATGTCGCCGATGCGCAGGCTCCGCTCGGCGAGGATGACGAAGCCGCTGACGTAGTTGGCCGCGATCTTCTGCAGGCCGAAGCCGATGCCGACGCCGAAGGCGCCGCCGAGCACCGACAGCGCCGTGAGGTCGATGCCCACCGTCGACAGCGCCACCAGCAGCCCGACGAACAGCAGCAGTGCGCGGACGAGGCTGGCGGCGATCTTGCGCAGCGAGAGGTCGTGGCCGACGCCGCCGGAGAGCAGCCGGCGCTCGAAAGCCGCCGAGATCCACAGCGCCACCACCATCACGAGCGCGGCAGTGAGCGCTCCTTCGAGCACATTGCGCAGGTTCACCTGCGTGCTGCCGACCTTCCAGCGCACCCCCTCCATCTCGTCGAGCACCATCGGCGAGATGCCGGTGACCCAGAGCACGACGGCGATCCAGGCGACCCAGGAGATGCTCCGCTCGACCGTCCGCACCCAGCTCACGCCCGGGAAGGTGCGGCTCAGCACGCGCACGCTGAGGCGGATCACGACGAGCGAGACGAGGACCGGGATCGCGACCTGGAACACGGCCGGCCGGATCGTGCCGGCGAGCGCCACGCGGGCCGCGAAGGCCAAGGCGAGCGCCAGGACCGGGAACAGCACGCCGTCGACGATGTGGTCGCCGAACCAGACCGAGGCGACCGGCTTCGAGCGGCCGCGCGCGAGGCGGACGACGATCCAGGCGAGGACGAGGCAGCCGACGAGGATGCCGAGCTCGGCGACGACGCCGGGCCTCGTCAGGCCGGCGATGAGCTCCTCGAGCTCGCGGCGGTTGAAGGAGCCCACCGGCGGGTGGTCGGCCGCCTAAGGCGCGAGGAGAACGCGCAGGTGCGCGGCGACGCTGCGTGCGAGGGCGCCGAGGTTGTAGCCGCCCTCCAGGCACGACACGATGCGGCCGCCGGCGTGCTTGTCCGCCACCGCCTTGATGCGCTCGGTGATCCAGGTGTAGTCGGCCTCGACGAGCCCGAGCTGGCCGAGCTCGTCGTCGCGGTGCGCGTCGAAGCCCGCCGAGATGAAGATCATCTGCGGCCGGAACGCATCGAGCCGCTCCATCCAGTTCTCTTCGATCAGGGCGCGGACGTGCGGGCCGCGCGCATACGGCGGCACCGGCACGTTGACCATGTTGGTCCCCTTGGGAACGGTGCCGCTGTACGGATAGAGCGGGTGCTGGAAGATGCTCGCCATCAGGACGCGGTCGTCGCCGGCGACGATGTCCTCGGTGCCGTTGCCGTGATGGACGTCGAAGTCGATGATGGCCACGCGCTCGAGGCCGCGCACGTCCAGCGCGTGGCGGGCCGCCACGGCGACGCTGTTGAAGAAGCAGAAGCCCATCGCCTGGTCGCGCGTGGCGTGGTGCCCCGGCGGACGGACCGCGCAGAAGGCGTTGGCGACGCTGCCGTCGATCACCGCATCGGTCGCCGCGACCGCGGCGCCCGCGGCGCGCGAGGCCGCCGCGAGCGTGCCCGGGGCGGCGATGGTGTCCGGGTCGATGGCGCAGCGCTCGCCTGCCTGCGCGACCTGCTCCAGCACGTCGCGCAGCTCGGCGACGAAGCCGCTGGCGTGCGCGAGCGCCAGGTCGGCCGGGTCGACCAGGGGGGCCTCGCGCCGATCGAGCGCCAGGTCGAGGCCGGTGGCGATCAGGTGGTCCTCGATCGCGTCGAGCCGCTCGGGGCACTCGGGATGGCCCCGGCCCATGTCGTGCCCGCGGCAGTCGGAATGGCTGTAGAAGGCCGTGGTCATCGGTCTTTTGAAGTCGGGGATTTCCAGTAACGTCGCTTCGATGAGCCGACCTTTGACCGCCCAGCTATCCGAACTCGTCAGCCAGATCGGCACGATCATTGTAGGCAAGCGCCCGCAGATCGAGGACTGTGTGGCCTGCATGCTCGCCGGTGGCCACCTGCTGATCGAGGACGTGCCGGGGGTGGGCAAGACGACGCTGGCGCACGCGATCGCGGTCTCGCTCGGGCTGCGTTTCTCGCGCACCCAGTTCACCGCCGACCTCATGCCGTCGGACCTCATCGGGGTCAGCGTCTACGAGCGCAGCAAGGAAGCGTTCATCTTTCACGCCGGCCCGGTCTTCGCGCAGGTCCTGCTCGCCGACGAGATCAACCGGGCCGGGCCGAAGACGCAGAGCGCGTTGCTCGAGGCGATGGAAGAGCACCAGGTGACGGTCGAAGGCGAGACGCGGGTCCTGCCCGCCCCGTTCTTCGTCATCGCCACCCAGAACCCGACCGACCAGCTCGGCACCTATCCGCTGCCGGAGTCGCAGCTCGACCGCTTCCTCATGTGCATCACCCTCGGCTATCCCGACCGGGCCAGCGAGCGCGAGCTGCTCGCCGGGGTCGACCGCCGTGCCGCGATCGCCAGGCTCCGCACCGTGATGACGCCCACCGAGCTGCTCGCGGCGCAGGCCGCAGTGCAGACCGTGCACGCCTCCGACGCCCTGCTCGACTACCTGCAGGCGCTGATCCACGCGACACGTTCCGGCACCTGGTTCGCCGAGGGCCTGTCGCCGCGGGCGGGGATCGCCGTGCTGCGCGCGGCGCGGGCACGGGCGCTGCTCGGCGGCCGCGACTACGTCGCCCCCGACGACATCCAGTACGTGCTGCCGCAGACGGTGGCGCATCGGCTGGTTCCCGTCGCCGGTGCCGGGCGCGGCCGGACCGAGCAGGTGCGGGCGATGATCGAGGCCGTGCCGCTGCCTTAGCGTGACGGCCGACGCGATCGGCGTGTCCTCGGGACCGAACCGACGCGAAGGCGGCAGCGACAATCGAGCGGCCATGACAGCCGCGGTCCTCGCTTCCCGCTTCTCGGCGCGCGCCCGCATCCGCGCCTGGCTCGCCGGACGCATGCCGCGCAGCGACTCGCAGGTCCTGACGCAGAACAACATCTACATCCTGCCCACGCGTGCGGGCTGGCTGTTCGGGCTGACGCTGCTGGTGCTCCTGGTGGCGTCCATCAACTACCAGCTCAACCTCGGCTACGTGCTGACCTTCCTGCTCGCCGGCAGCGGCGCCGTCTCCATGCACCTCACGCACGGCACGCTGCGCGGGCTGACGCTGCACCTGCGTCCGCCCGCGCCGGCGTTTGCCGGCGCCCCGGCGGTGCTCGACGTGGTGATGACCAGCCCGTCGTCGGCGCGCTTCGGCATCGGCCTGCGCCTGCTCGGCGCCTCGCAGTGGACGCTGGCGTGGACCGACGTGCCGGCCGGCGGCCAGGCGACGGCGCAGGTCAGCTTCGTTCCGGACGCCCGCGGCCTCCAGGACATCCCGACCCTCAGCGCCGAGACGCGCTTCCCGCTCGGCCTCTTCCGCGCCTGGACGGTGTGGCGGCCGGCGGCCCGGCTGCTCGTCTATCCGCGTGTCGAGGCGAACGCGCCGGCGCTGCCGGCGGCGCAGCCGATCGCGGGCGGACCGACGCAGTCGCGCAGCGCCGAGGGCGGCGAGATCGAAGGGATCCGCGCCTACCGCCGCGGCGATCCGCTCAAGCTGGTCGCCTGGAAGAAGGCGGCGCAGGCGCTCGAGACCGGCGCGGAGCTCGTGAGCCGCGACACCAGCACGTCGTCGCGGCGCGAGCTCTGGCTCGAGTGGGCGGCTTGCGGCACGCTCCCGGCGGAGGCACGCCTGTCGCGCCTGGCTGCCTGGACCCTGGCCGCGGACCGTGCCGATGCGGACTACGGGCTGCGTCTGCCGGGCCGCGACATCGCACCCTCCGGCGGTGCAGCCCAGCGGAGCCGCTGCCTCGAGGCGCTCGCGCTCTGGGGCAGCGCCGGGTGAGCGCCGTTCCCTCGATCGGGGCGGCCGGGCTCGCCGGCGCTCGGGCCATCGTGCCGCAGTGGCCGGGCTGGTCGCGCCTGCCGCGCGAGACCCGCGACACGCTGTTCCTGCTCGGGGTCATCGCCTGGACCGTGCTGCCGCACCTGTCGCACCTGCCCGCCTGGGCGATCGCGCTGACGACGGTGGTCCTCGTCTGGCGCGGCACGCTGGCGCTGACCAACGCGGCGCTGCCCGGACGCTGGCTGCTCGTCGGCGTGCTGCTGACCGCTCTGGGCCTCGCCTTCTGGTCCTACGGCACCCTGCTCGGCCGCGAGCCGGGCATCACCATGGCAGTGACGCTGATGGCGCTGAAGACGCTCGAGCTGCGGGCGCGCCGCGACGCCTTCGTCGTCTTCTTCCTCGGCTTCTTCATCATCCTGACCCACTTCCTGTATTCGCAGTCCTTCATGGTCGCGCTCGCCATGCTGGTGTCGGTGTGGGGCCTGCTGACGGCGCTCGTGCTCGCGCACATGCCGGTCGGCCAGCCGAGCCTGCGCCAGGCGGCATCGCTCGCCGCGCGCACGGCCGCGCTCGGCGCGCCGATCATGGCCCTGCTCTTCGTGCTCTTCCCGCGCATCGGGCCGCTCTGGGGCGTGCCGCAGGACGGCATCTCGCGCACCGGCCTGTCGAACACCATGAAGCTCGGCTCGGTGGCGCAGGTCGCCAACGACGACTCGATCGCCATGCGCCTGCGCTTCGAAGGCGCCCGGCCGGCGCCGCCCGATCTCTACTTCCGCGGACCGGTGCTCACCCGCTTCGACGGCGTCGAGTGGCGGCCGCTCGGCCTGCCCTTCGCTCCGGCGGGGCTGGCGCCGCGCCCGCCCAACCTCAAGGTGAGCGGCACGCCGGTGCGCTACGAAGTCACCCTGGAACCGCTCCGCCTGGCGTCGGTGCCGCTGCTCGAGGCGACGACCGAGATCCAGGGGCTCGAGGGCATGCAGCTGAGCGCGCGCGACGATCTGCAGTGGCTCGCGGAGCGTCCCATCGTCGAGCGCATCCGCCTGGACGCCGTGGCGAGCACGCGTTTCGTGCTCGGGGCGCCGAAGCGGGTCGCCGAGCTGCAGGAGAGCCTGCAGCTGCCGAGCGGCTACAACCTGCGCACGCTGGCCTGGGCCCGCGCCTTGCGCGAGCAGCCGCGCCTGCGCGACGCCGGCCACGCCGTGCTCGCCGAGGCCGTGCTCCGCCACATCCGCAGCGACGGCTACAGCTACACCCTCTCGCCCGGCGAGTACGGCCGCGACAGCATCGACGAGTTCTGGCTCGACCGGAAGGAAGGCTTCTGCGAGCACTTCGCCGCGTCCTTCGTCGTCGTGATGCGGGCGATGGGCGTTCCGGCCCGGATCGTCACCGGCTACCAGGGCGTCGACCTCTCGCCGGTCGACGGCTACACCGTCGTGCGGCAGAGCTCGGCCCACGCCTGGGCGGAGTACTGGCAGCCGGCAACGGGCTGGGTCCGCGCCGATCCCACCGCCGCTGTCGCGCCGGACCGCATCGGCCGCAGCACCCGTCTCGCACCGCAGCTCGGCTTCGTCGCCGGCAGCATCCACACGATGAGCCCGCAGCTCATGGAGCAGATGCGCAACGCGTGGGAGGCCGTGAACAACCGCTGGAACCAGTGGGTCCTGCAGTACACGCGCGGCCAGCAGCTCCAGGTGCTGAAGAACATCGGCTTCGAGGCGCCGACGTGGGAAGACCTGGCGCTGATGCTGGTCACGGTGCTGAGCGGCGTCGCGCTCGCGGGCGCCGCCTGGGCCTGGTACGACCGCCATCGCGTCGACCCGTGGGTGCGCCAGCTCGACACGCTGCGACGCACGCTGCAGTCGCTCGGCCTCGAGGCGGCCGCCCACGAGGCGCCGCGGACGCTCGCGGCGCGCGTTCGCGATCGGCTCGGCGACTCCGGCGAGCCGCTCGGACGTCTGCTCGACGAGCTCGAGGCGCAGCGCTACGGCCGCTCGAGCGCGCGGCGCCCCGACGCCTCACTGACGCGCCGCTTCGTCGCAGAAGCCCGCCACCTCAAGGCCGCCGCGGCCTGAACCCTGCACGATCCATTCATGCCCTCGTCCCTGCACCGCCGCCAGCTCGTCCTGGCCGCCCTGTCCGCCGGCCTGGTTCCCGGCGCGGCCGCTGCGCCGAAGAAGCGCAAGGGTTCGGTCGCCGACGACGGCGCACCCGACGCCGTGACCTACGGCAGCCGCGAAGACGTCATGCGCTTCGCCGACGCGGTGGCCGAGCGGCGCGGGCTCGACGCGGCGTGGGTGCGCGCTGCCCTGGAGCAAGCCCGCTACGTGCCGAGCGTGGCTCGCTTCATCATGCCGCCGGCCGCAGGCACGGCGAAGAACTGGGCCGCCTACCGGGCCCGCTTCGTCGAGCCGATCCGGATCCGCGCCGGCGTCGCCTTCTGGCGCGCCCACGAGAAGTGGCTGCTGCAGGCCGAGGAGATCTACGGCGTGCCGCCGGAGATCGTCGTCGGGATCATCGGCGTCGAGACGATCTACGGGCGCCAGATGGGAACGTTCCGCGTCATCGACGCCCTGGCCACGCTGGCCTTCGACTTCCCGGCCGGCCGCAAGGACCGCAGCGAGTTCTTCCGCGACGAGCTCGAGAACTGGTTCGTCCTCTGCAAGAGCGAAGGCATCGACCCGCTCGCCTGGCGCGGCAGCTACGCCGGCGCCCTGGGCATGCCGCAGTTCATGCCGTCGAGCTTCAACAAGTACGCGGTCGACTTCGACGGCGACGGACGCGTCGACCTGCACGCCAACCCGGCCGACGTGATCGGCAGCGTCGCCCATTACCTGGCGGAGTTCGGCTGGCAGCGGCGGCTGCCGACGCACTACGAGGTCAAGGCGCCGGTGGAGACGAGCGCCCGGGCGATCCTGCTCGCGCCGGACATCCTGCCGAGCTTCACGCCGGCGGAGATGGCCGAGCGTGGCGCGGTGCTCGGCGCCGAGGCGCGTGCGGCGGAGACGACGCTGGCGCTGGTCGAGCTGCAGAACGGGGACGCCGCGCCCAGCTACGTGGCGGGGACGCCCAACTTCTACGCGATCACCCGCTACAACTGGTCGAGCTACTACGCGATGGCGGTGATCGAGCTGGGCGCGGCGGTGAAGCGGGCGGTGCTCGGCTGACGATCCGGCTGCACGTTTCTACTGCACCGCTTCCCAGGCTCGCTTGGCGTTGACGAGCCCGCCTCCCGTCGCCTGATCAAAACCAGCCGCTGCCGCTTGCGCGCCGAAAGTCATCCCATCAATGACATCCGTGGCCGTGTCGATCAGCACTTCCTTGATCTCTTGAGGTGTCAAGCTCGGCTTCTTCTGGAGCAGCAAGGCGCAAATCGCTGCCACCTGCGGTGTGGCTGAGGAAGTGCCACTGAAGAGCGCCCAGCCTGCAGCGCCTGTTGTGGAACCCACGAGCTGGGTCCCGTGGTAGCTGGTTTCCGGCACCGGCAACATGATGTAGGGTGCCTCGTCGTTCTCCGCAGGTCCGCAGAGGCCGCAGACATCAGGCACCGTGCGACCGTTGAAGGCGGTATAGGACGAGGCGAAGTCTGAAGCCTTCAGCTTGTCCTGTTCGTCGAAGAACGCCCCTCCGACCGAGATCACGTGTTCTGACGAGCCGGGGTTCGCCTGTTGGCCCAGGTTCCCGCCCGCCGCAACGACGACGATGCTCTGTTCGATAGCTTCCTCGACGACCGCCTCCACGTCAGTCAGCTCGTCATCCGGAATGTCCGACGTTGACACGCAGGCGACGCTCATCGAGATGACCTGGGGCATGAGAAAGCTGGGCGGCGGAAGGAAGTCCTCTGAGGTCGGGTCGGCTCCCCAGCCGAGCGCGCGCTGCAGCGCCTCGAGCAACGTTGCCGCGCCGTCGAATGATCCATCGCCGGACTCGTTCCCTATCCTGATGCCCGTGAAAACGACACCTGGTGCGATTGCGAAAACGTTGGCCGAAATGCCCGTTCCGTGCCCGTACTCATCAGCCGTCGGGTCAACGCCGTTCAATGACGTCACCGTCGACATGAAGCCCCTGGAGGTGAAGAACGGATGCTGGACGTGGGCAAATCCCGAGTCGATCATCGTGAAGCGGACGCCAGCCCCGGTCGCAGCGAGACTTGTTCCTCGAAGCGATCTGCGGAGCGCCTTCACTCCGAGTAGATCCGGCACCTCCGTCAGCACGTCGACATAGTGTCGACCAGCGAGTTTCGGCGCAGGGGCAGACGCGCTCACAGCAGAGAGCCATTGCACGGGAGGCTGAATCGAGACGCGACCGATGATCCGGCTAAAGTCGTCGGGAATGACGATGCGCGACTTGTCCGCGATCCGGCACAGGATAGGACTCACTTTCCCTCGCCACGACGTCACCGGCTCACACACGACCTCACCCCCGAACACCTTGGTGAAAAGTGCCGTGGATGCGCGGAACGACAGCGAATACTTGGATCGCCCAGTTAGTCTGAACCCGAGCCCGCGCAGCTTGCCGATGAGTTCGACCACTTCGGCGTTAGGGACGACTGTCTTGCGCCGTGCTTCAACAGCCTCTGGGGTCATGCGGCCGTCGGAGCGCTTCGGCCGAGGCCCCAGGGCGATTCCGATGGCCACCTCCGAGGAGGCTTTCACCGGCCCGCTGGCGTCCATGTTCGCTCCACTCACGGATTCGGCGCCTTCGACTGACCTGATGGAAAGCCGCTCACTACGAAGCCACCGTTCACCAAGCGCCCAACCTCGCGTTGTGCATGATCGACGCGTCGTTCGACGTTGTCGAAACGTATGGCAAGCTCCCGAACAAAGTCATCACTGTCTTTGCTTGCCTGGGGCTGAGCTTGGCCCGCAGCTGGTCCTTGCCCCTGAGCTGGCGCAGCAGCCTGACCTTGCGGGGGAGCAGGCAGCTTTGTGAAAGCGCCGTTTTCTTCATCCATCTTTTTGAGCCGAGCCCTACACGCTTCGAGTTCGGAAATCATGGCTGTGCACTCAGCAGCCAAGGTAGCAGCCGTCGGCATAGGCCCAGGAGCGGTTCCCATATTGAAGTCCTTACGTTAGAGATGAAATGCGTCTGCGCCGGGATGTGCCGCTGACGATGTAGCGTTCACTTCGAACAACGTTGAAAGCTTCTGCAGGCGACTGAGGAGCGGCGAATCCCCGACGTGAGTCCCCAGCCGGGACAACGCATCGCGAAGCACCGTACGGGCGAGTTCATGCTCCCCAAGGCCGAATAGGATGACTGCTTCGTTGCAGCGATAAATCTGCACGAGAGTGTGGCCCTTCCCGTACAAGGCTTCGAGCTCTGCACGTGCGGAGCGCACGTCTGCCAAGCCTGCAACGTATTGTCCCTGGATGGCGCGAGCAACTCCGCGCAGCGAGATCGCACGCGCTACAAGCGCCCGTTCAGGATTGGATTGAGCGAGTTGGAACGTAAGCGCCTGTTGAGCACGCTTTTCGGCCTCTGCGCCATCGCCACGCAAGACCGCGTCGATGGCCAACGGGAAGAGGGCCTGGGTGCGGTCGCGTGTCGGAAGCTGCGTTGAGCCGTGGATCTGCTCGAGCTGCGCGCGCAACTCAGGGTGGGTGTTCAGGCGGTGCTGACGCGCAAGTACTTGCGCGGCGGCGTTGGCGCTGCCCGATTGCCGCCACGGAGAGGATGTATTCCTCGCCGCCACCTGCAGCCGGGAGAGAAGACGGTCTTGTTCAGCGCGATCCTCGGTTCGCAGCGCCACATCCGCCGACAGCGCCAGGAAGAACGCGCACTGATCTGCGGCTGGCCCGAGGTCCCGGTCGCATCGGCTCAGAAGCTCCCGCAGCCTGACGACCATGCCCTCGTAGCGGCCGGCTCGCACCAGGGCGAGCGAGAGATGCGCCTCGATTGCGAGACGATCTCTCGGACCCGCGGCTGTACTCGCTTGCACGCGTCCCAGCGCGTCGGACAGGAGCTGGAGAGCGACGGCGTCCTGGCCCGCTTGACTGTGCGCTTCCCCCAGTTCGCGCATCACGTCAACAGTCTCCATCTCGCCCGCGCCGTTGGCTTTTGTATAGAGTGCGAGCGCCAGGCTCAATTGTTCGATCGCTTCCGCAAGTTGTTGCCTCGAGCGCGCAACGTTTCCCGAGAGATACCAGAACCGCGCCTGAAGGGCAGGATCATCTGCCGCAGCCCGTACGGGCACCTCGATGGCCTTCAAGATCGAGGCGACCCGGTCGACGTCGCCCAGATGGAAGGCGTTGTCGGCGAGATCCGCCTGCGCATGCAACCAGTCGCGCTGTCGGCCCTGCTCGGCGAGCAGCTGCACCACCCGGCGCAGGTTGACGTCGGCGTCGACGATCTCGCCGGCGTAGTTCTGCATCCGCCCGATGTCCCTCAGGACGTCGGTCTGGACGTCGGGCTGATGGCCCAGCGTATCCAGCGCCTTGCGCGCGCCCGAGCGGAGCAGCTCGCTCGGCGAGAGCTGCAGGCCACGCGAGCTCTGCGGGTCGGCCAGCTTGAACAGCTCGACCACGAAGAGCCTGGATGCCGTCGCTCTGGCGGACTCGCTCCGGGCCCGCACGCCGTTGACGACGGTGGCGACCGACAATGCCGCGCCCACCAGCAGCACCACGCTGCCGGTGCCGACCGCAAGCGAGTGGCGCCGATAGAACTTCCACAGCCGATCGCCCGCGGTCGGATTCGTGGCCTCGACGGAGCGGCCGTCGCACCAGCGGACCAGGTCGTCGCGGAACGCTTCGGCAGAGCGATAGCGCTTCGCGGGCGTCTTCTCGAGCGCCTTCCCTGCGATCGCGTCGAGATCGCCGGCCAGCGTCTTGACGAGCGCCTTCGCACTCGTCCCGCGCGCCTCCGCGACGGCAGCGGCTGCGGAGCGTCTGCTCGGCGGCCTGGGATCGTCATTGACGATGGCCGCCTCGATCTGCGCCGGGGTCGCGCCTTCGTGCAGATCGAAGGGCCGGCTTCCGCACAGCAGTTCGTAGAACAGGACCCCCGCCGAGTAGACGTCGGAGACGGTCGTCAGGGGCTGGCCCTGCAGCTGCTCCGGACTCGCATACTGCGGCGTCAGCGGCCTGCCTCCCTGCCGGGTGAGGTCCGAGTCCTTCGCTCCGGCTTCCACGGCATCGAGCAGCTTCGCGATTCCGAAGTCGAGCAGCTTGACCTCGCCCTTGTCGGTGACGAGGACGTTCGCGGGCTTCAGGTCACGGTGAACGACGAGGTTCGCGTGTGCATAGGCGACGGCGTCGAGCACCTGCATGAAGAGCCGGACACGGCCGCGGACGTCGAGGCGGCGGGCGTCGCACCAGTCGGTGATCCGCTCGCCTTGCACGACCTCCAGTGCGAGCCAGGGCTGGCCGTTCGGCGCCACGCCGGCGTCATGCAGGCCGGCGATGTTGGGGTGGTTCAGCGAGGCGAGGATGTCGCGCTCGCGCCGGAAACGCTCGACGAACGTCTCGCGTTGGGCCCGCGTCGGATGGTTGTAGAGGAGCTTCATGGCGACGCGCCGGTCGAACGCGCCGTCGGCTCGATCGGCCAGCCACACCTCGGCCATGCCGCCGGAGCCGATGTGCCGGACCAGGCGGTACGGCCCGAGACGGCTTCCCTCGCCCCATTCGGCAGGCAGCCGCTCGACGGAATGGGGCAACGTCGGCAAGGTCTCGAGAAAGCCCTCTTCGGCGATGCGCGCCCGCGCGCCGAGCATGCGCTTGAGGTCGCCCAGGAGGTGCTTCGATTCCGCCTTCAGCCCGTCGAGCCAAGCCTGCAACTCGCGCCCTTCGAGCATCTCGGCCTGCTCGTACAAGGCGGAGAGCTCTCTCCAGTCAGCGACGGGATCACGCAGCATGAACGCCTCGGTAGATCGCGCGCGGAAGCTTAAGGTGCCCGCACGGCGACAGCAAGCTTCCTCCGCCGCCCGAGCGCAGCACCGAACGCGCAGTCATGTTCGCCCTCCTTGGCCTGACGGGTAGCCGCCTCCGGGCACCCACACGGACATACGGATGCGAGCGCGCAAAGCGGACACGCGAGTGCCCCGCTGCGCCAGTTTGTTTCGCCGGCCGCAGGCGGCCCGTGGCCGCGCCCGCCGCGGCCGTGGGGCGCCACGGCGCTGGACGCCCTTCCGGACCGCGGTTACGCTCGTCGGGCCATGCCCGAGCCCTACGTGCCGGCCTCCACCAGCGACCCCCCGATCACCCGGCTGCTCCGGCAGGCGGCGGACGGCGACCGCCAGGCGCTCGACCAGATCTATTCCGCGCTCTACCCCGAGCTGAAGCGGGTGGCCCGGGCGCGCCTGCGCCAGCAGGGCCGCGGCGACAGCATGGGGACGACGACGCTGCTGCACGAGAGCTTCATCCGCCTGGTCAACGCGCGGGACCTCCGCCTGGAGGATCGCCGCCACTTCTTCGCCTACGCCGCCCGGACGATGCGAAACATCATCATCGACAGCGCCCGCGAGCACCTGGCGGAGCGGCGGGGCGGCGGCGTCGTGCACGAGACCCTCGGCGGCGACGCGGCCCTGCAGGTGGCGGACACCCGCAGCAGCGAAGAGCTGATCCGCGTCAGCGAGGCGCTCCTGGGCCTCGAGGCGATCGACCCGGAGCTCGCCGAGCTCGTCGACATGCGCTACTTCGGCGGCTACACCGAGACCGAGATCGCCGAGCTGCAGGGCGTCACCGAGCGGACGATCCGGCGCCGCTGGGACAAGGCGCGGGCCTGGCTCTACGTGGCGCTGAACGACACGCCCGCCCCCGCCGCCGACCAGGCGCCCTGAGCGCCGAGGAAGCCTTCGATCCAGAAGGCGAGCGGCGCATCGGCGGGCCAGGTCTCCGAGACCTCGAGTCCGCGCCGAAGGTCCCAGCTCGACTCGAACCATCCCGGGCCCGCGAGACGCGGCGCGCCGGCGGGGCCCGACACCTCGGCGGGATTCAGGGTCGATGCGTGCGAGAGAGCGAGGGCTGAGGTCGGCATGGCACGGCTCCTTGGGCTCCGGACAGTGTTCCCGTGCCGGCCGCTGCCTGCCATCCCGCCGACGGCCGCATTCGGCCGATCGCGGCGCCCTCCCCCGTGGTCCCACGGGCGAGGGCGCCCGCGAGCGCTCCCCATGGTCGCTGGCCGGCTCAGCCCGGAGCGCGCAGGGCGCGCACCCGCAGCGCCAGTCGCCTCGCCGCCAGCAGGACGCCGGCCGTCATGGCCTTGGCGCCGCTCAGCTGCACCAGCGAGCGCTGCGACGCGCTGTAGTGCGTCTTGAAGAGGGAGACGTGCCTGAGGTACTCCTGCCGGTAGATGGTGTAGTGCAGGCCCAGATCGGCCTCGCTGTCGACGCGGCGGTGCGGGTGCTTGTCGAGGATCGGCGCGATCGACGCGGTGTAGGCGATCGGCCCCGTCACGCGCAGGACCGCTGCCTTGCCGACGCCGTGCAGCGCCGGGTGGTAGACCTCGATGTTTGCGCAGGACGTTCTCGGCGACGGCCTTGAGGAACGGATGCCCCGGGGCGGCGCAGATGAACCATTGCTGGAACTCGCCCTTGGGCACGTGGTCGAGCTCGTCGTGCACGCCGGCGCCCTCGAGCGGCTGGCCGGGTTCGTTGCGCCACTGCGAGATCAGGTAGCGGTCGCCGGGCTGCAGGACCGAGTCGAGCGGTCTCGATGCCGAGCTCTTGCTGTCCAGGTACAAGCCGCCGACCTTGTACAGGAGCAGGTAGCGGAACAGGTCCGCGCGGGCGGCGCCGTACGTCGGATCGATGCGCCGGTAGTGGCCGAGCACGGTCTTGCCGTAGGCGGCGGCGATGAAATCCTCGATGTCGGCGTCGTCGTACAGCCTGTGCTGCCAGGTCGGGTTCAGCGCCTTGAGCGAGGCGATGTTGTCCCGGATCTCGGGCGGCAGCGGCCCGGAGGGAAAGGTCTGATGGATGAGCCGTGGCACGCCCGTCTGCTCCGGGAAGGCAGGTATGAGCTGCCGGCGGCGGGGCCGATTGAGCATCCGCGCGAACAGCTTGCTGAAGCTACCCATGGCCCGTGGTCCGTTCCGCTGTCGCCGGGCGCTCGTGCACGCCGCCGGCCTGGAAGCGCACGTGCGGATCCTTGAAGCGCTGGCGATTGCGGTCGATCAGCTCGGGAACGATGTCGCAGGCGAAATACGAATCGGTGCAATCGACCAGCTGCCGGCCGACGTTGAAGTCCCCGCAACCGATGTCCACGACGTGCACCGGACGCTCGAGCTCGGCCAGATAGAGGCGCATGGCGGCGACATAGGGCTCTACGAGCGAAGGGTTGTGGCTGCCGTCGCCGGAATAGAAGTCGCTGCCGCTGCCCCACCTGCCCTCCCGGTAGATCCGGGAGAAGACCCTGCCCACGTCCTTGTCGACGCCCAGGAGGTCGGCGATGGCCCGTCGCGCCCTCGACGGCACCGTCTTGCGGAAGATGCGGCGAGCGAGACTCGTCATTCGGGGTGAGCGCCGGGTGAGTGGGACATGGGCGATGGCATTGTGACGACGGGCCTGGCGAAGCGCCGTCAGAGGGGAATGACGCTCACGGCCGTCGTCATCTTCTGGCCGCGCCCGCCCAGCAGAACGCCGCGCAGCGGCACCACGTCGGCGAAGTCGCCGCCCCAGGCGAGCGTGATGTGGCGCCGGTCGGCTCGCATGTCGTTCGTCGGATCGAACTCCACCCAGCCGTGTTTCGGCGAGTACGCGCCCACCCAGGCATGCGACGCGTCGACGCCGAGCAGGCGCGGCCGACCGGCCGGCGGCTCGGTCAGCAGGTAGCCCGAGACGTAGCGCGCCGGCAGGCCGTGCCCGCGCAGGCACGCCAGCATCAGATGGGCGAAGTCCTGGCAGACGCCGCGCTTCAGCTGCAGGACCTCGTCGACCGACGTGGTCACGGTGGTCGCACCGGGCTCGAACTCGAAGGACTCGTGGATGCGATGCATGAGGTCGGCGACCGTCTCGAGCCAGTCGCGGCCGGCTGCGAAGCAGTCGCTCGACCAGCGCCGCGCGTTGTCCGACCAGGGCACGAGCGAGCTCGGCTCCGCCATCCGCGCGGCGAGCAGGTCGTCCTGCGCAGGATCGGCCCGCACGGCGTCGCGCACGTCTTCCCACGTCAGGCGGTCGGCCCGGCGCGGATCGGGGCGGTCGGCGACATCGAGCTCGCAGCGCATGAAGACGCGCAGCAGCGGATGCGCCCCGTGCAGGCTGAAATGCGTCGTGCCGTTGCCGAAGGCGTCGCGCCGGTCGTGCCTTTCCTCGGGCGCCGGATCGATGCGCAGCTCGTGCGCGTGCACGTGCTGCCACGGCAGCTCGCGCGGCGACAGGTGAGCGAGCTGCCACGACTGGGACACCGGCGCGCGATAGGCGTAGCGGGTCTCGTGCTCGACTCGGTAGCGGGCGACCGGCTGACTCATGCGGCAAGCGACAGGTTGCTGCGCGGCACGGCATGCGAGAAGAACTTCATCGAGAGCTCGTCGGAGACCTCGTAGGCGGCACGCCGCAGCTGGTCGACGACGGATGCCAGGGCCTCGCTCTCCGGACGAAGATCCCTGGGGCGCAGGTCGAGCAGCGCCGCGTGCGCCGGCGCGAAGATCCCGCCGGCGAAGGTGCCGTGCGCCGTCTCCAGCAGGCCGATGTGGTCGGCCACGTCCTTGGCCTGGAACGCCAGCGAGCGCGGGTTGGCATCGTCGCGCACAACCATGTCGAGGACCGGCAGCCACTCGGGCGCGGCAGGTAGCGCGACCGGTAGGTGACGCTCGAGTCGGCGAAGTCGAGCAGCCAGTCGAGCTCGTGCGTCCGGCCCTCGACCACGGCGACGCGCAAGGCGCTGCACATCGTCGCCAGCCGCTCGACGTGCCGGCCGAGGGCCACGAAGCGCCAGCCGACGCCGCGCGTCATGCCGTCGACGACGAAGCCCGACAGCGTCATCAGCGTCGTCACGGCGCGGTCGAGCCAGGCCAGGGCGAGCGGCAGCCCGGGCTCGCTCTCGAACACCGGGTCCCCGGTCAGCCGGTTCAGCGTTCGCCAGTGGTCGATCGACATCCGGTCGCGCAGGTTGAATGCCACCCGCGCGAGCTGGCGCAGGCGCTGGTTGAGCGCGCCCTCCTCGTGCGTGGCGGCGCGGCGCAGCGCCCGCCCGGTGTAGCGCGAGCTCTCGACGATGCCGAGCCGCTGCGCCAGCGTCCAGGCCGGCGGCGTGCCGCCGACGCGTGCCACGCCGTTCTCGAGGACGTGGCCGAGCGCCACCCGGAGCAGCCGCGCCGTCGCATCGCAGCGCTCGCCGTAGCGGCCGAGCCAGAACAGGTTCTCGGCCGCGCGCGAGGCCAGCGTCGCGTTCGAGCTGACCAGCTGATCCTCGGTGACCGTGGTCGAGAGGAGCGAGAACTCGGCGTTGACCGGGCCGCCGGCGAGCACCCACGTGTCCTTCGAGCTGCCGCCTCGCTGCATGGCGATGACGCGCGAATCCTCCTCGCCGGCGACCCGGGTCAGGCCGCCGGGCATGACGCGCCAGCCGCTCGGCGTCGCGACGGCGAAGACGCGCAGGCCGACGGTGCGGGCGGCGAAGGCCGGTGCGCCCTCGCGCTCCAGGACCGGCGCCTGGGAGACGTGGACCCACTCCTGGGCGACATAGTGCTGCGGCCGCTCGAGGATGCGCTCCTTCAGCGCCGCGCGCTCAGCAACGCTGAGCGTCTCGACGACGATCGGCCGCTCGGTCGGCGAGCGCTCGATCGGCTTGACGATCAGCCGCTCCGGCCGCCGCCAGGCGTCGTCGAACGCCGCCGGCTCGCCCAGCCACCAGGTCGCGACCGACGGCAGCAGCAGCGGCTCGCCCATGAGCTGGCGGCTCAGCCGCGGCAGGTAGCCGAGCAAGGCGCCCGACTCGAGAACGCCCGAGCCGAGGGCGTTGGCCAGCAGCACGCCGCCGCGGCGCGCGCAGTCGGTGAGCCCCGGTATGCCGAGGGCCGAGTCGGAGCGCAGCTCGAGCGGGTCGCAGTAGTCGTCGTCCTGGCGACGGACGATGGCGTGCACGCGCTGCAAGCCGTCGATGGTCTTCAGCCAGACACGGCCATCGCGGACCGTGAGATCGCTTCCCTCCACCAGCGTGAAGCCGAGATAGCGGGCGAGCAGCGCGTGCTCGAAATAGGTCTCGTTGTAGGGCCCCGGCGTCAGCAGGACGATGCGCGTCGGCCCGCTGTCTCCGGGCAGGCGCGGCGCCCAGTGCAGCAGCGTGCTGCGCAGCGCATCGAAGAACGAGGCTAGGTGCTGGACCGGCAGCTCGCGGAACATCTGCGGGAAGACGCGCGAGACGAGCAGCCGGTTCTCGAGGGCGTAGCCCGACCCCGACGGCGCCTGGGTGCGGTCGCCGACGACCCACCAGCGCCCGTCCGGCGAGCGGGCGAGATCGGCGGCGTACTGCAGGAGGTGCAGGCCGCCCGCCGGACGCAGGCCTTCGGCGGCGGCGAGGAAGCCGCTGTGGCCGAAGACCACCAGCGGCGGGATCGCGCCGGAGCGCAGCAGCGACTGGGCGCCGTACAGGTCGCCCAGGACGCGGTTGAGCAGGTCGGCGCGCTGCTCGATGCCGGCTGCGATCGCCTCCCACTCGCCGGCCGGAAGGACCAGCGGGATGGGATCGACCTGCCACGGCCGGTGCGCGCCGGCGGCGTCGGCATAGACGTTGTAGGTGATGCCGTGCTCGCGGATCTGCCGCTCGGTGAGCGACAGCGTGTCGCTCACCTCGCGCTCGCTGCGCTCGGCGAGGGAACGCATGAAGGCGTCCCAGTGCGGCCGCGGCTGGCCCGGCGCGGCGAGGAGCTCGTCGTAGCGATCGTCGGGCGCGGCGTAGCCGGCCAGCAGGCGTTCGGCCATCCTGGAACTACGCTGCCGGACGCCGCAGGTCGAGCGTGTGCGGGAAGTCGGGGTTGCCTGCTTCGGGCGGCACCGCCATCTCCCCCGGTGTGTGCCCGGTGCGGAAGAAACGCGCCAGGCGGCGCGCCTCCGCCTCGTAGGCGTTGACCGGGAAGGTCGTGTAGTTGATGCCGCCCGGGTGGGCGACGTGGTACTGGCAGCCGCCCAGCGAGCGGCTCATCCAGGTGTCGACCACGTCGAAGACGAGCGGCACGTGCGCGTCGATCGTCGGGTGCAGCGACGACGGCGCGGTCCAGGCGCGATAGCGGACGGCAGCGACGTACTCGCCGACCGTGCCGGTGGGCTGCAACGGCAGGCGCCGTCCGTTGCAGGCGACCAGGTGGCGTGCCGCGACGAGTCCGCGGACGCGGACCTCGATGCGCTCGAGCGTCGAATCGACGTAGCGCGCCGTCCCGCCGCCGCCGCTCTCCTCGCCGAGCACGTGCCAGGGCTCGAGCGCCATGCGCAGCTCGACCTCGACGCCGCCGGCGGCGAAGTCGCCGAGCAGCGGAAAGCGGAAGTCGCGATGGGCGGCGAACCAGCCGGGCTCGAAGGCGTAGCCGAAGTCGTTCAGCTCCTCGACGACGTCGCCGAGATCGCGCCAGATGAAGTATGGGAGCATGAAGCGGTCGTGCAGCTCGGTGCCCCAGCGGGCCAGCTGCTTCGGGTGGTAGGGCTCGGCCCAGAAGCGCGCCACCAGCGCGCGCATCAGCAGCTGCTGGACCAGGCTCATGCGCGCGTGCGGCGGCATCTCGAAGGCGCGCATCTCCAGCAGGCCGAGCCGCCCGGTGGGGCCATCCGGCGAATACAGCTTGTCGATGCAGAACTCGGCCCGGTGCGTGTTGCCGGTGACGTCGATCAGCAAATTGCGCAGCAGGCGGTCGATCAGCCAGGGCGGTGTCTTCCCGGCCTCCACCTCCGCGATTCGGGCCAGCTCGGCGAAGGCGATCTCGATCTCGTAGACCGAGTCGTTGCGCGCCTCGTCGATGCGCGGCGCCTGGCTCGTGGGCCCGACGAACATGCCGGAGAAGAGATAGCTGAGCGCCGGATGGTTGTGCCAGTAGCCGATCATGCTGGCGAGCAGGTCCGGCCGGCGCAGGAAGGGCGAGTCATTCGGCGTCGCCCCACCGAGGACGAAGTGGTTGCCTCCGCCGGTGCCGGTATGCCGGCCGTCGAGCATGAACTTCTCGGTCGTGAGCCGCGTCTCGCGCGCCTGCTCGTAGAGGAAGGTCGTCTGCTCCACCAGCTCGGTCCAGCTCGAGGCCGGATGGACGTTCACCTCGATCACGCCGGGGTCCGGGGTGACGCGAAGCACCGTCAGGCGCGGGTCCTTGGGCGGCTCGTAGCCCTCCAGGATCACCGGCAGCTGCATGTCCTTCGCCGTCGACTCGATCGCCCGCACGAGATCGAGGTAGTCCTCGAGCGCGGTCGTCGGCGGCATGAAGATGTAGAGCCGGCCCTGCCGCGCCTCCGCGCTCATCGCCGTGCGCACGACGGAGCCGGCCGACTCGTGCGCGCCCGGCGGCGTCTCGTGCTCCGAGATGTTCCCGTGCTCGGGCGCCTCGTCGAGCGAGTGCCATGACTTGCCTTCGCTGCCCTCGTCGTCGTCGTCGTCCGGGAGCGGCTCGCGATCCTGCGTCGGGTCGGGCTCGTGGATCCAAGGCGTGTCGACGGCACTCGCCCACGGCATCGATTCGAGCGGCAGGCGCAGGCCCACGGGCGAGTCGCCGGGGACGAGGAAGCAGCGGTTGTCGCGCAGGTACCAGGGCGTCGAGCGCCAGGCCGGGCGGCGCTCGTCGCGCGCCACCGGGAGCACGTAGCCGACCGGCTGCTCGAGGCCGCGCTCGAAGACGGCGCGCAGGCGCTGCCGCTCCTGGGCGTCGGCGAGGCGCGAGTCGAAGGGATCGACGTTGCTCGGCAGCTTGCGCTCGCGCCAGAGGTAGTACCAGGTGTCCTCAAAGGCCGCGAAGACGTTGCGCGGTTCGACGCGCAGCCGGCGCGCCAGCCGGCGCAGGAAGTCGCGCGCCTGCTCGGCGGTGGCCCCGTGGTCCTCGCGCTCGCTGGCGATCAGGCGGGTGTCGGTCCAGATCGGCCGGCCGTCCTTGCGCCAGTACAAACTGAGCGCCCAGCGCGGCAGCTGCTCGCCCGGGTACCACTTGCCCTGGCCATAGTGAAGCAGGCCGCCGGCGCCGTAGCGGGTGCGCAGGCGGTCCATGAGGTCGATGCTGAGGAGACGCTTGGTCGGCCCCATCGCTTCGGTGTTCCACTCGCCGCCCTCGCGATCGTCGACCGACACGAAGGTCGGCTCGCCGCCCTGCGTCAGGCGCACGTCGTGGCGCTGCAGGTCGGCGTCGACGCGACCGCCGAGCGCCTCGATCGCGCTCCACTGTGCGTCGCTGTAGGGCAGCGTCACGCGCGGCGCTTCCCAGATGCGACGCACCGACATGTGGTGCTCGAAGGTGGTCTCGCAGGGATCCAGGGTGCCGCTGATGGGCGCAGCGGACGACGGCTCCGGCGAGCAGGCCAGGGGGATGTGGCCCTCGCCCGCGTAGAGCCCCGAGGTCGGATCGAGGCCGATCCAGCCGGCGCCCGGCAGGTAGACCTCGCACCAGGCGTGCAGGTCGGTGAAGTCGACCTCGGTCCCGCTCGGGCCGTCGAGCGACTTGACGTCGCTCTTCAGCTGGATCAGGTAGCCCGACACGAAACGGGCGGCGAGCCCGAGGTGGCGCAGCAGCTGCACCATCAGCCAGGCGCTGTCACGGCACGAGCCGCTGGCGTTGCACAGCGTCTGCTCCGGCGTCTGCACGCCGTGCTCCATGCGAATCAGGTAGGCGATGCCTTTCTGCAGGCGCTGGTTGAGGGCCATGAGAAAGCCGCTCGTCGGCTGCCGGCCGAGGTCCATGCCGGCCAGGTAGCCGGCGAACAGCGGCGTCGCCTCGCCCTTGCGCAGGTAGGGCGCCAGCTCGACGCGCAGCTCCGCGTCGTAGTCGAACGGGAAGGTCTCGGCGCTGGGCTCGAGGAAGAAGTCGAACGGGTTGAGGACGGCCATCTCGGCGACCAGGTCGACCTCGACGCGGAAGAAGGTCGTCGGATCGGGAAAGACGAGCCGTGCCAGGTAGTTGGACTGCGGATCCTGCTGCCAGTTGATGAAGTGCGTGGGCGGATCGACCTTCATCGAGTAGCTGAGGATGCGGGTGCGCGAGTGCGGCGCCGGCCGCAGCCGCACCACCTGCGGCCCGAGATGGATGGACCGGTCGTATCGGTAGTGGGTGACGTGGTTGAGGGCGACGTGGATCGACATCAGTGCTCTCGGAGAAGACCGCCGGGTGGCGTCAAGGCGCGACCGGGACCAGGAAGTCGCGGCTGATGCCGACGCCGAGCGAGTTCACGCGCTCGAGGAACTGCGTCAGGTAGGCGTGCAGGCCGGTCGCCAGGATCTCGTCGATGCGCCCGTATTCGAGGTCCGCGTCGAGCCGGCCGGCCAGCCGCAGCGTGTCGCGCGACTGCTCGTTGGCCACGCACTTCAGGTTGGACACCACCTCGTGCATGCAGGCGGCGAGCGAGCGCGGCATGTCGTGGCGCAGGATCAGCAGCTCGGCCACCCGCTCCGGCCGGATCACGTTGCGATAGACCTTGCGATAGACCTCGAAGCCGGACACCGACCGCAAGACCGCCGACCAGTGATAGAAGTCGTACTCGACGTCCTTGCCGTTGCCTTGCTCCTGGCTCTGGCCGCCGCCGGTCTGGCTCTGGCTCTGCCGCTGACTGCCGCCGCCGTCCTGGCTCTGGCTCTGGCCCTGGCTGCCGGCGCCGCTCTGGCTCTGGCCCTGGCTCTGCCAGCCGCGCCGCCGGTCGCTGCCCTGGCTGCTGCCGCCGAAGAACTCGGTGTCGACGCCATGGAACTTGACGTCGAGGAGGCGCGCGGTGTTGTCGGCACGCTCGAGGAAGCTGCCGATGCGCAGGAAGTGGAACGCCTCGTCCTGCAGCATGGTGCCGACGGTGACGCCGCGCGACAGGTGCGAGCGGAACTTGACCCACTCGAAGCCCTCGCTCGGGCTGCGCTCGAAGACGTCGGTGGCGACCAGGCGCTGGAACTCGAGCCAGGTCTGGTTCTGCGTCTCCCAGACCTCGGTCGTCAGGGTGCCGCGCACGGCCCGCGCGTTCTCCCGCGCCGCCATGAGGCAGCTGCGGATCGACGACGCGTTGGCGGCGTCGCTGACCATGTACTCCATGACGTTGCTTGGCGTTACCGCGCCGTAGCGCTTCGCGAAGTCGCCGGTCAGCTCGCTGATGCCGAGCAGGCTGCGCCAGCCGCGCTCGGTCGCGCCGGCCGACTGCGGCAGGAGCGACATCTGATAGTTGACGTCGAGCATCCGCGCGGTGTTCTCGGCCCGCTCCATGTAGCGCGCCATCCAGAACAGGTGGTCGGCGGTCCTAGACAGCACGGTCGAGCCCCGTCATGCCTCGAGGACCCAGGTGTCCTTGGTGCCGCCGCCCTGCGACGAATTAACCACCAGCGAGCCCTCCTTCAGGGCGACGCGCGTCAGGCCGCCGGGGACCATCTGCACCGTCTTCCCGGAGAGGACGAACGGACGCAGGTCGATGTGCCGCGGCGCGATGCCGCCCTCGAGGAAATTGGGGCAGGTCGACAGGGCCAGCGTCGGCTGGGCGATGTAGCGCCCCGGGTCGGCGAGCAGCGCAGCGCGGAAGTCCTCGATCTCCTGCGCCGTGGCCGCCGGGCCGACGAGCATGCCGTAGCCGCCGGCGCCGTGGACCTCCTTGACGACGAGCTCGCCGAGGTGGGCGAGGACGTACGAGAGATCGCCCGGATCGCGGCAGATCCAGGTCGGCACGTTCTTCAGGAGCGGCGCTTCGCCGAGATAGAACTCGATCATCTTCGGCACGTACGGGTAGATCGACTTGTCGTCCGCCACGCCGGTGCCGACTGCGTTCGACAAAGTGACGTTGCCGGCCCGGTAGGCGCCGATCAGGCCGGCGCAGCCGAGCGTCGAGTCGGCGCGGAAGACCTGCGGGTCGAGGAAGTCGTCGTCGACGCGGCGGTAGATGACGTCGACGCGCTTCGGTCCCTGCGTCGTCCGCATGTAGACGAAGTTGTCCTTGACGAACAGGTCCTGTCCTTCGACGAGCTCGATGCCCATCTGCTGGGCCAGGAACGCGTGCTCGAAGTAGGCGCTGTTGTACATGCCGGGGGTCAGCACGACGACCGTCGGATCGTTGATGGCCGCCGGCGCCACCGAGCGCAGCGTGTCGAGCAGGAGATCGGGATAGTGGGCGACCGGCGCGACCCGATGCCGGCTGAACAGCTCGGGGAACAGCCGCATCATCATCTTGCGGTTCTCGAGCATGTACGACACGCCGCTCGGCACGCGCAGGTTGTCCTCCAGCACGAAATAGCTGCCGCCGCCGCCCGGCTCGGCAGCGCGGACGATGTCGATGCCGGCGATGTGCGAATAGACGCCGCGGGGCACGTCGACCCCCTTCATCACCTCCCGATACTGGCTGTTGCCGAGCACCTGCTGGGCCGGGACGATGCCGGCCTTGAGGATCTCCTGGCCGTGGTAGACGTCGTGCACGAAGCGGTTCAGCGCCGTCACCCGCTGGCGCAGGCCGCGCTCGAGCTCCTGCCACTCGTGCGCGGGAATGACGCGCGGGATGAGATCGAAGGGGATGAGGCGCTCGGTGCCGTTGTCGCCGGCAGCGCCGTCGTCCTTGGCACCGTAGACGGCGAAGGTGATGCCGACCCGGCGGAAGATGACCTCGGCTTCCTCGCGACGCGTGCGCATGACCTGCGGCGGCTGCTCCGAAAGCCAGTGGTCGTAGCCGCGGTAGTGCTCGCGCACCGTGCCGTCGGCCGCGCGCATCTCGTCGAACCCCACTGTCATTCGTTGCCTCCGGCAGGGAGGGTAGCAAACTCCGCGCCACGCAGACCGCGGGGCGCGCTCACGGGCCGTCGGCTCCGGGGCGGTGGTGCCAGTAGCGGCGGCCGACGTCGCGCTGGCAGCGGCCCGGCCCTTTTTCGTCGGACTGCCACAGCCAGGCCCCGCACTGCGGGCTGGCCACGACCGCAATGCCGCGCCGGTGATAGCGGTCGACGACGTCGACGGCCGGGTGGCCGAAGCGGTTGCGGTAGCCGGCCTGGAACACCGCCACGGACGGTGCGACGGCGTCGAGGAAGGCGGCCGTCGACGACGTGCGGCTGCCGTGGTGCGGCGCGATGAGGACGTCGCTGCGCAGCGACGCGCCGTGCGCGGCCACCAGCGCGGCCTCCTGCTCGCGCTCGATGTCGCCGGTGAGAAGCGCGCTGCGCCCGGCACCGGAGATGCGGAGGACGCAGGAGAGCGCGTTCGCCTTGAGCGAGCGGAGGTAGTCGGCGGGCGGCGGGCCGAGCACATGGAAGTCGACGCCGTCCCAGCGCCAGCGCTGGCCGGCCTCGCAGCGCCTCGCCTCGCGCACCGTCGCCAGCAGCGGATGGCCGGGCTCGAGCGAGCTCGACAGCGCCGCCACCGGCACGGCGGCGAGGACCGACTTCGCGCCGCCGACATGATCGACGTCGCGGTGGCTGATCATCAGGACATCGATGCGCCGGTCGCCGCGCGTGCGCAGCAGGGGCACGATCACGCGCTGGCCGGCGTCGCTTTCGCGCGAGTACTGCGGGCCCGCATCGAACATCAGCAGGTGCGAGCGGGTGCGCACGAGCAATGCCGTGCCTTGTCCGACGTCGGCCGCGAGCAGCTCGAAGTGACCCTCGGCGGACAGCTCGCGCGGCGGAACGAGCAAGCCGACGACCAGCGGCACCGCCAGCAGCCGGGCCCGCCACGGCAGCGGCAGGACGACGATCGCAGCCGCCAGGAGACCCGCCCACTGTGCCCAGGTCGGCGCGAGCGGCGCCGTCCAGACGGCCCCCGGAACCGCAGCCAGCACCTCGAGCAGCGCACCGAGGCCCGTCACCACGGCGGCGCCCAGCGGCCACAGCGGCGCGGCCAGCACCCCGAGCAGGGCCAGGGGCGTGAGCAACAGGGTCACCAGCGGGATGGCGACCACGTTGGCGAAGAAGCCGACCAGCGACACCTGCTGGAAGAAGACGAGGGCGAGCGGCGCCAGCCCGAGCGTGGCGACGACCTGCGTACGCAGTCCCTGGCGCGCGCTGCCGGCGAGGCGGGCCGGCCAGCCGCGCCAGCCGCGGACCACCCCCTGCGCATCGCCGATGCGCGCCGGCGCCGATCCCATCAGCAGGCCCACGGCGACGAACGAGAGCCAGAAGCCGGGCTGGGTCAGGGCCCAGGGGTCCACTGCCGTGACCACGACCGCGGCCGCGAGCAGCGCCAGGCCCCAGGGCCAGCGCAGGCCGAGGCCCTGCAGGAGCGTCACGGCAAGCAGCATCCAGATCGTCCGCTGCGACGGGATGCCCCAGCCGGAGAAGACGGCGTAGCCGGTCGCCGCCAGGAGACCGCCCCAGCGCGCCGCGCTCGGCGCCGGCACGCGGAGCATGGCCCGCGAGCTGCGGCGCCACGCGGCGGCGATGAGAACGCCGCTCAGCCAGGCGAACATCGTCACGTGCAGGCCGCTGATCGACATCAGGTGCGCCACGCCGGTGTTGCGGAACAGGTCCCAGTCGTCGCGATCGATCGCGCTCTGGTCGCCGACCGCCAGCGCCGCGAGCACGCCGGCGGCGCGCCGATCGGCGACATGGCTATAGATGGCGTCGCGGACGCGCTGGCGGAGCCGCTGCAGCGGCGCGCCCGCGCCCTCTGCGAGCAGGGTCGCCGCCGGCACGTCGCGGACGTAGCCGGTGGCGCGAACGCCCTGCTCCAGCAGGAACAGCTCGTAGTCGAAGCCGTTCGGATTGAGGTTGCCGTGGGGCCGGCGCAGGCGCACCGCGAAGCGCCAGCGCTGGCCGGCGCGCAGCTCGCGCTGCGGCGGGGTCAGCGCGGCATCCTCGTGGAAGGCGCCGAACCAGCCGAGGGCGATCGTTCGCGGCACGCGTTCCGCCGAGCCCTCGTCGACGCGGAAGCGGAAGCGCAGCCCGCTCGCGCCTTGCTGCGGCAGGCTGGCGACGATGCCGGTCAGGACGATGTCCTTGCCCTCGAGCTCGGCCGGCAGCGCGTCCGCGAGCTGCACCGCGGCGCGCCATCCCGATGCAGCGAAGCCGAGCACGGCGGCGGCGACGACGGCGGCGACGAAGACCCGCCGCCAGGCGAGCACCGCAGCGAGCGCGAGCGCCGCCGACACGGCGAGGGCGATGATCGCCGGCAGCGGCAGCAGCTCGGGCTGGCGAAGGTGGGCGGCGACGCCGGCGAGCCAGGCGAGCAGCAGCGCTGCGAGCCGCCTGCCCGTGCTCGGTCCTCCCATCGCGGAAGTGTAGGATTTGGCACCGACGTTTCCGCGCTGTTCCGACGCGCCGAAAGCCATGGCCTCCATCTACGACCGCCTGACGGAACTCGACATCTCGCTGCCGCCGCTCGCGACCCCGGCCGGCGCCTACGTGCCCTTCGTCCGCAGCGGCAAGCTGGTCTTCCTGTCGGGCCACATCGCCAAGCGCGAAGGCAAGGCCTGGGTCGGCCAGCTCGGCCGCGACATGACCACCTCGAGCGGCAAGAAGGCGGCGCGCGCCGTGGCCATCGACCTGCTCGGGACGTTGCAGGCGGCGGTCGGCGACCTCGACAAGGTGGAGCGCATCGTCCGCATCACCAGCCTCGTCAACAGCACGCCGGACTTCACCGAGCATCACCTGGTGACGAACGGCTGCTCCGAGCTGTTCGGCGAGGTCTTCGCCGACAAGGGCGCGCATGCGCGGAGCGCCTACGGCGTCGCCCAGCTGCCGCTCGGCGCCTGCGTGGAGATCGAGCTGATCGCCCAGGTCGCTGAATGAGCCGCGCGCGCGGCTCTGCCGCGTCGACGGTTCCGCTGTTGGGCCTGGTGGCCCTGGCGTCCTTCGGCGGCGTGGCCGCTGCCCTCGTCTCCCAGCACGTCTACGGCATGGAGCCCTGCGCGTGGTGCGTGCTGCAGCGGCTCGTCTTCCTGGCGATCGGCGCGTTCGCCGTGCTCGGCCTGCTCTGGCCCGAGCGCCTCGGCCGCTTGGCCGCCGTCGTCGCCCTGCTGCTGGCGCTGTCGGGGCTGGCTGCCGCGCTGTGGCAGCACTTCGTCGCGGCGGCCTCGGCGTCGTGCAACCTGACGCTGGCCGACCGCATCGTCAGCGCCACGACGCTCGACAGCGTGCTGCCCGACGTCTTCGCGGCGCGCGCCAACTGCGCCGAAGCGGCGGTCGACCTGCTGGGCGTCCCCTACGCGTTCTGGGCTGCGGCCTTGTTCGTGCTTTGCGTGCTGGCGATGCTGCGCGCGCTGCGCCGACGCTGAGGTCGACGGCGCCCGGGCTGCGCCAATGCCTCAGTCGTCGTCCTCGGCATCGACGCTGGTGCGCAGCGCCGCTTCGTTGCAGATCGCTTCCAGCAGGGAAATCATCGCCGTCTCGGAGTACGCGCCCGGCACCAGCGCCTGGCAGATCGCCTGTGCGGTGCGCAGGCGCTCGTAGACGACGATGGCGGCGTCGATCTCGACCTGCGGCGCATGCGCGGCCTGCAGGACGTCGAGACGCTGATCGAACGCGTCGGTGCTCTCGTTGACGATTTTCTTCATGGCGACCTCTCGGCAGGGCAAAGGCCGATCGTAGTCGCGGCGGTGACGCGGCCGGCGTTCGTCAGTGCACGACGGCCGCCAGGACGCGCATCGCCTTCGGCATGGCATCCTGGCGCCGGCCCTTGCGCGCGCGCCGGCCGACGTAGGCGTCGAGCGCGGCCCCGCGCAGCACCTCGTCGCGCTCCTTGCCGCCGCGGCCGGTGCCGAGCACGCGCAAGGCGTCGGCGAACACCGCGACGCTGACGACCGCGTCCCTGGCATCGAGATCGACGAGCGTGAGGCCTCGGCCGCCGTTGGCCTGGAGCTTCAGCTCGTCGACGCCGAAGACGAGGAGGCGCCCCGAGAGCGTCAGGCAGGCGACGCGGGTCGCGCCGGCAAAGAGGGCCACGGGCGGCAGCGGCTTCTCGTCGTCCTCGAGCGCGAGGAAGGACTTGCCGCCGCGCTGGCGCGACAGCAGGTCGCCGGCCCGGGCGAGCAGGCCGAAGCCGCCGGTGCCCGCGAGCAGCAGCACGTCGGCGGCCTTGCCGGCGTAGTAGTGCGCCGGCTGCGTGCCCGGCTCGATGTCGACGATCGAGGTGATCGGCTGGCCGTCGCCGCGGCCGCTCGGCAGGCTGCCGACAGGCGCCGAGTAGACGCGGCCGTTGCTGCCGAAGACGAGCAGCGCATCGACGGTGCGGCAGGCGAAGGTGCCGTAGAGACCGTCGCCGGCCTTGAACGCCAGCTGGCCGGGCTCGACCTCGTGGCCCTTCAGAGCACGGACCCACCCCTTCAGGCTCACCGCCACCGTGACCGGCTCGTCGACGACGCGCGTCTCGAGCACGGTCCGCTTCTGCTCCAGGATCAGCGTGCGCCGGTCGTCGCCGTGCGCCTTGGCGTCGGCCTCGATCTCCTTGATCAGCGTGCGCCTGAGCGTCGCCGGACTCTTCAGGATCTCGTCGAGCTTTTCCGCGTCGCCGCGCAGCGACTTCAGCTCCTGCTCGATGCGGATCGCCTCGAGGCGCGCCAGCTGGCGCAGCCGGATCTCGAGGATGTCCTCGGCCTGGCGCTCGCTGAGCGCGAAGCGCTCGATGAGCGCCGGCTTCGGCTCCTCGGCGGCGCGGATGATGCGGATCACCTCGTCGAGGTTGAGCAGCACCAGCTGCCGCCCTTCGAGGACGTGAATGCGCTCGCGGACCTTCTCCAGTCGATACGCCGTGCGCCGCTGGACGGTGACCGTGCGAAAGCCGATCCACTCGAGCAGCATCCGGCGCAGGCTCTTCTGCATCGGCCGGCCGTCGCTGCCGATCATCGTCAGGTTGACCGGGGCGGTGCTCTCGAGGCTGGTGTGGGCGAGCAGCATGGCGCTGAACTCGGCGGGGTCGATGGTCCGCGTCTTGGGCTCGAAGACCAGCCGGACTGCCGCGTCCTTGTTCGACTCGTCGCGGACGGCGTCGAGCGACGCCAGCATCAGCGCCCTCAGCTGCGTCTGCTCGGCGCCGAGGGTCTTCTTCCCCGCCCTGACCTTCGGATTGGTCGCCTCCTCGATCTCCTCGAGCACCTTCTGCGTGCTCGTGCCCGGCGGCAGCTCGGTGACGACCAGCTGCCACTGGCCTCGCGCCAGGTCCTCGATCTTCCAGCGCGCCCGCACCTTGAGGCTGCCGCGCCCCGTCGCGTAGGCAGCGCGGATCTCCTCGGCGCTGCTGATGATCTGGCCGCCGCCGGCGTAGTCGGGGCCCGGGATCAGGGCGGCGAGCGCGTCGTCCGAGAGCTTGTCGTCCCGGATCAGCGCCACCGTCGCGGCGGCGATCTCGCGCAGGTTGTGGCTCGGCACCTCCGTGGCCAGGCCCACGGCGATGCCGCTCGCGCCGTTGAGCAGCACGAAGGGCAGGCGCGCGGGCAGCGTCTTCGGCTCGACCGTCGAGCCGTCGTAGTTCGGGATGAAGTCGACGCTGCCCTCGTCGATCTCGTCGAGCAGCAGGCGCGTGATCGGCGCCAGGCGCGCCTCCGTGTAGCGCATGGCCGCGGCGCCGTCGCCGTCGCGCGAGCCGAAGTTGCCCTGGCCGTCGATCAGCGGATAGCGCTGGGAGAAGTCCTGCGCCATGCGCACCAGCGCGTCGTAGGCGGCCTGGTCGCCGTGCGGATGGAAGCGTCCGAGCACGTCGCCGACGACGCGCGCGCTCTTCACGGCGCGCGGCCCGGCGCCGGTCGTGAAGAGCAGGCCCATGCGGGCCATGGCGTAGAGGATGCGGCGCTGGACCGGCTTCTGGCCGTCGCTGACGTCGGGCAGCGCCCGGCCCTTGACGACGCTCAGCGCGTACTCGAGGTAGGCGCGCTCGGAGTAGCTGGCGATGTCGACGCCGTCGTCGTCGCCCGCGGTCGGCGGCGCAGGCGTGAAGAGGTCCATTTGGGCGGGCAAGTCCGGGTCGGGAAAGCGGCGAAGTGTAGCCAGCGGGTCGCGCCTGCTGCCGCGGCGGGCCCGGCTCGCCGGACGACGTGCCGCCTGCAAGCCAGCCCGCGAGGCAACCCTCAGCGGCAGGTGCGGAAGGCGCCCCGGTCGAGGTGGAGGTGATCCGCGTGAGCGGCGTTGTAGTCGGGCCCGAGGGCGACGCTCCAGAAGCGGCACGCGGCGCGGTGCGCGGCGCGAGCGAAGCGGCCGCGCGCGTCGTCGCGGGGCCAGTCGCGCGCCACGCTCACCGCGCGGCCGTCGGCGAGCGTGAAGCCGGCGACGTCGAGCGCGTTCGCAGCCGCGTGCTCGCTGCGCCGCTGTCCGGCCTCGCCGCCGACATTGCGGCAGGCGAAGCTGCCGTAGTGGGCCATGGCGACGACCGGCTGGCCCAGATGCTCGCGGGCCAGCGGCTGCACGCCGTGCCGATCCCAGAGGGCCAGCGCGACGGCAGCCGGGCAGGCGAGAACCACGGGCGGATCGAGGCGCGCCGGCAGCGCCGAGACGCGCACGCCGTTGGTCCAGCCGCAGCCGTCGCGCAGCGGCCGATCGGGCACCGGGGCGTGCTCGAGCCGCGTCGCCTGCAGCGTGGCGCGGCACGCAGCCGGGTCGCGGGCGAGGCGGCCGAGCTTCCAGCTCGTCAGCAAGGTGGGCTCGTCGTCCGGCCACAGCGGCGCCCACGGATTCCATCGATCCGGGATCCGCAGCCACTCGTTGCCGATGGCGAGGGCGACGAGCGCCACGGCGAGCCAGACGGCAAGCACGCCCCAGCCGACGCGTAGACCGCGTCGGCGCGGACCCTCAGCCGGCACCCGTGGGCGCGTACGCCGGCACGCGGCGCGACAGCCGCGCCGGCGTGGCCTTGCCGAGCTCGGCCGCCGCCTCGATCGCTTCCATGACCCGTTCCGGCACGAGGTGGTGCAGCATGTGTCCCATCGCCGGGACGAGGCGGAACTCGGACGGGCGGACGTCGCCGTGCAGCCGCTCGGAGTGCGCGAACGCGTCGACGAGCGCGTCGCCGGCGCCGGCGATCACGACCACCGGGACCCGGATCTCGCGATAGCGGCGGCTCAGCGACGCCGCGGCGATCAGCGCCTGCGCGCTTTCGGCGGCCGTGGCGCGCAGCTGCGACGGTCGTGCCGTCATCCATGCCGGGAAGCGCCAGAAGCGCGGGGGCACGCGTGCCGGCGCGAACATGCGCTTGACGAACAGCGGCCACGACAGCCGTAGCAGGAGCGGCGAAACGGTGTGGCGCAGGAAGCTGCCGACGACCGGAATGGCCGGCGGCGACAGCAGCAGCATGTCGGGCCGGAAGCTCGGGTAGTAGTAGCCGGCCTCGAGCACGAGGCTGCGCACCGAGCGCGGATGCTGCAGCGCCATCGCGACGGCGACCAGCGACGCCCAGGAGTGACCCAGCACGATCGGCCGCTCGGCGCCGATCTGCCCCAGGGCGGCGTGCAGCAGGTCGGCCTGGGCCTGCGGGTCCCAGGGCGTGCCCTGGCGCGGCCGCTCGCTGTGGCCGTAGCCGGGCCGGTCGAAGACGATCACCCGGTACTTGCGCGCCGCCATGTCGACCAGGTCGCTGAGGAGGAAATCGAGCCCCATCGTCGCCAGGCCGTGCAGCAGCACCAGGGGCGGCCCCTCGCCGCGCTCCACGTAATGCAGTCGGACGCCGTCGACGTCGACGAAGCGGCCGGTGGGCGGGTTCTCGCGCTCGGCGCGGCGGGAACGTTCGCGCACGAGCAGCGCCGCGCACAGCATGGCGGCGCCGGCCAGGAGCACGCCCCTGGCCCAGCCACGGCGGCGCACGGCGCCCGATCGTCGCGGACCCATCGTTCCTTCCTCGGCTGTGGTCGAAAACGACATCGCGCTGCAATCGACGTTCCCGCCCTCGCCGCGACCGCGCCTGTGCCGATTCACCGGGGGAACCGCTCGCGCAGCTTCAGCTTCCAGAACTTGCCCGTCGACGTGCGCGGCACCGCGTCGATGACCTCGTAGCGATCGGGCAGCTGCCACCGGGCGAAGCCGTGCCGCAGCAGGTGCGGCGCGAACTCGGCCGCGACGCCGGCGGCCGGCAGCGCCTGTCCGGGCTTGAAGACGATGCAGGCCAGCGGCCGCTCGCTCCATTTGTCGTCGGGGATGGCGATCACCGCCGCCTCGGCCACCGCCGGATGCGCCATGAGGGCGTTCTCCAGGTCGACCGAGCTGATCCATTCGCCGCCCGACTTGATGAGGTCCTTGGTGCGATCGGTGATGCGCACGAAGCCGAGCTCGTCCATGGTCGCGACGTCGCCGGTGCGCAGCCACCCGTCGGCGGTGAACTTGTCCTCGCTCGGCGCCAGGCCGTGGTACGCGCCGGTGATGAAGGGGCCGCGGCACTGGATCTCGCCCATCGAGCGGCCGTCCCACGGCGCGTCCCGGCCGTCGTCGGCGCGGATCCGCACGTCGACGAGGGGCACCGGCACGCCGGCCATCGCCGCACGGCGGAAGTGCTCGTCCTCGCCGCGGCCGCGGACTTCCGGGCGCGGGTACGACACGGTGGCGAGCGGCGAGGTCTCGGTCATGCCCCAGCCCTGGATGATCGAGATGCCGTGCCGCGCGAAGGCGCGGATCAGCGCTTCCGGCACGGCCGCGCCGCCGACCAGCGAGCGCATGCCCGCGGGGAGCTTCCAGCGCCCGGGCTGCTCGGCGAGCGATCGTTCGTAGGCCTGGATCAGGCCCATCCAGATGGTCGGCACGCCGAGCGCGAGGGTCGGCGGCTCGAGCTGGATGAGGTCGAGCAGGTCGTCGGGATGCAGATGCGGGCCGGGCATGACGATGCGGATGCCAAGCATCACCGCGCCGTAGGGCAGGCCCCAGCTGTTGGCATGGAACATCGGCGTGACCGGCAGCAGGCTGTCGGTGCTGCGCAGGCCCCAGTGATCGCCGAGGCAGCCGACCAGCGTGTGCAGCACCGTCGAGCGGTGCGAATAGACGACGCCCTTGCTGCGGCCGGTCGTGCCCGACGTGTAGCACATGGCCACCGGATCGTCCTCGTCGTGCTCGGCGTAGACGAAGGCGTCGCCGTCGGCGCCGGCGAGCAGGCGCTCATAGTCGAGGTGCCCGGCTCCGGCATCGACCGCGGCGCCCGAGAACGGCACCACGATCACCTTCTCGAAGGCATGCCTGCCGGCGAACTGGCGGTAGAGCGGCAGCAGGATGTCGTCGACGACGAGGAAGCGATCGGCGGCGTCGGCCGCGATCCAGCCGAGCTCGTCCGGCGAGAGGCGCAGGTTGAGGGTGTGCATCACGCCGCCCGCGGCGGGGATGCCGAAGTAGCACTCGAGATGCGCGTGGTGGTTCCAGCAGAGCGTCGCGACCCGGTCGCCCTTGCGCAGGCCGAGGGCACCGAGCGCGGCGGCGAGGCTGCGCGTGCGCCGGTGGAAGTCGGCGTAGGTGTGCGTGCGCAGCGACTTGTCGGGCAGGCGGGACACCACGAGGTTGTCGCGGAAGATCGTTCCGGCGCGCTCCAGGAAGTGGTTGAGCGACAGCGGCACGTTCATCATGGTCGACTGCATGGCTCTTCTCCGGTGCGATCAGGTGGCGTCGGCCGCCTCGGCGATGCGCGCCTGGACTAGCGCGCGGTGCTCCGGCTCGAGCATCGACATCACGATCAGCGAGTCCCAGCCGTCGCCGCTGCGCACGCTCTCGCGCAGGCGGCCTTCCTCGACGAAGCCCTCGCTGCGGTAGAGCGCCAGCGCGCGCGCGTTGGCGCTCTTCACGTCGAGCCAGAAGCGGTGCGCGTGCAGGTCGCGAAACGCCATCTCCGCGAGCAGCCGGACGCAGGCACGGCCGTAGCCGAGCCCCTTGGGCTGCAGGACGATCCGCTTCAGCTCGACCGAACCGTGCGGATTGCGGCAGCCCTGCAGGATGACGAAGCCCGCCGACGGATAACTGGCGCCCGCCTCGATGATGAAGTGGCGGAAATCGGGAAAGCGCACCGCGCCTTCGTGCTGCACGCGTTCCCACGGCGTGATGAACGGGCGGTTCTCCGGATCGCTCTCCACCGAGCCGACGAAATCCAGGTCGGACAGCATCGTCGGCCGCAGGCGGAGCGCGAGCGGCGCGTTCACACGTCGACCTCGATGGCGTGGCCGCGCAGCTCCATCAGCTCGCGCCGCGCCTGCGCCTCGCCCTTGCCCATCAGCTTGGTCAGCGACTCGACCGTCGCCGCGAAGCCGGCGGCACCGAAGTGGATGCCGAGCAGGCGCCGCGTCTCGGGGTTCAGCGTCGTGTCCCAGAGCTGCTCGGCGTTCATCTCTCCGAGCCCCTTGAAGCGGCTCACGCTCCACGAGCCGTCGCGCGCGCCTTCCTTCAGCAGCCGGTCGGTGATCGCGTGCAGCTCGCCTTCGTCGAGCGCGTAGAGCTTGGCCGGCGGCTTCTTGCCGCGTGCCGGCGCGTCGACGCGGAAGAGCGGCGGCTTGGCCACGTAGACGTGGCCGCGCTCGATGAGCTTCGGGAAGTGGCGGAAGAAGAGCGTCAGCAGCAGCACCTGGATGTGCGAGCCGTCGACGTCGGCGTCGCTCAGGATGCAGACCTTGCCGTAGCGCAGGCCCGAGAGATCGGGCTCGTCGTTGGCGCCGTGCGGATCGACGCCGATCGCGACGGCGATGTCGTGGATCTCGTTGTTGGCGAACAGCCGGTCGCGCTCGACCTCCCAGGCGTTCAGCACCTTGCCGCGCAGCGGCAGGATCGCCTGCGTCTCCTTGTCGCGACCCATCTTGGCGCTGCCGCCGGCCGAGTCGCCCTCGACCAGGAAGATCTCGTTCAGCGACGTGTCGCGGCTCTCGCAGTCGGTGAGCTTGCCGGGCAGGACGGCCACCCCCGAGCCGCGCCGCTTCTCGACCCGCTGCGCCGCCTTCTGCCGCGTCTGCGCCTGGCGGATCACGAGCTCGGCCAGCTTCTTTCCCTCTGCGACGTGCTGGTTGAGCCACAGGTCGAGCGCCGGCCTGACGCAGTTCGAGACCAGGCGAAGCGCCTCGCGGCTGTTCAGGCGCTCCTTGATCTGGCCCTGGAACTGCGGGTCGAGGACCTTCGCCGAGAGGACGAAGCTGGCGCGCGAGAACACGTCCTCGGGCATCACCTTGACGCCTTTCGGCAACAGGCCGTGCACGTCGATAAAGCCCTTGACGGCGCCGAACAGGCCGTCCTTGAGGCCCGACTCGTGCGTGCCGCCGGCGACCGTCGGGATCAGGTTGACGTAGCTCTCGCGAACGGCGTTGCCGTCCTCGGTGAAGGCGACGCACCACGCCGCGCCCTCGCCCTCGGCGACGTCCTCGCTCTCGCGCCCGTCGGCATGGTGCGATCCTTCGAAGAGCGGGATCAGCGGCTCGCCGGTCAGCACCTGCTGCAGGTAGTCGGCGAGGCCCGCCTTGTAGAGCCAGTCCTGGCGCTCGGGCTCGCCGCGGGCGCCCTTCTCCACCGTCAGCGAGACCTTGATGCCGGGCATCAGGACCGCCTTGCTGCGCAAGAGGTGGGTCAGCTCGGGGCGCGGCAGCTCGGTGCTCTCGAAGTAGCGCGGGTCGGGCCAGACCCGGACCCGCGTCCCGCTGCGGCGCTCGCCGGCCCCGGCCTTGCGCAGCACCAGCGGCTCGGCGACGTCGCCGCCGGCGAAGGCGATCGTCGCCACCTGCCCGCCGCGCCACACCGTCACCTCGAGCCGCTTCGCGAGCGCGTTGGTGACGCTCACGCCGACGCCGTGCAGGCCGCCCGAGAAGCTGTACGCGCCGCCGCTGCCCTTGTCGAACTTCCCTCCGGCGTGCAGGCGGGTGAAGACGATCTCGACCACGCTCACGCCTTCTTCGGGATGCAGGCCGAACGGAATGCCGCGTCCGTCGTCGTCCACGCCGACCGAGCCGTCGGCGAAGATCGTCACGTCGATCGTCGACGCATGCCCGGCCAGCGCTTCGTCGGCGGCGTTGTCGATCACCTCCTGCACGACGTGCAGTGGGCTCTCCGTGCGCGTGTACATGCCGGGCCGCTGCTTGACCGGCTCGAGCCCCTTCAGGACCCGGATCGATGCCTCGCCGTACGACGCGTTCTGTCTGCTTGCCATGGCCGAGGATTCTAGGGAGCGCCCCCGCCGCAACGACGCCGGCAGCCACGACCCCGGCGCCCTGTCGGCCGCGCGCCGGCCTGCAACAATGCCGCCGATGACCGCCCCCGAACTCCGCCCGCTCGGCCGCTCGAGCCTGCGCGTCTCGCCGATCTGCCTCGGCGGCAACGTCTTCGGCTGGACCGTCGACGAGGTCATGTCGCGCCGCCTGCTCGACGCCTGGGTCGATGCCGGCATGAACTTCGTCGACACCGCCGACGTCTACTCGACCTGGGTGCATGGGCACGCGGGCGGCGAGTCGGAGACGATCATCGGCAAGTGGCTGAAGGCGAGCGGCAAGCGCGACCGGGTCGTCATCGCCACCAAGGTCGGCAAGCCGATGCCGGGCGGCAAGGGGCTCTCGAAGCGCTACATCCGCAGCGCCGCCGAGGCCTCGCTGCGCCGCCTGCAGACCGACGTGATCGACCTCTACCAGGCGCACGAGGACGACGCGTCGACGCCGCTCGAGGAGACGCTCGGCGCCTTCGCCGAGCTCGTCGCCGAAGGCAAGGTGCGGGCGATCGGCGCGTCGAACTACAGCGCCGAGCGCCTCGAAGCCGCCCTGCGCATCAGCGAGGCGATGGGCCTGCCGCGATACGAGTCGCTGCAGCCGCTGTACAACCTCGTCGAGCGGCCGGCCTATGAGGACGAGCTGCTCGAGGTCTGCGTCCGCCGCGGCATCGGCGTCATCCCCTTCTACGCCCTGGCGAGCGGCTTCCTCACCGGCAAGTACCGGAGCGAAGCCGATCTCGGCAAGAGCGCGCGCGGGTCTGCCGCCAGGAAGTACCTCAACCCGCGTGGTCTCGATGTCCTCGGCGCGCTCGACGCCGTCGCCTCGACGGTGGGTGCGACACCCGGACAGGTGGCGCTCGCCTGGCTGCTCGCGCGGCCGGCGATCGCCGCGCCGATCGCCAGCGCGACCAGCCCGGCGCAGCTCGCCGAGCTCGTCGGCGCGGCCACGCTGCGGCTCGACACGCCGTCGCTCGCCCTTCTCGACCGCATCAGCCTGGCCGCATGAGCGACGCCGCGTCGCGACCGGCGCTCTCGCTGCGGCAGGTGCTGATCTGCGGCGTGGCGATCGTGATGCTGTCGATGGGCATCCGGCACGGCTTCGGCCTCTGGCTGCAGCCGGTCACCATCGACCGCGGCTGGAGCCGCGAGACCTTCTCCTTCGCGCTGGCGGTGCAGAACCTGGTCTGGGGCCTGTTCGGGCCGATCGCCGGCGGCCTGGCCGACCGCTGGGGCGCCTATCGGGTGCTCGTCCTCGGCAGCCTGTTCTACGCCGCCGGCCTGGTCATCATGGGAGTGGCGACCACCGGTGCCGGCTTCATGGCGGGCGCCGGCATCCTGATGGGCATCGCCCACTCGGGAACGACCTATGCGGTGGTCTACGGCGTCATCGGACGCAACGTGGCGCCGGAAAGGCGGAGCTGGGCCATGGGCGTGGCGGCGGCAGCCGGGTCGTTCGGCCAGTTCCTGATGGTCCCCGTCGAGGGCGGCCTCATCGCCGGCATCGGCTGGCAGAACGCCCTCTTCGTCCTGGCCTGCACCGTGCTCGTCATCGCGCCGCTCGCCTTCGGCTTGCGCGAGCCGCGCCGCGCCGCCGAGACCGTGGTCCAGCAGAGCATCGGCGCCGCGGTCCGCGAGGCGATGCGCTACCCGAGCTTCCAGCTGCTCACCGCCGGCTACTTCGTGTGCGGCTTCCAGGTCGTCTTCATCGGCGTGCACATGCCGAGCTATCTCAAGGACCACGGGCTGAGCCCGGATGTCGCCACGATCGCGCTGGCCTTGATCGGGCTCTTCAACGTCGTTGGCACCTACATCGCGGGCTCGCTCGGCGGCCGTCTGCCGAAGACCTATCTGCTGTCGGGCATCTATGCCTTGCGCTCCTTGGCCATCGTCGTCTTCATCGTCGCGCCGCTGACGCCCTGGAGCGTCTACATCTTCGCCTCGGCGATCGGCTTCCTGTGGCTCTCTACCGTGCCGCTCACGAACGGCATCGTCGCCTCGATCTTCGGCGTGCGCTACCTGTCGATGCTCGCCGGCTTCGTCTTCCTCAGCCACCAGGTCGGCAGCTTCCTCGGCGTCTGGCTCGGCGGGCTGCTCTACGACCGCACCGGCAGCTACGACGTCGTGTGGTGGATCGCCGTCGCCCTCGGTGTCTTCGCTGCCGTCGTCAACCTGCCGATCCGCGAGAGCGCCATCGTGCGCCCGGTGCCGGCATGAAGCGGCGCGCCGCCGCCGGCTATGCGGCCGCGGGGCTGGTCCTCGCGGCGGTGTTCGCCGCCTACCTGCGGCCGGAGCTGGCGGTGGACCTCGCCAACCGGCTGTGGAGCTGCTTCTGACCGGGACGGCGGGAGACCGGCCGCGCGCGGCGCCCTCAGCCTGGGTCTCGCGCTGGGCCCATCTCGTCGCACCGGGCGGAAGCGTCCTCGACGTCGCGGCCGGCTCGGGACGGCATGCGGCCTTCCTGGCGAGCCGCGGTCATGCGGTCACGGCCGTCGACCGCGATGCCGACGCGATGCGCGATCTTCCGGGCGACGTCGAGATCGTCGTCGCCGACCTCGAGTCGGGAGCGTGGCCCTTTGCCAACCGCGCCTTCGACGCGGTGGTTGTCACGAACTATCTCTGGCGACCGCTGCTCCCGACCCTGGTGGCGGTGCTGACCCCCGGGGGCGTCCTGATCTACGAGACCTTCGCCCAGGGAAACGAGACGGTCGGCCGACCGGCGCGTCCCGACTTTCTTCTGGCGCCCGGTGAACTTCTGCGCGCGGCCGAGGGTCTGCGCATCGTGGCCTACGAAGACGGCTTCCTGAGCGCTCCCGACCGCTTCGTGCAGCGCCTGGCCGCGGTCCGCGAGCGCGCCGGCGCAGGCCCGTTCCGCTACGCCCTGGACGTGCCGGGCGCATGAGGCCGGGTCGCTAGAATCGACGGGTTCAGGAAAGACCCCATGAGACCCATCACCGGAAGCATCGTCGCCCTCGTCACGCCGATGCACGAAGACGAGCGCATCGACATCGATGGGCTGCGCCGCCTGATCGACTGGCACGTCGCGGAAGGCACGCAGTGCATCGCCGTGGTCGGCACCACGGGCGAGTCGCCGACCGTGTCGGTGGACGAGCATTGCGAGATCATCCGCGTCGCCGTCGAGCATTCGCGCGGCCGCATCCCGGTCATGGCCGGAACCGGCGGCAACTCGACGGCCGAGGCGATCGAGCTCTCGCGCTTCGCCCTGAAGGTCGGCGCCGACTGCACGCTCTCGGTCGTGCCCTACTACAACAAGCCGTCGCAGGAAGGCATCTACCGCCACTTCAAGGCGGTGGCCGAGGCCGTCGACATCCCAATGGTTCTGTACAACGTGCCGTCGCGCACCGTCGCGGACATGCAGGCTGAGACCGCCCTGCGCCTGGCCCAGGTGCCGGGGATCGTCGGCATCAAGGAAGCCACCGGCGACATCGCGCGCGGCAGCTCGATCCTGCGTGTCGCGCCGCCCGGCTTCGCGGTCTATTCCGGCAACGACGATTCCGCGGTCGCGCTCATGCTGCTCGGCGGACACGGCAGCATCAGCGTCACCGCCAACGTGGCGCCGCGCCAGGTGCAGGCGCTGTGCGTGGCGGCGCTCGAGGGCAACGCGCGCGAGGCCGCACGGCTGCAGATGAAGCTGCTGAGCCTGCACCAGGCACTGTTCGTCGAGCCGAGCCCCGCGCCCACCAAGTGGGCCCTCAGTCGGCTCGGGCGCTGCGGTGCCACGGTCCGGCTGCCGATCACGCCCCTGAGCGAAGCTGGGCAGGCGGTGGTGGCGGCCGCGCTCGGCGAGGCCGGGATCGCGTGAGCAGGGGTCCGGAGCGACGCCGTCCCGCCCGACCGACCGCCGCCGCGTGTGCGGCTGCCCGACGAGAAATCCGCCATCTGCGATGGAGACCTGTTGACGTGACCTTCCTCAATTTCCGGAGCGCCTTGCCTGCGCTGGCCGCGCTTGGCCTCCTCGGCGGCTGCTCGACGGTCGAGAACTTGCTCAGCGGCGACAAGGTCGACTACCGGTCTCCCGGCGGCAGCCGCACCTCGGCGCTCGAGGTGCCGCCCGATCTCACCCAGCTGAGCCGGGACTCGCGCTACGCGCCGGCGAGCGGGACCGTGTCGGCGTCGACCTTCCAGTCCCAGACCAGCACCTCGGCGCAGCCCGCCACGACGGCTGTCGTCGCCCCGCAGACGCTCGGCTCGTTCAAGCTGGAGCGGCTCGGCAACGAGCGCTGGCTGAGCAGCACCCTCCCCCCGGAAGAACTGTTCCCGCTGGTGCGCGCCTTCTGGAAGGACAACGGCTTCAATCTCGTGCAGGACCGCGCTGATGCCGGGCTGCTGGAGACCGACTGGACCGAGAACCGCGCCAAGCTGCCGAACGACATCATCCGCAACACCATCGGCCGGGTGTTCGACTCGGCCTTCTCGACGGGCGAGCTCGACAAGTTCCACACCCGCATCGAGCGAACCCCGACCGGCACCGACGTCTACATCACGCACCGCGGCATGGTCGAGGTGTATGCCAACGACCGCAAGGAGGTCACTGTCTGGCAGCCGCGGCCTTCCGACCCGCAGCTCGAAGCGGCGTTCCTGTCGCGGCTGATGGTGAGGCTGGGTGCCAAGGACGAGCAGGCGCGCGCCACCGTCGCCGCGGTCACCGCCAACACCGGGCCGGCGCGGGCCCGCGTGGTCGACGGCCAGTCGACGCCGACCCTGCAGATCGACGACGGCTTCGACCGCGCCTGGAGACGCGTCGGCATCGCCCTGGACCGCAGCGGCTTTACGGTCGAGGACCGCGACCGCACGCAAGGGCTCTACTTCGTGCGCTATGTCGACCCGGCGTTCGCCGGCCGCGAGGAGCCGGGCCTCTTCGCCCGCATCTTCAGCTTTGCCCGCAAGAAGCCCGAGGACGGCGGTCCCGCCAAGTACCGCGTCAAGGTGACGGGCACCGGGTCCAGCAGCACGGTGTCGGTGCTCGACTCGCAAGGACGCCCCGAATCGGGCGAGGCCGGACAGCGCATCGCCAAGCTCCTCCTCGACGACCTCAAGTAGCAGCGCCCGAGTTCGCGTGATCCGCTTTTGCAGCCTCGGCAGCGGCAGCAGCGGCAACGCCACGGTCGTCGAGGCCAGCACCGGCATCACGACGACGCGCCTGCTGATCGACGCCGGCTTCTCGCTGCGCGAGCTCGAGGCGCGTCTCGAGCGGGCCGCCCTTGCGCTCGCCGACATCGACGCCGTGTTCGTCACCCACGAGCACGGCGACCACGTGGGCTGCGCCCTGACGCTGGCGGAGCGCCACGGCATCCCGGTCTGGATGAGCCGCGGCACCTGGCGGGCGATCGGCCCCTGCGCACGGCCCAATCGGCTGGCCTTCGCGCGCGACGGCGAGCCGATCGAGATCGGCGATCTGCAGGTGCAGCCCTTCACCGTCGCCCACGATGCCGCCGAGCCGCTGCAGCTGCGCTGCGGCGACGGCGACTCGCTGCTCGTGGTGCTGACCGACCTGGGCTCCATCACCGCGCACATGCTCGAGAACCTCGCCGGCTGCGACGCGCTCGTCCTCGAGTGCAATCACGATGCCGGCATGCTCGCCGCATCGCGCTATCCGCCGTCGCTCAAGTCGCGCATCGGCGGCCGTTTCGGCCACCTCAGCAACGAGACGGCTGCCGAGATCGTGGGACACGCCGCCGGAACCGGCTTGCGCCATCTCGTGGCGGCCCACCTGAGCCGCGAGAACAACACGCCCGACCTCGCCCGCGGCGCCCTGGCCGCACGATGGGGCAGCGCGCCGCGCGACGTCGTCGTCGCCGATCCGATGCTCGGCTTCTCGTGGCTGCAGATCGGCTGAGCGCCTCTTCCGCGCGGGCATGAAAAAAGCCGCCCGGAGGCGGCTTTCATCTCTTCGTGCCGACGCTCAGGGACGCGATGCGGCACCGGTCGCCGCCGAGGCAGCGGCGTTGGCCGACGACGCGGCGTCCATCGCCGCGGTGGCGGCGGCGGAAGCGGCACCGGCTGCAGCGGATGCATCGGCCGACGGAGCAGCGGGGGGCGTGACGACCGTGGTCGTCGACGGCGCAGGCGTGGTGGTCGTGGTCGACGGCGGCGTCGTCGTCGTGGTCGTGGTCGTCTCTTCCTTCTTGCTGCAGGCAGCGAAGGAAACGGCGGCGGCAAGCGTGACCATCAACAGGGCTGTTCTCATACTTCTCCTCGGTTTTAGGTTTGAAACTGCGTTCGGTGCAAGGTGGAGCGCTCGGTCCGAGACGCTCCGGCATCGAAAGACAAGGAATCGTGAACGATTGCCAGTGCCTAGCCCTCGATTATAGGGGTCTTAAGGGCTTTCCCTAGAGGCCCAGAGCGGTAACGGGGAACGACTCCGTGGACCGTTGCAAAAGAGCGTCAACCGTTTCGCGCCCTGCCGCGAGATCGACCGCCTTGCCCGACATCGTTCCCCGGTAGTTCACGTTGTCGACCATCCGCAGGCAGACCCGCCCCGGCACCAGCAGCAAGGTCGGAATCTGTTGTTCCTCGAGATCCTGGTCGCAGCGGCAGCGCACGACGTGCGACCAGTTCCGTCGCCACTCGACGAAGCGCATGTGCCGGCGCGGCAGCCCCTCGTAGCGATGCGCCATGAGCGTGAGACTGCGGCTCGACGATGCCCAGCGGGCGAGCGTCGCCACGACCGACATGTCGTTCAGCGGCCAATCCGCGAACGTCGGATCGACCATGACGATGTCGCGCGCGCCCGCATCGGCGGCCTGCGCGAGGCAGCTGCGGACGGCGTCGCGGAACTCGGCGCGCGAGGCCACGGCCGAAATGCTGTCGCTGCTCATGTCGTGTCTCCTCGCTCCGAGTCCAGGGCGGTGCACCATCCCGCTTCGCACCACTCGGCCAGCAGCGCGCCGGCCTCGGGGCTCAACTGTGCCAGCGCGCGGGCATCGAGCGAGCGCCGATCCGCCAGGCGGCGCATCAGGGTGGCGTCGCGGCCGCCGGCGCGATAAGACTCGCCGTTGATGAAGACATGGTGGCCGGCGTAGAGCATCCGGGTCCGACGGTCGAGGGCCACACCGGCGGACCCGAACGCCGGCGACGCCGCGTCGAACCAGGTGCCGGGCTTGGGCTCGCTGAGCGCCTCGCCCAGGGCGCAGGCGCGCTCGCGCGGATCGGCCAGCATCTTCGCCACGGCGGCGTCGGCGAAGCGCTGCAGCCGATCGGGGATGCGGGCCGGCCGATCGGTGGCGTCGATGCCCGCGTCGCGATAGAGCGCGCCCGGCGACGAGTGTTCGTCCGACCGCTCCTCGGCAGCGGCCTCGGCGACCCGCCGCAGCACTTCCGCGGCCAGCGACACGCTGTCGGGCGCCCGGAAGCCGATCGAAGCCGTGAGGCACGGCCCGACCGCGCTGCCGTCGTGGCCCCAGCCCGGCGGCAGGTACAGCATGTCGCCCGGCCCGAGCACCCAGTCGTGCCGCGGCACGAAATTCGCGAGCATCTTCAGCGGCACGTCCGTGCGCAAGCGGGGCCGCGCGCTCGGTCCGACTCGCCAGCGCCGCTGGCCTGCGAGCTGGACGAGGAACACGTCGTAGGAATCCACGTGCGGCCCGACGCCGCCGCCGTCGCTCGCGAAGGACACCATCAGGTCGTCGAGGCGGGCGTCGGCGATGAACCGGAACCGCGTCAGGAGCCGGTGCGCCGACTCCACGTGCAGATCGACGCCCTGCACGAGCAGGCTCCAGCCGCGAGTCGCCAGGGCCGGCAGCGAACGCCGGCCCAGCGGCCCGTGGCGCAGCGTCCAGCGGTCGCCGCTGCGAACGACGAGGCGCGACTCGACGTCGTCGCGCGCCGCCAGCTCGAACAGCTGTCGATGCCCGAACCCCGGCATGCCTTCGGGCACGGCCGAGCGCACGAGCAGGGGCTTCTTCTGCCAGTGCCGACGCATGAACGCCGACGCCGACAGTCCTCCCAGCAAAGGCATCGGCCGACTCGGGTTCATGCGTCATTGTGCGATCATCGTTCGATGCAGATTGCCGCTCCGTGCGTCGTGAGCCTCACGTGGCGACTGGCCGATGCGCAGGGCGTCGAGATCGACGAGCTGACCGAGCCGGTCGAGTTCTTCTTCGGAGGCGACGACCTCCTCGCCAAGGTCGAGGAAGCGCTCGCCGGCCACGAGATCGGCGACGAGATGACGCTGCACCTGGAGCCGGAGCATGCCTTCGGCGACTACGACCCGGAGCTCGTCTTCTTCGAGGACCGCGCGCTGTTTCCCGAGGGCGCCGAGCCGGGCATGCAGTTCGAAGGTCCGCCGCCCGGTTCGGCGACCGCCGGCATGCCCGAGGACGCCATCTACACCATCACCGAGGTCTATCCGGAGCACGTCGTCCTTGACGGCAACCATCCGCTCGCCGGCATCGCTCTGCGCTTGGCGCTCGTCGTGCGCGACGTGCGCGAGGCCAGCGAGGAAGAGATCGAGGCCGGCAGCGTCGGCCAGTCCGCGGTGGCGGTGCTCGGTGCGGCGCAGCCCGGCCCGCACCTGCACTGACCGGAAAGCTCAGGTCGCCGCGGCGACCTTGGCCTCGGGCGTCGTCACCGGCCCCTTGCCGCTGAAGCGGTCGAGGGCGAGATAGATCACCGGCGTGATGTAGAGCGTGATCGCCTGCGAGAAGACGAGGCCGCCGACGACCGCCAGGCCCAGCGGCTGACGCAGCTCGGCACCGGCGCCCAGGCCGAGCGCGATCGGCAGCGCCCCCATCAGCGCCGCCAGCGTCGTCATCATGATCGGACGGAAGCGCAGCACGCAGGCCTCGCGGATCGCCTCGAGCGGCGTCACCCCGCGCGTCCGCTGCGCATCGAGCGCGAAGTCGATCATCATGATCGCGTTCTTCTTGACGATCCCGATCAGCAGCAGGATGCCGATGGTCGCGATCAGCGTCAGGTCCATGTCGAACAGGCGCAGCGTCAGCAGCGCGCCGACCGCCGCCGACGGCAGCCCGGCGAGGATCGTCAGCGGGTGGATGTAGCTCTCGTAGAGAACGCCGAGCAGGACGTAGATCACGAGCAAGGCCGAGACGATCAGGATCGCCTGGCTGGCCTGCGAGCTCTTGAACACCGCCGCGTCGCCGCCGTAGCGCGTGATCACCGAGGCCGGCAGCCGGATCTGCTCGCGATAGCGCTCGATCTTGGCCGTCGCGTCGCCTAGCGCCACGCCCGGCGCGAGGTTGAAGGACACCGTGACCGCCTGGAGCTGGCCGACGTGGTTGATCGAGGTCGGCCCGACCGAGCGCTTGACGGTCGTGAAGCTCGACAGCGGCACGAGGGCGCCGGTGGACGAGCGGACGAAGATGTTGCTGAAGGCGCTCTCGTCCTGCTTGGCGCTCGGCGCGACCTCCATGATCACCTGGTAGCTGTCGACCGGCGTGTAGATGGTCGACACCTGGCGCTCGCCGAATGCGCTGTAGAGCGCGTTCCGGATGCCTTCGATCGATACGCCCAGGGTGTTCGCGCGGTCGCGATCGATCTGCAGCGAAGCCTGGAGGCCGCGCAGCTGCGAGTCGCTCGTCACGTCGCGGAACATCGGATCGGCGCGCATCGGCTCCTGCAGCTTCTGCGCCCAGTCGTTCAGCTCGTCGGCCTTGACGCTCTGCAGGATGTACTGGTACTGGGCCTTGCTCGGCCGCCCGCCGAGCTGCAGGTTCTGGATCGGCTGCATGTAGGCGGTGATGCCCGGCACCTCGCGCAGCTTCTTGCGCAGGCCCTCGACGACCTCCTTCATCGGCAGCCGCTCCCCGTGCGGCTTGAGGTTGACGAAGAGGCGGCCCGTGTTCTGCGCCCCGCCGCCGCCGTTGAAGGAGTTCACCGTCTGCACGTTGGGGTCGGCGCGGACGATGGCGGCGACCCGGCTCTGCAGCTGCACCATGGCCGGGAAGGACGTGTCCTCGGAGGCCTCGGTCGTGATCCGGATCTGGCCGATGTCCTCCTGGGGGAAGAAGCCCTTGGGAATGGTCACGAACAGCCAGGCGGTGGCCACGAAGGTGGCCAGGGCGACCAGAAGCACGAGCGGCCGCTGCGAGAGGGCCTGGTCGAGCGTTCGGGTGTAGGCGCCGAGCAGCGCGTTGAAGCCGCGCTCGAACGAGCGGACCAGCGCCCCGGGCCGCTTCATGTGCTTCTCGTCCTTGAGGAATCGGCTGACGAGCATCGGCACCAGCGTCAGCGAGACGAAGGCCGAGGCCAGGATCGCTAGCGAGACGATGACCGCGAACTCGTGGAAGAGCAGGCCGATCACGCCCGGCATGAAGAAGATCGGGATGAAGACAGCGATCAGCGAGCTCGAGATCGAGATGATCGTGAAGCCGACCTCGCGCGAGCCGCGCAGCGCCGCCTGGAACGGAGGCACGCCGTCCTCGACGTGGCGCATGATGTTCTCGAGCATCACGATGGCGTCGTCGACGACCAGGCCGACGGCGAGCGTCAGGCCGAGCAGCGAGATGTTGTCGATCGTGTAGCCGAACGCCCACAGCAGCGACACGGCGCCGACCAGCGACACCGGCAGCGACAGGGTGGGGATGATCGTCGCGACGAAGCGGCGCAGGAACAGGAAGATGACGAGCACGACGAGGACGATCGTGCCGAGCATCGTCAGGGTCACGTCGTGCAGCGCCTCGCGGATCGAGACCGACCGATCGTTGACCAGGTTGATCCGCACCGACTGCGGCAGCTGCGACTCGAAGCCGGCGAGCGCGGCGCGCACCGCGTCGACCACCTGCACCGTGTTGGCGTCGGTCTGGCGCAGCACCGCCAGCGAGATCGAGGTCTCGCCGTTGAAGGTGGCCGCGGTCTTGACCGTCTCGAAGCTGTCCTCGACCTGGGCGACGTCGCGCAGGCGCACCGGGCTGCCGTTGCGGTTGCTGACGATCAGGTCGGCGAACTCGGCGGCATTGCGCAGCTGCTGGTTGGCCTGCAGGGTGAGGGTCTGCGAGCGGCCCTCGAGCGTGCCGACCGGCGTGTTGGCGTTCGCCTCGCGCAAGGCGTTGGTGAGCTCGTCCAGGCTGATGTTGCGGGCGGCAAGCGCCTCCGGCAGGATGCGGACGCGGACGGCATAGCGCTTCTGGCCGAAGATGTTGACCTGGGCCACGCCCTCGATGGTCGACAGCGTCGGCGAGACGAGGTGCTCGGCGAAGTCGTTCAGGTCCGACAGGCTGAGCGACGGCGAGGTCATCGCCAGGAAGAGGATCGGCGCGTCGGCGGGGTTGACCTTGCGGTACGACGGCGGGACGGTCATGTCCTGCGGCAGCTGCCGCTGCGCCCGCAGCAGCGCCGCCTGCACGTCGACCGCTGCGGCGTCTATGTCGCGGTTCTCGTCGAACTCGAGCGTCACCGACGTCGATCCGAGGGTATTGGCCGAACTGATGATGGCGAGCCCGGGGATCGTCTGGAACTGCTTCTCGAGCGGCAGCGCGACGGAGGTCGCCATCGTCTCCGGGCTCGCCCCCGGGAGCTGTGCCGACACGTTGATGACCGGCGTGTTGTAGCTGGGCAGGGCAGCGACCGGGATCCTGCTCACCGCGATCGCCCCGGCGACGACGATCGCCAGGTTGAGCAGCACCGTCAGCACGGGACGGCGGATGAAGAGCTCGGACAGGTTCATGGCGCGGGACTCGTTGTGGCGGCGCCCGACGCGGACGCCGCGGGGCCGCTCGCGCCAGCGCGACCGCGGCCGGCCTCGGCGCCGGCGCGCTCGACGACGGCGGAGCCGGGGCGCAGGTTCTGGCGGCCGTC
>JAESGR010000216.1_pt1 | contig 76002 bp, 63 predicted proteins | sample 9269771 | NCBI WGS metagenome assembly JAESGR01 (sample SAMN15739572, study PRJNA653492) | algae metagenome | isolation source: Chroococcus sp. CMT-3BRIN-NPC107 and co-occurring heterotrophs from well... | place: USA: Clark Mountains Wilderness, California | collected 2010-04-18 | reverse complement strand
GCCCCCCGTCAACGTGTCCGTGGACGTCGACGCGTCCAGCAAGAAGCGGGTCTTCGAGCAGGCCGGCCTGTTGTTCGAGAACCAGCACTCGATCGCCCGCGCCACCGTCACCGACAACCTGTTCGCCCGCGAGCGCCTCGGCTCAACCGGGCTGGGGCACGGCGTGGCCATCCCGCACGGTCGCATCAAGGGGTTGAAGAATCCGCTTGCCGCCGTCCTCCGGGTGCGCCAGCCCATCGCGTTCGACGCGCCCGACGACGAGCCGGTCGGCCTCCTCATCTTCCTGCTCGTTCCCGAGGCGGCGACGCAGCGGCACCTGGAGATCCTCTCGGAGATCGCCGAGATGCTGTCCGACCGCACGCTGCGCGAGCGCCTGAAGACGGAAGCCGATGCGGCCGCGGTGCACGAGATCATCGCCGCGTGGGAACCGCTGAAATCGGTCGCCTAAGGAAGAGCGCGGCGCGGCGAGCGCCGACGCGGCCGGGGCGTGGTCGATGAAGCCGACGGTCATCAGCGCCGAGGCGCTGTTCGAGGAATTCCGGACCACCCTGCACTGGCAGTGGATCGCCGGCCATGCCCACCCCGAGCGCCACTTCGACGAGGCGGCGGTGCGCGACGCCAGGTCGGCGGCCGACCTGGTCGGCTACCTGAATTACATCCATCCGAACCGGGTCCAGATCGTCGGCCGACGCGAGGTCGCCTACCTGAACGCCGGGCCGGCGGACGTCACCGAGCGGCGCATCGCGCGCATCGTCACGCTCGAGCCGCCGGTGCTGATCTGCGCCGACGGGCAGGTGCCGCCGGATCGCCTCGTCGCCCTCTGCGATCGCGCCGACATCCCGCTCTTCGTCACCGAGGAATCGGCCGGGCACGTGATCGACGTCGTGCGCGGCTACCTGTCGCAGCACTTCGCCGAGCGCACGACGCGGCACGGCGTCTTCATGGACATCCTCGGCCTCGGCGTGCTGCTCACCGGCGAATCCGGCCTCGGCAAGAGCGAGCTCGGCCTCGAGCTCATCTCGCGCGGCCACGGCCTCGTCGCCGACGATGCGGTGGACCTGTACCGGGTGTCGCAGACGGCGCTCGAGGGCCGCTGTCCCGAGCTGCTCGCCAACCTGCTCGAGGTGCGCGGCATCGGCCTGCTCGACATCAAGGCGATCTTCGGCGAGACCGCGGTGCGGCGGAAGATGCGCCTGAAGCTGATCGTCCACCTGGTCCGCAAGGAGACCATGGACCGCGACTTCGAGCGGCTGCCCTACGAGCCGCTCAACGAAGACATCCTCGGCGTGCCGGTGCGCATGACGGTGATCGCCGTCGATGCCGGCCGCAACCTGGCGGTGCTGGTCGAGGCGGCGGTCCGCAACACCATCCTCCAGCTGCGCGGCATCGACACCTACGCGGAATTCATCGAGCGCCACCACAAGGCGCTCGGCAAGGCCGAGTAGCCGCTACTTGTTCCGGTAGGGACAGTTCTTCTTGGTGCAGGCGGCGTAGAGCGCCAGGGCGTGGTCCTGCAGCTCGTAGCCGCGGGTCGCGGCGATGCTCTTCTGCCGCCGCTCGATCTCGGCATCGAAGAATTCCTCGACACGGCCGCAGTCGACGCAGACCAGGTGGTCGTGGTGCTTGCCCTCGTTCAGCTCGAACACGGCCTTGCCGCTCTCGAAGTGATTGCGCGACAGAAGGCCGGCCTGCTCGAACTGCATCAGCACGCGGTAGACGGTGGCCAGGCCGATGTCGGCGTGCTCGGCGAGAAGGACGCGGAACACGTCCTCGGCGCTCATGTGCCGCTGGCGGGTGTTCTGGAACACCTCCAGGACCTTGATGCGCGGCAGCGTCGCCTTGAGGCCGCTGTTCTTCAGTTCTTCGGCGTGGGTCATGGCAGTGCGGATCGCTCGCGACGCCTGCGGGGCGCCGGTAGAATCGCTTTCATCATACGAGCTTGGGACGCCTTCGCGCGCTCGCTGTCGCTGTCCATGGTGTCTTCCGTGTCATCGCTTCCCGCCCGGCGGGCAAGCCTCCTTCTGTGCCTGTCGACCATCGTGCTCGGGGGCTGCCAGTCCTTGCAGTCCGCCGACAGTTTCCTCGGCGTGATCACCCCCTATCGCATCGAGGTCGTGCAGGGCAACGTCATCACCAGCGAGCAGGCGGCGCTGATCAGGCCCGGCCTGACGCGTGCGCAGGTCCGCGACGTGCTCGGCTCGCCGCTGCTCACCGACCTGTTCCACGCCGACCGCTGGGACTACGTCTTCACGATCCGCCGGCAAGGCGCCGCGCCCCAGCTGCGCCGCGTCGTCGTGCGGTTCAAGGGCGACCTGCTGGAAAGTGTCGATACCGGCGGCGAGCTGCCGAGCGAGCGGGAGTTCGTGGCCTCGATCGACACCTTCAAGACCTCGCGCAACGCGCCGCCCCTCGTGCTGACGGACGAGCAGGTCAAGAACCTGCCGACGCCGGCCCGCCCGCCCGCGCCCGATCCCGTGCCGCCCGCTCCCGTCCGCACCTATCCGCCGCTCGAGCCGAGCTCATGACGGCCGGTGCCCGCTCGCCCGGTGAGCGTCGGCGCATCGCCGTGGCGGGCGCGTCGGGGCGGATGGGCCGAACGATCATCGAGGCGGTGGTCGCCAGCCCGGACCTGGTGCTCTCGGGCGCCTTCGACGTGCCGGGCAGCGCCGAAATCGGCAGCGATGCGGGCGCCTTCCTCGGGCGTCCGAGCGGTGTCCGGGTGGTGGGCGATCCGCGCGTCGCGCTCGCCGGCGCCGACGTCCTGATCGACTTCACCCGGCCCGAGGGCACCCTGGCGCACCTGGCGCTCTGCCGCGAGCTCGGCGTCGCGGCGGTGATCGGCACCACCGGCTTCGACGCGGCGCAGAAGGCACAGATCGCCGCCCACGCCGAGCACACGGCGATCGTCATGGCGCCGAACATGAGCGTCGGCGTCAACGTCGTGCTGAAGCTGCTCGAGGTCGCGGGCCGGGCCCTGGCCGAGGGCTTCGACATCGAGATCGTCGAGGCGCACCATCGGCACAAGGTCGATGCGCCGAGCGGCACGGCCCTGAAGATGGGCGAGGTGATCGCGGCCGCGCAAGGGCGCTCGCTCGAGTCCGCCGCGGCGTACGACCGCAACGGCCTGCGCCGGCCGGGCTCGATCGGCTTCGCCTCGCTGCGCGGCGGCGACATCGTCGGCGACCACACCGTGCTGTTCGCGGGCAGCGGCGAGCGCATCGAGATCACGCACCGCTCGAGCAGCCGCGCGACGTATGCCGACGGCAGCTTGCGCGCGGCGCGCTTCCTCGCCGGTCGCCGCTCGGGGCTGTTCGGCATGGACCAGGTTCTCGGCCTCGAGGCGGCCGGCGCGGAGGCTTGCCACCCATGACCGGCTTTTCCACCTTCTGGTCGCAGGGCGACGCCATCACGCGCAGCGTTGCCGTCCTGCTCCTGCTCATGTCGGTGAGCGCCTGGGTGGTGATCTTCTGGAAGGGCTGGCTGCTCCGCCGCGTCCACGTCGACCTGCAGCGCGCCGTCGCCGCCTTCTGGGCCGCCCCCTCGTTCGACGTCGGTCGCGAGCAGCTGTCGGCGTTCGACCGGGAGGGCGTGCTGCGGCCGCTCGTCGATGCGGCGGTGACGGTGCCGCCGAGCGGCACCCTGGAGTCGCGCGGCCACGCCGACTCGCAGCTGACCCGGCGCCTGCGCGATGCCCTGCACGGGGTGCTGGGGCAGCTGCAGTTCGGTCAGGTGCTGCTCGCCTCGATCGGCAGCACGGCGCCCTTCATCGGGCTGTTCGGCACCGTCTGGGGCATCTATCACGCGCTGCTCAGCATCTCGGCGGCCGGCTCGATCACGATCGAGCGGGTGTCCGGGCCGGTGGGCGAAGCCCTGGTCATGACCGCGGCCGGACTCGCCGTCGCCATCCCGGCCGTGCTCGCCTACAACATCTTCGGCAAGCGCGTCGCGGCGAGCGAGGCCGAGCTCGAGGGCTTCGCGCACGACCTGCGCGAGATGATCGTCGACACCAAGTGATGCAGCGCGCTCGCCCCCGCACGCGCCGGAACCGCTAGCGATGGCCTTCGGTCGACTCGAGCGCAATCCCGGTGCGCAGCCGATGAGCGACATCAACATGACGCCGCTGATCGACGTCATGCTGGTGCTGCTGGTGATCTTCATGATCACCGCGCCGCTGATGACCTCGAGCCTGAAGCTGGAGCTGCCGCGCACCGATGCCGCGCAGCCGAGCGACACCCCCCAGTTCATCACCGTCGCCCTCGACAAGGAGGGCAGCTACTTCTACGGCGACGAGCGGCTCGATGCGGCCGCTTTCGCCACCCGCGTCGCCGACGCGGCCCGGCGCAACCCGCAGACCGAGGTGCAGTTGCGCGCCGACCGCAGCGTTCCCTACGGGCGCGTCGCCGAGCTCATCGGCATCGTCCAGAAAGCCGGGCTGACGCGCATCGGCTTCATCGCCGAGCCGGTGCCGGAGAAGACCGGCTCGTAGCGGCGAGGCGGGCTGAGGCGCGCGTTCTCAGAATGCCTCGTGCATTCGGAGGTAGCTGGCGAAACGCGGCACGCCCGCCGGTGTGCGGTCGCGGTAGCGGAAGGTGACGACGCTGCCGACGGGCGGCGGCGCTCGCCGGAGTTCGTCGCTGAGCCCGGTGCCGAGAAGGAAGCGGACCCCGTCCGCCGTCTGCACGGCGAGCGCCCCGACGAGCCCGGCGTACTTGCCGCGTCCGGGGCGGTGGCCGATCACGGTCGCTTCGGTGTCGAGCTGCGGCTTCAGCTTCAGCAGCACCTGCTGGCGGCCGCTGGCCTCCGCCGCCGACGCCAGGTGCAGCATGAGTCCCTCGCCGCCGGCGGCGACGACCTCGGCGAGGCGGCGCTGCAGGGCCGCGCGGTCCGCGACCCGTCCCTGGTCCACCGCATGCACGGGCGCTCCGGCGCGGCGCGCGAGCTCCGCCAGCGCCAGGGCGCGCTCGGCGAACGTGCCGCCGGCGCCTGGGAGCTCGAAGACCCTGTACTGCACGCCGGCCCATGGCTCCGGGCCCGCGGGCGCCCTGCGGACGATCGACGAGAGCGCGTCGAAGCGGCCGCGCCCGAGCCACAGCTCGCCGTCCAGCGCGCAGGACGGCAGCGCCGCGCGAAACGCCTCCGGCGCATCGACGACGCGGCCGCTGCGATGGCGCAGCACGCGCCCGTCCCACAAGGCACGCACGCCGTCGTACTTCTCGCTGACCAGGTAGGGCGCCGGATCGAGACCGTCGGGGCAGGTCGCCGCCAGCAGGGGCGCGGCGGATGCGGCGGTCGGCCACGCGGATGCCGCGATGGCGACGAGGGCGGCGCGACGCGTGCAGTGTCGGTGGGCGAGCGGCATGGGATGTCCTTGGGGGTGACGGGGCATCGATGCTCGTCGTCGACGAGGCCACCGTCGATCGCCTCCGCGGGGGCCGGCAGCACCTGAACGGGCGAGCGCCTGTGCCCTGCGAACAACGAGTCGCGAGGGCCGCTTTCTATAATTCGTCGATGCCACACCGAGCGCCCGCATGAGAGCCGATTTCGACCCCCGCGAGATCGAGCAGAGCGCCCAGGCGGCGTGGGCTGCCGGTGCGGTCTACCGCGTCACCGAAGACGCCGAGCGCCCGAAGTTCTATGCCTGCTCCATGCTGCCGTACCCGAGCGGGCGGCTGCACATGGGCCACGTGCGCAACTACACCATCAACGACATGCTGGCCCGCCACCTGCGCATGACCGGCATGAACGTGCTCATGCCGATGGGCTGGGATGCCTTCGGCCTGCCGGCCGAGAACGCGGCGATGAAGAACGGCGTGCCGCCCGCGAAGTGGACGCGCGACAACATCGCCGCGATGAAGGCGCAGATGCAGGCGATGGGACTGGCCATCGACTGGAGCCGCGAGATCGCCACCTGCGATCCGGGCTACTACAAGTGGAACCAGTGGATGTTCCTGAAGATGCTCGAGGCCGGCATCGCCGAGCGGCGCACGCAGACCGTCAACTGGGATCCGGTCGACCAGACGGTCCTCGCCAACGAGCAGGTCATCGAGGGCCGCGGCTGGCGCTCCAACGCCATCGTCGAGAAGCGCGAGATCCCGGGCTACTACCTGAAGATCACGCAGTACGCCGAAGAGCTGCTGGAGCACGTGAGGACGGGCCTGCCGGGCTGGCCGGAGCGCGTCAAGACGATGCAGGAGAACTGGATCGGCCGCAGCGAGGGCGTGCGCTTCGCCTTTCCGCATCGCATCCGCGGCGCCGACGGCAAGCTCATCGGCGACGGCCGCCTCTACGTCTTCACCACCCGCGCCGACACCATCATGGGCGTGACCTTCTGCGCCGTCGCGCCGGAGCACCCCCTGGCGCTCCATGCCGCCGCGTCGAACCCCGAAGTGGCCGCCTTCCTGGCGTCGTGCAAGGCGGGCGGCACCACCGAAGCCGAGCTGGCGACGCAGGCCAAGCGCGGCATCGCGACCGGGCTCGTCGTCGAGCACCCGCTGAGTCACGAGCCGATTCCGCTCTGGATCGGCAACTACGTGCTCATCAGCTACGGTGACGGCGCGGTGATGGGCGTGCCGGCGCACGACGAGCGCGACTTCGAGTTCGCCAGGACCTACGGGATCGATCTGCTCCAGGTCATCCACATCGACGGCGAGCACTTCTCGTACGACCGGTGGCAGGAGTGGTATGCACGGACGGACGGCGCCGTGACGATCAACTCCGACGTGTACAGCGGCCTCGACCACGAAATGGCCGTCGACGCGGTCGCAGCGGCCCTCGAGCACCGGGGCCTGGGCGGCAAGCAGACGACCTGGCGCCTGCGCGACTGGGGCATCAGTCGCCAGCGCTACTGGGGCACGCCGATCCCGATCATCCACTGCGAGGCTTGCGGCGTCGTGCCGGTTCCCGAGAAGGATCTGCCGGTGGTCCTGCCCGAGAACCTGATTCCCGATGGCTCGGGCAACCCGCTGGCCAGGGACGCGGCGTTCCTGAACGTGCCGTGCCCGTCCTGCGGCCGGCCGGCCCGGCGCGAGACCGACACGATGGACACCTTCGTGGACAGCTCGTGGTACTTCATGCGCTACTGCGACCCGCAGCTCGAGACGGCGATGGTCGGGCCAGGCACGAAGTACTGGATGCCCATGGACCAGTACATCGGCGGCATCGAGCACGCGATCCTGCACCTGCTCTACGCGCGCTTCTGGACCAAGGTGATGCGCGACCTGAAGCTGGTCGAGATCGACGAGCCGTTCACGCGCCTGCTCACCCAGGGCATGGTCCTCAACCACGTCTGGGCGCGGCCGACGCCGCAGGGCGGCATCGAGTACTTCCCGCCCGACGAAGTGACGCCCGAAGGCGGCAGCGAGGGCCGTCCCTCGGCCGGCCGGCTCCGCGACGGCAGCACGGTCGAGTACCGCGGCATGCTGAAGATGGGCAAGACCGAGCGCAACGGCGTCGACCCGCAGGACCTGATCGACCGCTACGGCGCCGACACGGCGCGGCTGTTCGTGATGTTCGCGTCGCCGCCGGAGCAGACGCTCGACTGGAACAACGCCGGCGTGGCCGGCGCCAACCGGTTCCTCAAGCGCCTGTGGAGCTTCGCCGGGCGGCACGTCGAGCGCATCGTCGCGCCGGCGGCGCAGCAGAGCCCGCGCGGCCGGGCCGGACCGCTGCGCCACGAGATGCACTCGCTGCTGCGCCAGGTCAGCTACGACTACGAACGAATGCAATACAACACGGTCGTCTCCGGCGCGCAGAAGATGCTGAACGCGCTGGAAGCGCATGCGGCGGGGGCGGCCGGTTCAGTGGCCGACGCGAGCGTCGTGCGCGAAGGTCTCGGCATCCTCCTGCGCGTGCTGTACCCGGTCTGCCCGCACACGACCTGGCGGCTCTGGAACGAGCTCGGCTTCGACGCCGAGCTGGGTCCGCTGCTCGATGCACCCTGGCCGCTGGTCGACGAAGCGGCGCTGGTGCAGGACGAGATCGAGCTGATGCTGCAGATCAACGGCAAGCTGCGCGGCAAGATCAAGGTCGCTGCCGCCGCCGACGAGCGCAGCATCGAGGACGCCGCCCTCGCCAGCCCGGAGTTCGCGAAGTTCGCCGAAGGCCAGCCGGTGAAGCGCGTCAAGGTCGTGCCGGGGCGCCTGGTCAACGTCGTGGTCTGATGGGGCGGCGCCGGCTGCTCGCCCTCGCCGCTGCGGCGCTCGCCGGCTGCGGCTTCGAGCTGAAGCGGGCGCCCGAGCTGCGCTTCCGCACCATCCAGCTGCGCGGCTTCGCGGCGCGCTCGCCGCTCGCCGCCGAGCTCCGGATGCAGATCGACGCCAGCCCGAACACGCGCGTGGTCGAAGCCGGGCAGGACGCGCAGGTCGTCCTCCAGGCACTGGCCGAGTCGCGCGAGAAGAGCGTCGTGGCGCAGACCGCCGCCAACCAGATCCGCGAGTTCGAGCTGCGCCTGCGCTTCCGCTTCGCGCTGCGCTCGGCGGTCGGCCGCGAGCTGATCCCGGAAAGCGAGATCGTGCTCGCCCGCTCGCTCACCTACACCGAGGCGGCGGCGCTGGCGAAGGAGCAGGAAGAGGCCTTCCTGTATCGGGCCATGCAGGCCGACATCGTCTCCCAGGTGCTGCGGCGGCTCGCCTCCGTGCAGCAGGTCTGATGCTGCTGCGCCCCGAGCAACTGCAGGCGCACCTGAAGCGCGAGCTTCGCGCCGTCTACACCGTCTGGGGCGACGAGCCGCTGCTGGCGCAGGAAGCCGCCGATGCGATTCGCGCCGCCGCCCGCGCCGGCGGCTGCAGCGAACGCCAGGTCCACACCGTCGCCGGGGCGCACTTCGACTGGAGCAGCCTGCTCGGCGCGGCGCAGGCGCTGAGCCTGTTCTCCGACCGGCAGCTGGTCGAGATCCGCATCCCGTCCGGCAAGCCCGGCAAGGACGGGTCCGAGGCGCTGCAGCGCTACTGCGAGAGTGCCGAAGCCGGCGCCGGCCGCGACGTCATCACCCTGGTGCAGCTGCCTCGCCTCGATCGCTCGCAGCAGTCGAGCGCCTGGTTCGGCGCGCTCGACCGCGTCGGCGTCAGCGTCCGCGTCGACCCGGTCGAGCGCAAGGCGCTGCCGCAATGGATCGCCGGGCGCCTCGCCGCGCAGGGCCAGCACGTCGCCGCCGGCAGCGCCGGGCAGCAGGCGCTCGCCTTCTTCGCCGACCGCGTCGAAGGCAACCTGCTCGCGGCCCACCAGGAAATCCAGAAGCTGGCCTTGCTGTATCCGGCCGGCGAGCTGGGCTTCGAGCAGATCGAGTCGGCGGTGCTCAACGTGGCGCGCTACGACGTGTTCAAGCTCGGCGAGGCCGTCCTCGCCGGCCAGACGGCTCGCGCACTGCGGATGCTCGACGGACTGCAGGCCGAAGGCGAAGCGCCGGTGCTCGTGCACTGGACGCTGACCGAAGACATCCGCGGCCTGAAGCGGGTCAAGGATGCGCTGGCTGCCGGCAAGCCGCTGCCGCTGGCGCTGCGCGAGGCCCGCGTCTGGGGCGCCAAGGAGCGCATCTTCGAGCGCGCCGTGACCCTGCTCGGCGAGACGACGCTCGCGCAGCTGCTCGACGCCGCGCAGGTCTGCGATGGTCTCGTCAAGGGCCTGCCCCATCCGCAATGGCCGCTCGATCCGTGGCAGGCGCTCCGTCGTCTGGTGCTGATGCTGGTCGAGGAGACGTCGCGGACCGGGTCGCGGCCGACGGTTCGCCTGGCCCTCGTGGCCTGACGAGGCTCAGGCCGGGGCGAGCCGGGCCAGGAGCAGGTCGAATGCGGCGAGCACGCTCTCGGCGCGGATCGCGGATCGCTCGCCGCTGGCCTCGAGCAAGGTGGTCGTCGTCGCGCCGCCGCGCTCGCCGATGGCGATCCACACGGTGCCGACCGGCTTGCCCGGGGTCGCCCCGCCGGGGCCGGCGATGCCGGTGACGGCGATGGAGAACGCGGCGGGCGAACGGGCCAGCGCGCCCTCGGCCATCGCCGCCGCGACCTCGCGGCTGACGGCGCCGTGCCCGCCGATCAGCTGGCCGGCGACGCCGAGCATCTCGGTCTTGGCAGCGTTGGAGTAGGTCACGAAGCCGCGCTCGAACCAGCTGCTCGAGCCCGGCTTGTCGGTGCACGCCGCGGCGATCAGCCCGCCGGTGCACGACTCCGCGGTGGCCAGCGTCGCCGACCGTGCGACGAGGGCCGTCGCCAGTCGGTCGACTCGATCGCCGACGGCGCTCAGAACGACCTCCACACGGCGATCAGGAACAGCGTGCAGAAGGCGGCGACGAGGTCGTCGAAGAGGATGCCGAATCCCTGCGACCAGCCGATGGGCCCGCCCCGGCGCCCCTTGAAGAGCTGGTCGGCCCACGCGATCGGTCCGGGCTTGACGCCGTCGAGCAGGCGGAAGAGAACGAAGGCGATCGCTTGCGCAGCGAAGCTTGCCGGCGTGAGCAGCCACAGGATGAGCCAGAAGGAGACGATCTCGTCGCAGACGATCGGCGCCGGGTCGGCCAAGGCGAGGTGGCGCGCGGTGACCGTGCCGGCCCACCAGCTGAGCAGCAGCGCTGCCGCGAGCACGCCCGCCCGGCCGGCGTCGTCGAGACCGGAGGCCCAGCCGGCATAGGTCAGCCACGCCAGCAGCGTCGCCAGCGTCCCCGGGGCGAAACGCGACAGGCCGCTGCCCGCACCGAGGGCGATGAAGTGGGCCGGGTGCGCGAACAGGAATCGCCAGCCGGGCCGGCGCCCGGGGCCCTGCAGAGGTCGGTTGAGAGCCGTCGGCGGCGTGCTCACCCGGGCCTCGTCCTAGGACTTGAAATGGTCGAACGACACCACGTCGGCGGGGAGCGGCCGCCCCTCGCCGTCGACCAGGCGCAGCCCGCTGCCGGCCTCCACCTGGCCGATGCGGGTGACCTGCACGCCGGCCGCGAGCCCGGCGCCGAGCACGGCCCCGCGTCGCTCGGGTGCGGCGGTGAAGACCAGCTCGTAGTCGTCGCCGCCGGCGAGCAGGCATTCGCGTCGGATCGCCGGCGATTGGGCCGCCAGCACGGCGCTGCGCGGCAGTGCGTCGAGGTCGAGGACGGCGCCGACGCCCGAGCGGCGCAGGATGTGGGCCAAATCGCCGGCGAGCCCGTCGGAGACGTCGATGGCGCTGTTCGCGACGCCTTGCAGCGCCAGGCCGAGATCGACCCGCGGCTCCGGCAACTCCATGGCGCGGCGGGCCTGTGCGAAGGCCTCTTCCGAAAGCGAGAGGGCGCCGCGGAACGCCTCGAGGGCGAGGCGCGCGTCGCCTAGCGTGCCGCTCACCCACACGTCGTCGCCGGCGCGCGCGCCGGAGCGCAGCAAGGCCGCTTCGCGGGCGACCTCGCCGAAGACGGTGATGCAGATCGCCAGCGGCCCGCGCGTGGTGTCGCCGCCGACCAGCTCGCAGCCGTGCCGTTCGGCCAGCGCGTGCAGGCCGCGGGCGAAGCCCTCGAGGAAGTCTTCCTCGGCACGCGGCAGCGCCAGCGCCAGCGTGAACGCCAGGGGACGGGCGCCGCAGGCGGCCAGGTCGCTCAGGTTGACCGCCAGCGCCTTGTGGCCGAGCCGCTCGGGCGCCACCGTCGACAGGAAATGACGACCTTCGATGAGCATGTCGCACGAGATCGCCAGCGTGAGCCCGGGCCCGGGCACGACCAACGCACAGTCGTCGCCGATGCCGAGGGCGGCACGGCCCGTGGGCCGCGTGAAGAAGCGTTCGATCAGCTCGAACTCGCCGAGATTGGCCATGCTGGCGGACGATTATCGGCGCCGCCCGCGCAAGCTCCGTCGACTCGGGGAACCCGGGGGGTGCGCGCGCCGGCAACTCTGCAATGATCAGGCGGGCGCCTTGCCTCCCATGCCGAACGAACCAGGGGCCGCTCTGCACTGAACATGTCGAACTCCGAACAGAAGGCGGCCGAGCTGCGCCGCGCCGCGCTCGACTACCACGAGTTCCCGACGCCGGGCAAGGTGTCGATCGCGGCGACCAAGCAGCTCGTCAACCAGCACGACCTGTCCCTCGCCTACTCGCCCGGAGTGGCCGCGGCCTGCGAGGAGATCGTCGCCGACCCGGCGAACGCCTTTCGCTACACGGCGCGCGGCAACCTCGTCGCGGTCATCACCAACGGCACGGCGGTCCTGGGTCTCGGCGACATCGGCCCGCTGGCGGCCAAGCCGGTGATGGAGGGCAAGGGCGTTCTCTTCAAGAAGTTCGCCGGCATCGACGTCTTCGACATCGAGGTCAAGGAGAAGAACCTCGACAAGCTGATCGACCTCATCGCCGCCCTCGAGCCGACGTTCGGCGGCATCAACCTCGAGGACATCAAGGCGCCGGACTGCTTCTACGTCGAGCGGGCGCTGCGCTCGCGGATGAACATCCCGGTCTTCCACGACGACCAGCACGGCACGGCGATCGTCGTCGGCGCCGGCGTGCTCAACGCGCTCAAGGTCAGCGGCAAGAACATCGAGGACGTCAAGCTCGTCACCTCGGGCGCCGGCGCGGCGGCGATCGCCTGCCTCGGCCTGCTCGTCAAGCTCGGCATCCGGCGCGAGAACATCTGGGTCACCGACCTCGCCGGCGTCGTCTACCAGGGCCGGACCGAGCTGATGGACGAGGACAAGATCGTCTTCGCCCAGGACACGCCGCACCGCACGCTCGCCGACGTCATCGTCGGCGCCGACATCTTCCTGGGCTTGTCGGCGGCCGGGGTGCTCAAGCCGGCCATGGTCGCGACCATGCGTCCCAACCCGGTGATCTTCGCCCTCGCCAACCCGACGCCCGAGATCCTGCCGGAAGAGGTGCAGTCGGTGCGCAGCGACGCGATCATCGCCACCGGCCGGACCGACTATCCCAACCAGGTCAACAACGTCCTCTGCTTCCCGTACATCTTCCGTGGCGCGCTCGACTGCGGCGCAACCACGATCACGGCGGAGATGGAGATCGCCGCCGTGCACGCCATCGCCGGGCTGGCCCAGGCGGAGCAGAGCGAGGTGGTGAGCGCGGCCTACGCCGGCGTGACGCTCAGCTTCGGCCCCGAGTACCTGATCCCCAAGCCGTTCGATCCGCGTCTGATGATGCGCATCGCCCCGGCCGTGGCGCAGGCCGCAGCGGACTCCGGTGTCGCCACGCGTCCGATCGCCGACATGGAGGCGTACCGGGACAAGCTGCAGGCCTTCGTCTACGCCTCGGGCACGACGATGCGGCCCATCTTCAACCTCGCCAAGCTGGCGGTGAAGAAGCGCATCGCGTACGCCGAGGGCGAGGAAGAGCGCGTCCTGCGGGCCGTCCAGGTCGTCGTCGATGAGCACCTGGCCCGGCCGACGCTGATCGGCCGGCCGGCCGTGATCGCCCAGCGGATCGCCAAGTTCGGCCTGCGCCTGGCCGCCGATCGCGACTACGACCTGGTCAACACCGAGGACGACCACCGCTTTCGCGACTATTGGCAGCAGTACCACGCGCTGACCATGCGCAAGGGGGTGACCGCGCAGCTGGCGAAGATCGAGATGCGGCGGCGGCTGACGCTGATCGGCTCGATGCTGCTGCGCACCGGCGAGGTCGACGGCATGCTCTGCGGCACCTGGGGCACGACGAACATGCACCTGCACTACATCGACCAGGTGATCGGCCTGCGCGAGGGCGCCAAGACCTACGCCTGCATGAACGGGCTCATCCTGCCCGGACGCCAGGTGATGCTCGTGGACACGCACGTGAACTACGACCCGAGCGCCGAGCAGCTGGCCGAGATCACCGTCATGGCGGCGGAGGAAATGATGCGCTTCGGCCTGCATCCCAAGGCGGCCCTGCTGTCGCACAGCAACTTCGGCTCGAGCAACCAGCCGTCGGCGGTGAAGATGCGCGAGGCGCTGGCGCTGCTGCAGGCGCGCGCCGCCTGGCTCGAGGTGGACGGCGAGATGCACGGCGACGCCGCCCTCGATTCGCGCTACCGCAAGGAGTTGATGCCCTCCAGCCCGCTCACCGGCGAGGCCAACCTGCTGGTGCTGCCGAACATCGACGCTGCCAACATCGCCTACAACCTGCTGAAGACGGCGGCCGGCGGAGGCATCGCCATCGGCCCGGTCCTGCTCGGAGCCGCCAAGCCGGTGCACATCCTCACGCCGTCGGCGACCGTGCGTCGCATCATCAACATGACGGCGCTCGCGGTGACGGACGCCAATGCCTCACGGTGATTGAGCCTGCCGAAGAGTAGGCGCTCACGAAATCAGGGCCGTGCGTGCCCAAATATATAGCAAAGGCTTGAGGTTTCCGCCCTGTTTCGGTAACATCAACCGATTGTTCGTTCAGGGATTTCCCGTGGTTTTCTTGGGTCGGCTGCAGCCGTGGCGGCCACTGCTCCGGTGGGGAGCGGGGATCGGCGTCGCAGGGTTGCTGTCGATCGGTGCAGTCCAGGCACGCGATCAGGCATCGCTGCAGCGCACTGTTCCGCTCTCGAGCCTCCCCGCTGAAGCGCAAGCCGTCCACCGCCAGATCCACTCCGGCGGGCCGTTCGCCTATTCGAAGGACGGCATGGTGTTCGGCAACCGCGAGCGGCTGCTGCCGAGGGAGCCACGGGGGTACTACCGTGAATACACCGTCTCGACCCCAGGTTCACGGGACCGGGGCGCGCGCCGCATCGTCTGCGGCGGCCGCGAGCCCAAGGCCCCGAGCGCCTGCTACTACACGGCCGACCACTACAACAGTTTCAACCGGATCACACCATGAGCGCAGCCCAGCTTTTCTTTGAACAGGAGGAACGAGACATGCTCTTGCAGACAGTCCGTCCAAACATCGTGCAGTCGATCCGGGCCTACCGGGTCGACGACCTGCAGAAAGCGGCGCGCCATGCCGAGCAGCACTTCCTCTACGCGAACCTGACCGACGCCCAGTCCAAGCAGGAGGTCCTCGAGACGATCGCCGAGGCGTTCCTGTTCCCGGCCCATTTCGGCAAGAACCTCGACGCGCTGTTCGACTGCATGACGGACCTCGTCCACAAGGCGGGCCAGCAGCCGGGCTTCGTCGTCGTCCTCGAACAGCTTCCCGACAACCCGCGCTTCGACCGCGAGGCACGCGAGCAGCTGCTCGACGTGTTTCGCGACGCGGCCGACTTCTGGGCCGAGCGCAAGGTCCCGTTCAGGTGCTTCTATTCTTTTCAGTAGCCCGCTCCCAAGAAACAGGGTCATGGGAGCGGGCGACGGAAGTGGCCCCCGGCGTCAGCAGCAACAACCCCGGCAACGAAAAGCCGGTCAAGACCGCCGCCAAGGCGGCGGCGAACAGCAGTTTCGGAGCGAACATGCCTCTCATGAGCAGCGCCTTCGACACCGCCCTGTGGCTGACGGCAGCCTAGCCTGAGCGCGGCGCGGCCGGGACACGCTCCCGGCCGACGGCCGCGGCGAGCCGCAGGTACTCCTGCACCGGAACCTCCTCGGCGCGGCGCTGCACGTCGAACGGCACGCCGCCGCCGCGCGTCTCGAGCCAGCGGCCGAGCGTGTGGCGCAGGAGCTTGCGCCGCTGCGAGAACGCGACCGTGACGATCTCGCCCAGAAGCGCGCGGTCGATGTCGCCGGTGCCCGCAAGAGGCGTCATCCGCACCACCGCGGACCAGACCCGCGGCGGCGGCACGAACGCCTCGGGGCCGACGTCGAAGAGCGCCTCGATCGCGTAGCGCCACTGCAGCATGACGCTGAGCCGGCCGTAGTCCTTGCCGCCAGGCGCCGCCGCCATCCGCTCGACCACTTCCCGCTGCAGCATGAAGTGCTGGTCGGCGATGCGCTCGGCGGCCTCGAGCAGATGGAAAAGAATGGGCGTGGAGATGTTGTAGGGCAGGTTGCCGAACACTCGCAGCGGTCGGCCCGCCACGCCGCCCGGCGCGAGGGCCGTGAAGTCGACCTCGAGCGCATCGGCCTCGATCACCTCCAGCCCCGGCGTGCGCCGCAGCCGGCCGACGAGGTCGCGGTCGAGCTCGATCACCGTGAGCTGCCGGCAGCGATCGAGGATCGGCAGGGTGATGGCGCCGCGTCCCGGCCCGATCTCGACCAGGGCCTGACCCGGGCGCGGATCGATGCTGGCGACGATCCGCTCGACGGCCGAGGCGTCGGCCAGGAAGTGCTGTCCGAAGCGCTTGCGGGCGAACGGCGGCAAGGGCGCGGCCCCGCCGCTACTGCGGAGGTTCCCGGAGCTCGACGTAGGCGCGGCCGCGCAGGTCGCGCAGCCACTCGTTGTAGGCCGCCTCGAACTTCTCCTCGCGCAGGGCGTTGCGGGCCTGCTCGCGCTGCTGGCGCGCGTCGAGCGTGACGACACGGCGGTCGACGACCTGGATCAGGTGCACGCCGAAGCGCGTCGCGACCGGATCCGAGATGCCGCCGATGGGGAGCGTCGCCATGACCTCATCGAACTCCGGCACGAACGAGCCGGGCGACGACCAGCCGAGGTCGCCGCCCTGCGGCGCGCTGGCGTCCTGCGAGTTCTCGATGGCCAGCGCTTCGAAGGTGCGTGTGCCGGCGAGGATGTCACGCTTGAACTGGGCGAGGCGGCGCGCCGCCGTCTCTGCGGTCAGCTCGGCCGAAGGACGCAGGAGGATGTGCCGGGCCCGCGTCTGCGAGACGTTGAACGCCGATGCCGCCTTGCGCTCGATGAGCTTGAGGACGTGGAACCCGGCACCGGTGCGCAGCAGCTCTGGCGCCACCTCGCCCGGCTTGAGCGGCCCGACGGCGCGAAGGAACACGTCGGGGAGGCGGCCGGCGGCGCGCATGCCGATCTCGCCGCCCTGGGCGCGGTTGCCGTCCTCGGAGAGCTCCCGGGCGACGGCGGCGAAATCCTCGCCGCCGCGCACGCGCCGCAGCGCGCCGAGCGCACGTTCCCGGCGCTCGGCCACCACCGACTCGCCGGCGCCTTCCGGCACGGTGACGAGCACCTGCGCGATGTTCAGCTCCGAATCGGCCCCCACCTGGGATCGGCGGGCTTCGATCCAGGCGTCGATCTCGGCGTCGGTGACGCGGATCCGGTTCACGACTTCGCGCTCGCGCATCCGTTCGACCAGCATCTGGTCGCGGATGTTGTCCCGAAAGCGCGTGTAGGGGATGCCCTCGCGACGCAGGCGCTCGCGCAGCTGCGTCACCGTGACCTGGTTCTGTGCCGCGACGGTGGCGACGGCGCGGTCGATCTCGGGCTCGTCGATCTTCATGCCGGAGTCGCGCGCGTTGGTGACCAGCACCCGCTCGTCGATCAGGGTGTCGAGCACCTGCTGGCGCAGCGCGGTGGGCGGCGGCAGCGGCGCCCGGTTGCGGGCCGCCTCTTCGCGGATGCTGGCGAGCCGCTGTTGCAGCTCGCTGTGGGTGACGAGCTCCTGGTTGACGACGGCGATGATGTAGTCGCCGGTCTGCGCCCAGGCGGAGGCGCCGGCCGCGGCGAGGACCAGCGCGGCGAGGGCGCGCCGGAAGAGGAGGTGCGGGTCAGTCATAGGGAGTGAACGGAGTGGTCGTCGTGCGCTCGTCGCGGAGCAGCCGGTAGCCGGGCACATTGTCCTTCAAGACCTTGAGCGGATTCGATCCGAGCCGCGACAGCCCGACGAGTTCCAGCTGCACCAAGAGGCGCGTCGTCGCCTCGTCGCGGCCGGTCGACAGACGCTCGGCGACGATCCGCCCGATCCAGCATCCGGCGTCGTACTCGAAGCCGGCGATCGAGTCGGTGACGCGGCGGTCGCGGGTGCTGTAGTTGACGCGGCCGACCGTGTAGAGCGTGCCGCGGCACTTCCCCGTCCCGCTCCGGGCAGCCGCGTCGGGTCCCGGCGTGGGGCCGATGACGGGCCACTGCCAGCCGAGCTCGAACTGCTCGCTGAGGCCCCTCGACACCCGATAGGCCAGGCCCACCGTGCGATACGGTCCCGGCGAATAGCGGAAGCCCGCGAACGAGCGGCCGATCCGCCGCAGGTCGGGGTTGTACTGGGCGGCAGCGTCGAAGGTCCAGCTCGGAACCAGGGTCGTCGAGCCGAGAACGAGGACGTCGGAAAAGCGACGCTCCAGAGGCGTGCCGTCCGGCGTGATGCGCTGGTCGCGGAACAGGTAGCGTTGCGCGATGCCGACGCGCAGCGCCTCGACGCCCGTGTTCGGATCAAGGACCCTCGAGATGACCCCAGCCGTCAGCTGGTGCGAGTCGGACACGCGATCCACCCCGGAGAAGGTGTTCTCGGTGAAGATCGAGTCGAAGTTGAAGTCCTTCGGCGCGGCATCGAAGTTGGGCAGGTCGAGCTGCCTTCGATACGGCGTGTTGACGTAGAAGAGGCGCGGCTCGAGCGTCTGCAGCACGTCGCGGCCGAAGAAGCTCGCCGGCCTCTCGAGCGTCCAGGCACTGTCGACGCTGATCGTCGGCACGACGCGGCTCACCGTCCTGCGCCCGCTCGTCGAGGTGCGGTCGAGCGAGTAGGAGGCGGCATTGAACGACACCTTCGGCGTCAGTGCCCAGCCCGGGCGCAGGAAGGGACGGCTGATGCTGCCGAGCGCGTGCAGGCGGAGCCCGGTCGGCCGGTCGCCGGCATAGATGTCGTCCGGGTCGGTGAAGCGGTTGAACTCGGTCTCGAACGCCACCTGCAGCCCGCTTCGCCAGGGCATGTCGTAGCGGGCGCCGATCTGCGGCGCGCGCTCGTAGGGCGACTCGATCCGCGTCGTCGGGTCGTCGGTCTGCAGCACCTGCCAGCGCATCACCCGCGCATAGCCCGTCCAGTCGCGCAACGGCCGCGTGACGAGGAGGTCGGTCGGCAGCAGGCGCGGCGTCGGCGTGCGCAGCTCGCGCGGGAAGTCCTTCCAGTAGTCGTCGTCGGAGACGCGCAGCAGCCGGACCTGGGCGAAGGCGTCGTAGGGCAGCAGGCCTTCGTGGTCGACGCGGAGCGAGTAGCGCGAGCGGTCCGCTTCCGAGTCGTGCGGCATGATCTTGTAGCCGACCTCGCCGGCGAAGCGCGGCTCGAGATAGCGGAACTCGGTCTCCAGGGCGGGCCCCCGCCGCGTGCTCTGCGACAGCGTGAAGGTGGCGTCGCGGTTCGGGGCGATGTTCCAGTAGTAGGGGATCGCGGCCTGGAAGCCGCTCCGGCTGTCGAGCCCGAAGCTCGGCGGCAGGAAGCCCGACTTGCGCGCGTCGGTGAGCGGGAAGCTGAGCACCGGGGAGGCGAGGATCGGCACGCCGTAGAAGCGCAGCACCGCATCGCGTGCCACGCCTTCGTTGGTCTCGTTGTCGATGCGCAGCTCGCGCGTCTTGATGATCCAGACCGGCTCCTCGTCGCCGTCCTCGATCGTGCAGCTCGAGTAGGTGGCGTCGCTGGCGATGGCGCGGTGATCGTCGACGAGCTCGACCCGCGCCGCCTTGCCGCCGGCGCCGGTCCGCGCGAAGCGATAGGTGGGCTGGGTGAAGAAGCCCTTGAAGCGCTCGACCTGCAGCTGCAGCTCGGGGCCGCTGAACACGTTGCCGTCGCGACTGACGACGACGTTCCCGGTCGCCCAGGCGAGGTCCTCGGCGTGGTCGTAGTTGAGCTGGTCGGCCCGGATCACGACCGAGCCGCGGCGGAACTCGACGTCGCCCGATGCCTGCGCGTCGAGATCGGGGCGGGCGCGCAGCTCGCGCGCGCGCAGGATGATCGGCAGCCGGCGCCCGGCGTCGCCGCGCGGCGGCGCCTGCAGCGACTCCGCGGGGCGCAGGGCGATGCCCGAAGCCGCCGGAACGGGCTGCGCGAGCGCCGACAGCGCCGTGGTTCCCAGTACGGCCGCGAGGAGACTGTGCCGCAGGCGTCCGTCGAGCCGGACGCAGACAAGGCAGAGGTGGGCGGGGGCTTGACGCAAGGGCGAGGCGGGCGGGGCGCTGGGCGCGCGAGGCCGGCAAAGGCAATGCCGGGCCCTCGCGGGCACCGGCATCGATTTGTAGAATCGATTATCCATGAGCCCTGTCGACGACGGCACGGCCCGCCGCTCCCCGACGTGACTCCCCCGACCGCACCGCCCGCCCGAATCGAGTGGGCCGATCCGTCCCGCGCGCTGACGTTCGCAGCCTGGCTCGACGGCGTCGCCGGGCGCTACGGCATCGATCCCGGCAGCCTGCGACCGGCATCGAGCGATGCCAGCTTCCGGCGGTACCTGCGCGCCGACCGGGCCAGCGGCGGCAGCGTCATCGTCATGGACGCGCCGCCCGCGCACGAGGACGTGCGCCCCTTCGTGCACGTCGCCGGCCTCATCGCCGCCGCCGGCCTGCACGCACCGCGCGTCCTCGAGGCCGATGTCGAGAACGGGTTCCTCCTGCTCGACGACCTCGGCGACCAGCCCTACCTGCGCACCCTGCAGCAGGCCGTCGCCGGCGCCGACTCGCGCCGCGTGCAGACGCTCATGCGCGACGCGCTCGGTGCCCTGCTGACCTGGCAGCTGCGCGTGCCCGCCGAAGGCCTGCCCCCGTACGATGACGCCTTGCTGCGCCGCGAGCTCGCCCTCTTCCCCGAGTGGTGCGTGGCGACGCATTGCGGCGTCGCCTGGTCCGAGGAGGAGCGGGCCGTCTGGAACGCGGCCGCCGACCTGCTCGTCGCCAGCGCGCTGGCCCAGCCGCGCGTCGCCGTGCACCGCGACTGGATGCCGCGCAACCTCATGGTGGCCGACCCCAACCCCGGCATCCTCGACTTTCAGGATGCCGTCGCCGGACCGATCTCGTACGACGTCGCCTCGCTGCTGCGCGACGCCTTCATCTCCTGGAGCGAGGAGGAGGAGCTCGACTGGGCCGTCCGCTACTGGGACGCGGCCCGGCGTGCCGGCCTGCCGGTCGGCAGCGACTTCGGCGAGTTCTGGCGCGCCCTCGAGTGGATGGGCCTGCAACGCCACCTCAAGGTGCTCGGCATCTTCTCGCGCCTGCGCCATCGCGACGGCAAGCCGGCCTACAGCGAGGACCTGCCGCGCTTCTTCGCCTACGCCCACAAGACGGCCACGCGCTACGCGCCCTTGCGGCCCCTGGCCCGCCTGCTCGAGCCGCTGATGGGCGCGACGCGGATCGAGGCGTTTCACTGAGTTCGGTGAGCGCGCCGCGAGCCTTCCGGCGGCGTCCGCAGAGCCGGCGCGGCTGAACCGCCAGCGGCCATGCTGCGCCTGACCGAGATCCGCCTGCCGCTGGAGCATGCCGAAGCGGCACTGCGCCAAGCGGTGCTGGCGAAGCTCGGCATCCCTGCCGACGCGCTGCGCAGCCTCACGGTCTTCAAGCGCGGCTACGACGCGCGCAAGCGCTCGGCGATCGTCTTCGTCTACACCGTCGATTGCGAGGTCGACGGCGAGGCGGCGGTCCTCGCCGCCTGCGCCGCCGATCCGCACGTGCGCCCGGCGCCCGACACCCGCTACCGCGTCGTCGCCCATGCGGCCGCCGCGGCAGGGCCGGCGCGCCGTCCGGTGGTCGTCGGCTTCGGACCGTGCGGACTCTTCAGCGCGCTCGTGCTCGCGCAGATGGGCTTTCGTCCCATCGTCCTCGAGCGCGGCAAGCCGGTGCGCGAGCGGACGCGCGACACCTGGGGGCTGTGGCGGCGCGGCGTGCTCGACCCGGAATCGAACGTGCAGTTCGGCGAAGGCGGCGCCGGCACCTTCTCCGACGGCAAGCTGTGGAGCCAGATCAGCGACCCGCGCCACCTGACGCGCAAGGTGCTCGACGAGTTCGTGCGCGCCGGTGCGCCCGAGGAGATCCTGTTCGTCGCCAAGCCGCACATCGGCACCTTCCGCCTCGTCGGCGTGGTCGAGAAGATGCGCGCGGAGATCGAGCGGCTGGGCGGCGAAGTCCGCTTCGGCACCCGCGTCGTCGACGTGGCGATCGACGCCGGCGCGGTGCGCGGCCTCGTCGTCGAGACCGCGCAGGGGCGCAGCGAGATCGACGCCGCGCAGGTGGTGCTCGCGCTCGGGCACAGCGCCCGCGACAGCTTCGCCATGCTGCACGAGCGCGGCGTGGCCATGGAAGCCAAGCCGTTCTCGATCGGGTTTCGCATCGAGCACCCGCAGGGCCTGATCGACCGGGCCCGCTTCGGCGCGCACGCCGGGCACCCGCTGCTCGGCGCCGCCGACTACCGCCTCGTCCACCACGCGAAGAACGGTCGCTCGGTGTACAGCTTCTGCATGTGTCCGGGCGGGACCGTCGTCGCCGCGACCTCCGAGCCCGGCCGCGTCGTCACCAACGGCATGAGCCAGTACTCGCGCAACGAGCGCAACGCCAACGCCGGCATCGTCGTCGGCCTGGCGCCGCAGGACTATCGTGCCGACGCCTCCGGACCCGGCGCGGTGCCTCCGCTCGACGGCATCGCGTTCCAGCGCTTCTGGGAGTCGCGCGCCTTCGTGCTCGGCGGCGGCGACTACGCGGCGCCCGGGCAGCGCGTCGGCGACTTCCTCGCCGGCCGTGCATCGACGAACTTCGGCGCCGTGCTGCCGTCGTACACGCCCTCCGTGCGGCCGACCGATCTGGCCGCGCCCGGCAACGAAAGCCTGCCGGCCTACGCCATCGCGGCGATCCGCGAGGCGCTGCCGGCATTCGAGCGCCAGATCGCCGGCTTCGCCATGGCCGACGCGGTGCTCACGGGCGTCGAGACACGGACCTCATCGCCGCTGCGCATCCCGCGCGGCCGCGATCGGCAAAGCCTGAACGTGCGCGGCCTCTATCCGGCCGGCGAGGGCGCGGGCTATGCCGGCGGGATCATGTCGGCGGCGGTCGACGGCATCGAGACCGCCGAGGCCGTTGCGCTGGCGCTCGTCGGCCGGCCTCAGGGGCAGGCCGCCATCACCTGAGCGACGGCGGCGGTGAGCTTCTTGCCGTAGGGAACGTGCAGGAACTCGTTCGGCCCGTGCGCGTTGCTCTTCGGCCCGAGCACGCCGCAGACCATCATCTGCGCCGCCGGGAAGCTCTGCTGCAGCATCGACATCAGCGGGATCGTGCCGCCCTGGCCGATGTAGCCGCAGGGCGCGCCGTAATGCGCCTGCGATGCTGCGTTGAGCGCGTCCTCGAGCCAGGGCGCGAGCTGCGGCGCGTTCCAGCCCGAGGCGCCGCCCGCGCGCGCCGCGTCGTCGCTCTGCGCGCCGGTGTGGAAGGTGACCTTGGCGTTGTAGGGCGCGTTGTCCTCGAGCAGCGTCTTCAGCTCCTGCGCGGCGACGTTGCCGTCGACCAGCGGCGGCGTGCGCAGGCTGAGCTTGAAGGCGGTGTACGGGCGCAGCACGTTGCCTGCGTCGGTCAGCGCCGGGAAGCCGTCGACGCCGGTGACGCTGAGCGTCGGCCGCCACGTGCGGTTGATGAGCGCCTCGACCGGATCGGTCGTCGTCGGGAGGGTAGGCCCGCCGTCGGCGCCGCAGGCCCAGGGGAAGCGCTTCCAGACCTCGTCGCCGAGGATCCGCGCCGTCGCCTTCGCCTGCTCGAGGCGGTCGGCCGGGATGGCGCAATGGAAGCTCTCGGGCAGCAGGCGGCCGGTCTTCGAATCCTCGAGACGATCGAGCACCTGACGCAGGATGCGGAAGCTCGACGGGACCAGGCCGCTCGCGTCCCCGGAGTGCACGCCTTCGGTCAGGATCTCGACCTTCAGGGTGCCGGTGATGTTGCCGCGCAGGCTCGTCGTGAGCCAGAGCTGGTCGTAGTTGCCGGCGCCGCTGTCGAGGCAGACGACGAGGCCGATGCGGCCGAGCCGCTCGCGCAGCGCATCCACGTAGACCGGCAGGTCGGGCGAGCCGCTTTCCTCGCAGGTCTCGACCAGCCCGACGCAGCGCGGCCGGCCAATGCCCTGCCGGTCGAGCGACTGGATCGCGGTGACCGCGGCGTAGATCGCATAGCCGTCGTCGGCGCCGCCGCGGCCGTAGAGCAGGCCGTCCTCGTAGCGCGGCGTCCACGGACCGAAGCCGTTCTTCCAGCCGTTGAACTCCGGCTGCTTGTCGAGGTGGCCGTAGAGGCAGATCGTCTCCGCCCCCGGATCGTTGCCGCCGGGCCGCGTCGCCGGGACCTCGAAGAAGATCAGCGGCGTGCGGCCCTCGAGCCGGATGACCTCGAGCTTCAGGCCGGCGACCTTCTGCCGCTCGACCCACGCCGCGGCATCGCGGACGACGCGCTCGATGTGGCCGTGCGCGCGCCAGTCGGCGTCGAACATCGGGCTCTTCGCCGGAATGGCGATGTAGTCCGTGATGCGCGGGACGATCTCTTCGTCCCAGACGCGGTCGGCGTGGCGACCGAGCGCCTCGGCTTCGTCGGACTGGATCGGCTGCAGCGGGTCGCGGGCATTCATCGCGGGCTCCTCTCGGGGGAAGCGGGCAGTGTATCGAGCCACTCGTTCAGGACCGATAGCACCTCGGCCTTCTCGGGTTCGTTGAAGATCTCGTGGAACAGCGCCGGGAACACGTGCGCCCGCACGACGCCGGGCGGCGCGGCCGCGGCGAAGGCGGCGCTTCCGGACGGCGCGACGATGCGGTCGCTGCCGGCATAGAGCAGCAGCGTGGGCACGGTCCAGCGCGGCGCGACCGTCCGCACGACGTCGCCGGCATCGACGATGAAGCGGGCCAGCCGCGGCGCGATCCGGTCGTGCACCAGCGGGTCGGCCACGTAGGCGGCGACGACCGCCGGGTCGCGCGAGATGCCCTCCGGCTTCAGGCCGTTGCCGACGGCGAGATTCGGCGTCACCGGCCCGAGCGTCGCGAGCATGGCCTTCTGCGCCATCGACATGCCGGTCTCGAGCGCCGGCGAGGAGAGGACGAGCGCGTCGACCGGCCGGTACCAGCCCGGCCGTGGCGACTCGAGGCCCGCAGCGACGAAGCGCGCCGCGACCGTGCCGCCCATGCTGTGGCCGAGCAGGACCAGCGGCCGGGGCGCCTCGGCATGGGCGGCGTCGAGCACCGGCGCCAGATCGACGAGCAGGTCGTCGGCGGCGCCGAGCCGCCCGCGCTCGCCTTCGCTCGCGCCGTGGCCGCGCTGGTCGAAGGCGACGACGCGCCAGCCGTGCTCGTTGAGGCTCGCCGCCACGTGCTCGTAGCGGCCGATGTGCTCGCCCAGCCCGTGGACGAGGACAATCGTGCCGCGGCCGCCGCTGGCGGGCCAGTCGCGGCCGCGCAGCGTCAGCCCGTCGTGCGTTCGAATCGTCCGTTCCATCTTCGACACCCCGCCATGAACAGCAGCAACGAATTCTTCCAGCTTGCGCAGGAGGACGACGGCGTCGCCCACCTGCAGCTGAGCCGGCCCGAGCGATTGAACACCATGACGCCGGCGTTCTTCCCGGCCGTGCGCGACGCCGTCCGCGCGCTCGACGACGCCGGCGCCACGCGCGCGCTCGTGATCTCGTCGACCGGCAAGCACTTCTCGGCCGGCATGGCCCTGGACGTCTTCGCCGGCGACGAGCTGATGCTCGATGTGGGCACGGCGCGCGAGCGTCTCGCCTTCCAGCGCTCGTTGGCCCGCCTGATCGACTGCTTCAGCGCCCTCGACGAAGCGCGCTTCCCCGTCGTCTGCGCGATCCAGGGCGGCTGCATCGGCGGTGCCCTCGACCTCGCCACCGCCTGCGACATCCGCCTGTGCAGCGCCGACGCCTTCTTCACCGTGCAGGAGATCTCCATCGGCATGACCGCCGACCTCGGCGTGCTGCAGCGCCTGCCGAAGCTCGTGCCGCAGGGCGTCGCGCGCGAGATGGCCTACACCGGCGAGCGGCTCGGCGCCGAGCGCGCGCTGCAGGTCGGCCTCGTCAATGCCGTCCTGCCCGACGCGGCGGCGCTGCACGAGCGGGCGCTGGCGCTGGCGCGGTCGATCGCCGCCAAGTCGCCGCTGGCGATCGCCGGCAGCAAGCTGGCCCTGAACCACGCGCGCGACCATTCGACCGCGGCCGCGCTCGAGCAGATGACGCTGCTGCAGAGCGCCATCTTCGACACGGACGAGATGGCGACGGCGATCGCGGCCTGGAAGGCCAAGGGCAGGGCGGAGTTCGAGGCGCTGGGCAGCTCGGCCCAGGTCTGAGCGATGTTCGCGCTCGTCCGCCGCCGGCAGGTGTGGCTGCCGACCTGGCAGGGCTGGCTGCTCATCGCCGCGGCGCTCGCCGCCGCGCTGGTGATCGGCGCGCAGCGCATCGTCGGCTTCCTCGCCGTCAGCGAGCCGGCACCCGGTGCGCGCATCCTGGTCGTCGAGGGTTGGCTGGAGCAGGCCGACCTCCGCCAGGCGATCGCCGCCTACAAGCGCGGCGGCTACGAGCGCGTCCTGACGACCGGCGGCCCGGTCGAATCGTGGAGCGATCCGCCCGGCCTGGTGAGCTCGGCGGTGCGTGCCGCCGGGTTCATCGCCAGCAAAGCGCCGCCCGGGCTCACGGTGACGCCGGTGCCCGCCCCGGCCGCGGACCGGGACCGGACCTTCCTCAGCGCCGTCGCGTTGCGCGACTGGGCGCGCCGCGAGGGCGTGACGCTCGGCGCCATCGATCTGTTCACGGCCGGCGTGCACGCCCGCCGCTCGCGGATGATGTTCGCCGAGGCGCTGGGGCCGTCGGCAACCGTCGGCGTGCTGGCCGCCCCGGTGCGCGACTGGGACCCGGCCCGCTGGTGGGCCAGCAGCAACGGCGCCAAGACGGTGGTCGGCGAGAGCCTCGGCCTTGCCTGGACCGTCTGCTGCTTCCGTGCGCCGGCTTCAGCGTCGCCGGCGGAGCAGTACGGCACGCGGGCAGCGCCGCCTTAGCCGAGCTTCGGCGCAGGCGGCGCGCTCCGGATCCGAGTCGCCGCCTGCTGCCCGAGGTGTCGCGGGTCGCCACGCCTCACTGTGCGGCGACGGCGTTTCGTGCCAGCGCCCACTCGCCGACCCGCTGGCCCAGCGCGAGACCCGCTTCGGTCGAGAAGCGGTAGTGCACGCCACCGACGATCCGGGCCAGCGCCACCTCCTGCATGAACGCGTCGGCGCTCGACCAGCGGCGCACGGCGCCCTGCGCCGTCGCGCTCGTCGTGCTCAGCAGCGGCAGCGGCCGCTCGCGCGCCTCGGCCTTCAGCACCGCGGCGACCGCGCCGGCGAGGGTGCAGTGCGCGCACGGGTACTCCGGGTGCATCGGCGTGTCGATCAGCGGCGCCCAGGCCGGATCCCGCTCGGTGCCGTCGTGGCCGTCGATGTCGCCGTTGCGGATGGCCGTCACCGGACGCCACAGGTGGTAGGCGTACTTGGCGTCGAGGACGGCGATCAGCCCATCGTCCATCGCCTGCGCCACGGTCGCGAACAGGCGCGCATTGGCGAGCACGTCGCGCCCGGGCTGCAGCGCGACCGAGCGCACCACGCCGTGGTAGACGGCGGGCAGCGAGTAGTCCCAGAAGCGGCCGATCTCGGTCTGCTCCGCGCTGCGCGCCTTGCTGTCGCGCGCGCCGAGCGCCTTGATCTCGTTGTAGTCGCGGGCCCAGCGCTCGCTCGTCAGGGCCGGCGGCGGACCCGGCCGGAACTGGTCGGCGCGCTCGAGCAGCCAGGGCTTGCGCGACGGCCACTGCGGCACGGCGGGCGTCGTCGTCGGCACGTACGCGCCGGGGGTCGTGTGCGGCCGGTAGCTGTCGCCGCCGCGCGGCATCTCGCCGGCCCGATCGGCGAGCACGCGCTCGGCAGCGCGCTCGCCGAGGGCCACGTGCGCGGCCCGCGACGTCTCGTCGCCGTTGCTGGCGACCGCGGCCTGGAAGGCGGCGTCGATGGCGGCGCGCTGCGTCGGCAGCAGCTGTCCGAGGGCGACGCGGTGCGCGGCGGCGATCGCCGTGTCGACGGCCTGCGCCTGCGCCGGGCCGAGGCGGCTGGCGTCGAGGGCGGCCTGGTAGGCGGCGGTCTGCACCAGCGCCATCACGCGCACCGCCGGGGGCGTGCCGATGCGGGCGTCGGCGACGAATTGCGCCGAGCGCTGGTTCCAGTCGGTGATGGCATCCGCTGCGGCGGGCAGGGAGAGGGCGGTGAGCAAGGTCCCGGCGATGGCGGCCAGGACACGGGAGTCGGTGCGGGGTGTCTTCATGGTGGATCCTTGATGGCAGTCGGCCTCGAACAATCGAGGAGGGCGACTGTGCAAGGGGCGACGTTCCACCGGCGTTCCTCGCCCGCGAAGCGTCGGACGGTCGGACGACGGGCCGGCTTCGCCCGCCCTGGCGCCGATCAGCGCGGCGGCGGGATCGCGGGGTTGGACCGCGCCTCGAGCTCCGAGGCCCCGCGCCAGCCGCCGCCGAGGACGCGGTAGAGCGTCACCAGGTTCTGCAGGCGCAGCGCCTGCGTCTGCACCAGCGCCTGCTGGGCCGCGAAGAGCGAGCGCTGCGCGTCGAGGATGTCGAGGAAGCTGGCCGCACCGGCCCGATACCGCAGGTCGGCGAGACGGAAGGTGATCGCCAGCGCGTTCACCTGCGCCGCCTGCGCGCGCAGTTGCTCGCCGAGCGTGGCGCGGCCGGCCAGGGCGTCCGAGACCTCGCGGAAGGCGGTCTGGATCGAGCGCTCGTACTGCGCGACAGCGATGTCGCGGTTGACCTGCGCGACCTCCAGGCCGGCCCGGTTGCGGCCGTAGTCGAAGATCGGCTGCAGCAGCTGCGCCGTGCCGGTGAAGGCGAAGCTGCCGCCCTTGAACAGGCCGTCGAGCTCGTTGCTCGCGGTGCCCAGGTTGGCGGTCAGCGAGATGCGCGGGAAGAAGGCGGCGCGTGCCGCGCCGATGTTCGCCTGCGCGCCCAGTAGCTGCTGCTCGGCGGCGCGCACGTCGGGGCGCCGCACGAGCAGGTCCGACGGCAGCCCGGCCGGCAGGTCGGCGGGAATCTGCTGGGCGTCGAGCGGCAGCGGCGGCGGCAGGTCGGTCGGCAGCGCCTGGCCGATCAGCAGCTGCAGCGCGTTCTCGTCGAGGGCGCGCTGGCGCAGCGCCTGGGCGAGCGCGATGCGGGCGGTCTCCAGCAGCGACTCGGCCTGGCGCAGGTCGATCTCCGACGAGGCGCCGGCTTCGAAGCGCAGCCGGATGAGGCGCAGCCCCTCTTCGCGCGTGGCGAGCGTCTGCCGCGTCACGGCGAGCAGCTCGTCGTCGGCGAGGAGGGCAAGGTAAGCCGTGGCGACGTTGCCGACGAGGCTGATCTGCACCGCCTGCCGCGTCTCCGCGGTGGCGAGGTACTGGTTCAGCGCCGCCTCGCTCAGCGCTCGCACGCGGCCGAACAGATCGAGCTCGTAGCCGGTGACGGCGATGCCGACGGCGTACGAGCTGGCGATGCCGCCGAGCCCCGGCTGCCGCGCTGCCGTGGCGCCGGCGCCGACCGTCGGCAACTCGTCGGCGCGCCGCACCTGGTAGAGCGCACGCGTCTGCTCGATGTTGAGCACGGCGATGCGCAGGTCGCGGTTGTTCTCCAGCGCGATCGCGATCAGGCGGCGCAGGCGCGGGTCGGCGAAGAAGCGCTGCCAGTCGATGTCGGCGGCGGCCTCGTTGCCGGCGCCAGTGGCCGGCGTCGTCTCCGGCGCGTAGGTGGACGGCACCGGTGCGGCCGGCCGCTCGTAGGCCGGGATCAGGCTGCGGCACCCGCCGAGCGCGAGCAGCGCGACGGCGGCGACGAGACGGGTGCTGCGCCCGGTGCCGCGGCGGCTACTCATCGCCGCCCTCCGCCAGCGGCCGCGGCCGGAGGGGACCCGAGACGGGCGCGGGTGCGGCCGCCGACGTCGCCGTCGCCGGGAGCGGCTTGCGCCCCTTGAAGATGCGGCGGACGACGACGAAGAACACCGGCACGAAGAAGATCGCCAGGAAGGTCGCCGTGAACATCCCGCCCATGACCCCGGTGCCGATCGCGCGCTGGCTGGCGGAGCCCGCGCCGGTGGACACGACGAGCGGCAGCACGCCGAGGATGAAGGCGATCGACGTCATCAGGATCGGGCGGAAGCGCAGGTGCACCGCCTCGAGCGTCGCCTCGATGAGCCCCTTGCCTTGCGCGACCAGGTCCTTGGCGAACTCGATGATCAGGATCGCGTTCTTCGCCGACAGGCCGATGACGGTGATCAGGCCGACCTTGAAGAAGACGTCGTTGGGCATGCCGCGCAGCGTCGCGCCGAGCACGGCTCCGAGGACGCCGAGCGGCACCGCCAGAAGCACGGCGAACGGGATCGACCAGCTCTCGTACAGCGCCGACAGGCAGAGGAAGACCGCGAGCATCGAGAAGGCGAGCAGGATCATCGCCGTCGCCCCGGAGAGCCGCTCCTCGCGCGACTGGCCGGTCCACTCGTAGCCGAAGCCCTGCGGCAGCTGCTGCGCGAGCCGCTCCATCTCCAGCATCGCGTCGCCGGTCGAGTAGCCCGGCGCGGCGTCGCCGGAAATGCGCATCGTCGGGTAGCCGTTGAAGCGGATCGTCTGGATCGGCCCGGTGATCCAGCGCGTCGTCGCCAGCGCCGCCATCGGCACCGGCCGGCCCTGGTTGTTGATCACGTTCAGCTGGAGCAGGTCGTCGGGCTGCATGCGGTCGGGCGCGTCGGCCTGGACCACGACCCGCTGCAGCCGGCCGGCGTTCGGGAAGTCGTTGACGTAGGCCGAGCCGAGCGAGGTCGAGAGCACGGCGTTGATGCTCTCGAAGGACACGCCGAGGGCGCTGGCGCGGTCGCGGTCGATGTCGATCTGCAGCTGCGGCGCGTCCTCGAGGCCGTCGGGGCGGACGCCGGCGAGCACCTTGCTCTGCGCCGCCATGCCGAGCAGCTGGTTGCGCGCCGCGAGCAGGGCGGCGTGGCCGTTGCCGCCGCGGTCCTGCAGGCGGAACGCGAAGCCGGTGGCGGTGCCGAGTTCGGGAATCGCCGGCGGCACCAGGGCGAAGATGAACGCATCGCGGACCCGCGACAAGGCGCCGAAGGCCCGGCCGGCGATCGCCGTCGCCGAGTGCTCGGCGCCCTCGCGCTGGTCCCACGGCTTCAGGGTCACGAAGGCCAGGGCGGCGTTCTGGCCGCTGCCGGAGAACGAGAAGCCGAGCACGCTCACCATCTTGTCGACTTCCGGCTGGCTGAGGAAGAAGCCTTCCGCCTGCTGCATGACCTGGAGCGTCCGCGCCTGGGTCGCGCCGGGCGGCAGCTGCACGTTGGCGATCAGGTAGCCCTGGTCCTCGGTCGGAAGGAACGACGCCGGCATGCGCGAGAACATGTAGACCACCAGCGCGGTGATCAGCCCGAAGAGCAGCATGAAGCGGCCGGTGCGCCGCAGGATGTAGGCGACCGACGCCTCGTAGCGGTGCGTCGACGCCTTGAAGCCGCGGTTGAACCAGCCGAAGAAGCCGCGCTTCTCGTGCTTGTGGCCGGCGGCGACGGGCTTCAGGAAGGTGGCGCACAAGGCCGGCGTGAGCGACAGCGCCAGGAACACCGAGAACAGCATCGCGCTCACCATCACCAGCGAGAACTGGCGGTAGATGTTGCCCACCGAGCCGGCGAAGAAGGCCATCGGCAGGAACACCGAGACGAGCGTCACGCTGATGCCGACCAAGGCCGCCGTGATCTGTCCCATCGCCTTCTTCGTCGCCTCGCGCGGCGACAGGCCCTCCTCGCTCATGATGCGCTCGACGTTCTCGATCACGACGATGGCGTCGTCGACGAGGATGCCCACCGCCAGCACCATCGCGAACATCGTCAGCACGTTGATCGAGTAGCCGAACGCGTACATCACGGCGAAGGCGCCGAGCAGCGAGACCGGCACGACGATCGTCGGGATCAGCGTGTAGCGCAGGTTCTGCAGGAAGAGGTACATCACGAGGAAGACGAGGATCACCGCCTCGATCAGCGTCTCGACCACCTGGCTGATGGAGATCCGGATGAAGCGCGAGCTGTCGTACGGGATGTCGTAGCGCATGCCCTGGGGGAAGAACTTCGACAGCTCGGCCATCCGCGCATGCACCAGCTGGGCCGTCGCCAGGGCGTTGCCGGTCGGCGAGAGCTGCACGCCGATGCCGGTCGACGGCTTGCCGTTGAGGCGCGCCGAGGTGCCGTAGTTCTGGCCGCCGAGCTCGACCCGGGCGACGTCGCGCAGGCGAACGGTGGAGCCGTCGGTGTTGGCGCGCAGGACGATCTCGCGGAACTGCTCGACCGAGGTCAGCTGGCCCTGGACCACAACCGTGGCGCTGATCGGCTGCCCGGCGGCAATCGGCAGGTCGCCGATCGTTCCCGACGAGACCTGCGCGTTCTGCGCCCGGATCGCGCTGTTGACGTCGCTGGTCGAGAGGTTGAAGCCGACCAGCTTGGCCGGGTCGATCCAGATCCGCATCGCCCGCTCGGTGCCGAACAGCTGCGCCTGGCCGACGCCGGGCAGGCGCTGGATCTCTGGCAGCACGGTGCGAGACGCGTAGTCGCCGAGCGCGATCGGATCGTGCGCCGGGTTGTCCGAGGAGAGGATGGTGAAGAGCAGGAAGTTGGAGCGCGCCTTGTCGACGCGCACGCCCTGCTGCGTCACCGCCGCCGGCAGCCGCGGCGCGGCGCGGGCGAGGCGGTTCTGCACGTCGACCTGGGCGAAGTTCGGATCGGTCCCCGACTCGAAGGTCAGCGTGATCTGGCCCGTGCCGTTGGCCTGGCTGTTCGACTCCAGGTAGATGAGCCCGGGCGAGCCGTTCATCTCCTGCTCGATGACGCTGATGACGCTGTTCTCGAGCGTCTGCGCCGACGCGCCGGGGTACACGGCGGTCAGCACGATGGCCGGCGGCGCGACCGTGGGGTACTGGGCGATCGGCAGCTGCTTGATCGCCACCCCGCCCATGACGATGATGAAGAGCGCGATCACCCACGCGAAGATGGGCCGGTCGATGAAGAACTGCGCCATGGCGGAACGACTCCTTCAGCGCGACGCCGGACCCGAGGCGATGCCGTTCGCCGGCGTGACGGCGGACGCGCCCGATGCGGCGGCTGCCGATGGGCTGGAAGCTGCCGACGCGGGCGGCTGCCACGGCACCGGCTTGACGGGCGCGTTGCCGCGCAGCTTCTGGAAGCCGTCGACCATCACCATCTCGCCGGCCTGCAGGCCTTCGAGGATTACCCAGCTCCCGCCCTGCGCCGTGCCGACGCGCACCGGCCGGGGCGAGACCTTGCCGTCGGTGCTCACGACCATCACGCTGTCGCCGGTCGAGCCGCGTTGCACCGCCTGCTGCGGGACGATGATGCCGCTCGGCGTCTCGGCCTGCTCGACGCGCACGCGCACGTACATGCCGGGCAGGAGGATGCCGCGGGGGTTCGGCACCTCGGCGCGCAGCGTGATCTGGCCGGAGGTCGGGTCGACGCTGAGGTCGGAGAAGAGCAGCCTGCCGGCCTGCCCGTAGACGGTGCCGTCCTCGAGCACGATCTGCACCGGCGACTTGTCGCCACCGTCCGGCCGCTTGAACTTGCCGCTCTCGACGGCGCGGCGCAGGGCGAGCAGGTCGGTCGTCGACTGCGTGAAGTTGACGTACATCGGGTTGATCTGCTGCACCACCGCGAGCGGCGTCGCCTCCCCCTGGCCGACGAGCGCGCCCTCGGTGACCAGGGCGCGGCCGATGCGCCCGGAGATCGGCGCCGTGACGGCGGCGTAGCCGAGCGTGATCTGGCCGCTGCGCAGCGCCGCACGTGCGGCGGCGACGTCGGCCTCGGCGGCCTTCTGCGCCGCCACGGCGTTGACGTACTCCTGCTTGCTGATCGCGTTCGCCTCGACCAGCGGCCTGTAGCGCTCGGCCTGCGCGGTCGCCTGCGTGAGCCCGGCCTGGGCCCGCGCCAGCGTCGCCTGCGCGCTGGCGACGGCCGCCTGGTAGGACGCCGGATCGATCTGGAACAAGGGCTGGCCGGCCTTGACGTCGCTGCCTTCGGTGAACAGGCGCTTCTGCACGATGCCCGCGGCGCGCGCTCGCACCTGCGCCACCCGGGACGCCTCGAGGCGCCCCGGCAGCTCGGTGATCAGGCCGACCGGGCGCGTCTGCACGGTGATGACGCCGACCTCGGCCGGCGGCGGCCCGGCGGCGCCCGGCGCGGCGCCTGCGCCGGCGGGAGCGGCGTCGTTCTTCTGCCCGCAGCCGGCGACGAGCGCGGCCAGCACGAGCAAGAGCCCTGCCAGCGCGCGGCCATGCACGGCGAAGCGCGCGCTCGGGCGCATCAACCCAGCCATCGGGAACCCTTCACGTGGTGCCGGCCCGCGCGGCCGGCGCTGCCGCCGGCGGGCACGAGGCCGCACGGGCCTCGTCGGCGCAAAGCGAAAGAGGATAGCGGAGGCCCGGCGCCGGCGCTCGGTGTGGACGGGCTGCCGCGCTCGGCTCAGCCGCGCTGGAACTTGAACACGGCGACGCTGGCCAGCAGGTTCGGGAAGCGCCGCACGATGCGCCCGTTCTGGATCCCGAAGGCATCGAGGACGGTGAGGCCGTCCTTGCGGGCGAGGATCTCGAAATCGGCGTACGTGCCGACGCGGATGTTGGGCGTGTCGTACCACTGGTACGGCAGGACCCGCGTCACCGGCATGCGGCCGGACGCGACGTGCAGGCGGTTCGGCCAGTGCGCGAAATTGGGGAAGCTGACGATGCCGATCCGGCCGACTCGCGCCGTCTCGCGCAGCATCTTCTCGGTGTTGCGCAGGTGCTGCAGCGTGTCGAGCTGGAGGACGACGTCGAAGCTGCGGTCCTCGAACAGCGCCAGCCCCTCCTCGAGGTTGAGCTGGATGACGTTGACGCCGCGCCGGTGGCAGGCGAGCACGTTGGCATCGGCGATCTCGATGCCGTAGCCGCTGCACTGGCGCCGGTCGCGCAGGTGGGCGAGCAGCTCGCCGTCGCCGCAGCCGAGGTCGAGGACGCGCGAGCCGGGCGGCACGAGCTCGGCGATCAGCTCCATGTCTTTCCTGTCGCTCATGCCAGCTCGTGGGCGAGGTTGTCGAAGCAGGCGCGCAGGACGCCGTGGTAGCGCGGGTCGTCGAGCAGGAAGGCGTCGTGGCCGTGCGGCGCGTCGATCTCGGCATAGCTGACGTCGCGCCGGTTGTCGACGAGGGCCTTGACGATCTCGCGCGAGCGCGCCGGGGCGAAGCGCCAGTCGGTCGTGAAGCTGACCAGCTGGAAGCGGCAGCGCGCGGCGCGGAAGGTCGCGGTCAGGTTGCCGCCGTGCGCCCGCGCCGGGTCGAAGTAGTCGAGGGCGCGGGTGATGAGCAGGTAGGTGTTGGCGTCGAAGTACTCGCTGAACTTGTCGCCCTGGTGGCGCAGGTAGGCCTCGATCTGGAACTCGATCTCCCGCGTCGAGTAGCCGAGCGCCGCGTTCTGCATGTCGCGCCCGAACTTGCTCTCCATCGCGTCGTCGGAGAGGTAGGTGATGTGGCCGATCATCCGCGCCACGCGCAGGCCGCGCCGGGGCACCGTCCGGTGCTCGGCGTAGTGGCCGTTGTGGAACTCGGGGTCGGTGACGATGGCGCGCCGCGCCACCTCGTTGAAGGCGATGTTCTGCGCCGACAGGTTGGGCGCCGAGGCGATGGCCACGCAGAGGCGCAGCCGCTCCGGATAGCGCAGCGACCACGCGAGCGCCTGCATCCCGCCGAGGCTGCCGCCGATCACCGCGGCGAGCCGGGCGATGCCGAGCGAGTCCATCAGGCGCGCCTGCGCGTCGACCCAGTCCTCGACCGTGACGACGGGGAAGTCGCTGCCGTAGGGGCGCCCCTTGGCGGCGGGGTCCGGGTTGGGGCTCATCGGTCCGGTCGAGCCGAAGCACGAGCCCGGGTTGTTGACGCCGATGACGAAGAAGCGGTCGGTGTCGAGCGGCTTGCCCGGGCCGACGAGGTTGTCCCACCAGCCTTCGCTCTTCGCCTGGCCCTCGTAGAACCCGGCGACGTGGTGCGAGGCGTTGAGCGCATGGCAGACGAGCACGGCGTTGCTGCGCGCGGCGTTCAGCTGTCCGTATGTCTCGTAGACCAGCGTGTAGTCGGCCAGCCGTGCGCCGCTGGCGAGCGGCAGCGCTTCTGCAAAATGCATGGATTGCGGTGCGACGGCGCCGACGGAAGTCATCGAGAGGGTGGCTGAGCGAGAACGGACCGCATTGTGACCAGCCCCACTGCCTTGACCTACCAGCCGCTGCTCGAGGACATCGTCGCGGCGCTGCGGCCCGAGCTGGGCCGCGAGGGCCACGTGGCAAGCTACATCCCGGCCCTGGCGCGCGTGCCGCCCGGCCAGTTCGGGATCGCCCTGCGCACGCGCGAGGGCGCTGAAGCCGCGGCGGGCGATGCGGCCGTGCCGTTCTCGATCCAGAGCGTCTCCAAGCTCTTCTCGCTGACGCTGGCGATGCGCCTGCTCGGCGACTCGCTGTGGGAGCGCATCCACCGCGAGCCCTCCGGCAACCCGTTCAACTCCCTGGTCCAGCTCGAGAGCGAGCAGGGGGTGCCGCGCAATCCGTTCATCAACGCCGGCGCGATCGCCGTCGGCGACCGGCTGTGCAGCGTCGGCCGTCCCAAGGAGCGGCTGCTCGAGATGTTGTCCGGGCTCTGCGGCGAGCCGATCGGCCTCGACGAGGAGGTCGCGGCCTCGGAGGCCGAGACGGGGTTCCGCAACGTCGCGCTGGCCAACTTCATGAAGAGCTTCGGCAAGATCGACAACGAGGTCACCGCCGTGCTCGACCTGTACTTCCACCAGTGCGCCATCGGCATGAGCTGCGTGCAGCTGGCCCGCGCCGCCGGCTACCTGTGCCGCGACGGCGCCCACCCGCTCGGCGGCGACGCGGTGGTCAGCGAGCGCCAGGCGCGCCGCCTCAACGCCCTCATGCTGACCTGCGGCACCTACGATGCCGCCGGCGAGTTCGCCTACCGCATCGGCCTGCCGTGCAAGAGCGGCGTCGGCGGCGGCATCGTCGCCGTCGTTCCCGACACCCTGACGCTGTGCGTGTGGTCGCCGTGCGTCGACACCAGCGGCAACTCGGTGCTCGGCACGCAGGCGCTCGAGCTGTTCGCGAGCCGCACCGGCTTGTCCATCTTCTGAAGGCGAGGACACCATGGCCTGGTACGACGGATTCGAGGCTTCGCATCACCGTGTCGGGGAGGTCGAGGTGTTCGCGCGCACCGGCGGCAAGCCGGGCGGCCCGCCGCTGCTGCTCCTGCACGGCTTTCCGCAGACGCACGCGATGTGGCAGCGCGTCGCGCAGCGGCTGGCCGCCCGCTTCGCGCTGGTCATCCCGGATCTGCGCGGCTACGGCGACTCGTCCAAGCCGGCCGCGCCGGCCGGCCCGCCCGAGCTCGATCACGCCCGGCACAGCAAGCGCGCGATGGCCGCCGACATGGCGGCCCTGATGCGCTCGCTGGGCCACGAGCGCTTCGCCGTCGTCGGGCACGACCGCGGCGGCCGGGTCGCGCATCGCCTGGCGCTCGACCACGCTGAGCGCGTCGAGCGACTGGTGCTCATCGACATCGCGCCGACCCTCGACGTGTACGAGGCGACCGACATGCGCTTCGCGACTTGGTACTACCACTGGTTCTTCCTGATCCAGCCGGCGCCCTTGCCGGAGCGGCTGATCGGCGCCGACCCGGCCTTCTTCCTGCACTGGTCGCTGGGCGGCTGGGGCTCGAAGGGCCTCGGCCACATCGAGCCGGAGGCGCTCGCCGAGTACGAGCGCTGCTTCTGCCGCGCCGAGGCGATCCACGCCGCCTGCGAGGACTACCGCGCCGCCGCGACCATCGACCTCGACCACGACCGCGCCTCGCGCGCCGCCGGCGAGAGGATCCGCTGCGACCTGCTCGTGCTCTGGGGCGAGCGCGGCGTCGTCGCCCGGATGGGCGACCCGCTCGTGCTCTGGCGGGCGCAGTGCGCGGGTGCGGTTAGCGGCCAGGCCGTCGCGGCCGGCCACTTCATCCCCGAGGAGCTCCCCGAGGACACCGCGGCCCGGGTCGAGGCCTTCATGTCCGGCCGCTGAACGGCGACGGCCGACGACGCGCCCGTCGCCCGCGGAGGCGGGTCTTACCATCGCGCACCTCGAGGAGGAGCCGAGCATGTTCGCCTGGATCAACCGCATCGACCAGCACGTCCCCATCCGCTATTCGGCGTGGGCGCTGTGCGGGGTCGGCTTCGTCGTGACGGCGCTCGCCTGGCACCGGATGGACATGAGCCCCTGGCCGGCGCTGGTCTTCCTCGGCCTGGTCCTGCTGGGGTTGCGCGACGTGACCCAGGACCGGCACTCGGTGCTGCGCAACTACCCGGTGCTCGGCCACCTGCGCTTCCTGTTCGAGTTCATCCGGCCGGAGATGCGGCAGTACTTCATCGAGAGCGACAACGAGGCGGCGCCCTTCTCGCGCCAGCAACGCTCCCTCGTCTACCAGCGCGCCAAGGGCGACTCCGACAAGCGGCCCTTCGGCACGCAGATGAACGTCGGCGCGGTCGGCTACGAATGGATCAACCACTCGATGCAGCCGACGGTGCTGAAGACGCACGACTTCCGCGTCCTCATCGGCGCCGGGCGGGCCCAGCCGTACCAGGCGAGCATCTTCAACATCTCGGCGATGAGCTTCGGGTCGCTCTCGGCGAACGCGATCCTGGCCCTCAACGCCGGCGCGCGGAAGGGCAACTTCGCGCATGACACCGGCGAAGGCTCGATCAGCCGGCACCACCGGGTGCACGGCGGCGACCTGATCTGGGAGATCGGCTCGGGCTACTTCGGCTGCTGCAACCCGGACGGCAGCTTCTCGGAGGAGCGCTTCGCCGCCAACGCCCGCGAGGCGCAGGTGAAGATGATCGAGGTCAAGCTGTCGCAGGGCGCCAAGCCGGGCCACGGCGGCGTGCTGCCGGGACCCAAGGTGACGCTCGAGATCGCCGAGGCACGGGCCGTGCAGCCCTGGGTCGACTGCGTCTCGCCGGCGACGCACGCCGCGTTCTCGACGCCCGTCGAGATGATGCGGTTCATCGATCGCCTGCGCGAGCTTTCCGGCGGCAAGCCGACTGGCTTCAAGCTCTGCATCGGCCATCCGTGGGAATGGTTCGGCATCGCCAAGGCGATGCAGGTCACGGGCATCCTGCCCGACTTCATCGTCGTCGATGGCGCCGAGGGCGGCACCGGCGCGGCGCCGCTCGAGTTCACCGACCACGTCGGCGCGCCCTTGCAGGAAGGCCTGCTCCTGGTCCACAACACGCTCGTCGGCCTGAATCTGCGCAGCCAGATCAAGCTCGGCTGCGCCGGCAAGGTGGTGAGCGCCTTCGACATCGCCCGCATGCTCGCCCTCGGGGCGGACTGGTGCAACGCCGCGCGCGGCTTCATGTTCGCGCTCGGCTGCATCCAGGCCCAGACCTGCCACACCGGCGCCTGCCCGACGGGCGTGACCACGCAGGATCCGCAGCGAATGAAGGCGCTCGACGTGCCGAGCAAGGCCGACCGCGTCTACCACTTCCACCAGAACACGCTGCTGGCGCTGAAGGAGCTGGTCCAGGCCGCCGGCCTGCACGACCCGGCGCAGATCACCGCCTCGCACATCGTCCGCCGCCACTCCGAGCACGGCGTCAAGCTGCTGGCGAACCTGCTGCCGTTCCTGAAGCCCGGCGAGCTGCTCGACGGCGAGGCGCCGCAGCAGGTGTTCAGGACCTACTGGCCGATGGCCAGCGCCACCACCTTCACGGCGACGCCGCTCTGACGAGGCGCTGCGTCGCTCCGGTCAGGCGGGCGGTCGGGTGTCGACGAAGCTCTGCCGCGCGTGCAGCTTGGCGATGAGCCTGGCGACGTTCGGATGCTGGCTGCGCCAGGCGACCTGGGGAAAGCGGTAGTCGAGGTAGCCGAAGGCGCAGCCGACGGCGATGTCGGCGAGGGTCATGTGGATGCCGGTGCAGAAGGGCTTGTCGGCCAGCCCGGTCGAGACGGCCACGATCGAGGCATCCACCTTCTTCATCTGCCGGCCGATCCAGTCCTGCGAGCGCTGCTCGTCGGTACGGCCGCCCCAGGTCGCCTCGAGGCGGGCGAGGATCAGCGCATCGACGATGCCGTCGGCGAGCGCTTCCCAGGTGCGTACCTCGGTGCGCTCGCGGTTGGTCTCGGGGATGAGGCGGGCCAGGGGCGAGCGGGCGTCGAGGTACTCGACGATGACGCGCGAATCGAACACCGCCTCGCCGCCTTCCATCACCAGGCAGGGCACCTTGCCGAGCGGGTTGGAGGCGAGGATCGCATCGCTGCCCCAGACGTCTTCCTCGACGAACTGGTAGTCGAGCTTCTTCTCCGCCATGACGATGCGGACCTTGCGCACGTACGGGCTCGTGCGCGAACCGAGAAGTTTCATGAATGGGGTGCCGGGAGTCGATTTCATTCTAGGGGCAGCGAAGATAATGTCCGCCGCACCGCCGACCGCCGGCGGCCTTTCTGCACGATGCGCGCCTCTCCCCTCACCGCCCTGTCGCCCCTCGACGGCCGCTATGCCGGCAAGCTCGACCCCTTGCGGCCGCTGCTCTCGGAGTTCGCGCTGATCCGCTGCCGCGTCCGCGTCGAGGTCGAGTGGTTCATCGCCCTGAGCGAGGCCGGCCTGCCGGACGTCGTCGCCTTGACCGACAAGCAGCGCGCCTACGTCCGCTCGCTCGCCGAAGGCTTCGGCGAGGCCGACGCGCAAGCCGTGAAGGCCATCGAGCGCCGCACCAACCACGACGTGAAGGCGGTCGAGTACTGGCTGGCCGAGCGCTTCGTCGCCGAGCCCGGGCTCGCCCGCTCGATCGGCTTCATCCACTTCGCGTGCACCAGCGAGGACATCAACAACACGAGCCACGCGCTGATGCTCGACGCCGCCCGGCGCGAGGTGCTGCTGCCGGCCATCGATGCGCTGGTCGGCTCGCTGGCCGGGCTGGCGCGCGAGCACGCGGGCTTGCCCATGCTCGCCCGCACGCACGGCCAGACGGCGACGCCGACGACGCTCGGCAAGGAAGTCGCCAACGTCGCGGCGCGGCTGACGCGGGCGCGGGCGCAGGTCGCGTCGGTCACCTTGCTGGCGAAGATGAACGGCGCGGTCGGCAACTACAACGCCCACCTCGCCGCGTATCCGTCCTTCGACTGGGAGCGATTCGCACGCGGCGTCGTCGAGGACCGGCTGGGCCTGACCTTCAACACGCACACGACGCAGATCGAGCCGCACGACGCGCTCGGCGAGCTCTTCGACGCGTTCAAGCGCTGCAACACGATCCTGATCGACTGGGCCCGCGACGCGTGGGGCTACATCAGCCTCGGCTACTTCACGCAGAAGGCCGCGCCGGGCGAGATCGGCTCGAGCACGATGCCGCACAAGGTCAACCCGATCGACTTCGAGAATGCGGAAGGCAACCTCGGCCTGGCCAACGCGGTCCTGGCGCACCTGAGCGAGAAGCTGCCGATCTCGCGCTTCCAGCGCGACCTCACCGACAGCACGGTCCTGCGCAACATGGGCGTCGCCCTCGGCCACAGCCTGCTCGGCTACGACTCGCTCGCGCGCGGCATGGCCAAGATCGGCATCGGTCGCGCCGCCATCGACGCCGATCTCGACGACGCCTGGGAAGTGCTCGCCGAGCCGGTGCAGACGGTCATGCGGCGCTACGGCATCGACAACCCGTACGAGCAGCTCAAGGCGCTGACGCGCGGCAAGTCGATCACGCGGGAAGGCCTGCATGCGTTCATCGCCGGCCTGGCGATCCCCGAGCCCGAGCGGCAGCGCCTGCTCGCCCTCACGCCGCGCAGCTACACCGGCGCCGCCGAGCGGCTGGCGCAGGCGCTGCCCGGCGCATGAGGTTCACCGAGCAGCTCGCCCACGCCGAGCGGGCGAACCGCTCGCTCCTTTGCGTCGGCCTCGACCCGGACCCGGCGCGCTTCCCGGCATCGATGCGCGACGACCGGGCGCGGATCTTCGACTTCTGCGCCGCCATCGTCGACGCGACGCGCGACCTGGTCATCGCCTTCAAGCCGCAGATCGCCTACTTCGCCGCGCACGGCGCCGAGGCGCAGCTCGAGCGCCTGATCACCCACATCCATGCCACCGCACCCGGTGTGCCGGTGATCCTCGACGCCAAGCGCGGCGACATCGGCGCCACCGGCGAGCAGTACGCGCGCGAGGTCTTCGACCGCTACCAGGCGGATGCGGTGACGCTCTCGCCCTTCATGGGCTTCGATTCGCTCGAGCCCTACCTGCGCTATCCGGGCAAGGGGCTGATCGTCCTGTGCCGCACCTCGAACCCGGGCGGCTCCGATCTGCAGGCCGAGCGCCTCGCCTCGGGGGAGCTGCTCTACGAGCGCGTCGCGCGCCTTGTCGGCGGAGCGTGGAACGAGGGCAGCGGCCAGCTCGGCCTGGTCGTCGGCGCGACTTATCCGGCCGAGATCGCGCGCGTCCGCGAGCTGGCGCCGACCGTGCCCCTGCTCATCCCCGGCATCGGCGCGCAGGGCGGCGATGCCGCGGCGACGGTGCGCGCCGGCTGGCGCGGCGGCCCCGGCGCGACCACCGGCGCGATCGTCGTCAGCTCGTCGCGGGCGATCCTCTACGCCAGCGCCGGCGCCGACTTCCAGGAAGCGGCGCGCGCCGCGGCCGACTCGACGCGGCACGAGCTCGCCTCGGCGCGCGCCTGAGCAGCGCCGTGGCTCGCTCGCCGGTCCGGTCGCCCCACAGCGTCGCCGGCGAGAGCCCCGACGGCGCCGTTCGCGCGATCGCCCGCGCCTGCTTCCTGAGCGCCGCCATCACGGCGCTGGCCACCGCGGCGGTGCTCGGCTTCGCGCGCAGCTCGCTCGGCCCGGGCACGGGGCCGCTCCTCGTCGTCAGCCTGCTCGTCTATGCGGTGGCGGTGGCCTGGACCTGGCAGCGCAGCGCCCGTCAGTCCTTTCCGGTCAACGCCGCGCTCTACACGGCGGCGGTCGGCGCGATGCTGCTTTCCGGCGCGATCGGGCTGGCGCTGCAGGACGGCGTCCACAACCCGACGCTCGGGCTGCTCGCCCTCGTGGTGTGCATCGTCTGCGCCGTCGCCAACGTTCGTGCCGGCGCGGCCCTGGCCCTGTTCGCGATCGCCGAGCTCGCCGTCCTCGGCTGGCTGCAGTGGCGGGCCGCGCCGAGGCCGGATGCGATGCAGCCGCTGCTGCTCGAGCTGCTGCTGCAGGGGCTGGTCGTCGGCGGCGGACTCGGTGCCGGCACGCTGACCGGCCGCGTCGTCCACCACTACCTGCACGCGGCCGCGGCGCGCGAGAAGCGCTCGCGCGACCTGCTCCGGCTCGCCGCAGACTGGTACTGGGAGCAGGACCGCGACTTCCGCTTCACCGTGATCGCCGATCCGCGCGGGCCGGCCGGCGCGCCGGATGGCGAGCATCGGCTCGGCCGGCGACCGTGGGAGCTCCCCGACATCGGCCTGGACGACGCGCAGCTCGATGCCCTGCGCGCCGACATGGAAGCGCACCGCGCGTTCAGCAACGTCATCTCGCGCCGCATCGACGGCAGCGGCCGGCTGCGCATGCACAGCGTCAGCGGCGAGCCGAAGTTCACCGCCGAGGGCGTGTTCGACGGCTACTGGGGCGTCGCGCGCGACGTCACGGACGAGCGGCTGGCGCAGCGCGCGTTCGCCTCGAGCGAGACGCGCTACCGCGAGCTGTTCGAGCGCTCGCCCTCGCCGCTCTTCCTGCATCGCCGCGGCGTCATCTTCGACGCCAATCCGGCCGCGGCACGCCTGTTCGGCTACCCGGACGCCGCCTCGATGGCCGGCCTCGAGGTGACGCGGCTGCATCCAGCGTCCGAGCGGCAGCGCATTGTCGATCGTGTCGACGCCCTCGAGCGGCTGCCGGTCGGGCTGGGCTTGCCGGTGCAGGACTTCCAGGCGATCTCGCGCGACGGCCGGCCGATCAGCGTGCAGGGCACCGGGGTGCGCGTCAGCGCTGCCGGCGGACCGGCGGCGCTGACGCTGCTCTTCGACATCACCGCTCGGCAGGCGGCGCAGGCGGCGCTGCGCCGCTCCGAGGCCCTGCTCTCGCACCTGTTCGCGACCAGCCCGGATTGCATCGCCCTGTCGGAGATCGAGTCCGGGCGGCACACGATGGTCAACGCGGCGTTCACCCGCCTCACCGGCTACGAGGCGCACGAGGTCGTCGGCCGGACGGCCACCGAGCTGGGGCTCTGGCAGGACCTGCGCGACCGCGAGCGGCTGCGCGCGGCGATGACGGAGAGCGGCCGCATCGACGAGATGCCGGCGATGCTGCTGAAGCGCAACGGCGGCTCGGCATCGGTGCTCATCTCGGCCGCCCGCTTCGAGATGGACGGCCGCGCCTACATGGTGGTGAATGCACGCGACGTGACGCTCACCGAGCGAACGCGGCTGGAGCACGCGGCGATGTTCGAGCGTGCCTCGATCGGCATCGCCCTCACCCGCGAGCGCGTCTTCGTCCAGGCCAATCCGCGCTTCGAGGCCATCTTCGGCTGGAGCCCGGGCTCGCTTGCCGGCGAGCCGGGATCGGCCGTCTGGCCGGACGCCGACGAGTACGCTCGCATCAGCGCCGTCGCCGGGCCGCTGCTCGCCGCCGGCGAGCCCTTCGAAACCGAGCGCGAGATGAAGCGGCGCGACGGCAGCCGCTTCTGGTGCCGCCTGCTCGGTCAGGCCGTCGACCCGATGCGGCCGAGCTTCGGGGGGACGATCTGGATCGCCGACGACGTGAGCGAGCGGCATCGGCTCGACGCCGCGCTGCAGGCGGCGCGCGATGCGGCCGAGGCGGCCAGCGGCGCGAAGAGCGCCTTCCTCGCCAACACCAGCCACGAGATCCGCACGCCGCTCAACGGCGTGCTGGGCCTCGCCCGCCTGGCCTTGCGCGACAACGTCGATCCGGCCTTGCAGCGGCAGTACCTCGAGCAGATCTTCGAGAGCGCGCGCGGCCTCGAGGGCATCCTCTCCGACATCCTCGACTTCTCGAAGATCGAGGCCGGCAAGTTCACGCTCGAGACGAGCGTCTTCGAGCCGCGCGAGACGCTGGCCGCCGTGCACGCGTCGTACCGCTCGCTGGCGGAGGCCAAGGGGCTCGCCTTCGAGCTGGCGATTGATCCGGCGCTGCCGCTCCGCGTCGAGGGCGATCCGGTCCGCGTGCGCCAGATCCTCGGCAACTTCATCACCAATGCGGTGAAGTTCACCGACCGCGGCAGCGTGCGCATCGAGGCCGGGCCGTCCGGGCGAGGCGTCCGGCTCGCCGTCGTCGACACCGGCCGCGGCGTGCCGGACGCGGTCCAGGCGCAGCTGTTCCAGCCCTTCAGCCAGGGCGACGCGACGACCACCCGGCGCGTCGGCGGCACCGGCCTGGGCCTGTCCATCTGTCGCCAGCTCGCCCGCATGATGGGCGGCGACGTCGGCATGAGCAGCGGCGTCGGCGCCGGCAGCACATTCTGGGCCGACCTGCCGTTGCCGACGGCGTTGCCGGCTTCCGAGCAGGCCGCGCACGACAGCGGCGAAGGCGAGCGCCTGCGCCATGCGCGCGTCCTGCTCGTCGAGGACAATCCCGTCAACATGATGGTCGCGGCGGCGACGCTCGCGCAGTGGGGCGTCGACGTCGAGGAGGCGCGCGACGGCCGCGCCGCGATCCAGGCCGTCGAGGCGGCGGCGCGGCGGGGCCGTCCTTTCGACCTGATCCTGATGGACGTGCAGATGCCGGTCATGAGCGGCCACGAGGCGGCCCTCGAGCTGCGCAAGGCCTGGAGCGCGAGCGCCCTGCCGATCATCGCGCTCACCGCCGCCGCGCTGGTCTCGGAGCGCGAGCAGGCGCTCGCCGCCGGCATGAACGACTTCCTCACCAAGCCCATCGACGCCTCGAAGCTGCGGCGGACGCTGGCACGGCACGTCCGTCGCTCGCCGGGCACCGAAGCGGTCGACACGCGCTGAGGCGCGGCGCCGCCGGCGCGCTCAGAGTCGGAGCGGCAGCTCGCGTAGGCGGGTCCCGGTCAGCGCGAATAGGGCGTTGGCGAGCGCCGGCGCGAGCGGCGGCGCGCCGATCTCGCCGACGCCGCCCGGGTCGCGCGTGCTGGCGACGAGGTGGGTCTCGATCGCCGGGGAGTCGGCGAGACGGACGAGCGGGTAGGCCGGGAAGTTCGTCTGCCGGACGATGCCGCCCTCGATGTCGATGCGGCCGTGCAGCGCCGCCGACAGGGCGAAGATCACCGCGCTCTCCATCTGCTGCGCGACGATGCCCGGGTTCACGACCGTGCCCACGTCCGCGGCACAGACCACCCGGTGCACGCGCGGCCGGCCGCGCTCAATCGACGCCTCGACGACCTGGGCGACGATGCTGCCGAAGCTTTCGTGCAAGGCGATGCCGAGGGCGCGGCCGCGCGGCAGCGGCTGCGCCGGCCCCTGACCGGGCCATCCGGCACGCGCTGCGGCGAGCTGCAGCACGGCGCGATGGCGCGGCGCATCGGCGAGCAGGGCGAGCCGGTAGGCGAGCGGGTCGCGACCGGCTTCGTGGGCCAGCTCGTCGATGAACGATTCGATGAAGAAGCCGTTGTGCGAATGGCCGACCGACCGCCAGTAGCCGACCGGCACGCCGGTCCGCGTCGTGACGTGCGCGATGCGCTGCCTCGGGATGGCGTAGGCCTGGTCGAACAGGCCCTCGCTGGCGGTCTTGTCCGGAAGCTCGAACCGGCCGGCGAGGTGCGGCAGGGTGCGCTCGATCCAGCGCGGTGTCACCGCGTCGCCGGCGCTGGTGATGCGCAACGAGTCCGGCAGCCCGTCGTCGCCCAGCGTGGCGGCGAGGACGGCGGCCGCGGCCGGACGGTAGAAGTCGTGGCCGAGGTCCTCTTCACGCGACCAGACGAGCTGGACCGGCCGGCCGCCGGTCTCGAGGGCAATGCGCACCGCCTGGCCGACGAAGTCGACGTCGAGACGTCGGCCGAAGCCGCCGCCGAGGTAGGTGACGTGCACGGTGACGGCGTCGGGGTCGACGCCGGCGACCTCGGCGGCGATGGCGCGCGCGAGTCCCGGCACCTGCGTCGGTGCCCACACGTCGACCTTGCCGCCGGCGACGCGCGCCGTGCAGTTGATCGGCTCCATCGCGGCGTGGGCGAGGTAGGGCGAGCGGTAGACGCGCTCGACGCGCCGCGCCGGGGCCGCCTCGGCCACGTTGCCGAGCGTCGGCCGGCCGCGTCGATGGAAGACGAAGCCGGCGCCCGATGCCGCGGCGTCTCGCGCGGTCCTCTCCAGCGTCTCGAGCACGGCGGCGCTGTCGAGCGGCCCGGCCGGGCGTTGCTGCCAGCGCACGGCGATGGCCTGGGCGCCGCGCTGGGCGTGCCACCAGGTGCGGCCGACCACCGCCAGCGCCGCGGTCGAGCCGCCGTATGGACCGAGGCGGACGACCCGCTCGACGCCGCGAAGCGCGAACGCCGGCGCGACGTCGACTGCACCGGCGCTGCCGCCGATCATCGGGCAATGGCGGACGGCGGCGTAGAGCAAGCCATCGGGGCGCACGTCGGTGCCGAAGAGGGCCGTGCCATCGGTCTTCGCCGCGACATCGATGCGCGGCGCCGCCTGGCCGATCAGCGTCCAGGCGTCGCGCGCCTTGAGGCGGACCTCGCCCGTCGGCGTGGCCACCGCCATGCGGGCGAGCTCGCCGTAGTGCGCCGCGGTCCCCGACGCGTGGCTCACGACACCGTCGGTGACGACGAGCTCGTCGGCCGGCAGCTTCCAGGCGATGGACGCCGCGCCGACCAGGCGCGCCCGGGCCGTCGCCGCGGCCCACCGAAGCACGTCCCACGCATCGGCGACCGACGACGAGCCGCCGGTCACGTTGATGCCGAGCTCGCGAACGACCTTCGACGTCATCCATTGACTGGCTCGGACGACGTCGGTCCGGCGAGCCGGGTCCTTGTCGTGCGGATGGAACGGCAGCTGGCCGACGAAGCTCGCGACGTTGCCGTACAACCGCTCGGGCCCCGCGGGCTCGAGCCGAATGCGCGCCAGCGCCAGGTCCAGCTCCTCGGCGACGAGCATCGCCAGCGCCGTGTGCACACCCTGGCCCATCTCGCTCCGGTTCATCGCGAGCACCGCGGCGCCGTCGGCAGCGATGCGGATCCAGCCGTTCAGCCCCACCGCACCGGCCACGGGCGGCAGGCTGTCGATGGCGCCGATGCGATCGCGCGCCGGCAGCACGCTCCAGCCGACGAGCAGCGCACCGGCCGTCCCCAGCCCGGACAGGAGCAGCGCGCGTCGTCTCACCCCGCGGCCAGCTCGGCGGCCGCGGCGCGGATCGCGGCGCGCAGCCGCGGATAGGTGCCGCAGCGACAGATGTGGGTGATCGCCGCGTCGATTTCGGCATCGCTCGGTCGGCGGCTCCTGGCCAGCAGCGCCGCCGCGGCCATCAGCATCCCGCTCTGGCAGTAGCCGCACTGCGGCACCTGGTGCTCGACCCAGGCGCGCTGCAAGGGGTGCGGCCGCTCCTGCGAGCCGAGCGCCTCGATGGTGACGATGCGGCGGCCCTGCAGGCCGCCGATCGGGGTCACGCAGGAGCGGACCGCGGCACCGTCGACGTGAACCGTGCAGGCGCCGCACGCCGCCACCCCGCAGCCGAACTTCGTGCCGGTGAGACCGAGCAGCTCGCGCAGGGCCCACAGCAGCGGCAGTGCCGGCTCCGCCAGATCATCGGGCAGGAGGCGTTGCGCGCCGTTGACGAAGAGCTCCAACAGTCATCCTCCGTGAGGCCGCGATTGTGGCCGTGCGCCAGAATAGGAACGGCGCTGCGGGTCATGCAGCAGCCCCCTTCCCTGGCCCCGAGGTGTTGCGAATGTCACGATCGATCCGTTCGGCTGTCTGTCTCGTGCTCTGGGCCTGCAGCGCGGGAGCCTGGGCCCAGACCTCGATGCTGTACGGCCTCGTCGACGCTTCGGGCAGCCGCGTGCGGCCGATCGGCGGCTCGAGCGCCTGGCAGCTCGACGCCGGCAACATGTCGCGCAGCTATCTGGGCTTTCGCGGCAGCGAGGACCTCGGCGGCGGTCTTCGCGCCGTGTTCAAGCTGGAGGCCTATCTCGGCAACGACAGCGGCTCGGCCGGCCGGTTCGGCGGCGATCCCTTCTTCTCGCGGGAAGCGAGCGTCGGCCTCTCGGGTGCGTTCGGAACCACCGTCCTCGGGCGCACGGCCTCCCCGCTTTACCTGTCGACGGTCACCTTCAACGCCTTCGGCGACTCGCCCGGGTTTTCGCCGAGCGTGCGCCAGTACTACGGCGGCGGCACGATGCTGGGCGACACGCGCTGGAACAACTCGGTCTGGTACACCAACAACCCGCGCGACGCCCTGCGCGTCAACTTCGCCGCGAACGCCCCGGAGCAAGGCCCCGGCTCGCTCTCGACCGGCCGCAACTTCGGGCTGAGCCTCGCCTATCTGACCGGCCCGTTCGCGGTGAGCTTCGCGGTCGAGCGGATCAAGAACAGCCAGCTGGCGCTGCCGGTCGGCTTCATCCGCCAGATCGCCATGCAGGCCGGCGCCAGCTACGACTTCCGCTTCATCCGCGTCTACGGGCAGGTCGGACGGGTCAAGACGGACGCCGGTTCGGACGAGCGCACCCGGCTCTACCAGCTCGGCGCCGCCGTGCCGCTCGGCAACAGCCTGATCCTGGTCGGCTACGGCCACTCGTACGAGAAGACGCCGGTCTCGGGCCTGACGCAGCGGACCTACTCGCTCGGCTACGACTACTTCCTGTCGAAGAACACCGACATCTACGTCGCCGCCATGCACGAGAAGCTGAGCTTCGAGTCGTCGGGGCACGCCATCGCCGCCGGCGTGCGGCTGCGCTTCTAGTCGTCAGTCCAGCACCACCTCGGCCCGCACCGCGCCGGCGCGTTCGGCGCGGGCGGTGAGCACCAGGCGCGTTCCCTGTGAGGCGCGCACGACCCACTCGCCGACGGCGCGGTCGGCCGTCACCTCGCGGTTGGGCAGGAAGGCATTGAGCGAGTTCTTCGGCGCATGGCCTTCGAGCTGCGGGCCTTCCATGCGTGGCTTGCCGCTCACCAGGGAGACCGAGGCATCGCCCGCGGGCAGGTGGATCTCGAACATGACGCCGCGCACGGTCTTTCGCGCCAGCGCCCGCTTGGTCACGTAGGCGGGGAGCCAGCCGCTGTTGGCCACGGCGATGCGGACGCGCCAGGTGTCGGGGCCGAGCGCCCGCACCTCGGTGCGCAGCAGCTCGAGCCTGGGCAGCGACAGCGCGATCGTCGTCATCCACTTCGGGAAGCGCGCCGCCTCGCGCTCGCGCAGCGCCGGCGGCGGGTTGCGCCAGAAGTTCATCTTGTCCCAGCCGCCGATCTCGACGGCGCCGAGCTGCGGGTGCATGAAGGGCTTCCAGTCGACGTGCGCCTGGCCCTCGCAGTGCTCGTCGCTCCACTTGATGAGCTTGAGGTCGTCCTCGACCAGGTGCTCGCGGTACCAGTCGATCCACTTGTAGTCGGCGATGCCGGCTTCCTTGTTCGGGGCCCAGATCTCGACCACCCAGAACAGCGCCCCGAGGTGCTCGTAGACCCAGTCCTGGGTGCCGCTGATGACGTCCTTCGGGTGGTACTTGAACTCGTGCCAGATGCTGATCGCGGGATAGCCGGTGAGCCTGGCGCCGATCTCGCTGAAGCGCTTGATCGACCACAGGTCCTCCGGGATCATGTCGTCGTCGCTCTGCGTTCCCATCGGCCGCAGGATCACGCCGCTGTGCGTGTGGTAGCTGATCGCCGCGCCGATGTTCTTGTGGCCGACGATGAAGTCGACCATCGCCTTGACCTCCGGCTCGCTGGTCGGGTAGTCGCCGGCGCCGGTCTGCTCGAACTCCTGGCGCCAGAAGGAGGGGAAGTTGCGGTTGAGGTCGAGCCCCTCGAGGTCGGCGTTGACCTTGATCGACAGCCCGTCGTAGTTGCGGATGAGGCCCTCGGGCATGAGGCGGAAGTACTCGCCGCCGTGCTCGCCCGGCTCGCGCGCGACCATCAGGCGCGGGTCCTGAGCGCACTTCTTCCAGGTGCCGTGCGGGTCGGGCATGCGCATGAAGAGGATGCGCCCGTCGCCGTCGATGTCCTCGGCGGTCAGCCCCTCGACCGGCTCCTCGTCGAAGGGGTACTTGCGCGTCGACGAGCGGATGTGGCGCGGCCGGTCGGCCAGCGCCAGTTCGGCGCCGTCCGGATTCAGGCGCGGGCAGAGGTAGACCGTGCGGGTGTCGACCAGACGCGTGATGTCCGGGTCGCTTCCGTACTTCGTGAGCAGCTCGTTGAGGAAGTACAGCACCGCGGTCGACGCCGTCAGCTCGGCGGCGTGGATGTTGCCGTCGGCCCAGAAGGCGGGCTTGTCCTCGGCCGGGCCGGTGGCCAGGTTGGTGACCGTCACCACCCAGATGTCGCGGCCCTCGTAGCTCTTGCCGATCGACTCGACGGCGGCGAGCTTCGGGTGCGCTCGCGCGAACGCGGCCAGCAGCTGGGTCAGTTCGTCGTGCTTGTAGAAGGTGTCGAAGCGGGGAATGGGCGTGGCAGAGGGTTGGGGCATTCGCGCTGGGGCCCCGCGAGAGGCTCTTGAAGTGTCTCGACGCCGGCAGGCGCGCAGGGCGCGCGCTGCGCGACGATGATAGAGCGGTGCACCTGCCGGGCCGCTCAGGCGCCTAGGACCGCATCGACGCCGTGCCGTCGACGAAGACCCGCATCTCGCCCGGCGCGAAGGGCTGCCAGGTCTCGTCCTTCGTGAGCGGCTCGGTGACGACGAGGGCGACCCGGTCGCTGGGCGAGGTGTGCTGGGCGAAGTCGACGGTGACGTCCTCGTCCTGCAGCGAGGCACGGGCGAACGGATGCTGGCGGACGATGTGGAAGAGCTGCGTCGAGCAGTGCGCCCAGAGCGCCTGGCCGTTGCTGAGCATGGCGTTGAAGCTGCCGTGCGCCGCCACCTGCGGCAGCAGCTCGGCCAGCGTCGTGCTCAGCTCGTCGACCCCGGGGACGCTGGCGTGCGCCTTGGCGAGCTCCTGCATCAGCCAGCAGAAGGCCCGCTCGCTGTCGGTGTCGCCCACCGGCCGGAAGGCGCCGTGCAGGCGCGGCGCGAAGTCCCTCAGGTCGCCGTTATGGGCGAAGACCCAGTAGCGGCCCCAGAGCTCGCGCACGAAGGGATGGGTGTTCTCCAGCGCCACCCGGCCCTGCGTCGCCTTGCGGATGTGGGCGACGATGTTGCGGCTGCGGATCGGATAGCGCTGCACCATGCCGGCCACCGGCGACTCGCGCGCGCTCTGCGAGTCCACGAACAGGCGCACGCCCTTGTCCTCGAAGAAGGCGATGCCGAAGCCGTCCTTGTGCTCGTGCGCACGCGTCGCGAAGCCGGTGAAGCTGAACATCACGTCGGTCGGCGTGTTCGCGTTCATGCCGAGGAGCTGGCACATGCACCGCCCCTCAGCGCCAGTCGAAGAGGCGGCGCAGCACGCCGCGCACGGTCACCGCGTCGGTCGGGATGTGCGTCTCCTCGAGCACGCCGGCCATGCGCTGCAGGCGGCGCGGGCTGCGCCGCGCGCTCCAGACGAGCAGGTCGATCAGCCACGGATAGGCGTTGGCGCGGTTGGCCTCCTCGTAGAGGGCGAAGCGGGGCTTGAGGGCGAGGACGCGGGCGGCGTAGTCGTCGCGCACGGCCTCATCGCGGTCGCCGTCGCCCGGGCTGCCCGGCCGCCATCCGGCGAGGATGGCCTCGGCGGCATGCATGCCCGTCTCCATCGCCTTGCCGATGCCCTCGCCGGTGAAGGCGTAGGTGCTGCCGGCGGCTTCGCCGGTGACGAGCAGGCCCGGCGCGTGCAGGCGCGCGCCTTCGAGCGAGCAGCGCAGCGGCGCGCCCTTCAGCTCGTGGCCCGGCTCGCCCTGCCAGGCGCCGCCGGCGACGAGCTCGCCCGCAGGGGCATAGAGCTGCTTGAAGGCGGCGAACACGTCCCGCAGGTTGACGTCCTGCATGGCATGCCGCCCGCCGCCGGCCTCGCGATGGCTCTGGGCGACGCCGACGCCGATGTTGAAGACGTCGCCGCCGCACGGAAAGATCCAGCCGTAGCCCGGCGACAGGCGCTTGTGCCAGACGACCTCCAGGCTCGTGATGCGCGGCGTCATCGCCGCGTTGTGGATGTAGCCCCGCAGCGCGATCCCGCTCGGCGTGCGCCGCTCGCACATGCCGGCGGCGATGAGGGCCTGCGGCTGTGCGCCGGTGGCGAGGACGACCCACGGCGCGCCGATCTCGCGCCGCGTCTGGCCGTGCTGCAGCGCCGCGCCGACGACACGCCCGGTCGACGGGTCGCCGTCGCGCAGGGGGGCGGTGAAGCGCAGCGGCGCGAACATGCGCGCCCCGGCGCTCACCGCGGCGCCGCAGATGATCTCGTCGAGGCGCTTGCGCGGCAGCACCGCAAGATGACCGGGGACGTCGATGCGGCCGCCGCGCGGCGCGATGCAGCCCAGCGTTCGCGACGAGCGGGCCTCCGCCATCACCGCGTCGAGGACGCCCAGCCGGGCCAGCGCACGGTGCGCGTCGGGGATGAGCCCGTCGCCGCAGACCTTGTCGCGCGGGAAGGCCTGGCCGTCGACGAGGACGACGTCGAGGCCGCCGCGCGCGAGCATCTGGGCGGCGGCGCTGCCGGCGGGCCCGGCGCCGACGACGAGCACGTCGCAGCGTGCGGGAAGCTGTTCGATGCCGAGGTTCATGAGGGGCGGACGTCGCCGATCAGGGCCTGGCGGCGCCCGCCGGCGCCGCGCAGCTCAGATCTCCTCGTAGAGCGGCAGGGTCAGGAACTCCGCGAACTCGTCCTGCGTGCTCATCTGCGTGAAGATCGCCGCGGCCCGGTCGAACTTGCCCTCGAAGCCGCCGGACTTGATCTTCGCCAGCTCCTCCGGCACCAGCTGCCGGACGAGCTCGGCGGTCACCTTGCGGCCGTCGTCGAGCACGCCCTTCGGGCTCCGGATCCACTGCCAGACCTGCGAGCGGCTGATCTCGGCCGTCGCCGCGTCCTCCATCAGGTTGTGGATCGGCACGCAGCCGTTGCCGCCGAGCCAGGCGCCGAGGTAGTGGATGCCGACGTTGATGTTCATGCGCAGGCCGTCTTCCGTGATCGGCTTTTCCGGCTGGAAGTCGAGCAGCTGCGACGCCGTCACGCTGACGTCTGGGCGCTGCTTGTCGAACTGGTTCGGCCGCTCGCCGAGCACGGCGACGAACTCCTTCATCGAGGCCTCGACCAGGCCCGGATGCGCGACCCAGCCGCCGTCGTAGCCATCGGTCGCGTCGCGGCGCTTGTCGGCGATGATCCCGGCCATCGCCGCCTCGTTCTTCACCGGGTCGTTCTTGATCGGGATGAGCGCGCTCATGCCGCCGATCGCCGGCGCGCCGCGCTTGTGGCAGGTCTGCAGCAGGAGCAGCGCGTAGGCGCGCATGAAGGGCGCGGTCATCGTCACCCTGGCGCGGTCGGCGAGGCAGAAGTCGCGGTCGAGCTTGAACTTCTTGATGCAGCTGAAGATGTAGTCCCAGCGGCCGGCGTTCAGCCCGGCGCTGTGCTCGCGCAGCTCGTAGAGGATCTCGTCCATCTCGAATGCGGCGAGGATGGTCTCGACCAGCACCGTGGCCTTGATCGTGCCCTGCGGCAGGCCGAGCTCCTGCTGCGTCATGAGGAAGATGTCGTTCCAGAGCCGGGCCTCCTGATGGCTCTCGAGCTTGGGCAGGTAGAAGTACGGGCCGAAGCCGCGCGCCAGCGTCTCCCTGGCGTTGTGGAACATGAAGAGCGCGAAGTCGAAGATGCCGCCGTTGACGCGCTGGCCGTCGACGAGCACGTGCTTCTCGTCGAGGTGCCAGCCGCGCGGGCGCACCTGCAGGGTCGCGATCTTCTCGTTCAGCCTGTACGACTTCGTTCCCGCCGGCGATTCCTGCGAGAACGACAGCTCGCGGCGGATCGCCCGGCCGATGTTGATCTGGCCCTGGATCTGGTTCGTCCACAGCGGCGAGTTGCTGTCCTCGAAGTCGGTCATGTACGAGTCGGCGCCCGAGTTGAAGGCGTTGATGACCATCTTGGCGTCCACCGGGCCGGTGATCTCGACCCGCCGGCACTGCAGCGCCGGCGGCACGGGCGCGATCTTCCAGTCGCCGGCGCGAATGTGCGCCGTCTCGGCGAGGAAGTCGGGGCGCTCGCCGGCGTCGAGGCGCTTGGCGCGCTCGGCGCGGACGGCGAGCAGCTCCTGGCGGCGCGGCTCGAAGGCGCGGTGCAGCCGGGCGACGAGCTCGAGCGCCGGCGTGCTCAGGACGTGTTCGAAGCCGGGCAGGATCGGGGCATTGATCTGCATGCCGGCGGGAAGGGCGGGAGTCATGGTCGAAGGTCCTCAGAGGCAAAGAATTCGAGTACGTCGGCGAGCTGCGTGCCGGTTCGCGTCGGCTCGGTGCCGAGCTCCTCGAGCGGCAGGCCGAAGCGGTTGACCCACAAGGTGGTGTAGCCGAACCAGGTGGCGCCGATGGCGTCCCAGCAGTTGCTCGACACGAACAGGATATCGGCGGCCGCCAGGCCGAGCGCGGCCGTGCCGAGCGCGTAGGTGGCCGGGTCGGTCTTGAAGCGGCCGGTGGTCTCGACGCTCAGCACCGGATTGAGCCAGCGCTCGAAGCCGGCGTGGCGGACGACGGCGCCGAGCATGTCCGGGTCGCCGTTGCTCAGCACGCCGGCGCGGACGCCTTGCCGGTGCAGCGCTTCGAGCACGGCGCGGTTCTCGGGGAAGGGCGCGAGCTGCTCGTAGGCGGCCATCAGCTCGCGCTCGCTCGCCTCGTCGAGCGGGAGGTCGAGGCGCCGCGCCGCGTAGCGCAGGCCGGCGCGGGTGCACTCGGCGAAGCTGCGCGGCCGGCCGCTCATCGAGCAGAGCCGCGTGTACTCGATCTGCTTGTCCCGCCACAGGGTGCCGAGGCGCTCGCCGGCACCGGGAAAGAGCCGTTCGGCAGCGACGCCGACGCTGTAGACGTCGAACAGGGTGCCGTAGGCATCGAAGAGCACGGCACGCGGGACAGGGCCGCTCGCGCTGCGGCTCGACGTCGATGACATCCCGCTAATCTATTCGATCGGCACGCGGCGACGGCTCGAGACAGGGCTGGCCGCCGGGACTCTCAGCGACGGCGGCGGGCGCGCAGCGCGCGGTAGAGGGGACTGCGGCCGAGGGTCGTGCGGAGGAGGCGCTTGAGGGCGAGGCGATGGCGCTTGCGGTTGATCCTGCGGATCGCGGCCCAGCCGGGCGGCTCCGTGCCGGGGGCCACCGGGTCGGCGGCCAGCGCGGTATCGGCCGCCGGCAAGTCCGGCGCCGACCGCGCCAGCGCGCGCAGCGAGGCGGGGTGGCCGGGCGGTCGGTGCGCTTCGAGGCTGACCACCTCGAAGCCGGCCGCGCGCAGCGTCGCGCGCAAGGTGCCGGCGCTGAAGTGGAAGACGTGAGCGATGTGCAGGTCGTTGAGCGAGGCGTACTCGGCGACGTCGGGGACGTCGACGTACAGGTGGCCGCCGCCGGCCAGGAAGCCGCGCAGGTGGCGCAGCGTGGCGACGGGGTCGGCGACGTGCTCGAGGACATGGATCATGGTCGCTAGGCCGATCGTGCCGCGCCAGGCCTCGGGCAGCTCGCTCTCGGTGGCGACGACCTCCGCCCCGTGCTCGGCCCTCGTGTAGTCGCGGAAGGCGTCGTTGGGCTCGACGCCGCGCAAGGGGCCGGCGAAGCCCGCCCGGCGCAAGGCGGCGAACAGCGTGCCTTCGCTGCAGCCGACGTCGAGAACGGCGCCCCCGCCGTCGAGCGCGCCCGCGGCCTGCAGCCACGCCGCGGTGGCGTCGAGCCGGGCGGCCTTGTTCATGCTGCGGACGTAGTCGGCGCTGGGCTCGACCACGCCCTGGTAGTAGGCGCGGTAGCTCTGCCGGTAGAACTCGGCGAAGCCGTCCCGGGTGAGCCGGGGCTGCGTCTGGATCAGGCCGCAGCCGCGGCAGCCAACGGTGGCCACGCCCATCCCGTAGCGGTCGATGCTGGCCAGCGGCTCGAACGACGACTGCCCGCAGAGCGGGCAGGCCACCGACTCCTTGGCCGCGGCCGCGTAGTCGAAGGTGCGCGCCGTCGCGGCGCCGGCCTCCACTATGCCGAGAGGCAGCTCTTCATGAAGGTCTTGCGCTCGTCGCCCTTCTTGCCCTTGGCGTCGGCGTTGCACTGCTTCATCCGGTTCTGCTGCGCCGTCGCCTTGGGTGCCGACAGGCAGGTCTTCATGAAGGCCTTGCGCTCGTCGCCCTTCTTGTCGCCGGCTTCGGCGTTGCACGTCGCCATCTTGGTCTGCTGCGCCGTCGGCGAGGGGCTCGAGGCGCTGGCGGCGGCCTTGGTCATGCCAGGCGCCTCCTTGTGGGCGTTGGCGAACACGGAAGTCGTGACGGCGAGCGAGAAGGCAGCGGCCAGGGTCAGCAGGGAATGACGCAAGTTCGTCTCCGGATGTTGAGTGGGGAAGCGGATGCGAGGCCCGCCTGGCCCGATTGAATCATGCTGCCGGGCCGCCCGGCAACCGCCGCCTCAGAAGATGCGGCGGGGGTGGGCGAGCGCCTCGTGCGCCGTGTGCAGCCGCCGCACGAGCACCTTGATGAAGGAGTCGTGGAACAGGTGGCGGGTGCCGGGGCTCAGCTGGGTCAGCGTCTCGGGCGTGAAGGAGATCGTCGTCGCCGGCTCGGTGACGATGACGTCGGTGCTGTGCCGCTTCAGCTCGGCGCTCGGGGCGAGGTAGGCCATCTCGCCGACGGACGTGCCGGAGCCGAGCTGCGCCACCTTCTTGCCGTCGCGGAACACCTCGACGGCACCCTGCGCGATGATGTGGAAGCTGTTGCCTTCCTCGCCCTTGCGGTACAGCGCGTGACCGAAGTGGAAGCGCTGCCACTTGGCGCGGTGCACCACCTCCCAGAGCTCGACGTCGCCGAAGTTCGAGAAGAACTCGAGCGTGCGCAGCAGCGTGAAGCGCTCGGAGTCGAGGACGCCCTGGAACTGGCCGCGCGGAACCTGCTGGGTCGTGACCAGCTCCGAGATCGCCGCCGCGAACTCGCTCCAGTCGCTGTAGCGGTCGCCGGGCGCCTTGGCGAGCGCGCGCTGGATCACGGCGTCGAGCGCGGCCGTGACGCCGGCGCGAATGCCGACCAGCGTCGCCGGCCTGACGTTGTAGATCTGATGCATCATGGCCGACTGCACCTGCGCATCGAACAGCGGCCGGCCGGCGATGAGGTGGTAGAGCACGGCGCCCAGCGAGTAGATGTCGGCCCGGCAATCGAGCGTTCCGCCGTCGAGCTGCTCTGGCGACATGTAGGCCAGCGAGCCGACGCGATGGATCTGGGTCACGTCCGAGTCGAGGTTCAGGACGCTGCCGAAGTCGGTGATCTTGACGTCGGTGATGTTGCCGTTGGTGTGCACGGCGAGCAGGTTCGCCGGCTTGACGTCGCGATGGATCAGGCCCTGGCGGTAGACGTAGCCGAGCGCCATCGCGCACTTGAAGCCGATCTCGACGATGAGCTCGAGCGACAGCAGCTGGTCGGCGCGGCAGTAGGGCCGCAGCGTGCTGCCGGCGACGTATTCCATCACCAGGTAGGGCGCGACCGCATCGGGGATGGCATCGAAGATCTGCACGACGTTCGGGTGCTGCAGCCGGCCCACCAGCGCCGCCTCGGCGGCGAAGAAGCGCTCCGAGTAGCGGCCGTCCATGGGGTCGTTGGCCATCGCCGCGCGGACCCGCTTGATGGCGACGTTGCGGCCCTGGAAGTCGTCGAAGGCGAGGAACACCTCGCTGGTCGCGCCGTCGCCGAGCCGTCCGAGGACCCGGTACTTGCCGATCATCGCCGGCATGGCCGGCACGTCCGCCTTCGTGGCGGACGGGACGGAGGCGGTGAGGGCGGCGGACATCCAGGTGCGGAAAAGTGCCATGACATTCTTGCATCGGCACCGGATACAAAGTGTGACGAAGTCGGCCCCCGGCCGGTCTTTTCGGGATTCGCGCGACGGTCAGCGCGACGAGGCTCCGCGAACGCGGCCCGTAGAATTCTGCGATGACTTCGGCCCGTGAAGAATTGCTCGACGCGCTGCGTGCGGCAATCGATGAGGTGAGCCCGGGTCATTCGATCGACGCGAGCTTCGAGACGCCGCGGCAGGCGTCGCACGGCGATCTGGCCGTCACGGCAGCGATGCCGCTCGCCCGGACGCAGCGACGCAACCCGCGCGAGCTCGCGGCCGAGCTGATCGCGGCGCTCAGGGCCAAGGCGGCGGTCGAGCGCTGGGTCGAGAAGGTCGAGATCGCCGGCCCCGGGTTCATCAACCTGCATCTGCGGGCGGCGGCGCGCCAGCGCGTCGTGGCGCAGGTGCTCGCCGCCGGTGCCGCCTACGGCACGCGCGGCGGCCCGGCCGACGCGGTGCTGGTCGAGTTCGTCTCGGCCAACCCGACCGGCCCCCTGCACGTGGGCCACGCTCGCCAGGCGGCGCTCGGCGACGCCATCTGCAACCTGCTCGAGACGCAGGGCCGGCGGGTCACGCGCGAGTTCTATTACAACGACGCCGGGGTGCAGATCGAGACCCTGACCGCGTCGGTCAAGGCCCGTCTCGACGGGCTGGCGCCGGGCGATCCGGGCTGGCCCGAGAAGGCCTACAACGGCGACTACATCGCCGACATCGCCGCCGACTTCCGCGCCGGCAAGACGGTCCGCGCCGACGACCGCGAGTTCACCGCCTCGGGGCGCGTCGACGACCTCGACGGCATCCGCCAGTTCGCCGTCGCCTACCTGCGCCACGAGCAGGACCTCGATCTCGCCGCCTTCGGGGTCCGCTTCGACAACTACTACCTCGAGTCGAGCCTGTACGCCGACGGACGCGTCCAGCGCACCGTCGAGCGCCTGGTCGCCTCGGGAAAGACCTACGAGGCCGACGGCGCGCTGTGGCTGCGCACGACCGAGTACGGCGACGACAAGGACCGCGTGATGCGCAAGTCCGACGGCAGCTTCACGTACTTCGTTCCGGACATCGCCTATCACCTCGCCAAGTTCGAGCGCGGCTTCGCCCAGGCCATCAATCTCCAGGGCACCGACCACCACGGCACCATCGCCCGCGTTCGCGCCGGGCTGCAGGCGGCGAACCCGCGCATCCCGCCGGGCTACCCGGAGTACATCCTCAACACCATGGTCCGGGTCGAGCGCGGCGGCGTCGAGGTCAAGCTCAGCAAGCGCGCCGGCAGCTACGTCACGCTGCGCGACCTCATCGACTGGACCGGTCGCGACGCGGTCCGCTTCTTCATGCTGAGCCGCAAGGCCGACACCGAGTTCACCTTCGACGTCGATCTCGCGCTCAAGCAGAACGACGAGAACCCGGTGTTCTACGTCCAGTACGCGCATGCGCGCATCTGCTCCGTCATGGAGCAGGCTGCGGCGCGGAGCGGCGGCTCCACGGAACCCTCTTCGGCCAGCGAGGCCGATCTTGCGCTCCTGGTCGCGCCGAGCGAGGTCGCGCTGCTGAAGAAGCTGGCCGACTACCCCGACGTGCTGGCGGCCGCCGCCCTGGGGCTCGCGCCGCACGAGATCGCCTTCTACCTGCGCGACCTCGCGGCCGCCTTCCACAGCTACTACGGCGCCGAGCGCTTCCTGGTCGACGACCCGGCGCTGGCGCGGGCTCGCCTCGCCCTGCTCGGAGCGACGCGCCAGGTCATCGCCAATGCGCTGGCGGTCCTCGGCGTCGGCGCCCCCGTGCGGATGGCCCGGGAATCGGAAACGGAAATCGCATGAAGAAGCATCCCTCGAGCCGGTCGCAGCGCGGCGGCTTCGTCATCGGGCTGGTCGTCGGCCTGCTGATGGGGCTCGCCATTGCGCTGGGCGTCGCCCTCTACGTCACCAAGGCGCCGAACCCCTTCGTCAACAAGGTGCCGGCGCGCTCGGCGGGGCAGGACGCGGCCGAGATCGAACGCAACCGCAACTGGGATCCGAACAGTGCCCTGGCCGGCCGCAACCCGGCGGTCGCCGCCAGCGCCCCCACCGCGACCGCGCCCGCCGTGACGGCGCCGATCGCGCCCGACCCGGGCCGGCCGGTGGCCGTCGCGCCGCCCTTGCCGACGGCGTCGGCGCCGGCCAGCGCGCCGCGCGTGGCCCGGCCGGGCACCGGCGCCAGCGCCGCCGTCGCCACCGCACCGCGCGCGTCGCAGGCCGTGTCCACCACCGGCTCGAGCCCGTTCACCTACTTCGTTCAGGCCGGCGCCTTCGCCCGCAGCGAGGACGCCGAGCAGCAGCGTGCCCGGCTGGCGATGCTCGGCGTCGAGAGCCGCCTGACCGAGCGCGAGCAGGCCGGAAGAACCGTCTACCGGGTCCGCGTCGGCCCCTTCGAGCGCCGCGAAGAGGCCGAGAGCGCCAAGGAAAAGCTTGGCGACTCCGGCGTCGACGCGACGCTCGTCGCCGTGCAGAGGTGAGCCGGCCATGCCCCTGACGCGACGCGATTTCTCGGCCGGGCTTGCCGCCGGGCTGGGCGGCACCCTGGCCAGCCCGCCGCTGGCGGCGCAGCCGGGTCCGGTGCAGGACGTCCACTATGTCCGCCTCGCCGAGCCGGCGCCCGTCACGCCGGGCAAGATCGAGGTCGTCGAGTTCTTCTGGTACGAGTGCCCGCATTGCAATGCCTTCGAGCCGGCGCTCGAGGCCTGGGCCCGGCGACAGCCGGAGGACGTGGCGTTCCGGCGCGTGCCGATCTGGTTCCGCGAGGAGCCGTTCACGGCCCAGCAGCGCCTGTTCTATGCACTCGAGAGCCTCGGCGTCCTCGAGACGCTGCACCGTCGCATCTACTACGCGATCCACGCCGAGCGCACCCGCCTGCGCAGCAGCGACGAGATGGTCGCGTTCGTGACCCGCAACGGCGTCGACGGCGACAAGTTCATGGCCGCCTTCAACTCCTTCGCGGTGCAGGCCAAGGGCCTGCAGGCCCGGCAGACCGCCGCCGCGTACAAGATCGATGCCGTGCCGGCGATGGGCGTGCAGGGCCGCTACTACACCAACGGCACCCTCGCCAACGCCGCACCGCAGCCGAAGGGCAGCGTGCCGTCGAACGACCGCATGCTCGTCGTCGTCGACGCGTTGGTGACCCGCGCCCGCAAGGGCGGAAAGGCCTGAGCCGGGCGGGATTCCCGCGAAGATCGGGAACGGCCTTGGCGCCGCGGCCGCCAATGCGTGAGATTCCTGCACTTCCGGGGCGACGCAGCGCGCTCGCTGGCATAGAATGCCTTGCAAGATTCATGCCGTGATGCGGAACGCTCCGTTCCCCGTCCCTCTTCTCCTGTGGCCCATCTCCCTTCGCGATTCGGCAGGCGCTTCCTGACCGCCCTGGTCCTGGCGCCTTTCCTGGCCCTCGGACCCGTCGCGCACGCCGAGAAGGCGGATCGCTTCAAGCCCCTCAACGTCGAGGCCGACCTTCCCGGCAGGATCGACCTGCTCAACCAGTTCGTCGTCTTCAGCGGCAACGTCGTCGTGACCAAGGGCACGATGACGATCCGGGCGGCGCGGATCGAGGTGCGCGAGCTGCCCGACGGCTACCACACCGCGGTCGCCTACGGCACGCCGCAGCAGCACGCGACCTTCCGGCAGAAGCGCGACGTTCCGGACGAGTACATCGCCGGCGACGCCGAGCGGCTCGAGTACGACGGCAAGTCCGACGTGATCCGCTTCGTCAACAACGCCTCGGTGCGACGCCTGCGCGGCGGCGAGGTCGCCGACGAGATCTCCGGAAACCTGGTGACCTACGACAGCACGACCGAGGTCTTCAACGTCAGCGGCGGCGCGCCGGCGACCGCCGCCAACCCCGGCGGGCGCGTGCGGGCGACGCTGACGCCGCGCGAGGGCAGCGCTGCGGCCGCCGAAGCGGCCCGGGCCACCGGCGCCTCGGCGCCGGCGCTGCGCACCGCCCCGGCGCTGGGGTCGCGGCCGTGACCGACGCGAGCCCGGCCGACCCGGTCCTGCACCGGCTCGAAGCGCACAACCTGCGCAAGGCGTACGGATCGCGCAAGGTGGTCGACGGCGTGCGGCTGGCCGTGCGCGGCGGCGAGGTCGTCGGCCTGCTCGGGCCGAACGGCGCGGGCAAGACGACGAGCTTCTACATGATCGTCGGCCTGGTCCGCCCCGACGGCGGCCAGATCACGATCGAGGGCCGCCGGGTCGAGCGGCTGCCGATCCACCGGCGCTCCCGCCTCGGCCTCTCGTACCTGCCGCAGGAGCCGTCGATCTTCCGCAAGCTGAACGTCGAGGAGAACATCCGCGCCATCCTCGAGCTGCAGGTCGACGCCGACGGCAAGCCGCTCAGGAAGCCGGTGATCGACTCGACGCTCGAGGGGCTGCTGCGCGATCTCTCGATCGAGAAGCTGCGCGCCTCGCCGGCGCCGGCGCTCTCCGGCGGCGAGCGGCGACGCGTCGAGATCGCGCGCGCCCTGGCGACCCAGCCGCGCTTCATCCTGCTCGACGAGCCCTTCGCGGGCATCGACCCGATCGCCGTGATCGAGATCCAGCGGATCATCGGCTTCCTGCGCGAGCGCGGCATCGGCGTGCTGATCACCGACCACAACGTCCGCGAGACGCTGGGCATCTGCGACCGCGCGTACATCATCAGCGAAGGCCGGGTGCTGGCCGAGGGAACCCCTGCAGAAATCGTCGCCAATGCCGATGTCCGCAAGGTGTACCTCGGCGAACACTTCCGCATGTGACCATGTCGATCTTGCAAAGCCGCGACCGCCCCGCCGGCGGGCCGCTCCCGAGGCGGGCCGCGCCCGCTCGGGGGGCAGCGACCGGAGGGAGCGTGGGGGCTCCATGAAGCAGACCCTCCAAGTCCGCCTCTCGCAGCACCTGGCGCTGACGCCGCAGCTGCAGCAGTCGATCCGTCTGCTGCAGCTGTCGACGATCGAGCTGCAGCAGGAAGTCGAGCAGATGCTCGAGCAGAACCCCTTCCTCGAAGCCGACGACGAGCCGGCGCCCGCGTTCGAGCCCGTCTACGAGCCGCTGGCGGAGCGCCTCTCGACGGCCGAGCATGCCGGCGAGCGCGAGGCCGAGCGGGCGGCCGACACCGTGTCCGGCGTCGACGGCGGCGACGAGCTCGGCCCGATCGACGGCGCCGCCGACTTCGGCGCGACCGAGCGCGAGGACTGGGAGAACGGCACCGAGCGCGAGGACTTCGACGGCATCCGCGAGACGCCGGGCAAGACGCGCACGCAGAACGACGGCGAAGGCCTCGAAGACAACGACCGCGACACCCCTGTCCAGAGCCTGCAGGACCACCTGCGCAGCCAGCTCACCGGCATGCGCCTGTCGCCGGCCGATGCCGCCGCCGTGCTGGTCCTGATCGACTCGCTCGACGACGAGGGCTACCTCAGCGATTCGCTGGAGGACATCGCCGCGCGCCTGCGCGAAGGCGGCCTCGAGTTCGATCCGCCGGCCGCCGCGAGCTGCGACGACGGCGACACCAGCGATCCGCTGCTCGCCCAGCTGCGCTGCGCGCTGCGCTACGTGCAGAGCATGGAGCCGACCGGCGTCGGCGCCCGCGACCTCGGCGAATGCCTGACGCTGCAGCTGCGCGCGCGCGAGCGCTCCGAGGCGCAGGCGATCGCCATCCTCGTCTGCAAGCACCATCTGCCGCTGCTCGCCAAGCGCGACCTGAAGAAGCTGATGGCCGTCACCGGCGCCGACGAGCACATGCTGCGCGAGGCGCAGTCGCTCATCCTGTCGCTGGAGCCGAAGCCGGGCCGGCCGTTCGCGCGCGCCGAGGCCAACATCGTCGTGCCCGACGTCATCGTGCAGAAGGTCGGCCGCAGCTGGAAGGTGCAGCTCAATCCCGACGTCATGCCGAAGCTGCGCATCAACGACCTCTACGCCAGCGCCATCCGCCAGCATCGCGGCACCGGGGCGCTGAACGGCGCCGGTCCCGGCCTCAACTCGCGCCTGCAGGAAGCGCGCTGGTTCGTGAAGAACATCCTGCAGCGCTTCGACACGATTCAGCGCGTGTCGCAGGCGATCGTCGAGCGGCAGAAGAGCTTCTTCACGCACGGCGCCATCGCCATGAAGCCGCTCGTGCTGCGCGAGATCGCCGACGAGCTCGGCCTGCACGAGTCGACGATCTCGCGCGTCACGACCGCCAAGTACATGTCGACGCCGTACGGCACCTTCGAGCTGAAGTACTTCTTCGGCTCGTCGCTCGGCACCGATTCCGGCGGCAATGCCTCGAGCACCGCGGTGCGGGCGCTGATCCGCCAGATCGTCGACGCGGAAAACCCGGAGAAGCCGCTCTCGGACAGCCAGATCTCGCAGATGCTGGAGGAGCAGGGCATCCACGTCGCACGACGCACGGTGGCCAAGTACCGCGAGGCGCTGAAGATCGCGCCGACGCAGATGCGCAAGGCCATGTAGGCGCTCGGCGCCCTCGGCCTCTCCCGCGTCCTGCTCCATGCCGCTCCCGCTCTTCCTGCCCTGCGCCGCGGGCGTCGAGGGTCTGCTCGACGCCGAGGTGCGGCGGCTCCTGCCCGGAGTTGCCGTCGAGGCGCGGCGCGGCGGCGTCGCCCTCGCCGGTGAGCCGGAGGACGTCATGCGGCTCAACCTCGAGAGCCGCCTCGCCCAGCGCGTGCTCGTCGAGGTGGCCGAAGGTCCGTACCGCGACGAGGGCGATCTCTACGCGCTCGCCCGCGATGTCCACTGGTCCGACTGGATCACGCCGCGGCAGACGATCCGCGTCGACACGACGGCGCAGCGAAGCCCGCTCAAGAGCCTGAACTTCGCCGCCCTGCGGGTGAAGGACGGCCTCTGCGACCGCATGCGCGACGCGCACGGCGAGCGGCCGAACGTCGACACGGCGCGGCCCGACCTGCCGCTGGTCCTGCACGTCGGCGCGGAGCGCGCCGCGCTCTACGTCGACAGCTCCGGCGAGCCGCTCTTCAAGCGCGGCTGGCGGGCCGACACCGGCGACGCGCCGCTCAAGGAGACGCTGGCCGCGGCGATGCTCGCCGCCGCCGGCTGGCAGGGCCGCGCCGACGCCGGCGGTGCGCTGCACGACCCGTGCTGCGGCTCGGGCACCATCGCCATCGAGGCGGCGCAGATCGCGGCCGGCATGGCGGCCGGCGCCTTGCGCCGCTTCGCCTTCGAGCGACTGCTGCCGTTCGCCGATGCCGCGCGGCGCGCCGAATTCCAGCGCATGAAGAGCCAGGCGCGCGAGCGGGTGCACGTGCCGCCGGTGCCCATCTTCGCCAGCGACGTCTCGTTCCGCATGGTCGACTTCGCGCGCCGCAACGCCGAGCGCGCGGGCGTCGCCGACGCCATCGTCTTCCACGGCGGCGACGCCCTCGAGCGGCCGCCGCCGCCGCTGCCGGCCGACCTGCCCGGCACGCTGATGGTGAACCCGCCCTACGGCGAGCGCATCGAGGTCGCCGGAAAGTCGGCGGGCCGGCCGATGCCGCCGCGCGGCCCGGCCGACGATCCCGGCAACCGGCAGGCGCCGGGCGACTTCTTCGCCCGGCTGGCGGCGCACTGGAAGAAGGCCTACACCGCGCACCCGGCGGGCTGGACGGCGTGGATCCTGAGCCCCGACATGCGCCTGCCGAGCGCGATGCGGCTGAAGGAATCGCGCCGCGTGCCGATGTGGAACGGCCCCATCGAGTGCCGCCTCTTCCGCTTCGATCTCGTCGCCGGGTCGGCGCGCGACCGCAGCCCGGCGCCCACCCCCGAGCGCGATCGCGGCGAGCCGGGCTAGGGCAGGACCGGCGGCAAGGCGGCCGCGGCGCGGCGGCGGTTGACGACGTACCACGCCAGGGCCGCGCCGATCAGCAGCACGGGAAGCAGCGAGCCGACGTTGAGCCAGGTCCAGCCCTGCGTCGTGACCAGTGCGCCGGAGCTGAACGAGGTGATCGTCATGGTCGTGAAGATGACCGTGTCCATCGCCGCCTGCGCGCGTGTCTTCTCCTCGGGCCGGTAGGAGGTCGTCACCAGCGACGTTCCGCCGATGAAGAGGAAGTTCCAGCCGACTCCCAGGGTGAAGAGGGCGATCAGGAAGTGCGCGAGCTCGATGCCGCTCAGCGCGACGGCGATGCAGACGACGTTCAGCAGGAGGCCGACGCTCATCACCGGGATCGCGCCGAAGCGCTTGATCAGCGAGCCGGTGAAGAAGCTCGGCACGAACATGCCGAGGACGTGCCATTCGAGGACGAGCGCGGTGTTCGCGAACGGATGCGCGCACATGGCCATCGCGATCGGCGTCGCCGCCATCAGCAGGTTCATGACGCCATAGCCGAAGGCGCAGGCGACGACGGCGACCAGGAACACCGGCTGCGCCGCGATCTCGCGCAGCGGTCGCCCGGGCGCGGCCAGGCTCGGCACGGGAAGCGGCGGGAAGCGGATGAAGGCCATCGTCGCGAGCGAACACAGGGCGAGCAGCGCCAGCGCGGCGTAGGCGCCCGCGAACTCGACCGGAAGCCAGGTCCGCGAGACCTGGGCCAGGTTCGGCCCGGCGACGGCGCCGATGATCCCGCCCGCCAGCACCCAGGAGATCGCGCGCTCCTTGAAGTGCGGCTCGACGATCTCGGTCGCCGCGAAGCGATAGAGGCCGCCGTTGGCGTTGTAGTAACCCGCGAGCAGCGTGCCCGCGACGAGAACCCAGAACTCGCGGTTGAGCACCGCCCAGGCGCAGATCGCGGTCGAGACGATCGCCACGCAGAGGCCGAACTGGAACGCACGCTGGCGGCCCCAGGCGCGCTGGTGCCGCCCGACCAGCCCGGCGAAGCAGGCGCCGCCGGCGACGTAGGCCGTCACCGGCAGCGTCGCCATCCACGCTTCGGGCGCCAGGGCCAGGCCGACCAGCCCGTTGATGGCGATGAAGGTGACGTTGTTGGTCAGGAAGAAGCCCTGGCACAGGGCGAGCAGGGCCAGGCCGCGGTTCATTCGCCGCCCTTCGCGTCCTGCAGCCCCAGCCACGCGAGCACGGCGAGCGGTGCGGTGTCGGCGCGCAGCACGCGCGGGCCGAGGCCGACCGGCATGAACCCGCGCGCGACGGCCGCGTGCTCCTCGGCCGGCGTCAGCCCGCCCTCAGGGCCGCTGAGGACCCGCACGGCGCGCGGCCCGTCGGCGAGCACGGCGGCCGGCGAACACGCCGCGGCGTCCAAGCTGAGCACGATGTCGCGCGCCGCGCCGTCGTCCGGCCGCGCCGCCTCCGCCTCGGCGTCGAGCCACGCCAGCAAGGGCCGCACCGGCAGCACGGCCGTGACTCGCGTGCGGCCGCACTGCTCGCTGGCGGCGGCCGCCACCGCGCGCCAGTGCCGCTGCTTGGCCTCGGCCCGGTCCTCCGCCACGCGCAGCACCGATCGCTCGCAGACCAGCGGCTGGATCGCCGCGGCGCCGAGCTCGCCCGCCTTCTCGATCAGGCCGTCCATGCGGTCGTTGGCGGGCACGCCGACGGCCAGCGTGACCGCGACCTTCGGTTCGCGGTCCGCCTCGAGCGCGTCGCCGAGCTCGACCTCGACCGCCTGGCGGCCGATGCGCAGGATGCGCGCCGGCCACTCGAGCGATGCCCTGCCGTTGAACACCGTCACCGTGTCGCCGGGCTGCAGGCGCAGCACCTGCACGTGTCGCGCCGGCCCGGACGGCAGGGCGAGCGTGCGTCCGGCGGCGAGCGGCGCATCGACGAAGATGCGCAGCGCCGGCCTGGCTGCGGACGCGAACGGCTTCATCGACACGATCGGGGCGTCATGGTGCGCCCCGCAGGCGGTGCGCTGGTCGGATCAGGAACCAAAGAGCATAGTGCGCGCGTCGGCCGCGGCCGCTTCGCCGTCTCGCTCGGCGATCTGCTTCAACGTCCAGCGCGCGATGTCGTGCAGCTCGTCGATCGTCGCCGCCTCTTCGAGCGCCATCGACATGCTGACGCCGCGCAGGCCGAGCTTGCTCGAGATCAGCACCGTGAGGTTGCCGCGCAGCGCGGCGAACTCGATCCCCGACGCATCGACGTCGATGTCGACGGCGCGGCTCGGCATGAAGAGCTCCGTCGGCTCGGGCACCGGGTCGGGCGCCGCCAGCTCCTCGGTCGCGAGCGGTGCCTGCGCTGGTTGCGCTGGTTGCGCTGGTTGCGGTGCCGGTTGTGGCGCGGGTTGTGGCGTTGCCGGCGCTGGTTGTGGCGCCGGGGGCTGCGGTGTGGGCGCCATCGCAGCAGTGGAGGCCGAGGGCCCCGAGGGAGCGATGAGGCCGAGCTCCTCCAGCCTCCGGAAGTCGGCCGCCGAGATGCCCGCCACGCCGGCGAGCAGCTTCTCCTCGGTGTTCCGGCCGTCGACGAGCAGCAGCAGGTTGCGCAGCGGCCGCTCCTTGACCAGCACACGCTGCTGGATCTCGGCGCGGCCCGCCTCCGTCTTCGACCAGATCACGGGTGCGTTGCCCGCCGGGGCTCAGACCTTGTCGCGAAGCTCTCGCCTCAGGATCTTGCCGACCGGCGTCTTCGGCAGGTCGGTCCTGAACTCGACGATCTTCGGCCGCTTGTAGCCGGTGAGGTTGGCCTCGCAGTAGGCGCGCACCGCCTCTTCCGTCACGCTCGCGTCCTTCTTGACGATGACCAGCTTGACCGCTTCGCCGGCCTTCGCGTCCGCCACGCCGACCGCGGCGCATTCGAGGATGCCTGGCATCTGCGTGACGACGTCCTCGACCTCGTTCGGATAGACGTTGAAGCCGCTGACCAGGATCATGTCCTTCTTGCGGTCGACGATCTTGAAGTAGCCGCGCTCGTCGACGACGCCGATGTCGCCGCTGCGGAAGTAGCCGTCGGCAGTCATCACCTTGGCGGTCTCGTCGGGCCGCTGCCAGTAGCCGTCCATCACCTGCGGCCCCTTGATCGCGATCTCGCCAGGCATGCCCATCGGCACCTCGTTGCCGTCGTCGTCGAGCAGCTTCATGTCGGTGTTCGGCATCGGCAGGCCGATGTTGCCGCTGAAGGCGGTGCTGTCGACGGGATTGCAGCTCACCGAGGGCGACGTCTCCGACAGGCCGTAGCCCTCGACGATCGGGCAGCCCGTCTTCTCGAGCCAGAGCTTGGCGGTCGCGCTCTGCACCGCCATGCCGCCGCCGACCGAGATCACCAGGCCGGTCCAGTCGACGCTCGAGAACTCCGGGTGGTTCGCCATCGCGTTGAACAGCGTGTTGACGGCCGGGAAGCTGTGGAACTTCTCGCCCTTCAGCTGCTTGAACATGCCGGGCAGGTCGCGCGGGTTGGCGATCAGGATGTTGGCGCCGCCCATGCGCATCGCCAGCATCATGTTCGTGTTGAAGCCGAAGATGTGATAGATCGGCAGGGCGCAGATGGTCACGATCTGCTCGCCGGGCGGGATCTTCTTCAGCGCCGGCTGGTACCAGGCCTCCGACTGCAGGATGTTGGCGACGAGGTTCCTGTGCAGCAGCACCGCGCCCTTGCTGACGCCCGTGGTGCCGCCGGTGTACTGCAGCACCGCGATGTCGTCCGGGCCGGCCTGAGCCGGCGTGAAGGTCTTGCCGCGGCCCTGCGCGAGCGCGTCGTTGAAGCCGATGGCGCCCGGCAGCTCGAAGGCCGGCACCATCTTCTTCACCTTGCGCACGACGTAGTTGACGATCATCGACTTCGGGAAGCCGAGCATGTCGCCGAGCGCCGTGAGCACGACCGTCTTCGTCGGCACCGCCGCCATCACCTTCTGCAGCGTCGAGGCGAAGTTCTCGACGATGAGGATCGCCTTGGCGCCGGAGTCCTTCAGCTGGTGCTCGAGCTCGCGCGGCGTGTAGAGCGGGTTGACGTTGACCACCACCAGGCCGGCGCGCAGGATCGCCGCGACCGCCACCGGGTACTGCGGCACGTTCGGCATCATGATGGCGATGCGGTCGCCCTTGGCGTAGCCCTGCGCCTGCAGCCAGGCGGCGAGCGCGCGCGACGCATCGTCGACCTGCCGGAAGGTGATCGACTTGCCCATGAACTTGTAGGCGACGCGATCGCCGAAGCGGCGGAAGCTCTCGTCGAGGAGCGCGACCAGCGACGGGTACTGGGCGACGTCGATCTCGGCCGGCACGCCCGCCGGGTACTGCTTCAGCCAGATCTTGTCCATGCGTCTCGCCCCGGCTCCCTCGTAGGTGAGCGGCGATTCTGACGGACGGTCCGCACCCGACGGCTAGGGTGTTTCGATAGCGACCGGCGCGCTCGTCGACCAGCCTCCGCCCAGCGCCTGGATCAGCGCGATGGCGCTCACCTGCCGGTCGACGGCGATGCGCACGAGCGAGCGCCGCGCCGAGAGGGCCGAGGCCTGCGCCGTCACGACCTCGGTGTAGCTGACCTGCCCGGCGCGGTAGCGGTTGAGGATCTGCTGCTCGATCAGGTCGGCGGCGTTCGATGCCTGTCGGCGTAGGCCACCCTGCTCGGCGAGCGAGCGCGTCGTCGAGAGCTGGTCCTCGACGGCCTGGAAGGCGACCAGCACGGTCTGCCGGTAGCGCGCGATCGCGGCGTCGCGCGCCGCCTCCGCGCCGGCCACGCGCGCCCGCGTCGCTCCCGCATCGAAGATCGTCTGCGCCACCGACGCGCCCAGCGACCACAGCGCGCCGGACGCGCTGAACAGGTCGCCGATGCGCGAGCCGCCCGAGCCGATCGAGGCACCGAGCGTGAGGCTCGGATAGAACGCCGAGCGCTCGATGCCGATCTGCGCGTTGGCGGCGGCCACGTCGCGCTCGGCGGCGGCGATGTCGGGCCGGCGCTCGAGCAGCGTCGACGGCAGCCCGAGCGGCACCGCGGGCACGGTCTGCGTCCACGGCGCTTCCGGCAGCGCGAATTCGGCCGGCGCCTTGCCGACCAGCACCGCGATCGCATGCTCGAAGCGGGCGCGGTCGGCGCGCAGCGCGGCGATCTCCGCGCGCGTGTTGGCGAGCTGCGTCTCGGCCTGCAGCACGTCGGTGCGCGGCACGACGCCGGCGTCGTAGCGGTTCCGCGCGATCTGCAGCGTGCGCTCGTAGCCTTCGAGCGTCTGCTGCAGCAGCGCCGCCTCGGCGTCGGCCTCGCGCAGCAGGAAGTAGTCGATTGCCAGCTCGCCTTGCGCCGAGAGCCGCGCGGCGGCGAGGTCGGCGGCGCTCGCCTGCTGGCCCGCGACCGCGCGCTCGACGCCGCGGCCGAGCCGGCCCCACACGTCGGGGGCCCAGTCGGCGTCGAGCGACGCATCGAGCGAGCGCTGCTCCGACGTGCTGCGGCCGCCGCTGCGGCGAGCCGAGACACCGACACCGAGGACCGGGAAGCGCGCCGCGCGCGCCTCGCGAACGACGGCCTGCGCCTGCCGATAGCCGGCGACGGCGGCGGCCACGTTCTGGTTGGCGGGCTCGACCTGGGCCATGAGGCGGTCGAGCTCCGCGTCGCCGAACAGCCGCCACCATTCGCCGCGGTCGAGCGTGTCGGCCGGCGCGGCGGGGAACCAGGTCGCGCCGGCTTCGGTCGGCGCTTCCTTGTAGGCCGACGGGGCCGCCGTGCTCGGCCGCTGGTAGTCGGGCCCGACCGCGCATCCGCCCAGCGCGAGGGCGCATGCGATCACCAGCGCGTGCCGGGCCGCCGGCATGCAGCGCTTCATGGCCGCGCCTCCACCAGCGTCGGCGCGCGGCCCCCGGGCGGTAGCCGGCGGGCGGCGCGCCGGCTGCGCAGCTTGTCGAGCAGCACGTAGACGACCGGCGTCGTCAGCAGCGTGAGCAACTGGCTGGCGATCAGCCCGCCGACGATGGACACGCCGAGCGGCCGGCGCAGCTCGGCGCCTTCGCCGAAGCCGATGGCGAGCGGCAGGGCGCCGAGGGCGGCCGCCAGCGTCGTCATCAGGATCGGGCGGAAGCGCAGCAGGCAGGCCTCGCGCACCGCTTCGACTGCCGACAGGCCCCGCGACCGCTCCGCCTCGAGCGCGAAGTCGATGATGAGGATGGCGTTCTTCTTGACGATGCCGATGAGCAGGAAGACACCGATGAGGGCGATGATCGAGAACTCCATGCGGAAGGCGAGCAGCGCGAGCACCGCGCCGACGCCGGCCGACGGCAGCGTCGACAGCACCGTGACCGGATGGACCAGGCTCTCGTAGAGCATGCCAAGCACCAGGTAGATGACGGCGATCGCGGCGAGGATGAGGATCGTCTGCTGCCCCTGCGACTGCCGCGCGGCGAGCGCCGTGCCCTGGAACGAGCCGCGCACGTTGGTCGGCATGGCGATGTCGGCCTCGGCCCGGCGGATCGCCTCGCCGGCGTCGTCGAGCGTCCTGCCTTCGGGCAGGTTGAACGAGATCGTCGTCGCGAGCTCGGCGTCCTGGTGGCTGATCGAGGTCGGCGTCGCCGCCTCGCGGAAACGCGCGACGGCGGTGAGCGGCACCAGCTGCGTCGGCGTGTTGCTGAGGGCATTGCCGCTCGACGAGTCGCGCGCGCCGGGGTTGGCGGCGACGGGCGTCGGGGCCGTGCCCGAGGACGGGGCGGCGCTCGTCGCGCCGCGTGCAGGCACGTACACGTCGTTCAGCGCGAGCGGCCCCTGCGAATGCTCCGGCGCCCACTCCATGACCACCTTGTACTGGTTCAGCTCGTCGTAGATGGTCGCGACCTGGCGCTGGCCGAAGGCGTTGTAGAGCGCCGAGTTGATGGCCGTCGACGTGAGCCCGAGTCGCGCGGCGCTGTCGCGGTCGACCTCGACGCGTGTCTCGACGCCGTTGTCCTGCTGGTCGGTGTCGACGTCGACGAACGCCTCGTCCTGCTTCATCCGCTCGGCCAGCCGGGTCGCCCAGCGGCGCAGGTCGACGAGGCTGTCGCTCTTCAGCGTGTACTGGTAGGTCGAGCTGCTCTGCCGGCCGCCGGCGCGCACGTCCTGCACCGGGTTGAGGAAGACGCTGAGCCCGGTCACCTGCGCCAGCTGCGGGCGCAGTCGCGCGATCACCGTCTGTCCGCTCTCGCTGCGCTCGCCGAGCGGCTTCAGGTTCACGAACATGAAGCCGCCGCCGGCACGGCCGCCGCCGGTGAAGCCGACGACCGTCGCCACGGCCGGGTCGCGGTTGATGATGCCGACGACCTGGCGCAGCTTTTCGCCCATCGCCTGCGACGAGATGCTCTGGTCGGCGCGCAGGCCGCCCTGCAGCCGGCCGGAGTCCTGGCGCGGGAAGAAGCCCTTCGGCGCCGCCGCGAACAGGTAGACGTTGAGGCCGATGACGGCGAGCAGGATGAAGAGCACCAGGCCGCGGCTCGCCAGGGCCCAGTCGAGGCTGACTGCGTAGGCGCGCAGCATGCGGTCGTAGCCGCCCTCGGCCCAGCGCGCCAGCCGGCCCGGCGGCTTCTTGGCCGCGCCGCCCGGCTTCAGCAGCCAGGCGCACATCATCGGCGTCGTCGTCAGCGAGATGACGAGGGAGATCATCACGGCGACCGACAGCGTCACCGCGAATTCCTTGAAGAGCCGCCCGACCAGCCCCTCCATGAAGAGCAGCGGGATGAACACCGCGACCAGCGAGACGCTGATCGAGAGCACCGTGAAGCCCACCTCCCTGGCGCCGAGCAGCGCCGCCTGCAGGCGGTCCATGCCCGCCTCGACATGCCGGCTGGTGTTCTCGAGGACGACGATCGCGTCGTCGACGACGAAGCCGGTGGCGACCGTCAGCGCCATCAGGCTGAGGTTGTTGAGCGAGAAGCCGAGCAGATACATCACGCCGAAGGTGCCGAGCAGCGACACCACCGTCGCCACCGCCGGGATCAGGGTCGCCCGCAGGTTGCGCAGGAAGACGCTGACGACGAGCACGACGAGCACGATCGAGATCAGCAGCGTGATCTCGATCTCGCGCAGCGAGGCGCGGATCGAGTTCGTGCTGTCGGAGGCGACCTCGAGCTCGACGCCGGCCCGCAGCTGCGCGCGCAGCTCCGGCAGCAGGGCGCGCACGCCGTCGACGGTCTCGATCACGTTGGCGCCCGGCTGCCGCGTCACCAGCACGATCACCGCCGGACGGCCGTTGAAGAGGCCGAGCGTCCGGTTGTTCTCGACGCCGTCCTCGACGCGCGCGACATCCGAGAGGCGCACGGCCGCGCCGTTGCGCCAGGCGACGACCATCGGCGCGTAGTCGGCGGCACGCCGGGCCGGCCGCTGGGTGTAGATCTGCAGCGTCCGGTCGGCGCCTTCGATCACGCCCTTGGGACGCGTCGCGTTGGAGCCCTGGATCGCGGCGCGCACGTCTTCGGCGCTGATGCCGTAGTGGTTGAGCGCGAACGGCAGCAGCTCGACCCGCACCGCCGGCAGCGTGCTGCCGCCGAGCTCGACGTCGCCGACGCCCTCGACCTGCGCCAGCCGCTGGCTGACGATGTTCGACACCGCCTCGTAGATCTGCCCCGGCGACATCGTGCGCGACGTCAGCGCCAGGATGATCACCGGCGCGTCCGACGGATTGACCTTGCGGTAGGTCGGGTTGCTGCGCAGGGTGGCCGGCAGGTCGACGCGCGAGGCGTTGATCGCCGCCTGCACCTCGCGCGCCGCGCCGTCGATGTCGCGGCTGAGCGCGAACTGCAGGTTGATCCGCGTCGAGCCGACCGAGCTCGTGGAGGTCATCTCCGTGACGCCGGCGATGGTGCCGAGCCGGCGCTCGAGCGGCGTCGCCACGCTCGTCGCCATCGTCTCCGGGCTCGCCCCGGGCAGCTGCGCGCTCACCGAGATCGCCGGGTAGTCGACCTGCGGCAGCGGCGACACCGGCAAGGCGAAGAAGCCGCCGATTCCGGCAAGCGCGATCCCGATCGTCAGCAGCACGGTGCCGATCGGGCGGGTGACGAAGGGCGATGACAGGTTCATCGCCTCGCGCCTTCCTGATCGCCCGACCGAGCGCGCAAAGGCGCGGCCGGGCGGCGGGCTCCGCTTCGACTGCGGCGGTCGCCGCTGCGCGGCGACTGCCCTGCGATGCTCGCGCCGGGAAGGCGGCTGCGGAACTCGCCCTTTTCGCGGCTGCGCCGCGAACGGAGCTCAGACAGTCCTCGCCGTCCCCGGCTGCGCCGGGGCAACCTTCCCGTCGCTGCGCTTCTCGGCGCCGCAGAGGCGCTGCGCCCGCCGCCCGGCCACGCCTTTGCGAACACCACCGAGCTTCGCGTCGCAAACCACGCCGGCTCACGCCGAGTCGGTGGCGGGAGGCTGTCGGCGCGCCTCTGCGGCGCCGAGGAGCGGAGCGTTTCGAAGGTTGCCCTCGCGAAGCGAGGGACGGCGAGGA
>JAESGR010000215.1_pt1 | contig 76453 bp, 58 predicted proteins | sample 9269771 | NCBI WGS metagenome assembly JAESGR01 (sample SAMN15739572, study PRJNA653492) | algae metagenome | isolation source: Chroococcus sp. CMT-3BRIN-NPC107 and co-occurring heterotrophs from well... | place: USA: Clark Mountains Wilderness, California | collected 2010-04-18 | reverse complement strand
CCGAGCGCGGAGCCGCCGTCGCCGCGATTAATGAAACTGTTGACGGAAGCGTTTGGTTCGGATGCGACGGCGGCGCTCTGCGGCTTTTACCTGACGGGCGGCGCGTTCTTTACCCGATCAAAAAAGCTACTTCTTATGATGAAACGCGCTCGATCGTCGCGGACGAAGCGGGCAGAATCTGGGTCGGACATCGGAGCGGCGTTTTTGTTTTCCAGCCGGACAGCTTGGTCGCGCTGGCAAACGTACCGGATTTAAGCGTGCGCGAGCCGGTTCTCGAAGAAAAAATCGTCGAAAATTCCGGCGCGATTTCGCTGCCCGACGAACCGGGAAAAATGCTGCGGCTGATGTTTTCCTCCGCGCACGACGACAAATCAGGCGATTCTGCAAACCGCCAGACTTCGACCATTGACCGAATCTTTAAAACGTTTGACGGACAGATTTGGGTTCCGGCGAGCAGCAGTTTGTTTGTTTTCGAGCGCGGCGCGGTTCGGCGTTTGAGCGACACGAACGGCTTTCCCGGCACGGTTCAGAATTTTGTCGAGGATAAGGAACGCAACGTTTGGATTGCTGCCGAAGGCGGAGCGATCAAATTTAACCGCGGCGGCTTAACGTCCTGGAGTTTAGCCGACGGATTGGCAGACCCGCGCGTGCATTCGTTTTACGCTGCGCGCAACGGAGAGTTTTACGTTGTTCATGGCGATTGGCGCGTCAGCCGCATAATGGAAAATGGAATCGAGACGGCGCGGCTTGATTTGCCCGATTCGGACCGGTATTTGTGGACTTCGCCGGCTGCGCTTCTCGATTCGTCAAATAATTGGTGGGCTTTGACTTCCGGCGGTTTCTACCGTTTTTCCGGCGCGGAGAATTTAAACGCCTTGAGCGCTCAAAATCCGGCGCAAATTCTGCGGCAGAAGGACGGCTTTAAATCGAATTCGTTTTACGCTGCTTTTGAAGATTCGGGCGGCAATCTGTGGGTTTCGACGCGCGGAACACAGGAGCAGAGCGGTTTGGCGCGACTCGACGCGAGAACAAAAGAGTGGCGGTTTTTCTCCGAAGCTGAAGGCTACCCGAAAGGCGCGGCAGCGCGGGCGTTTGCCGAAGATTTTCAGGGCAATTTATGGTTCGGATTTTACGACGGCGGTTTCGCGCGCTACGCGAACGGAAGTTTTAAGAATTTCTCGAACGCCGCGAACGCGCCGCGCGGCGGAATCTTGGCACTCCACGTTGACCGGCGCGGGCGCTTATGGCTCGGCTCGAACCGGGACGGTTTAACCGTCTTGGAAAATCCGGGCGCCGAAAATTTGATTTTCAAGCGTTTTACGACCGCCGAGGGTTTGGCGAGCAACAACGTCCGCTCGCTGACGAGCGATTTCGCCGGAAACGTTTACGTCGGAACCGTTCGCGGAGTCGACCGCTTAAATCCCGAAACAGGCAGCGTCCGGCATTATTCGACTGCCGACGGATTGGCTTCGGATAATGTGTCGGCTGCTTTTCGCGACCGTGACGGCACGTTGTGGTTCGGAACATTTAACGGTTTATCGAGACTCGAACCGCAGAACGATTCGATTTTCAAATCCGGCGATTTGCGCGTTCTGATTAACAGTTTGCAAATCGCGGGAAACAATTATTCGGTTTCCGAATTCGGGCGCGATACGATTGAAAATCTGAAACTTTCATCGGCGGAAAACAACTTGCAGATTCAGTTTTTGAGCGTCGGCAGCGGGCTGCGTTACCAATACAAACTTGAACGGGACGGAGCGAACGATTGGAGCCAGCCGACGACCGAGCGAACCGTTAATTTCGCCGGACTCTCGCCGGGCGATTACCGATTTCTGGTGCGCGCCGTCGATTCAAACAATCAAGCGAGCGAAAATCCGGCAAAAATTTCATTCTCCATCGCGCCGCCGTTTTGGAGAACGTGGGAATTTATCGGCTCAATGATTTTTATCGCCGGCTGCGGCGTGTTTCTGCTCGACCGTTACCGCGTGGCGAAAACCCGGCAGGTCGAGACTGCGCTCGTCAAATCGCAGGCGGCGGAAAAAGCCAGCAAAGAGAGCGAAACCAGATTCAGAACGCTCGCCGAAACCGCTTCGGACGCCATTATCACGATTGACGAGCAAAGCCGCATTATTTTCGTCAATCCGGCGGTCGAAAAAATTTTCGGTTATCGCGCGGACGAATTAATCGGCGAAAATCTGACGATGCTGATGCCGGAGAAAATGCGCACACGTCACGACGAGGGATTCGGTCGTTACCTGCTAACAAACCGGAAAAACCTGGTTTGGAACGGAATCGAATTGCCCGGACAGCACAAATCCGGCGCGGAACTGCCGATTGAAGTTTCGTTCGGCGAATTCGAGCGCGAAGGGCGCAGATATTTTACCGGCATTATCCGCGACATCTCCGAGCGCCGCAAAGCCGAAGAAGCGCTGCAAAAAGCGCGCGAGGAACGAATCAAGGAATTGCAGCGCGTCCGCACCCGAATTGCGACCGACTTGCACGATGACATCGGCTCATCTCTGACGCAGATTTCGGTTTTAACCGAAGTCGCGAGAAGTCAGGCGATTTTGGAAACCGTCAAATCGCCGCTCGAACGTATTTCCAACGTCTCGAATGAATTGGTTGACGCAATGGCGGATATTGTTTGGGCGATTAACCCGAAAAAAGATTCACTCCGCGAACTCGTTTTGCGAATGCGCCGCTTTGCGAGCGACGTTTTATCAGCGCGTGAAATAGAATTCGACCTCGAAGCGCCGGAAAATTTAGACGGCGTTTCGCTCGGCGCGAATATTCGCCGCGAAGTTTTTGCGATTTTCAAAGAGTGCGTCAACAACATCGTTCGACACGCCGAAGCGTTTGAAGTTTCGATAAAATTCGAGGTCGCCGAAAATCATCTGCGTCTGGAAATTAAAGACGACGGGCGCGGTTTCGATGTCGAACGGATTTTAAGCGCAGATTTCACGCCGGAAAAAGGCGGCAATGGTTTGATAAATATGCGCCGCCGCGCCGCCGAACTCGGCGGAACTTGCGAGATCGCTACCGGCGATGGCGGAACGACGACGACGCTCGACATTCCGCTTTCCGGATTCGACGCCGCTATCTATACGGATAGCGACACGGCGAACGGCAGGGATTTACACTGATTTTATGATGGAAAACGATCAGACATCAATCATCAAAACTATAATCATCGAAGATCAGCGCGAGCTGCGCGAAGGTTTGCAGACGCTGATAAATTTTACCGACGGCTTCAAATGCACCGGTGCGTTTCGCACTGCTGAAGAAGGAATATCGCGTGCCAAGCACGAGCCACCCGACGTGGTTTTAACCGACATCGGTCTTCCAGGCATCGACGGCATCGAAGGCATCCGTCGGTTAAAGGAAATGTATCCGAATTTAATCATTCTCGTGCTGACGATTCACGACGACAACGAGCGGATTTTCGACGCGCTCTGTGCCGGAGCGTGCGGATATTTGCTGAAGAGAACGCCGCCGACCAAACTGCTCGAAAACATTCACGAAGCCGTTACCGGCGGCGCGCCGATGTCGCCGGAAGTGGCGCGGCGCGTGATTACTATTTTCAAGGATTTTCGCCCGCCGGAAAAGGTCGATTACGATTTGACCGCGCACGAAACTCGAATTTTGAAACTGCTTGTTGACGGCTATAATTTCACAACGGCTGCGAAAAAATTGGGCGTTTCCTACAATACCGTCAAGTTTCACATGACCAGAATTTACGACAAATTACAGGTTCACTCAAAAACCGACGCTGTGGCGAAGGCGCTGCAAAATCGCCTGCTCGATTAATAGCGAACGAAGTACTAAGAAAACAAAAAGAAGCGAGTTTTTCAGAACACGCCTCTTTTTGTTTTCGCGCCTATCCGCGTGGATAGTGCGTTGGGTGTGAATCGAGCGTAATTTTTATATATGAGTTGTCGAAGCAGCAAAATTTATCGAAAAAGGTGAAATCGAAATGCAGACAAAAAGAATAAAGCGAATTTTCGCAATCGCAATTTTAATGACGTGCACGCTAACGGCGGCGCAGGCGCAGAAAAAAACGACAGCCGAGAAAAAGCTGCGCGAGGTGAAAATTTATCTGGTCAAAGAGGACGCCGAATACGACCCGAACAATTTGGCGGATTTATTTCCCGTGCGGCGACGAGTTGACGCCCGCGCGCCGCTGGCTGCGACCCTCAAATCTTTGATGCGCGGCGAAACGGCGCAGGAACAGAAACGCAGTTTGTTCGCGCCGACCTTCGGCATTCAATTCGTTTCAGTAACGATTAAAGACGGCACGGCGCTCGCGCGTTTCACGATGCCCGACGGCGCGGCGTTTTCCGGCACGAACTCGCCGCTTTATTTTATCGCGGCGGTGGAAAAAACGGCTTTACAGTTCCCGGGTGTTAAAAAAGTCACGGTTTGTCTCGACGGAATCATCGATTTCTGGCGCGAAGATGAGAGCGAGCCGCAAAGCTGCTGACGCGAAATAGAGATTCGACGAGAAGCGCGAACTATGACAAAAGCTATGACAAACGTAATTTCACAAACGTCTTTCGCTGAAAATATTTTCAACTGCGAATTTTGCGGTTATCAGTCGAAACTAGATTTGAGCGAATGTCCGGGCTGCGGTCGGTTGCGCAGCAATTCAAAAATGCCGAAAAACCCGCGCGGCAAAACGCTCGGCTTTCAATCGGCAAATTTTACCGCTGTTTCTGAAAATATGACGCGCTTTGCACAAAAAAACGTATATCAGTGTCGGCATTGCCGTTACCAAACGCCGAACCGAATCGGCGAATGTCCCGAATGCGGCAGGCAAGAATTGGTTGAAACTTTGGCTGCAATCGAGATTTTTAACGCCGATTCTAATAATCAAAAAATTGAGATTGATAAATCGGCACTTGGTACTTATCTGTTGGCTCTCGGACTCGGTTCGCTGTGGATAGCAGGCGAAGCATATCTCGGTTACGGACCGTCGCCACACGACATTGAGGTGACGATGCGCGTCGCCGCTCCCGGCGAACAATGGCTCGGCGCGCTCATTCTCGCCTCATTCGGCATCGTTTTATTTATTGCGGGCGCGTGGCTGAAAATGGACAACTAAAGCCGACCGGCAAAGCCTGTTCCTTTACCTGAAAAAAGACGAAATAATCGCGAACAAAACTTATATTCACGGAGCGATCCGCCTAAAAAACGGTTCGTTTTTTTGTTTTGAAAAACGGACGCGCCGTTTCCCGATTTTTCCGCTATCCGTAAAGACAAGCGAGCGAGCAATTTTGAACGTCGTTTCGCCGAAAATCCCCGCCGCAGATTTGTTGATCCGGCTCGAACGCCGATTTTTATTGTCTCGCACGAAAAATGATTTGCTATCTGCGTGGATAGTGCGCCCGCTGGCTGAATCGTCGTAACTTGTTCGCGTGCTGTTTCAACAGACGGGAGAAAAAATATGACGAGCGAACAAATCAAATTTATACGGAATAATTTTTACAATCGAGCGGCGGACAAATTTATCTCCGCCAAATCATTTTTGCGGGCGACGGCTTTTATGCTGTGCGTCCTTTTCTTTTCAGTTGCGGTAAACGCGGCGACTTTTACGGTAACGAATGTAAACGATAGCGGCGCGGGCAGTCTGCGAGCGGCGATTACGAGCGCCAATGCCGCTCCTATGACGGCTCATACAATTAATTTCAATATCGGAAGCGGATTAAAAACAATTACCGTTTCGTCGCCGCTGCCGACTATTTCCCTGACGAATTTAACGATTGACGGCACCATGCAAAGCGGTTTCGCTAATGTTCCGCTCATTCAATTAAGCGGCAACAACGCCGGAGGCAGCGCAAACGGGCTGAAAATTGGGAAAGGCGAGGTTACCATAAAAAGTTTGATTATCAATCAATTTGCCGGTTCCGGCATTTATGCTTCGGGCAGTGATGTGTCATTAAATGTTTACGGCTGCTACATCGGAACCGACGCAAACGGCTCGGCGGATTTGGGCAACAGTCTATCCGGCGTTTATTTAAATCCGGGAAACGATAACGTCATTTCCAATATCGGCGGAACCGCCGCTAATCAGCGCAACGTCATTTCGGGAAATAACGGCGCGGGCGTTTATATTTCCGGCTTTTACAGCGCGGACGTAAAAATCATCAATAATTATATCGGCACAAACGCGTCGGCAGTGATCGATCTCGGCAACAGCGGCGACGGGATCGTCATTGCGGATTACCAGGACAACGTATCAAAAGTAATCGTCGGCGGAAGCCAAACCGAACAGCGCAATATTATTTCCGGCAATAATAAAAACGGCATTTATATCGGATTAAGCCAATCAGTGACAATTTCAGGAAATTACATCGGTCTCGGCGCAAACGGTTTGACGACAATCGGCAACACGGAGGACGGCATCAATTTTTCGCCCGAAGGAACGGTAGTTGAAAACGTTATTATCGGCGGCACGAACGGTGCAGGTAATACGATTTCCGCGAACGGCAGCGACGGCATCGAAGTCGGTTATTACGATTTTTTAGGCTTGGGAACGGTTTCTCCGCTCATCATCGGCAACCGCATCGGCACAGACCACAGCGGAACAAACGATCGGGGAAATGTGCAAAACGGTATTTTGGTCACCGGTCTGGCGACGCCCGCCATCGGGCGCGAAAACGCGGGCGAAGGCAACACGATTTCCGGTAACGGCGGTGCGGGAATTTATTTTTCGGGCGGCAGCGGAACGGTTTATAATAATCGCGTCGGCGTTTCGTCGCTCGGCGCCGCGCTGCCCAACGGCGGTGCCGGCGTTCGGATGATTGGCATTTACGGCGTGCAAATCGGTAAGGAAAACGTCGCGGCGGCGGCAAATGTCATCGGCTCGAACGGCGCGCATGGCATATACGTCGGCGGCAATTCGAGCAATTTCAAGATTCTTAATAATTTCATCGGCACGACGGCGACGAACGGCAGCATCGGCAACATCGGCAGCGGCATTTTCGTCACCGACACAGCGACCCACGGCACAATCGGCAGCGCGAACGCGGGCGGCGGCAACACGATTGCCAACAACACTTCGAGCGGCGTCTCGATCGCACCTAATGCCGGTAATTCGGCACCGTCTGCAATAGCTGTTCTCCGAAACTCGATTTATTCAAACGGCGCTCTCGGCATTGATTTGGGCGGAGACGGCGTGACTTTTAATGATGCAGGCGACGTGGACACAGGCGCTAACGGTTTGCAGAATTTTCCGGTCATTCAAGGAGCGTCAACGGCGCAAGTTAACGGCACACTTCAGAGCACGCCGAACAAAACTTTTCGGCTCGATTTCTACCGTGTCGACTCGTGTCACAGCGCGAACGGATACGGTGCGGGTCGCTACCACGTCGGCACGATTGACGCGACGACCGATGCTGGAGGCAACGTCCAGTTTTTGGCGAGCAATATGACGCTAGCGACCGGTCAAATTATAACGGCGACGGCAACTCAAAAAAATCAAGCGTTTTTTGAAAGCACTTCGGAGTTTTCGCAATGTTTCACGGTTTCCCAGCCGCCCGGAAACTTCTCTCTGAGCGCGGCGACTTACGCGGTTAACGAATCGGCGGGAACGGCGACTGTGACTGTCAATCGCACGAACGGCAATAGCGGTACGATCAGCGTCGCTTACGCGGCGTCGAACGGCACGGCGACAGCCGGGAAGGATTACACGGCGACGAGCGGAACTTTGACTTTTTTGAACGGAGAGACGAGCAAAACTTTTTCGATTCCCGTCAATGACGATAACTCGGATGAACCGGCGGAAACCGTCAACATCACGCTTTCAAATCCGGTTGGCGGCGCGGCAATCGTCAATCCGCAGACGGCAATTTTGACAGTCAACGATAACGATGACGCGCCGATTGTTTCGGTTTCTGATGTTGCAATGCTCGAAGGAAACGAAGGCGCGAAACAGTTTACCTTCAACGTCACGCTGTCTGCCGCAAGCGGTTTTCCCGTCGCGGTCAATTATCAAACCGCCAACGGCACGGCAACCGCGAGCGTTGATTATCAATCGGCGAACGGCACAATTAATTTTGCCGCCGGTGAAATTTCCAAACTTGTCACGGTCGCAGTCAACGGCGATACGCTCGTCGAAATCAACGAAACATTTTTGTTGAATCTATCAAATCCATCGAACGCAACCGTCCATAACGCTGGCACGGCGACGATTCAGGATGACGATAATCCGGGCAAGCTGCAATTTTCCGCCGCCAATTTCTCGATTGCGGAAAACGGCGGCAGCGCGACGATTACCGTCACGCGCACCGGCGGCGCGGCAGGCGCCGTGTCGGTCGATTACGCGACGCAGAACGGGACGGCGATTGCCGGACAAGACTATGCAGCGACGAGTGGCAATCTCGTTTTGAACGACGGGCAGCAATCGGCGACTTTCGCCGTAGCGATTTCGAACGACGCGACCGGCGAAGCTGACGAAACCGTTTTCCTCGCGCTCTCAAATCCGCTCGGCGGTGCTACTTTGGGCGCAGCGAATGCGACTCTGACGATTCAGGACGACGATCAATCGCCCGCCAGCTATGCGCTGTCCGGCACGGTAACTTATGCTAACTCGCCGGTTAATCAAACGGTGCAGAGTGTGCCGGGAGTCAAGCTTGATGCCGTCGGCGCGTCTACTCTGTCGGCGACGAGCAACGAATCTGGCTTTTATCAAATAACCGGCATAAATGCCGGCGGAAACTATATCGTCAGCGCGTCGAAAACGCTGCAAACGGATGTCAACGGCATCAATTCTCTGGATGCTACGCGCATCCAGCAACATTTGGTCGGGCTGACGACTTTGACGCCGAATCAACTTCTCGCCGCCGATACGGACGGCAACGGCACGGTTAATTCTTTGGACGCGACGCGCATTCAGCAACATCTGGTCGGCATTAAATCGACGAACGTTATCGGGCAGTGGAAGTTCGTACCTGCGTCTAAATCATACAACACTGTCAACAGCGATCTGACGGACGAGAATTATCAAGCTGTTTTAATCGGCGAAGTGTCTGGAAACTGGATTGCTCCGGGACAATCTGCCGCTGATTCTTTAAACACGGAAAAAGAATCTCTTGCCGAACAACAAAATCCCGACGCTGCTGAGAGGGATAACGAGATCGCCGAACAGATAGAAAGTTCTGACATTGAAATTGGCGCGCCGATTTCACCGAAAACGGAAGAATCGGCAAGCTTGAAACCGAATGTTTCCCGATCGGATTCAGCCGTCGCGGAAGCCACCGTGGCGGTATCGTTGCCCGTCAATGCGACAGCCTCGCCGGGCGAAATTGTTACGATTCCCGTTGCGGTCGGAGCGCTGCCGCCGGGAATGCCGATCGAATCGTTTGATTTCTCGGTCTTTTTCGATCCGACTGTTTTGCAGCCGACAGCACCATCGGCTGGCAGCAACGCCGGAACTTTAAGCGCGCAGTGTTCGGCTTTCGCCAATTCTCCGTTATCGGGCAAGGTAATCGTGTCCGGCGCGTGCAGCAATCCGCCGATCACACAGGGCGCGGGCGTGCTTTATAACTTGACCTTTGCCGTTGTCGGCGCGGGCAACCAGCAAACGCAATTGTCGTTTACCGACCCGCAGACCAATATTGTCAAATTTCAGTTTAATAATGGAACGCCTGAAGTCACGACTATCGGCGGGCAGTTCACCGGATTGGGACCGACCGCTGCGACCGTAAGCGTTGTCGGCAGAGTGACGGCGGCTCAAGGCAGGGGCATCGGCAATGCAATGATCACGATGATTGATTCCAACGGCGGGGAGAGGACTACTCGCACGAACAATTTCGGTTATTACCGGTTTGATGCGGTTGCGGCAAGAGAGACTGTCACGATTTCCGTCAAAGCCAGGCGATACAGATTCGGTCAATCGTCAATTGTCCGAACAACGAACGAGTCAATCAGCGACGCTGATTTTGTCAGCGAATATTGATGCGTTGTAACCAATCAGCTAACCCTCAAACGCAGCCGCGGTGTGACAATCGCCGCGGCTGCCTGATGCTATTCAATTTTGTTACGCAAAAGTAATTTTGCCGTGGAAGTAATTACTAAGCGTGGGTGGCGAAAAGCCGCTGACATTTTTTAATTTTTTATCGGTAATTCGCGCAAAAAAGCAATTTAATGCAGCTATCTATCTGGATAGTGCTTTATACCGCCTTTGAGCCTAATTTAGCTTTATCGAGCTGCCGGAGAAAGAGACCTCACGGCACTGATTTGCAAAAGGAGATTTTTACAACAATGTTTGAGAAAACGTTTTTATTATTCCATACAAAATTGAAATTTGCGCTGTCGCTCGTTTTCGTTCTGTCGCTGATGATTACGGCTTGTTGCGGCAAAACCCAATTACAGCTACGGGTATTTGCAACGCGGCTTCGTTCACGAGGAATTTGGAAATCTGGATCAGGCATTAGCGGAGGCAGAGACAGCTTACAAATTAATCGAAGCCGAAGCCGAGCAGGACGACACGCGCTCATACGCCGTCAAAACTCTGGTTCAACGCGGATACGTGCGGTATTTGAAGGGCGAAAACGAAATCGCGCTCAAAGATTACGAACGTGCCATCGAACTTGAACCCGACAATCATCTCGCTTACACGGCGCGCTCGTTCGTCCGCCGCAAACTCGGACAAAACGATTTAGCCGCCGCCGATGAGAGGCGCGGAAAGGAGCTGAAACAAGCGAACAAAGAAGGCTGAAATTTGGTTCGCGGGAGAAAAAACTATGAACTCTTTTTACGTTATTGGCGTCATCGCAGTCGTTTTGATGCTCGTTTTTCTGCTTATTTGGCGCATATCGGCGAGCGGCGAGCGAATGCTCGAAGAACAACGCGAGAGGATTGAACGCGCGCGCAAAGCGCAGGCAAAAATCCTAGCCGTCGGCAGCTCGAAAGCCAACAGAAACGATGGTGTTGTTATCGTGCGTCTCAATCTCGAAGTTTTCCCGAACAATCTTCAGCCGTCATTTCAAACCTGGACCGTTTGGGAAGTCGAGCCGGCGATGATCGGCGAAATCGCGGCGGGCAAAACGATGGCGGTCAAATTTGACGGCGAAGACGAAACGCAGATTTATCCGACCGCGCCGTGGGCGAAATTCAATTTCCTGCGGCATAAATTAATGCAAAGCGGCGCGCCGAGCGAAGTATAAATTGTTAATTCAAAGGAGTTAAAAAAAATATGAGCGAGCATACATTACTAATCTTGCTTTCAGCTGCGTTCGCTCTGACGACGGTTGGATTGTTGATCGGCGGGGCGGTGAGTTTCGTCCGCGCCAGACGATTTTTGCGCGGCGCGGCGCAAACCGTGGGCGTTGTCGTCGCAAACGCGACGGCTAGAAACAGCGACGACGGCGTAACGTATGTACCGGTCGTTTCCTTCGCGGCGAAAAACGAGCCGCGGTCACTGATTGGCAAAACGGCGACCGATCCGCCCGTCTACACAATTGGTGACCGAGTAACCGTCTGCTTTTCGCCGGAAAATCCGAGTGACGCGAAAATTTATTCGGTGTGGGAGATTTATCACAACGCGCTTCTGTTTTTGTTTTTCGATGCGGCGGCATTTATTACCGCGGCGGTGCTTTATTACGCGGCGCGTCATTGATTAAAAAGGAGAAAAAATGAACAAACTCGAATTATTCAGAGAATTGATTGAACGCAGTCAAAAAGAAAAACGCGGGCTGACAGTTTATTTGGGCGGCAATCAAATCGTCGGTGTCGTCACAGCAATTATCAACGAGCAGGCGATTGAACTGCGCAGCCAGCAGTTTCACAAAGCCGTCGTTTTGATTGAAACAATCGAGGCGATAGCCGTTAGTTAAACTTTTACTGAGAAGAGTTACGATAGATGCAATCAATTTTAAGTTACATCGGAATGTTGATTTTGCCCGGAAGCATTCTAATCGGCGTTCGCGGAATCATCGAATTGCGGAAAACGCTGGCATTTGTCAATCATTCGCGCAAAACCGCCGGCTTCATTGTGGACATTCAGAGAGATAACTCGCCGCAGGGAAAGATTTATTTGCCGGTTGTCGAGTTCGGGTTGAAGAAAAAAGTTCGGTTCGTCGCGGATTTGGCGAGTCGGCACAACTCGAATTACCGAATCGGCGAAACAATCGGCGTGCGTTACTTGCCCGAAAAACCGGAAATCGCGCGCATTGACAGCTTCGGTCAGATTTGGGGAAACGCGCTATTAACGTTTGCGACCGGCGCGATTTTTATGTTTGCGGCGCTGTTTCTTTTAGGAAAATTATAAATTTAAATCAGGAGTTAAATATATTGAAAAACTTTTTTTTGTTAATCTTTTTCGCGCTTTTACTGTTCATCACAGGAGGTCAAACGGCAAAAGCGCAGGAGGAAAAGCGGCTCGATTCAGCGCCGCGAGCATTTCAAACGTTTTTCGCCGAATTCAGAACGGCAATTGAAAAAAGCGATAAAACGGCAATCGTCCGAATGACGCGCTTTCCGTTTCGCTACGGCTTCGACGCGGGCGACGAAGGCGCGATGACGCGGGCGCAGTTCGTCAAACGTTTCACGGAGATTTTCGGCAAGTCGCCGAAACAATTTTTGCCGGAGAAAAATCCTTTGTTTTCAAAAGGCGGAGACGGCAGTTACACGGTTTCGACCGAAGATGCGGCGCATTTGTCGTTCGTGAAAAGCGGAAGCGGTTTCAAATTCGCGGCGTATATAGTCGAACCTTAGCGAGAAACCGATTCGGGAAACCACCTCTTAAATTGCCGAAATTTTTATGGATTTGAGAAAAACAATCGGGTTCGTTCTGTCGCTGATTTCCGTCGCCGGCATCAATTTTACGCTGATTGGGATGTGGTTATACGACGATTTTTCGGGCGGGCAGACGATGATTCTTTATTGGCTCGAAAACTCGGCGATGATTTTTCTGGCGGTGATTTTCGTTCTTTTATTCGCGCCGAAAACGGATCGAATCGAAAAGCCCCGCACGAAATGCGGCACAATCGGTTTTTACCTTTTGCTGGCGATTCCATTTTCCATCGGTTCCGCGATTTTCTTCTCGTTTTACGCAATACATGAGATGGCGAGCGAAATCAATTTTCCCGAGATCGCCGGGGCGATGAAGTGGATCGCCGCTTTCCTGATTTTAGAGTTCGTCGCCGACACTTTGATGATTCGCCGCTTAACGCTTTTTCAAGCCGAACTTTTCTTAAATCGCAGTTTGGGCAGAGTTTTGCTTTTCTTTCTCAGCGTTTTTGCCGGGTATTTTTTAATTATCTTCGGTGTTGAATGGTTCGTTGTCCCGTTTCTCGCCTTGAAAACAATGGCGGACATCGGCGCGCACGTCGAAATGCTGACCGGCTACAATGATTTAGAGCAAAAGGAAAATCCTTTGACCAAAGATTACGCCGCCGAGGAAAAGTCGCGCGCCTCGAAATCCAGCCGAAAAGTCGTGTCAAACATTTATTTCCGGAAAAAATTTTGAGCGTCGCCTTAATTGCGGAGCGCGAGCGACTATCCGCGTGGATAGTGCGCGCCGCAGATTCGTGTCGTAACTTGTTCGCGTGCCGCTTTGAAAGCCACAAGGAGAAATAAAAAATGAAATCGAGAATATTTGAATTTATCGTTACGGAAATAATTTTAGAACTAATCATCGCGGCAATCATTTTAATCGTTTGCGGGACATTTGCCCTCGCGCAGCAAACGGGCGGCACGAACAAACGAATCGAAGTCAAAATTTATCTGCAAAAAACAGAGATTGATCCGAGCGGCGCGACGAGCTTGGAAATCGCTCCGGTCAAACGCAGGGTGAACGCTGCCGAACCGCTGCGCGGTGCTCTCGAATCGCTGTTTGCGCCGATTTTCGCCGAAGATACGGCGCGAGCGTTTTCATCTTCGACGGCGGGAACGCGATTTGAAGGCGTCGAGCTTAAAAACGGCACGGCGCTCGTCAAATTTTCCGAGCCGCCGGGCGATGTTTCCGCCGATTTGGGAATTTTCAGACACGCTGTCGAACAAACCGCGAAACAGTTTCGAGCGGTTAAACGCGTTGAGATTTGCGCGATTGGCGATACGCTGATTGATTCGGAATCCGCGAATACTTTTCCGCGCTGTTCGCCGGAAAAGTATTATTGGAAATCACAATTTGCAATTCGACGGGCGAAACTGCGGATAAATCGTGGTGGAAATTTTGGTAATGCCCGCTTGCTATCGAGATTCAAATGCTGCGCTGACCGCGAAAACGGGTGAGCGCCGAAAAACTATATGCTGACAATCGAAAACGTGTTATTTTTTCTGGCTTTCGCGCTATTGGCGCGCAAAGTTTGGATTCTCCTAACTTGGAACAGAACGCGCGGCGCAATCGTGGAGCTCGTCGAAGACGGCGAACGATGCTTCGCGCCAATCGTCGAATTCACGGCGAACGGGCAAACTTACAAATTTCTGCACACGGTTTACAAAAATCCGCCGGACAAAATCGGCGCGCAAATCGTCGTACTTTATCCGACAAGCGAACCAAGCGGAGCGATAATAGAATCGTTTGCCTCGCTTTACTTGATTCCGATTGTCGTGTTCGCCCTCGGATTGGTGACGCTGCTGCTCAAGCCGCTCGTTTTGCCGCTGCGAAATTTTATTTAATCGGACGGCAAAATTTGCGATGAAAGTTTTTGTTTATTTAATTTTATCGGTGACCTGCCTGCCGTTTTTCGCAGTCGGCGCGTTTGAAACTTATTCCACCGCGCGTGAACTACAATCAAACGCACGCGTCGTCGGAACAGTGACGGGTAACGTTTATTCGACGACGAACAACGACGGCGTTGTTTCGGGAGCGTATCATCCGGCGGTTGAATTTACCGATTTGTCAGGCGCGAAAGCGCGGTTTACTGACCGAATCGGCAGCCTTCCGGCAGATTATGAATTGGGTATGTCAGTCGAAGTCATTTTTGAACCGGATAAACCGCAAAACGCCCGCATTTATTCGTGGAAACGATTCTGGCTCGCGCCGACGATTTTCGTTCTCGTCGGCGTTTTGCCCTTTTTAATTGCAGCGCTGATAATGCGCAGATTGAATTTTTAAACGCGCTTGATAGACAAATAAACTCTAAACTCGATTTTTCGGTTCAGAAAGCCGCTTGTCGCTGCAAGCGGCTTTGTGTTTATGGACAGCGAAACGTTTTTGCTCGGGCGGAAAAACGAAAAATTCCCGCACTTTTTTGTTTTCGCTCAATATTCGTCGAAGTTTCGCAAAATAAAAAAATCAAATCGAGCCATCTGCTTGGATAGCGTCAGGCAAGGGAATTGTTCGTAATCTGCTTGTGTCGCTTCGGTAAATTACCTAGGGGCAATAAAACGGGAGGAAAAGAAAATGACAAATCAAAATTTTACAAGCAATTTTATATTTAATATCAATCGCGCCGTTTTGCCGGCGGCGTTCACCTTTGTTTTCGCTTTACAAGCCATTGCCGCATCCGGCGATTTCGATTTGAATTTCGGAACCGAGGGCAAAGCGATTGTGCCGAATCTTTACGGCACGACGAAAGCCGTCGCCGTGAAGGCGGACGGGAAAATCGTTTTGGTTGGAATAGGCGGCGACAACGATTGGTTCGTCGCTCGGCTCAATATGGACGGCTCGCCTGATTCGGCGTTCGGCGGTGGCGACGGGTATACGCTCGTCGCAGAATCCGGCTGGGCGCACCGCGACATTGCCAACACGGTTTATGTGCGCCCGACAGACGGCAAGATTTTCGTCGCCGGAAAGATGGATTGATTCACAACGGCTCCTCCGCGCGAAACGACAGGAGCGGCGAGCATTTTATTCGCGCCGAGTCAGGCGAAGGCTTCAATGATCGGTCCGGCAAACGGAGCGTGGAACAGTGTTAACCTCGATGTTTCGATGCCGTAGAAAAAGGCGCAGTTAATTTGAAGAAAGGTGCCTAAGAAATTGTGTTTCTTGCGCACCTTTTTTTGATTCCCGTTTCCTAATTATTCCGATTTAAGCCGGTCATAAAGCCACAATCTCGCTACGCGCCAGTGACGTTTGACCGTGATTTCACAATTTTCGATTTCGCTTGACACTTTTTCACTTCGTTTTCCGCAATAGAAATTGAAGCCGGTTTTTCGGCGCAAGAAAAGGCAATTATAAGGATAACGAACCAATGCGAAAACAGTCGTTTATCAAGAGTTTATTCAAAAAAAATTTATCCCTTGTTTTATTAGCAGAAGTATTGACCGACGTAAAACGGATTGCTTTTGAAAAACGGATTAACGCGAACTAAACAATTATGAAAAATAAACTTAAAACATATTCGCTCTTTTTGGTTGTCATTTTGTGGGGAACCCTGCTCGGCGGAATCATTTACGAGCATTTCGTTTTTACGCCCGTTTATGTGTCCGCGCTGCCCGATTCTGCGGTTGTCGTCAATGGCGCTTACGGCTTAGATAACTCGGTATTCTGGCGGAGGATTCACCCGGTTCTGATCATTTCGCTCGGATTGACGATTGCCCTCAATTGGAAATCGAAAACGCGGCGCAAACTAATGATGACGAGTTCCGTCGTTTACGCGCTGACGTTGACGGTGACGTTTTTATATTTTGTTCCGGAGTTGATGGAGTTTAAAAACAGTTCAAATTTGCCCGGCGTTTCGTCTGCCGAATGGTTGCGGCGCGGGCAACTTTGGCTCACACTAAGCTGGATTCGAGGCGCAGCGATGTATGCCGGATTTTTGCCGTTCCTCGTCGCATTGAGTAAACCAGCCGACGTTCCGAATTCTCTCGACGCAGAGTATTTTCGCGCAAATTATAGCAGCAATTAATTTTCATATGAAACATTTCGCATTATTATTGATCGTCGTTTTGACGGCTGCGTTAAACGTTCCGGCTCAAGAATTCAAAAACGAATTTTGGCTCGAAGATTTCGCCCAATTAAAAGCTGAGATGTCAGCGCATTACGCCAATCTTGAATGGGCGGTTGCTGAGCGCGGAGTCAATCTCAAAGAACTCGCCGAAGAAGCCGAAAAGCGGCTGCGCGCGGCGAAAACGGAGGCAGAAGCGCGAACGGTTTTAGACGGTTTTCTGCGAAGTTTCGGCGACGGTCACTTGACGATTGACGCGGCGACAAATGCCGCTTCCGTTCAATCCAAACCCGCTGCGCAATCGCTTTGTTCTCGGCTTGGTTTTGAGAGCCGAACAGCGCGCCCTGGTCTAGATTTTTCGCCCTTTAATAACTTTCAATCGCTCGCCGCCGAAGAGTCGAAATATTTCCCTGCTGGAATCATTAAACTCTCGAACAAAAAACGAGTCGGCATCATCCGCATCGGGCTGTTTATGGAAAGTATGTTTCCCGATTTGTGCGAAACGGCTTTGTCGGAATTAAAGCTCGCACCCGACTTGGCTTGCGACGGCTTTTGCGAAAACCAGATTCGTCGCCGCGCTTCAAATCTTCTGACTGCGGCTTTCGCCCGCCAAATCGAGCAGCTCAGACGGGAGAAAGTTGACCAACTGATGATTGACTTAACGGCTAATGGCGGCGGGACGAATTGGTATGAACCGGCGGCACGTACATTGACTAAGAAACCGCTGCGCTCGCCGCGGGCGGCTTTCATTCGTCACCCGCACTGGGCGAAAAACTTAAGCGACCGGCTGGCGGATTTTGGAGCGGCTGCGGCAAAATCGTCGGGCGCGGAGCAAAAAATGCTGCAACTTGTTGCCGCAGCCGTCCGAACGGATTTAGTCGAGGCTAACAAGCCGTGCGACCGCGCCGCCCTTTGGCAAAATCAAAAAATCAGTTGCTCGCTGGTCGTACCATTTTCCAAACATATTTTGCCATACGCCAAACCCGGCGAGCTTTCCGCTTCTCCGGTCGGCAATATCCTGTTCGCCGCGAGCGATTACGATTACCGCGAAGGCGTTTACAACGGAAAACTTCTGATTCTGGTTGACGGTCGTACGGCTTCGTCGTCCGAGGCTTTTACCGCGATGCTGCGCGACAACGGCGCGGCGACGGTTCTCGGTCAGCCTTCGATGGGCGCTGGCTGCGGTTACACTAACGGCGGAATCCCAACGGTTCTCAAAAACAGTCTGTTGAAAATAAAAATGCCCGACTGCGTCCGACTGCGCGCTGACGGCTCAAACGAAATTAACGGCATCACGCCCGATGTAATCGTGCCTTGGCGAGTGAACGACAGCCCGTATCAGAAAGCTAAACGAACAATCGAATCGCTCGAAAAATTGTAAATTCGGTGCCGGTGATATACGAAGCGCGGTCAGAAACCAGAAACGCGACGAGTTCGGCGATTTCTTCCGGGCGTCCCGGTCTTCCCATCGGAATTCCGCCAAGCGACTCGATCAACTCTTGCCGAGCGGTTTCCGTATCGGTTCCGGCAGTTTCGGCTAAATTATGAATCATCCGCGCAGCCGCTTCGGTTTCGATAAAACCAGGAGAAACGGTGACGACTCGCACCCCTTTCGGCGAAACTTCGTTGGAAAGGTTTTTGCTGTAATTGGCGAGCGCTGCTTTCGCCGCGGCATATGCGATTGTTGATTCATAAAGCGGAAGCGTCCGCTGGATAGAAGCGATGTGAATGATGACGCCGGATTTTTGTTCGATCATTTGCGGCAGAAATGCTCGGTCAAGACGAACGGCAGGAAATAGATTCAGATCAAAAGCCGTTTGCCAATGATCGGCATTCAAAGCTTGAAAACCACCGTTCGGCGCAGATGAGCCGCCAACGTTATTCACCAAAATATCCAGACTGCCGAAACGGCTGGATGTTTCTCTCACGACCTTTTCCACGCCGGAGGGAGTGCTGATGTCGGATTCGATGATTAGTTCAGCCGGCGCGGATAATCCGTCCGGTTTCGCGCGTGCGGTCGTGATAACTATCGCGCCCGCTAGACTCAATCGTTTGACGATCGCCTCGCCCATGCCTTTTGTCCCGCCGGTCACTAAAACCTTTTTGCCTGATAATTCGTTTGTTTCGATTTTAATGTTTGTATTTGTGCTCATACTATTTTTTATCAGCATTTAAGAGAAATGCTGACTTCTCCTTAAAATCAATTATTGAGCAGTAAATACTTGCTTACAATACGGATAATGAAATCGGATAGGGACAAATTAATCCTCACCAGACGATTCTGATAAAATAAATTTTCCGGATAAAAAATGGTTGAAAGATACAAAAAAAAGATTCCGACTGACGCGACGTGCGGGCTTGGTCTCGTAAAAGAGGTTTTATACGGCAAGTGGAAAATACACCTATTGTATTTTATTTCAAAGGGCGTTAGTCGCCCCGGCGAGCTGCAAAGAAAGATTCCGGCAGCGACGCGCAGAGTCTTGAATGTACAGCTCAATTAACTCGAAGAATACGGATTAATTTCGAAAAGAATTTACGCTGAGCTGCCGCCGAAGGTTGAATATGCTTTAACCGAATTAGGACAAAGCCTGCTGCCGATTATAACCGCGTTAGGACAATGGGGCGATGATCATCAGGAGCATTTGCGCCGGGTAATTACTCGAAACCATTTAGAATAAAAAGGAATTTACTTAATACTACTGCTTAGTAACCAAAAACCGTATTTTTGGAAACTAAAAGCAAATAGTAAACGAATTATGAATTTATCGTACGAGGTGGCAGGTAAACCTGAAAATAAAAGGTTTAATTTGTCTAAAAATCAATTGCGAAAACGGCGTGGGTCAATGTTATATTTTTTGATTTTATAGCATAAAATCCGTTCGGTCGTTTTTAGCATTTTGGCGGCTTTTCCGCGATTTCCGCCGGACGTTTTCAGCGAATCCTGAATAATATCTCGCTCGAGCGCTTCGACCGCCGCAACCAAGGAAACCTGGGTCACTGTATTTGTTACTTCCGCTGTCTGTAACGTCGGCGGAAGATGATGCCCATGAATGACGTTTCCGTCACAAACTAAAACAGCACGCTCAATCGTGTTTTCAAGTTCGCGGACATTTCCCGGATAATGATAACTGGTTAGCATATCAATTGCCGGAGTTGAAATTCGCTTGATGTGTTTGCCGTGTTCACGCTCGTATTTTTCGACAAAGCTTTCTGCCAGTAGCAGAATGTCGGATTTTCGCTCGCGCAGCGGCGGTAGAAATATCGCGAAGACATTGAGACGATAAAACAAATCATCGCGAAACTTTCCGTTGGCAATCGCTTCTTCGAGATTTTTATTAGTAGCTGTAATTATTCGCACATTCGCCTTAATCGTTTCAGTTCCGCCGACTCTTTCGAATTCGCGCTCCTGCAAAACCCTCAATAATTTTATTTGAGTTTGCGGCGTTAAATCGCCGATTTCATCAAGAAAAAGCGTTCCGCCGTCAGCTAACTCGAAACGTCCTTTTTTTCGATTATCCGCTCCGGTGAAAGCTCCTTTTTCGTAGCCAAACAATTCTGCTTCGATCAAGGTTTCCGGCAAGGCACCACAATTAACGCGAACGAAAGGTTTTTTAGAGCGCAGCGAATTGTAATGTATGGCAGTAGCGATCAATTCTTTGCCTGTTCCTGATTCGCCGCGCAGTAAAACCGTTGTATTCGATCGCGCAACTTGCGAAACCTGATCGTAAACACGCTTCATTGCACTGGAATTACCGACAATATGACCAAAGTCATATTTTGCCCGCAATTCTCTTCTCAAATCGAAATTTTCTGCTAGTAAGCGTTTTTTTTCGTCTTCTACAATGCTTTCTACTCTACTTGCTTGCGCGATCATTGTTACTATTACGGCTAAAAAATCTGTTAACAATTCATAATTTGCGTTTTTCTGATATTCGAACTCAACGCCGAAAACGCCGATAGTTTTTCTACTTAATGATATTGGAAGACAAATGCAAGATTTTTCTACAATTTTGTCAGAATTTGTAGCAAACGGCGGTAGATACATTAAATCTAACTCGTTGATGTTCAATAGGGTGGTTTTAGAATTTTGATAAATCTCTGAAATGACGCTTTTTTCTAAATTAAGTTCAAATCGTCGGAATTCTGCCGCACTAAATCCTTTACTAGCTTTTATTTGCAGTTTATCCGCATAGTTATCATAAATGATAATAAAACTACGCAGGAAGTGATTTGTTTTGTGAAGCGTTTCCAAAAGTAGATGAAAACTTGATCCTGAGGCTTTACGTTCAGCCAGTTCCTTTCCAATGTCGCTCAAAATCTTTAAGTAACTTGAATTATCATTAGGTTCATTATCTTTAATTTTGGTCATGTTTATACAAAAATGTAATTTACCGAAAGTTAATCTACATATTTGTAGCAAATTTCATCAAAAACTTCATCAAAAATTTTCGATTAAATTTAATATAAGCTTGTAAATACTCAAATACTAGAACTTAACCGTAAATGGCATACAAGTTGTTAATGAACATGATAAACAAGTTCTGTGTTCAATCAGATTCATAACAGTTAAATGCAGGAAAGTATTGAATGATTACAAAGGGGAAAATAATGAACTACGACGATAACAACAAACAATCATCAGACAGTGCTTTTTTGGGGTACCAGTTTATTATCGACGACATTGAGGAAAAATATATCTATCTGACATTAAAAGGTGGGGAGCGGCGGGAGACACCTCGTGAAGAGTTGATTGAAATTATAAAAAGCGGAAAACCTGTCCCGATATTAGAAGTTAGAAAAAGAAATTAAGGCTGAAAGTTTAATGTGGTGTGGATAAGAAAATAATTTCCATACTTACTAAAGCAGAAGTCGCAACTACTAATCAGCAAAACAAAATATATATGGAAAACGAAAAATTAATGCAAAATTACGCACCGCAGAAAAAAACTCTTGGACAAGCCGAATACATTTGGCTCGACGGCGCAACTCCGACGCAAAAACTGCGTTCAAAAACTCGAGTAATAACCGTCCGTCCTGATATGCCGATCACAATTGAAGACTTCCCACAATGGTCATTTGATGGATCTTCAACATACCAAGCTTCGGGCAATGACTCTGATTTGCTTTTGCAGCCTGTCAATTTCGTTGACGATCCGCTTCGAGGAGCGGGGAATTATTTAGTCGTGTGCGAAGTATTAAGTCCTGACGGCACTCCGCACAATACAAATCAAAGAGCTCGTTTGCGAGAGATTATGGAGACAGACGGACAGAGGGAGGAGCCGTGGATTGGTTTTGAGCAGGAATACACCTTAATAAAAGGCAATAATCCGCTTGGTTTTCCTGAAACCGGCTTTCCGGCTCCCCAGGGTCCGTATTACTGCAGCGTCGGCTCTAATGTAGCTTTCGGACGCTCCTTGGTTGAAATTCATACCCGAGCCTGTATCGATGCTGGTTTGATGATTTATGGCACCAATGCCGAGGTTTTACCTGGACAATGGGAATTCCAAATTGGGTACCGCGGCATTGATGGTGAGTCGGCAGACCCAATTAATGTTTCTGATCATCTTTGGATTGCTCGCTGGCTTCTTTATCGCATCGCCGAAGACTTCGGTATTGTTCCTTCGTTCGATGCCAAACCTGTCAAAGGCGATTGGAACGGCTCCGGGAAACATACGAACTTTTCCACAAAATCAATGCGAAATCCGCTAACTGGTATGGAAGCAATCCAATCCGCTATAGAAGCTCTCAGCGGCAAACATCAGGAACACATTGCTGTTTACGGAGATGGTTTAGCCGAAAGATTAACAGGGCTGCACGAAACAGCTTCGATTCACGAATTTAAAGGGGGAATTGCGGATCGTGGTGCCTCAATCCGCATCCCGCAACCGGTTGCGCTTAAAGGTTACGGTTATATAGAAGACCGCCGTCCAGCCGCAAATGCGGATCCCTATGTAGTTTCAGCGCGTATTCTTGAAACGATTTGTCAGGGCAAAAACAGCAAAGGAGAAAGAGGTAATAACCCTGGTAATGAAGTATTTATCAATGCTGAAACATTTTCTTTCAACCAACAATCTATTTCTAATTAAGGTGGAATTACTTTGTCTATGAATAATGATTTTGTGATATAGACGCAACGGAACAACAAATTAAATCCAGGGCTGATTGTATTTTTAGCGAAAGGTAAATGGTCAGTCATTTACCTTTCGCTAAAAATCAACGCAAAGCGGATGTAGGTTGATCACAGGCGGTTTCTCTAAAAATAGAACCTTGTCACCTAATGAATAAAAATAAACTTTATTAACAGTAAGATAAATAATTCAAACTGTTTGATTTTGGTCAAAGTTCTGCAGCAGGAGGCTACCAAATGCGTAAGCGTAAACTTCAACAGAAATCACAAAATCTTTCAAATAGCAGTCAAGATTGGCTGGATTTAGAACAATTGGCTGAAGTGGAATTTACATCGGAAGATGAAAAATTTCCAATTGAATCAGCCTTAAAACCCAGTTCTGGATTAGGTTGGCGGGCTGCACAACCGGGAAAGCAAACCATTCGACTTTTGTTTGATGAGCCGCAGAACATCAAACGTATAAATCTGCTGTTTGACGAAAACGAAAAGTCACGCACGCAAGAGTTTTTGTTGAGTTGGTACGCTGATGAAAGCCGGATCCCCCAAGAAATCGTCCGTCAGCAATATAACTTTACCCCTCCTGATACTACCTGGGAATTTGAAGATTACAATGTTGATCTATCCGATGTCAGAGCAATTGAACTGAGCGTTGTTCCGGACATTAAAGGCGGCAATGCCAAAGCTTCATTAACGCAATTGCGCCTAGCCTGATGGTATTAATGCAAAAATTTATCATTCTCACTTTTGAATCGTTGTGAGAAATGAACTTTTTGGGGAGAAAAAAAAGCCAATGATAAAGAGTCATTTGGAGTGAACACTATGGCGACACAATTATAGATTTAATTGAAAATTAGTGCCAAATTGCGGTTGAACAATTTATTGCTAACTGATCAAGCATTTCGAAAGTTAAGTTCAATTTTAGGAGACAAAACAAATGAACACCGGTGATACCGCGTGGTTGCTGATTGCTTCCGCTTTGGTTTTTTTGATGACCCCGGGCTTAGCCTTTTTCTACGGTGGATTGGTCAGGGACACGGACGTTATCAACACGATTAAAATGAGTTTCGTCAGTATGGCAGTAATTGCACTCGAGTGGGCAATTGTCGGATACTCACTTTCATTTTCAAGCGGTTCGGTATTTCTTGGCGGATTGGACTGGGCAGGCTTAAGCGGCGTCGGCGAAACACCAAATGCTGATTACGCCGCAAATGTGCCGCATTTGGCGTTTATGGCATATCAAATGATGTTCGCCATTATCACGCCCGCCCTGATTTCCGGGGCGATTGTCGGGCGAATGCGCTTTAAAACCTATCTGCTGTTTATTCTGTTGTGGGGGCTGCTAATTTACAACCCACTAGCACACTGGGTGTGGGGAGTCGGCGGCTGGCTTCGCAATTTCGGAACGTTGGATTTTGCCGGCGGCACGGTAGTTCACATTTCAGCAGGATTTTCCGCCTTGATCGCAGCCATAATTTTAGGTCCGCGTGAAAGCGGCAAACATACTAGTCAACCGCACAACGTTCCGTTCGTCATTTTGGGAACGTCCCTTTTATGGTTCGGGTGGTTCGGTTTTAATGCCGGTTCTGCTTTAGGCGCCAATGGATTAGCCAGCCTCGCTATGGTCACGACAACCCTTTCAGCCGCGGCGGCAGTGACGATGTGGATTTTGATTGAGATGATTCACAAAGAACGTCCGACAAGTATCGGTGCATGTATTGCGGCAGTCGTCGGACTGGTCGCCATCACTCCGGCGGCTGGTTTCGTCACGCCCATGTCGGCAATATTAATCGGTTTGATTGCTTCGGCAGCGAGTTACGGGGCGTTACAGCTTTTCGGAAAAACGAAAATTGATGACACGCTCGACGTTTTCGCTTGTCATGGAGTCGGTGGTGTCGTCGGCGCGCTTTTAACCGGCATTTTCGCCACTAAATCAGTCAATGAAGCCGGTGCTGACGGTTTGCTCGCAGGCAATCCGTCACTGCTTGTTTCACAAGTAGTGGCGATTCTAGCAACGGCGATTTTTGCCATGCTCGGCACGGCTTTGATTATGCTTGGATTAAAATACACGCTCGGATTGCGTCCACGTCAAATTGATGAAACCGGCATCGATACATTTGAACACGGCGAACGGGCTTACGATTTATCCGTTCCGGCGCACCGTCAAGCTGAGGGAAATTTATAGTTACTGTGTGTCCAAAAAGCGTCATTTTTAAACTCTTTTTAATGGTTTCATAAATGACACTTTTCTTACCTTTATTAATTATATTAAATAAAGTATTTATAGATTTTGTAATGAGTTCTGAAACAAAAATTAAGGGTAAAAGTATCAGGAATTATTTCAAAAATTGAATTAGTTTTCAATTGAATTCTAATAATTCATAAGGCTTTTAGGCGTAATCTTAAAAGCAAAGCTATAAATCTGTTTAGGACTTAATTTATATTGGGAAATCTTCCCCATCGGAATATTTACAAAAATTTAATCTGAAAACTGTAATCTGAGTTGATATTGATGGATTAAACTTTACAGTCAATCTATTGAAAAATACCACTATCGAGTGAGTTGACTTAAATTAAAAAGTTTTATAATAGTCAGCCGGATCGTGTTTTCAGACTGACTTACTTCAAATCGACTCGATGCCTTCAGATCGTTAAAGAGACTGGGATGAATACTCATAACTTAAGTTTTGGTCCCTTTTTGACGGAGACAAAAGGATTGTAAAAATTATGTGAAAGCAAAATGAATAGGAAAGCAAACTTGGCAGAAAACAACTTAAACATTTGTTTACGGGCTTTAAGTATTTGCCCGTTAATTTTCCTGCTTTTTGTTTCCGCATCCGCTCTTGATCGCCATCGAGCAATTAATCAATTTCATCACACGGCGTGGGTCGCCAAAGACGGCGCGCCGAGTCAAATCAGCGCACTTGCCCAAACCACTGACGGCTATTTGTGGATCGGATCGGCGCTCGGATTATTTCGCTTTGACGGCGTAAAGTTCGAACAGTATTCGCCGCCGGACGGAACGTCGCTGCCGTCCCAAAATATTTACGCGCTGACGGCAACGCCGGACGGCGGCTTGTGGGTTTCGTTTCGACCATCGGGCTTGGGATTTTTGAAGGACGGACAGATAAAAATTTTCACTCGTCCCGGAGATTTGCCGAAATCTCAGGTGTATAGCTTTGCCCGCACCCCGGACGACCGCGTCTGGGCTGGAACGCACGACGGGTTATATTTTTTTAACGGCTCAGGTTGGACTGAAGTCGGCGCCGAGTGGAATTTCACGCCGAACCGTGTCAGACACTTACTGACGGACAAAGACGGAACGCTCTGGGTTTCGACCGATAAATTTCTTGCCTTTCTGCCGTCCGGTGCAAAAAACTTTCAATTAACAGCGGAGAAAAATATTGCCCTTCGCCTTGCCCAGGCGAAAGATGGTCGATTATGGCAGGTCGGCTATCTGGAATCTTCAGCGTGGGTGAAAACTGTCAATGTCACGGCAACAGACCGGGAACTGAAAATTACTCAGAACGCTATTGATTTACTCTTTGACCACGAAGGCGGCTTATGGACTGCCGCTTATCCGAACGGAATCGCTCGCGTGAATTTCCCCGAGCATCTGGATACTAAACCAATCAAAACAGATGACAAAAGGATTCAAAAGTTTAATGAAACTGATGGCTTATCGGGTAATTTGGTTACTAATATTCTAGAGGACCGAGAGGGAAACATCTGGGTGGGGACGACAAAGGGTTTAGACCGTTTTCGTTATAGCCCGATTATTCCTGTTAATCTTCCATCTCCTCATCAGAAGTTGACGTTGCTTGCTGCATCAAACGGCGAAATTTGGTCGGCGAGTGCAGGAGCAAGTTCAATTCTGCGAGTGGGGACGGGCGCGATCAGCACATTATTTGACCAGACGAGTTTTATTTCATCCGTTTACCGTGCTGAGAATGGCGATGTCTGGTGGGGTGGAGAAGGTAAAATTCTGCTACAGCAAAATGACAGAATCAAATCTTTTTCGCAGCCGAATGATTTGAAAAAGGATTGGATCTGGGAGGTAATTCGCGGGAACACGGATGGCGGAGTATGGGTTAATTTCGGCGATGTTGGACTGATATATTTCAAAGACGGAGTTTGGGGACAGCGAAAACCGCCCGCAGATCTGCCGGAGCGTGGTCCGAGCGCATCATATCATGATGCAGAAGGGCGCACCTGGCTCGGTTACACGGAAAACCGGGTATTTGTTGTAGATGGCGAGCGCGTTCGGGGATTTTCGAGCGCGAACGGAATCGAAATCGGCAGAATTAAAGTCATTCGCGGGCGCGACGTGCACTATTGGTTTGGAGGCGAACTCGGTCTGGCGCATTTTGCAAACGACAGATTCTATACGGTCAGAGCAAACGGCGAGCCGCTCAGGACCGTTTCGGGAATCATCGCGACGGAGAATAGCGATTTATGGCTTAACGAAGTGCGCGGAATCATCCACATTCCAGCCGTTGAAATTCGGCAATTGAATAAAAATCCAGAATATGCCATCAAATACCGACTCTTCGATTTTGAGGACAATTTGCCGGGCGGAACGCAGATGAATTACACGGTTTCAACCGCCGTTGAAGCTGTTGACGGGCGCTTGTGGTTTGCCACCGATAACGGGCTGGCGCAGATTGACCCAGCGAATATGATAACAAACATTGTTCCGCCGCCGGTTTCGATTCATTCGGTCAGCACCGACGAAAAAACTTTTCAGTCTTTTGAAAACTTACGCTTTCCGGCATGCACCGAAGATTTGCGAGTAAAGTATACGGCGTTAAGTCTCTCCATCCCGGAAAGAGTTCAGTTTAAATACCGGCTTGAAGGTTCCGACGACCACTGGCGGGACGCCGGGAACCGCCGTGAGACTTTTTACACTAATCTCACTCCCGGCAAATACCGTTTCCAAGTTATTGCCGCCAACAATGACGGGATTTGGAACGAACAAGGTGCGGACTTCGAGTTTGAGATCCTTCCCTTGTTTTATCAAACAATCTGGTTTTACTTTTTGTGCCTTATTACGTTTGCGGTTTTAATCTGGGCGGGTTTCAGGCGGCGCATTTATCTCGTTAAATCACGCCTGAATTTGCAGTTTGAAGAGCGGCTCGCCGAACGCACGCGAATCGCACAGGAACTGCACGATTCGCTTTTGCAGGGCTTCATTAGCGTTTCAATGCAGCTGAGCGTCGCGGTAGACAATTTGTCTGCTGATTCACCGTCGAAACGGCATTTGAGTCGAATTCTCGAATTGATGAATCAGGTAAGAGATGAAGGGCGCAATACTCTGCGCGGACTTCGTCACTCAAACGAGAATAATACGGGTAGCCTCGAACAAGCATTTGCTGACATTCGGCAAAATCTTTCGGAGCAACAGGAGAAGCAGGCTGATTTTCGTGTAATCGTCGTAGGCTCGCCGCGCCCTTTGCCGCCGATTATTCGCAACGAAGCTTTTCAAATCGGGCGCGAAGCGCTGCTCAATGCTTATCGGCATTCAAAGGCGAAAGAGATTGAGGTTGCCATCGAATATGCTGCCAAACATTTGAAAATTTCGGTACGTGACGACGGTCGCGGAATTGACGCGCAGATTTTGAAGTCTGGACGAGAGGGACATTGGGGGCTGACGGGAATGCGGGAGCGGGCAAAAAAAATTGGAGCACAGTTCAAGATTTGGAGCCGGACGGCTGCAGGAACCGAAGTCGAGCTCGTCATACCGCAGCACGTCGCTTTCGAGAAAAATTCCTCGAAAGCCTTTTTGAAATGGTTTAACCACAGGTTGCTGGCGCGACACAAAGCGCAGCACATACAAGAGAGTGAACAAAAATGAGCCAACGGCAAATCATCAGAATTTTGAGCGTTGACGATCATCCCTTGATGCGGGAAGGAATCGCGTCTTTGATTAATAATCAAGCAGATATGGAATTAGTCGCCGAAGCGTCTAGAGGCGAAGACGCCCTCGCAAAATTTCGCGAGTGTCAGCCAGACGTAACCTTAATGGATTTGAGACTCACCGATGGCAGCGGAATTGACGCGATGATTGTTATTCTCAATGAATTTCCGCAAGCTAAAATTATAATGCTGACGATGTTTGAAGGCGACGTAGAAATTCGCCGCGCACTCGAAGCCGGTGCGCGCGGCTACCTGCTCAAAACAATGCCGCCGCGAGAACTGACCGAAACGATTCGCCAAGTTCACAAAGGCAAAAAACACATTCCGGCGGAAATCGCAGCGAATCTCGCCGAACATTTGGGCGAAGAATCTTTAACGGCACGTGAAATAGAAGTTTTGAAACTTGTCGGCGGCGGCAATCGCAACCGCAACATCGCCCAACAGCTTTATATCTCGGAAGAAACCGTTAAAGTTCATGTCAAGCACATTATGGAGAAACTCGCCGCGAGTGACCGAACCGAAGCGGTGGCAATAGCGGTTCGGCGCGGCATCATTCAACTATAAATTAATCACGCCGCATCACAGAATTAACCGCGTCCCTCTAATCAGCCTAATTTCCAAATAAACGTTATATTCTCATTCCATTTGCGAATTACGAATCGCATACCACTAAAGAGTTACGAAAAGATGCCGAGTATGAGGGATTCGCTCTCAATCCGTCGCCGTTATCCTGTCAATAGCCGTATTTACAAAATTTAGGAATTCCAGAGGGGGCGTATCTGCAAAGACTATTCTCAGCATTTCCCGGCGGGCTGCCAGGCGTAGGTTTGCTTTTGCTACGGGCGGCACTCGGTATAACTTCAATCGTTTACGGCGCAGTTTATTTAGCTGAGCAATCCGGTTCGTTTAATTGGATATCGTTTATTACGTTTGCAGCGATAGTCGGCGGCATTTCGATGCTGCTTGGATTTTTAACGCCGGTAATGGGCGCCTTGCTGTTTCTCTTCGGCTCAGCTGCTGTCATCTTTTCGTCTTCCATCCAAATATACGCTTCGCCTTTAACTTACGGGATTGTTTTGTCAGTCGCCCTTATTCTTTTAGGTCCCGGAGCATATTCCCTCGATGCTAGACTTTTCGGGCGACGCGAGATCATCATTCCGGCAAATTAACTTTCCGTTAACACGAATTAACACGAAAGTGTTATTAAAAAAATATTCTATTTCGTGATGTGCCGCCTTCCCGAAATCTGCAAAATGTCCTTACAAAAACGAAAGTAATCAAAAACCGAACGCAGAAACCAATGAAAATCGAGAAATTCATATTTATTAGAGTCGCGAGCGTCATCTGTTTATTAATTTGCGGGTGTTTGTCGGCTTTGGCGCAAACAGCAGTGACGGTAACAACCGAGTATGCCGATATTAACGGGCGCAAAATCGCTTATCGTTCAATTGGTCAAGGGACACCAATTCAGCCAGCACAAAAGCCGCGGCACTCAGCCGCGACCGGATTGCAAAACGAACTACGGATTTAAGCGTTCCCGTGCCGGAAAAGTTTTGGAACAACTATCTTAAAGCGGCAACGGCTTTCTCCGACGATAAAAACAATTACCGGGAAAAACTCGGGGCGCTCAAAACTCGTCTGCTCGTCATTTCCGGCGACCACGACATCGCCTGTCCGATCGAAAACTGGTATGCGCTGACCCGTAAAATGCCTAATATGCAAATTATTATGCTGCCGGATTCCGGTCACGGACCGCAACACCAGCACCCGCAGCTTTCGGTCAAATACATAAACGCCTTTCTCGAAAGAGCAAACTTAATGAATGGATCAAGACAAACCAAAAGGAGACAAAATGAGTAATCAAACGTCAATGCAATCTGAAAAAACTATGGAAATTGAAAACGATCCGCGAATTTCATCGGGAACCAAGGAGTTTTTGAAAGTCTTAAATTCGCCTGCCCCGCCAGAACTCGAAAAGTTATCCGTCGAGGAGGCACGCGAAGTATTAGTCGGCGCACAGGCTTCAGTTCGGGTTGACTTTTCGGGTATTGAAGAATCGGAAAAGACGATCAACACGGGCGGTTATGAAATCAAACTTAATATCGTTCGACCGAAAGGCATTTCGGAAAAACTTCCTGTTTTTATTTTCGTTCACGGCGGCGGATGGGTTTTGGGCGATTACCCGACGCACAAGAGAATGGTACGCGATCTGGTCGTGCTTTCCGGATACGTGGCAGTTTTTGTTAATTACACGCGGACGCCCGACGCGGTTTACCCGCAGCAAATCAACGAAGTTTACGCGGCGCTCAAATGGGTCGCGGAAAACGGTGAGGAGATCAATGTTGATGGAACGAGACTCGCGATTGTAGGGAACAGCGCAGGCGGTAATCTAGCGACTGCCGCGTCACTCGTCGCCAAGGAAAAAGGCGGTCCCGCGATTGGTCTGCAAATACTTTTCTGGCTGGTAGCGGACGCCGATTTTGATAGAGAATCCTGGAAAGAATTCGGCGAAGCGCGATTCCTCACAGCCTCTCTGATGAAATGGATGTGGGATTTATACATTCCGAATCCGGATCAACGTAAAGAACCTCATGCTTCACCTTTGCAGGCATCTTTAGAACAACTTAGCGGTCTTCCGCCGACATTAATTCAGGTTGCCGAAAACGATATTTTGCGAGACGAAGGCGAGGCGTTCGGGCGAAAGCTTGATGAAGCGGGTGTTGCAGTTACAACGATACGTTATGACGGTATGATCCACGATTTTGGATTATTGAATGCGCTTGCAAACGAGCCGGGAACGAAATCACTGTTCCTTCACGCGGCAGCGGAGTTAAAACAACGGCTCGCCAGGTAAAAAACTTCCGATACGATTCTGAACAAAGAGTCATATAACAATAAAAGGAGAGAAAAATGAACGAATCAAATAACAATACTGAAACCAATCAAATGAAAGAATCATCTTTTACGGGAGTTGGAGGACTTAAGATTTTTACTCGTATCTGGCAGCCTGAAGGAACCGCACGCGGGGTGATCGTTATTGTCCACGGCTTCAATTCTCATAGCGGACAATATCTGTGGGCGGCTGAACAATTTGCGTCTAAAGGTCTTGCTGTTTACGCACTCGACTTGCGCGGGCGAGGACGCTCGGATGGCGAACGTTTCTTTGTCGAGAAAATCGAAGATTATGTTGACGATGTGGCGACATTTGTCAGGGCAGCGAAAACCGAAAATCCGGGGTTGCCGATTTTCGTTCTTGGACACAGCGCCGGCGGCGTCGTTTCCTGCGTTTATACACTCGATCACCAATCTGAAATTAACGGGCTGATCTGTGAGAGTTTCGCATATGAATTGCCCGTCCCGGATTTGGTTCTCTCTTTTCTGAAAGGTTTAAGTTATATCACGCCGCACACGCACGTTTTCAGTCTTAATAACAAAGACTTTTCCCGAGATTCTGCCGTGGTCAAATCAATGAATGATGACCCGCTTATCAAAGGCGAGTCACAACCCGCGCAGACTGCCGCGGTGATGGTGCGTGCCGACGAAAGACTCAGAAAAGAGTTTCCGCTAATTACGCTTCCCGTTCTCATAATGCACGGCACAGAAGATAAAGCGACCAAGCCGAGCGGCAGCCAGCACTTTTACGAGCAGGCGGGTTCGCTCGACAAAACGCTGAAACTTTATGAAGGGCATTTTCACGATTTGCTTAACGATGTAGGTAAAGAAGTGGTAATGGCGGACATACAAAATTGGATTAATGCACGTATTCCGGCGGAGACTTCAGCCGTTTCTGGAGCTTAATAAAGGCGACCTTAAAAGAAATTCGGGCGAAACAGAAATTTTATGATGATAGAAAACAGCATTCCATTATTGGAAGACATTCTTGAAACGTGGAAAAAAGAAATCGGAGTAGATTTCGCAGGATATAAAAATCACGTTTACCGAATGATTAATTTCTGTTTCGCTCAGAGAGATTTTAACGCTGAAGAAAGGGGAAAAATTATTATTGCCGGTTGTTTTCATGACCTCGGAATCTGGTCGAGTGACACTTTCGATTACCTGCCTTCATCAATCGTTTTGGCAAGAGATTATTTGCGGCAGAATAATCTGGAAAATTGCTTCCCCGAAATCAGACTAATGATTGATCTGCACCACAAACTCGGAAAATATGAAGATGCTCGGAATCCTTTAGTCGAAGTTTTCCGTCAAGGTGATTTGGTGGATTTTTCTTTGGGAATCGTGAAATGCGGGTTACCGAAAACTTACATTAAAAGCGTCAAAAATCAATTTCCCAATGCCGGATTTCATAAATGTCTGGTGCGCTCGGCAAGCCGCTGGTTTCTCAAACATCCGCTTAATCCGATTCCGGTTTTGAAATGGTAAAGCGTTTTACGATCTTATTTCGATACCCATAAATAATAAAAATAAACAAAAGGAGAAAATAAAAATATGTCGGAAAAACACACTTTATTGACGCCCGAAAACAGCGTCGTCACATTGATTGACCATCAGCCGCAGATGTTCTTCGGCGTTTACTCGCACGAGCGCCTCAGCATCATCAACAATGCTGTGGCGCTTGCGAAAGCGGCGAAACTTTTCAACGTTCCGGTTGTTTTATCCACCGTCGCCGCGCAGAGCTTTAGCGGGGAATTAGTGTCGGAGATCGCAGCCGTTTTTCCCGAACAGGAAGTTATTGACCGGACGACGATGAATGCTTGGGAAGACGAAAATTACAAAGCGGCGATTGAAGCCACCGGCAGAAAGAAAATAGTTTTGTGCGGGCTGTGGAGTGAAGTCTGCGTTGCTTTTCCAACGCTTTCGGCAATTTGGGACGGCTACGAAGTTTACGTCGTAGCCGATGCTTGTGGTGACATTACGCTCGAAGCACATGAACGTGCTATTCAGCGCGCGATTCAGGGCGGCGCAATTCCGATGACAGCGATGCAGGTCGCATTTGAATGGCAGAGAGATTGGGCGCGCTCGGAAACATATAACGGAATGATGGACATTTTAACTGGACATACGGCTTATGGCATTGGCGTCCGCTATGCAAAATGGGCATTAGGTGAACACGCATCCGAAGCCGGATCAACGGTAACAGCAGCCGGTTAAGTGATTAAGCAGCCTTTAATAGCCGCCCTGCCGATAAAAGCAAGAGCGGCTATTAAAGGAACATGACGGAGGATTTATGGTCAATGTTGATGAATCAACCGCCTTAATCATTGAACATACGGTCAAAAAAGGTTATGAGAGGCGTTATGAAAAATGGCTGGCGGAGATTCTCGAAGCAATCAGAATAATGCCTGGTTATATCGGACGGGAAATTTTTCCTCCGACGAGCAACAACAAACCATATATCATCATTGTTCGCTTTCAAACTGATAAAAATTTGCAAGCCTGGTTGGATTCTCCTGAACGAATAGCATTTATCAGGCAGATGCAGGACGCTCTTACAGATGGAGACAGGACTTCAGTAAAAGCCGGGATTGATGTCTGGTTTATGCCGGATGATTCAGCGACTAAACCGCTCGCGTATAAACAATTCTTATTAACTTTAGCGGCAATTTATCCGGTAACCTTGATTGTTCCGCGTCTCCTTGCTCCGATTTTTGAAGCCGTTCCGCTTTTCAAAAATCCTTTTGTTAGCGGCTTAATTGGTAACGTGATTGTCGTCGGATTAATGACTTATCTGATTATGCCGCATTTGACGCGCTGGCTGCACAACTGGCTGTTCGGTTGGCAACAAAATAAAAATGATAAATCGAGTTGATTTTATCAAAGCAGGGTTAATCGCTGGCGTATTGGCAACGATGCGTGGAGAAATTATGAGAACAGAAAACGAAAATGTTTTTGCCGATTTAATCATTACAAATGCGAAAATTGCCACCCAAAATGAGCGGCGAGACTTTGCCGAAGGGCTGGCAATTAAAGACGGTAAGTTTATAGCCGTTGGTTCCGAGCGGGAAGCGATGCGATTCAAAGGAGATAAAACCCAACTTATCAATGCGAATAAAAAGGCGATTATTCCGGGTTTGAATGATTCCCACACACATCCGATTCGCGGCGGCTTGAACTACAACATGGAATTGCGCTGGGACGGTGTTAATTCACTCGCAGACGCCCTTGCAATGCTTAAGGAACAAGCCCGCAACACTCCGCCGCCGCAATGGATACGTGTAGTTGGCGGCTGGACCGAATTTCAGTTTACGGAAAAACGGATGCCGACACTTGAGGAGATTAACGCCGCTGCGCCGGAAACGCCTGTATTTATTCTCCATCTTTATGACCGGGCTTTTCTAAATGGTGCGGCTTTGCGAGCGGTCGGTTATACGAAAGACACGCCGAACCCGCCGGGAGGCGAGATCAAGCGAGATTCGCAGGGTAATCCGACCGGACTTCTCATCGCCCGACCGAACGCCAGTATTTTGTATGCGACTTTGGCAAAAGGACCGAAGCTTTCCTATGACGACCAAATAAATTCAACGCGCCATTTTATGCGGGAACTTAATCGCTTCGGTGTGACGAGCGTGATTGATGCCGGCGGCGGCTTTCAAAATTACCCGGACGATTACAAGGTTATCGAGCAGCTGCACAAAGAAAATCAATTAACGACTCGCTTTGCTTACAATCTTTTCACTCAGAAACCGAAAGAAGAATGGCAGGATTTCGAGCGCTGGACGAAAATGATCAAGCCGCGACAAGGAGACGATTTTTACCGTCACAACGGAGCGGGCGAGATGCTGGTTTTCTCAGCAGCGGACTTTGAAGACTTTCTGGAGCCGCGTCCAAATTTGCCCGAAGTTATGGAAGACGAGCTTTACCGGGTCGTCAAATTGTTGGCGGAAAACAATTGGGCATTTCGTCTGCATGCCACTTACGATGAATCAATCACCAGAGCGTTAAACGTTTATGAAAAGGTTCACCGCGAAATCCCGATAGATAAACTCGGCTGGTTTATTGATCACGCCGAAACGATTTCAGACCGTAACATCGAACGCATCAAGTCAATGGGAGGAGGCATTGCGGTTCAGCACCGGATGGCTTATCAGGGAGAATATTTCAGAGATCGATACGGTGAAGCCCAGACTAAACGCACCCCACCGATCCGCCGGATGCTCGAACTCGACGTTCCGGTCGGCGCCGGCACGGACGCGACTCGCGTGGCAAGTTACAACCCGTTCGTCTCACTCTACTGGCTAGTGACAGGCAGAACAATCGGCGGCTTGCAAATGTATGACGAGTCAAATCGGATGGACCGAATGGAAGCTTTGCGTTTGTGGACAATCGGCAGCAGTTGGTTCTTGGCTGACAGCGGCAAAAAAGGCTCGATTGAAGTTGGACAATTCGCCGATTTAGCGGTGCTTTCAGCGGATTTTTTCGTGATCCCCGATGAACAAATCAAATCCCTTGAATCCGTTTTAACCATTGTCGGCGGCGAAATCGTTTATGCTGCTGAAGATTACAAAAAGTTTTCACCGCCAGCCTTACCTGTTAGTCCATCATGGTCGCCGGTTAAGGCTTTCGGCGGTTACAGCAATGAGCAACAAAGTGAAACCGCGCAATTACAAAAACACAATCACGCCGATTGCGGTCATAATCACCAGATTTTACTGCCGGCAAAAACTGAAGTTAAGAGAAGTTTTGATGTTTTCGGTAACAATTGGGGATTTGCCTGCGGCTGCGCTTTTTAAGCTGTGTTGAAAGTTAAATGAGCGTTGAAGTTTTACAAAACATTTTCTATTCGGATGCAGGCAGCAACTTTAATAATTTTGCCTTGCTTATTTTTAGATTGCTGCTTTGCTGGGAAATGATTCGCGTTCATGGATTGAAAAAGATCGGGAACGAAGGAACTGCCGAAGTGGTTCCGAATCCGCTTAAACTGCCGCCCCGTCTTAATCAGCTTATTGCGAATTTTTCCGATTTGGTAGCTCCCGTATTCGTCGCGCTCGGCTTGGCAACTCGCATCGCAGTGCTGCCGATTTTAGCGGTAACATTAACTGGATATTTTGTCGTGCACCGCAGAGATCCTCTGAGCGTGAGGGATGTTCCTTTTATGTACAGCTTGAGTTATTTGTTTATTTTTTTCATCGGTGCAGGAGAATTTTCGGCAGATTATTATTTGTATCGGTTTTTTAATTAGAAATTGATTTTTCTGACAGCTGTTATTGTTTGTGATTATTAACTTGAAAAAAAAATACACGACATTTTTGCTGAGTTTTGTGTCGGGGTTTGTTGATACCGCGGGATTTATCGCCCTCGGAGGAATTTTTACGGCGCATGTGACGGGGAACTTTGTGTTAGCCGGCGCCTCTTTGGTGCGCGCTTCGACTGAAGGCGTTTTACCCAAACTCATTATGTTTCCGATTTTTGTCGCGGCGGTCGGCGCAACTTATTTGATTTCGTGTTGGCTCGAACGCTTCCAAAAAAATGCGCTGCTATTTTTGATGATTTTAGAGGCGATTTTTCTTGTGGCATTTGCCTTCGCCGGTTGGCATTTCCAACCGGATTCAACGATACAAATGACGGAAGCACAAACCATTATTGTCGGTGCCATCGGCGTCATTGCGATGGCAATGCAAAATGCGTATATGAAGCAGTATCTCGCCAAATTAACGATGACAACTGTGATGACCGGAAATGTGACGCAGTTTTCAATTGATTTAACAAAGTTTTCCTTCCGCGTGTTCAAGTCTGACGATGTAAAGGAAAATGAGGCGGAAATTAAGGAACGTCTTAAAAAAGTCGGCGTTGCTATTCTCGGATTTTTATTCGGTGCTATTGGCGGAGCTGCTTTGTTCGTTAATTTCGGCTTGCTGTCGGTTTTGCTTCCAGCAGGTTTAATTGTCTTGACAGCTTTTTTGGCGAAAAATCAGTCGAAAATCACCCGAATTGATGAGTGAAATGCCATTATTATTGATGGCGTCAAGCGGTTAAATTTTCTGTATTCTTTATTTAACGGTTAATTGAACTGCAAGGAGAAAAGAAATGTTACAAGTACTTAAAGGAAATCAAAGAGGACACGCTAATCACGGCTGGCTGAACACGTATCACACGTTTTCGTTCGCCAATTATTACAATCCTGAGATGATGGGTTTTCGGTCTTTGAGAGTAATTAACGAAGACCGCGTCACCGCCGGACAAGGGTTCGGCACGCACGGACATGCGGATATGGAAATCTTGTCATACGTTGTTGAAGGCGCTATTGCGCATAAAGATTCGACAGGTGGCGAAGAAATACTGCGCCCGCACGAATGGCAGCGCATGACCGCCGGCAGCGGCATCCGGCACAGCGAATATAATCCTTCAAAAACGGACAAACTGCATTTTTATCAGATTTGGATTTTGCCTGAAAAAGAAGATTTGGAAGCAGGATATGAGCAAAAAATGTTCGCGCCCGAAGAAAAAAGCGGACGTTTGAAACTCGTCGCATCACGCGATTCACGCAACGGTTCGCTGAAAATTAATCAGGACGTTGAAGTTTACAATTCGATTTTGCAAGCGAACGAAGAAATTTCATACGATTTGGCTGAAAATCGTTACGCTTGGCTTCAAGTCGTCAAAGGATCGCTGGAATTAAACGGCGAATCCCTAAAGGCAAGTGATGGGGTAGCTATCAGCGATGAAGAGTTGCTTAAACTAAAGGCTTTGGAAAACGAAACGGAATTTATTTTGTTTGACTTGGCTTAATTTAACAATAATTAAATCAACCGAAAGGAATACTTGAGAAATAAGATAATTCCTTTCGGTTGTTGTTTATTTTTTTAATACACGAGGAGAAAAATCAAATGGCAAAAGTTGCAATTATTTATTACAGCCAAACCGGTACGACACATCAGTTGGCACAGGCGGTTGAAGAAGGGGCTCGCGCGGCGGGCGCAGATACTCTACTTCTAAAAGTTAAAGAAACGGCGCCCGATGAAGTTTGGGGAAATAATCCGATCTGGAAACAGCACATTGAAGAAACATCTTGGGTGCGTGAAGCGACTAACGAGGATTTGGAATGGGCGGACGCGATTATTTTCGGCACACCGACCAGATACGGTTTACCTTCAGCTCAACTCAAGAATTTTATTGATCAGACGGGTGGACTCTGGGCGAGAGGTGCATTAACCAACAAAATCGGCTCATCTTTTACGACAACTGCTACGGCGCACGGAGGGCAAGAGGCAACCCTCCTTTCATTGAATACGATTTTTTATCATTGGAATATGTTGATTGTCTCCCCAGGATATGTCGAACCAAGTCAGTTTAAAGCCGGCAATCCGTATGGCGCATCTTTTACGTCAAATAATGCCCAGCTCGCTCCGGATGAAGTAGCTCTGACAGCAGGAAGACTGCAGGGTCGAAGAGTAGCTGAAATAGCGGCAAAGTTTACACACGTTTGTTAAAATACTTGGCATAAATGGATACAGCCGTTGATATCGTTATTGAATCGCGCAGCCGAGAACTGATAGAGGGCTTTAAGGTACGGCGCGTCTTGCCCTCTGCTAAGCGGCGGATGGTCGGTCCTTTCATCTTTTTCGATGAAATGGGACCGGAAATTTTAAGTGCTGGTAAAGGACTTGATGTTGCGCCGCACCCGCATATTGGGCTGGCGACCGTGACGTATCTCTTTAAAGGCGAACTGCTACACCGAGACAGCCTCGGCACGGTGCAGCAAATTCGTCCCGGTGAAGTTAATTGGATGACCGCCGGAAGCGGCATTGCTCATTCGGAACGCACCCCGCAGGAAAACAGAAAAACAGGCACTGAACTTTTCGGAATTCAATCCTGGATCGCCCTGCCGATTAAGGAAGAAGAAACTGACCCGAGTTTCTTTCATCACGAAACCAGTGAACTGCCGATCATAAAAGATAAGGACAAAACAGTGCGCCTTATCGCCGGCTCGCTTTATGGAGAACGATCGCCAGTAAAAACCTTTTCTGAGATGTTTTACGCTGACGTTCTACTTAAAAGCGGGGCAAGACTGCAAATTCCTGCCGAACATGAAGAGAGGGCAATTTTTATTGTTGACGGTTCGATAGAGATTGCTGCGAGCAATGAGATTTTCAATGCCGGACAGCTTATCGTCTTGAAACCGGGTGAAGAAATTGTTCTCTCTGCCGGATCGTCCTCGTCTGCACGATTGATGTTATTCGGGGGCGAACAGATGGAAAAGCGTCATATGTGGTGGAACTTTGTCTCAAGTAAACAAGAGCGAATCGAGCAGGCGAAGATTGATTGGAAAGAAGGGCATTTCAAACCTGTTCCGGACGAAGCAGATGTTATTCCGCTGCCAGAAGTGCCAAAGCCCACAATTGTGCGTTATCCGTAATCCAAAAGGTATCATCATAACCAGCTAATTAACCTGTTGGAATTGCGCACATTTAGGTAAAAGAAAATTCAGGAAGAAAATTTACGATTGATCCGTCAGGAGCAGTTTCGGTACTATTCATCGGATTAATCCAGAACAAAACAAACTAAACCCCTCTCCGGTGAACCTTTGATACCGCATACTGATCAAAGCGTCAGCGTTTAGTTTGTTTCAGCAACCACTTGATACCGAAGCCGCAATCTGTTGTCTCATTGACTAATCAATGTTATAAACAACCATTATAATCCATAAGTTTTTCTATTTTCCTTATGGAAGGTTCGTCCGCTATGCATAAAATTTTATTTGGTTTTGCTGTGATATGTCTCGTCTTTGCAAATTTTGCGAACGCGCAAAAGATTGAATTGACCGTCGACGCGTCCAAATCGGGATCGAAAATTGACCGCAATATTTTCGGGCAGTTTGCCGAACATCTTGGCAACGGCGTTTATGAAGGCATCTGGGTCGGAAGGGATTCCAAGATTCCGAATACGCGCGGCATTCGCAATGATGTCGTTAACGCTCTGAAAGCGATCAAAGTGCCGAATGTTCGCTATCCGGGCGGATGTTTTGCCGACGAATATCACTGGCGCAAAGGCATCGGAGCGAAGCGAGCCGTGACGCTCAATCCGAACTGGGGCGGCGTGATCGAACCGAACACATTCGGAACGCACGAATACCTTGATTTTCTCGACCAGATCGGTTCGGAAGCATTTCTTTCGGTCAACGTCGGTTCCGGCACGCCGCAGGAAGCCGCCGAGTGGTTTGAATATTTAACGACCGATCAACCGACCGATCTTGCTAAAGAACGCGCCGCGAACGGTCGTTCCGCGCCTTACAAAATCGCTTACCTCGGCATCGGCAACGAAAGCTGGGACTGCGGCGGCAATCTGTCCGCCGATTCTTACCTGACCGAATTAAAAAAATACAGCCGCTTCGTCAGAAATTTTAATCCGGCGCAGCAGAAAAACGATAAGATGCTCAACATCGCCGTCGGTCCGGGCGGCGGCGAACCGCGTTTTGTGGAATGGACGGAAACCATCATGAAAGGTTGGAAAAGCCGCGGTTGGAGCTGGGATATGCAGGGGCTTTCGTTGCACAGTTACACGGTCGTCAATTGGGAAGACAAACATAAATCCGTCGGATTCGGCGAGAAAGAATACGCTCAGATTCTTAAAAAGACACTCGAGATGGAGGGTTTGATCGACCAGCATGCCGCCATTATGGATAAATACGATCCGCAAAAAAAGATCGCGCTCGTCGTTGACGAATGGGGCGCGTGGTATGCGCCTTTGCCGGGAAGCAATCCCGGATTTCTCTACCAGCAAAACAGTCAGCGCGATGCAGTTTTGGCGGCTCTCAATATTAATATCTTCGCTCGTCGCGCTGACCGCGTGCGGATGGCTAACATCGCGCAGATGATCAATGTTTTGCAGGCGATGATTCTGACGGACAAAGAAAAGATGGTGCTGACGCCGACCTATTACGTTTTTAAGATGTATGTCCCGTTTCAGGATGCGATTTTCGTGCCGGTCAATTTCGCTGCCGGAACTTACACACACGGCGACATAACGCTGCCGCGCGTAGACGCCGTCGCCGCCAAAGATAAAAACGGCAAATTATGGTTGGAAATTACCAACGTCGATCCGAATAGAGAAGTCGAAATCGATTTAAAGGCAATCGGAATGACGGTTAAATCCGCGGTCGGAGAAACTCTCACCGCTCCGAAAGTCGACAGCGTCAACAGCTTTGAAAAACCGAATGCAGTGACTCCAAAACCCATCTCAGCTAGGGCTCAGGGCGGGCGGCTGATACTGAAGTTGGATCCCAAGTCAGTTACAGTCGTATCAGTCGAGCAATGAATGATAAGAGTGTAATCAGTTAGTAAGCAGATTATTAAACTCAACGTAGAGCAATACGTTTATTAACGGGCAGCAAGCTAACGAGATAGACGTCGTTTTCTCGCATTTGTACACTACGAGAGAACATTCCGCCGCGTTTGATTTGCACGCGCGTTGTTAAGACAGCGCGCCCGTCATTGTGCTCGGCAAGGAGACGGACCTGCTCGCGCGAAAGCCTCGGCGGCGAACCCATTTTGAAATACTCCGTGTAGACATCGTTCACGGCGTAGCCGACGCGGTAAACATTCATCGCGTAAATCCCGGGCGGCAAGCCGGCAATTGAGATTCGAGCCTCGCCGAGTGTTTTCGACGGAAGATCGCGTTTGAAGTACACCTGGTTGCTCTCTTGAGTATTGGGCGGCGTGTAGTTCCAGAAAAGCGCCTGCACGCCTCCGTCGCCCCGCGTTACCCAGCTGTTCGCGTCATTAGAGATGAGTTCTTCCGAGCCGAGCTTGTTAAGGAATTGATAGGCGTAAAACGAGGGTTTTCGCAGCCCCTGGAAATTGATCATTCCGAAGCCGCCGTGAAAAGGCGAAGGCACAGGTCCGTTTTCTTCAAAGATATCGGTGAAAGTCCAGTAGGACATCGACTCGACGTGACCCTCCGCGCCTTTGAGCCGCGAAATGATATAGGCAGCAGAAATATATGCATCATGCACCGGATCGCGGGGCGAGTAGGACGCGCTCCATTCAGTGTAATGAAGCGGCAGTGTCCGCATCGGCGATGATTTAATTTGCGCGCGGGCTCGGCGGACGCCGGAAAAAATAGCGTCGGGTGCGGGGTTCAAAAAGAGCTTTTGATTACCCTCCGCGTCGAGTCCGCCGCCGCTCACGCCGTAATCGTGCGTCGTGACGAAGTCAAGCGAAACTCCCGTCTTCGCCGTATGCTCGATCATCTCGGGAATCCAAGCGACTCCGGCAGTCGCGGGTCCGCCGACACGGTAATCCGGGGAAACGCTTTTGACGGCGCGCGCCGTCGCGTCATAAAGCTTGAAATACTCCGTCTGATCTCCGGACCAAAAAAGGTCTTTCAGGTTAGGTTCATTCCAGACTTCAAAATACCAGCGCCGCACCTCTTCGCGCCCGTAGCGCTGCGTCCAGTGCCGCACGAGTGCTTGAACGAGCGCCGCCCATTTAGCATAATCGCGCGGCGGCGTAATATTGCCTTTCCACCAGAAGATGCTTTTCTCTCCGGTCGCCAGTTTCTGCGGCATAAAGCCGAACTCCACGAAAGGTCGCATTCCGCTTTGCAGTATAGCGTCGTAAACGGCGTCGATGTACTGGAAGTTGTACACCGGTCTTCCCTGTGCATCCTCGGCGTAAACGCCGAGCTCGTCCTGTAAAAGACCGTGAAAGCGGACGTACTCAAAACCGCATTCGCGATGAACGAGGGCAAGATCGCGCTGCCAATCGGCGCGTAACCCCTCGGCAGCGCGTCCGGCTCCGACCACCAATTGCGGAAAGCGGTCTCGTGGTCCTTTGACGTGTCTGTAGTCTGCCGAAATTACGCGTACCGGTATGCTTTGCTCCGTTGTTTGCGCGATTAACGAAGCAGGGGCGATTAACACTAAGCAGGCGGTACAGAATAGTGCCGCTTGAAGAAACTTACAAATTTTCGACATAAATTTTCGCTTTTTCTAAAGAGCCCTAGAATCAATGAAAATCACGGGTTATTATTTGGCTGATGATACAAACTATTACCGATTTTTACAAAAAATTCGACTCGCGCAGTCGGCAGGGCATGAAGAAAGAGAATTTTCCAAAAAAAACAAAAACCCCTAAGTTTTGGAATCGCTAGCAACTTTATTTGTAAATTTTATGGTAAATTCATTCAAATTTTTTACAGCTTTTGATATAAGGTCTAATCAGCCTCTTAAACTCAATTACCGATTGAAGAGGCAAGACTGACAGTGCTTGACGTCCTACGAGCTTTGAGCGACGAGATCAGGCTCATCAATATCAAGGCAAATGCACGGACTGACAAGAAGGCTTGCGGCACGTTTGGCTCGATGTGCCGAGGTCGACTCTGTCGCATCACTTTTGTGTATTATTCGATGCCGCCATATTGACGGTTCGTCGCGAAGGGAAAGAACATCTCAACGCGGATTCGTGTAATTGATTTTAATGCTTACTTCCCGGGTTTCTTCAGTGCAGTCGGCAAGTCAGAATAACTTCTCTATCGTTGCTCCCTAGCTTCTGATCATTCAGTTGAAGCTTTCAAGTACGCCTGTCCGAAAACTACTTTTTTTGGACTTCCTGTTTTACAACTCTGATAACTTGATAGAGCACAGTGTTAATTAACGGCATTTTTCGATGGGTTTTTTGGATATCTCTAAAGACGGTTGCAATGTCAAGCCAGACTTACCCTGCGTCGCCATCCGGCAATTTTGATTTTGACTGTATTCTTTGAAAATTTACTTTCGTTCATTTATTTTTTTCGCGAAATAGCTGGATTTTATTCGGTGGATAAGATGCCGGACGTTTTTTTCGTTATGATTCGCTTTTGCTTTGCATCCGGATTGAAATTGTCCTAACTCATTTCGTTAATTTTACCTTACTTTTTTATTTGTATCATGATGACTTTAAATTGTCTTGGAATTGTGCTTAAAAATCGGTTTTTCAGCTGTTGTCAGTTTCTTTTTTTTTGCAAACAAAGCTTTGAAAATTTGCTTTGAAGTATTTGCGGTTTTCCTTCGTTTTAAAGTTTCTTCTTTATATAAACTCAACTAGATTAAAAAAAAGATTATTTAAGTTGGTTAAGAAAGAGATTAAAAGGTTAGGGCACAAAAATATTTGATAACTCTTTTATTCGCATAACTTTAATAGGACGACGAGGGAAATGAAAACTAGAGTTTTCGTCCGGAAATCTCCAATTTCAGTCAAATTCAGGGCAGTCAAAGAGGTAATTTTGCAGAAAGTAGAATCAAAACTAGATGTTTTGCGGCGAAAGTGAAATCAAAACTAGATATTAGGGAAATCAAAACTAGATGTTTTGTCAATCGAGTCGCCTAAATTCGACCAAAATCTGTGGATAAAAGTTCACTTTATGTTCACTGGAAAATGAAAACTAGATACAAAGGGAAACCAAAGCTAAAGGGTCAGGGAAATGAAAACTACATATAAAGGGAAATGAAAACTACATACAAAGGGAAATCAAAACTAGATATCAATTGAATCTTTGATCATGTGACGAAAGGGAAATGAAAACTAGATACATTTAAGGTGAAAGGTAAATCAAAACTAGATAGTGCCGAAAAGAAGAATTTATCGCTGATTCGGCTCGATTATCGGCTAAAAGAGTCGTAAATTATGCGGTTTTCATGTGCTTATGAGGCTGAGCGGGAAATGAAAACTAGATATACTAGTCGGTAACGCCTCTTTTTGTCTCGGAGGGAAGCCCGTCATTAATTGTTCCAATGCCGAAAGGGAAATCGTAACTTAGCAACCTTAATGTTTTACTTTAATCATTATTTGCCGGAAGACTGTCTCTGATACTCTTCTGACGTTTATTGGCTTCAATGACATCGTGGACGAAATTTATGTCCGGGTAGAGCGTATATTTAACGTCGGACAGTTTTTTTCGCGGTTTTTTCTGATGGACATAATCCATTTCATATTTATTTAAGATCCGGTGTTCGATGAGCAATTTAAGGGAATCTTCAACCTCCTCGTGGTTTTTTGTCAGCTTCCCGTAGAATGTCAAACCGAAATCACGGATCAAAGTGGTAAGCATGATGTTAAAAGTATTTCCGACCTTTGCGTAGATGTATACGTGGGACAGCCTTTTATAGAGTTGACGGGCAATCACGTTACCGGAGAATTCGTTTACTTTTTTGTAATTGATCATCCGGTAAGTTTGTTGTTTGATAGATCGGGTAACCAGCGGCGAAAAACGGACGAAGGTCTGCGTTTCGTCGCCAGTGCCTTGAAACCCATAAGTTTCGATCGGTGAAAAGGCTATATTGATTGGATCCTGGTCGCCGTCCATAACGGCTTCCAGGTGAATGTCTGTTCCTTTAAGAACCTTGATGGCGTTTTTTATTTGATCGTAGCTGTATTTATGACCGTGTTCGGCTAGTTCCTGCTGCAGCTGATAAAGGGTAAACCGGATGCCGGCTTCGCCGTCTAGCATCACGGCGTAGCCTTCGGTCATCATCTTGCGAAGGATGTCTTCGACGTGTTCTTCTTTTGTGCCTGGAAAATATTCGCGCACGACACCGTCTTTGTCTTCGAGGCGCGCCGGGTCCATCTTCAATTGGAAATCGCGTCCCCGGAATTCGAATGTTCGGGTAATGCGCTCTAGGAACTGATCGTTAATGCGATTCAGTTTTTTGTTCCAGACGTACTTTGGCATAAAATCGTAGAGCTCAACCGTATTAGAGTAATCGGCTTCCTTATCGGTCAGAAAAAAGAAAGTTAGCTGTTCCGGAACAGCTACTTTGTGGTCCTGAAATTTTTTCGGCTTTTCACGTTCTCTGCGTTTTTGATCGGTCATAACAGGTAATCTTTTGCTTGGCGGTTGAATTACTGTGGTTATTATTTTGTTTGTCTCAGCTATTGTCAAGAAACAGCGATATCCGGGATATTTGAAATGCGGAGATGTTTGTGAAATCTTTAGTATTCATAACCAACGCATGTTTTATTACTAATTGTAATAAAGTTCACGAAGAGATGGCTTTGCGTCCGATAATATCGTTATAATCGTTTCATTCTTACATTTGGTGCAACCGGCAAGAAACAGACATACCTCAGCTCGAAGGATGAATCAATCGGCTAACTTTACGCTGAATTCAGAACTCGGGCTTTGAGCAAATCTAACTTCGCTCTGCCATCCATTTGCCGTTTGAGCAACTTCAACCTATTCACTTGTCCCTCGGTTTGCCTGTTGCTTCACTCGGAGACGGTCGCTTCCTTAACTGCCAGAAAATCTTTATGTAAGCCATGGGCAAATGATTTGAGTTCTTTCACGCTCGAGTTAAAAGCACGAACTACCAATACGCTCAATTTCATCTGACTTTCTCCTCGCATGATTTTCACGTAGTGATGGTCGTTCACGCGAGCAGGGAATCGAGCTTCGCCGCATCCGGAATCGTTGTAAGGAGAGGCACAAGGGCAATGCTGAGCGCCGTTCCATTCGGTACCGCCCAGACTGGTACCGGTTTACTTCTTGCTTTTATCTGCCAATACAGTGGTTCAGCCGCGTAGAATAGTCGGCATTCCACGCGTTAGCTAGTTGAGCTCCGCCCGGAAATGAGTATTTAGCGTCGTATATTAAGAATTCTTCAAGGGAGCTCAAATTCGGCTTTTCGTATATTTCCGAGCCGTGTAGTAGGCGGGAGTTTTTCAAGCGCTTAACCGCCGGGTAAGTTTCTGACGCGCTCACTTTAAGGTCTGGGGCAAGGGCTTTGTAAGGCGGTTAGGGCTTTGGCGCGTATCCGTAAAGCTTCAATACCGCTACTATATCCTGCCGCTTCAAATCATTTTTATATTATATAAATAAATTAAGTGCAAGGATTCATTACTTACTTTCATTATCAGACTCAGCTTTATTTCAAGTGTTATTTCATCTGAAAATCGAGATTGAAAATTCTAAAAAGAACAAAATTTCTGATAAAGAGGAAATCAAAATGGCGATTGACAGTTAATGCGAAGAGAATCCTATCAGATAAAATTCAATGTTATTTAAGCTCAATCTTTAAGATTTTTTTGACAAATATTTTTCTAATTTTCATCCGCCCAAAAACCCGTTAAATTTTCAATTATAAAATGCCTTCAAAGACAGAACTTAAATATTGAGTTTACTCCGACCAATAAGAGTCCTTTTTGGACAGGAAATTCTATAATTTTATTGTATTATAAACTATTTTATTCTTCTTAGAAACTGTTTGAAAAATCATTTAGGACATAATCGACGAAGCATTAAGCGCATTATCGCTATTTGAATTAATGCTTCATTGGTATCTGAATTAATGCTTCACCGATTATTATTTCGCGTTCATAATCTTTTGACAGTCAACGGATAAGTTGCGCAAAATTTGAATAGTACTTTGCCAATTAATCAAATCTGGAAAATACTCTTCAGAAGTGTCTCAGTTTTCCGATGCAGCACGTTCAATCAAATGATGTCTTTGTATAAATGCTCGTTAATTTTTCGTTGCCGTTTGCGATTAAGCTTTGACGGAAACACTGCTTTGGTGTTTCTTTTCTTCCACAGCAGAATAATTTGTCTGCGTCATACGCTTTTTCGGCAATCACATAATCGGGAAACAAGTTTTCAATCAAGTGCTTGGCTTCAGTAATACCGTTTCTTTCGTTGCCAGCTAAGGTTAAAGCAAACGGCATTTCCCAGCCTATAACAGTTTTGACCAAAGAAATTTGTACCGCATGACCAATTTAAATACCCAAATGGAAAGACTAAGCGAAATAGCATTTTGCCTGGTGCTTTATATGTGTGCCGTTTGGCTGTTTACAGTCGCGGGGTTCGGGCAAAGGCTGCCAGTTAAAAATTACACGACCGCCGATGGCTTGGCAAACGATTTCGTCGGGGAGATTGTCCGCGATTCGCGCGGTTTTTTGTGGTTTTGCACCGGCGAAGGTTTGTCGCGTTTCGACGGCTACGAATTTAAAAATTACACTCAGGCGCATGGACTTTCGCATCGCAGCGTAAACGATTTGCTCGAACTCGAAAATGAAATTTATCTGGTCGCGACCGACGACGGGATTGCGGTTTTTAATCCGTTGGGCGTAGTCGACCCGCAGCCGGGCGAACTGCCGGTGTTTCGTACCATTCGAGCCGATTTCGAGCCACAGTCGCAAAAGCCCGTTTCATTTACCGATTTACGTCGAACACGGAAAGGCGAAATTTGGGCGGCATCGGAAATCGGGTTATTCCGTGTCCTGCGCGGTAACAGAAGCGACGATTGGCGGTTGGAAAAGGTCGAGTTTGATTTATGGCGCGGTAAATTCGTGGAAATCAACTCGACCGAAGAAGATCGTTTCGGCAGGCTTTGGCTGGGAACCGGTTTAGGGCTTTTTATTTTTAATCCCGAAAGCGGAGTGCTTTTTCAGGTTCCGGAAAGTCCAGGCTGGAGCATCGTCGCAGATGAAAAGGGGCGTGTCTGGTCGGGCGGCGCCGTTAATCCATCACATGCCGTCCATCTTTTTGAATTGATGGACGCTGATAGCCCGCCGATTATGCGTCGTCATTTCACCAAAGCCGATGGATTGACCGACAGCCAATGGATTCACGCGCTTTTTAAAACTTCCGACGGACGCGTTCTCGCTGGAATTCGCAATGGTTTGAACGAATTTCAGCCCGACGCGCCTCCGGGCGAACCCGCGTTTCGACAACTTTTTTCCGCCGACATCGTCTCGATCGGCGAAGACGCAGGCGGCAATATCTGGGTCGGCACGGCGACCAGGGGCACTTTCAAACTGACACGTCGCGGGTTTACGCTTTATCAAATAACGGAAAAACCGCCGTACGGCGGAGTCACGTCGATTTTTGCGGGCGGCGCGCCGGATGAAATCTTCGTCGCCTCGAGCGAGAACGATTTGCTGCGTTTTGACGGTGAAGGCTTTGTCGAAATTCAGTTGCAGGGCTTTAAAAGCCGCAGTTGGAGCCGCAGTCAGCTTGATTTCCGGTCGCGCGTCGACGGCGATTGGTGGTTTCCGACCGCAGCCGGTTTGGCGCGCTATGCGGCGGTGCAAAAATTCGAGGATTTAGCGCGCGCCGCGCCGAAAACAATCTATCGCGTCGCCGACGGTCTGCACGACGAAGCGCTTTTTAATTTGTATGAAGATTCGCGCGGCGATGTCTGGATCAGCAGGATTACCGCCAAAAACCGTTTAATGCGCTGGGAACGTAATAGCGACAAAATTCGCGTCTACTCAAGCGCCGACGGAATTCCCGAAAACACTACCGCAACCGCTTTTGCCGAAGATTTAGCGGGAAATCTGTGGTTCGGATTTTACGCGGGCGGCTCGGCTCGGCTGAAAGACGGCAAATTCCGTTTTTTTTCAACTTCCGACGGGTTTCCGAACGGCTACGTCACCGCCATTCATACCGACCGCAGCGGGCGTTTGTGGTTCGGAACGAATAATAGCGGCGCCGTGCGCCTCGACAATCCGGCGGACGACGAACCGCGATTCACGAGCTTAAACGTCGGCAGCGGTTTGTCGAGCAACCTGGCAAACTGCATCACGGAAGATAATTACGGACGGATTTACGTTGGAACGGCGCGCGGCATCAACCGCATTGAACCGGAAACCGGGCGCCTCAAGTATTTTACTCAAGCGGACGGTTTGCCCGGCAATTCGATCGGAAGATGCGCGCGCGACGCCGACGGCAATTTATGGTTTTCGCAAAAATTCACGCTCGCGCGGCTGAACGCGCGGACGGATGAAAAAACCGTCCCGCCCGTAGTCTACATCGCGAATCTGCGCGTCAACGGCGAAGCGGTCAGAAAATTGTCCGAACTCGGCGAAACGACGGTCGAGAATCTTGCGTTCGCCTCCGACAAACGGCAGATTCAGATCGATTTTTTTGCGGTCGGTTTCGGCACGGGCGAGACTTTGCGTTACCAGTACAAGTTCGAAGGAGGCGACGCGGATTGGAGCGAACCGGGGCTCCAACGAACGATTAATCTAAATTTGGCGCCTGGCAAATACGATTTCATCGTGCGTGCGATTAACGCCGAAGGCTCGGTGAGCGAACGCCCGGCGCGCGTGTCTTTTTCGATCGCGCGCCCCTACTGGCAGCAATGGTGGTTTCTAGCGGGCGCAGCGTTTCTGGTCAGTTCGGCGATTTACGCGCTCTATCGTTACCGCATCGCGCAGATCGTTAAACTCGAACAGGTTCGAACGCGTATAGCCACGGACTTGCACGACGACCTGGGCGCGAGTCTTTCCAAGATCGCGATTCTGTCCGAAATCGTTAATCATCAAGTCGCACCGGTCGCGAAAAATCCGGAAGTCGAAAAATCTCTGACGGAGATCGCCGGAACTTCGCGCGAGATGGTCGATTCGATGGCGGACATCGTTTGGGTGATAAATCCGGAACGTGACCGTTTGAGCGATTTGATCGGGCGAATGCGAGGGCTGGCGAACGAAATGACTGAGCTTGGCGACATTAATCTGAAAATTAATTTGTTGGGCTTCGAAAATAGAGATTTAAATCTAGGCGCAGATTTGCGCCGCGAAATTTATCTGATATTCAAGGAGACCTTGAATAATCTGGTTAAACATTCACACTGCGAAAATGCTGAAATCGAATTTCGGCTCGACGCCTGTGAATTCATTTTCACAGTTATAGACGATGGACAGGGATTTAATCCCGAAAAAAATGGAAGCAGCACGGGTCGCGGCGGGAACGGATTGATAAATATGCGAAAACGCGCCAAAAATTTGGGTGGAAATTACCGCATCGAATCGAAAATAGGCACGGGAACGATTGTCACACTAAGTGTTTCGCTCAAACAAAAATTCAGTTTTGTAAATCTTTTATCGAAATAAGCCGCCGCACATCTGTGCGGTGACGCTCAGTTTTTTCAGATATAAAATCGAAACGATTAAGAAAAAGATTTATGCTCAATTTTCAGAATGTAACAAATTTTATGGAGACAAATCCGCCGGAAACGATAAAAGTCGCAATCATCGAGGATTTGCGCGATATTCGCGAAGGGTTGGCGACGATGATAAATTTTACCGAAGGATTTGAATGCGTTGGCAAATATAATTCGATGGAAGAAGCGATTCCGTCAATTCATCACCGAACGCCGGACATCGTTTTGTCTGACATCGGGTTGCCGGGAATGGACGGCATCAAAGGAGTGCGGATTCTAAAGGGAATTTATCCGGAATTGACGATTTTAATGCTTTCGGTTTATACAGACAACGAACGGGTTTTCGACGCTCTCTGCGCGGGCGCGTGTGGATACTTACTGAAAAAAACGCCGCCCGCAAGAATTCTCGAAAGTTTGAGGGAAGCGGTCGGAGGCGGTTCTCCGATGTCGCCGGAAATCGCCAGAAAAGTAGTCGCGCTGTTCAGAGATTTTCGACCGCCTGAGCGCGTTGATTACGATTTAACGCCGCACGAACAACGAATTTTGAAATTACTCGTCGAAGGTCATTCCAAAAAAACCGCTGCCGTCGCACTCAATGTTTCCTTTCATACGGTTTCGTTTCATTTGCGCCGCATTTATGAAAAACTTCAGGTTCATTCAAAATCCGAAGCTGTAGCAAAAGCCTTGCAACAGCGTTTAATCAAATAATCGTTCTTTATTCAAGCTTTCGATCAGAACAGGCGAGATGAATTTTCATCTCGCCTGTTCTTTATTTCGGAAAAAACTTATCTGCACAAACGTGCGGTGAAAGCGTTTCGCCATTTTTTTATGCTCGTGACAGTTCAAAAAAATGTTTATGAGGCAAATAAAAATGGCGAACAAATTATTTTACACTTTTATCGCAGTTTTCTTTTTGGCGAGCGCGAGTTGGGCGCAAACCACATCTTTTACTTTTCAGGGCAAATTAAACGACGGCGCAATTCCGGCAAACGGCAATTATCTATTCGAGTTTAAGCTGTTCGGCGCAAACGGCAACCAGATCGGGCAAACGCTCTCAGACGTTTCGGCAACGGTGACGAACGGAATTTTTGCGGTCAATCTCGATTTCGGTGCGGAAAGTTTCGACGGCTCGCCGCGCTTGCTTGAAATCGGCGTTCGCCAAAGCGGCAGTGGGCAAAATTATACTGTTCTTAATCCGCGTCAGCCGATTACTTCAACGCCTTATGCGGTGAAAAGCTTAAAATCCGAACAAGCGAACACGGCAATTTTGGCAAACGACGCGACTAAATTAGGCAACATTCCCGCTGCACAATACACGCAAACGAACGACCCGCGCTTGAGCGATGCGCGCACGCCGACGCCATTCAGCGCGTATTACATCCAAAACGGAACGAGTCAGCAAGCGGCTTCCAATTTCAACGTTTCGGGCGAAGGCAAAGCCAATGTTTTAAGCGCCAACACGCAATTTAATATCGGCGCGACGCGCGTTTTGAGCACGGCAGGCGACTTTAACATTTTCGTCGGTGCAAACGCGGGCGCGACTAATTCAAACGGCTACAGCAATTCGTTCGTTGGCGCGTTCGCCGGCGAGAAAAACACGACGGGCGGTTTTAATTCGTTTTTCGGACGCAACGCCGGACAGAATAATTCTGACGGCAATCGCAACTCGTTCTATGGCGTGAACGCGGGATTGAGCAACACGGCGGGCATTGAAAATTCATTTTTCGGTCTCGAAGCCGGATACGGCAGCAAAACGGGTAGCGGCAACGCTTTTTTCGGAACTTACGCGGGCAGAGCCAACACAACAGGAATGCTACTCGCCTTTTTCGGCATGAACGCCGGTTTAAAAAACACTTCGGGCGAGGCGAATTCGTTTTTCGGCGGCGAAGCCGGAATGGAAAACACCGAAGGCGATTACAATTCGTTTTTCGGTTTTACTTCGGGCAAAAACAATTCCACAGGATTTAACAATTCGCTTTTCGGCGCGTTCGCCGGACGCGGCAATACTTCGGGCGCGAACAACGCCTTTTTCGGCGCGAACGCCGGTTTGACGAACAACGGCAGCCTGAATTCTTTCTACGGCAGTGCAGCCGGGTTAAACAATCACACCGGCTCTAACAATTCGTTTTTCGGCGGCACCAGCGGGGTTAATAACACGACCGGCACCTATAACACCTTCGTCGGCGCATCGGCGGGCAAAGACAATTTTACCGGCAAAAACAACACTTTCATCGGCGCATCGTCAGGTTTGGGAGTAAATTCGAGTCCGACAGGCGACAACAACACTGCCATCGGCTACAACACGAGCTTCGCGGCGGGCGTCAACAATTCAGTTGCCATCGGCGCGAATATCACCGTCAATACCAGCAACACGGTCAAAATCGGCGATGGAAACGACACGGTCGAACTATCACTGCTTAAGGTCGGAAAAGTTACGGCGAGTTTCGGCACTTCGACTTTTCCTGCAATTGTGAGCGACCTGGTAACGACCGACAAATTAAACGCAAACGAAATATTCACAAGGGAATTGACTTTTCAGTTTAACGGTCTCAACAACGAACCGAGTTTGCCTTTATGCTACGTACAAATCGTATTTTCTTACAGGCTTTCGCCGTGCCAGCCTAACCTGCAAAAAACGGAGAGTGAACAAACAGACGGCGCGCTTGCCAATTCTGTTAAAAAGCAGCAAACACAAATTGAAACGCAGGCGGCGGAAAACCATCGATTACAGCAACAATTAAAACAACAGCAGACGCAGATTGACGCGCTGAAATCGCTCGTCTGTCAGCAAAATCCGACTGCCATTGTCTGCGCCGATCGGGTGAAAAAATAATCTGCGAAAGTATTTTTGTAGTAGCGCGAAAGCTGATTTTATCAGTTTTAACAATCGCTGATGTCGCCGGGGTTGGGCGATTTTCTTAATCTGGTATTGAACGCCGCTGTCTGCGGCTAAAAAAGAGGCAAAAAGTGAAAACAGACAAATTCGGAGCTTTTTTGATTATCATTATCTTCCTGCTGCTCTTCGCACTGGCAATGGCGGCGCGCGCGCAGGAAAAAGCTAACGTTTCGGAAGAATCGCAACTCTCCGGCGCCGTGTTCGCAATCTCCAAGACAGTCATCGCGGGCGGCGGCGCACCACTGCAAAATCAGACGTTCTATTTGCACGGCACAGCCGGTCAAACCGTTTCGGGTAGAATTTCAACAAACGGACAATTTTCTTTATACAGCGGATTTTGGACGCCTGAAACATTTGCGCCGACCGCCGCCGCGGTCACTGTCGGAGGATTTGTGACAACCACCGGCGGGCGCGGAATTCGCAACGCGCAAATAAAAATTTTATTTCCTTCAGGCGAATCGCGAACGACCATTTCTGGAAATTTCGGGCGATACCGCTTCAGCGGTATTGAAGTAGGAGCGACTTATATAATAACGGTTTCGAGCAAGCGTTTTTCGTTCTCCAATCCAACGCAGGTTATCATTCTTAACGAAGACCGAGAGGACATTAATTTCGTCGCGGTCTATTAAAGATTTCAGAATCAAAACCCAAACTGAACATTTTTTCGTCCTTGTTTTTCGCCGTGTGATCCGGTTAATCGGCTATAAATTAAAAATAGTTTTTCAATCGGAAATTAGCGCGGCAAAGAAACAAAATAGATCAAGCGGCTTTTTTATACTTCAGTAAAAAAGTTTTATCGGGAAATGTGGTTCGCGCTCATCGCTTATTTCACATTGGAAGCAATGGTTTTCGGAACCGCCTTGCATGTTTTTCGGAATTAAAACAGTTTTTGCTTTTGTCCGACTGTGTATATACGCAGTCGGACGTTTGCCGCTAATGATGTGCGGCTTCAAAACGCGGGTTTGAGTTTTTCAAGCCTGCGCTTTTTTTGTATCAAAATCAGTTTTTCAGCTTGAAAGTTACTGTGTAAATACACGGTGTAGTCAAGCCGCACATCATTTAATTTCTTCTGAGAAGTTTTTTAGGGAGAAAAAAATGAAAAACGCAATTAATTCTGAATCGAATAAATATTTATACGGCTTTATTAAATTTGTTCTCGTGCTCTTCGTTTTAAGCGGCGCGGCGCAAGCCGGCAACTTTACCGTCACAACGGCTAATGACACGCTGAACGTCGGCAGCCTGCGTCAAGCAATTTTGACAGCCAACCAAACGCAGGATGCGGTTTTTACAATCAACATTAATATCGGCGCGGGCGGAGTCAAAACAATCAATCCGAATTCGCAGCTTCCGATAATTCAAGTTCCCGCGACAACCACGCTGATTATTGACGCGACGCAAATGCCCGGCTACGCGGGCGCGCCGCTGTTGCAACTCTCCGGCTCGTTTGCCGGGTCGAGCGCCAGCGGGCTGGTCATCGGAAGAGGCAACGTCGTTGTTAAAGGATTTGTGATTAACGGGTTTGGGGAATACGGGATTTCGATGTTATGTCCGGGAAGCGCAATCTGCGGCGATGCGTCGCTCAGTTTATACGGTAGCTACATCGGCACGTTTCCAGACGGGGCGACGGCTTTCCCTAACAAAAACGGCATTTATCTGGTAACCGACAATGACGATCAGGTTGTGACAAACATCGGCGAAACTGCGGCAAATCAGGGAAACGTCATTTCCGGCAACCAATATGCAGGAATTGTCATTAACGCGTCGCATTACCTTAACGACGTGAAAATCGTTAATAATCGAATCGGAACCAACGCCGCTGGAACCGCCGCCGTGCCGAACGGGACAAATGGAATCTTTTTGTTCAGAACCAGTAGCATCAGCGGGTTGAGTCCCGCACCTGATATCCTTATCGGCGGAGCAAACGCCGTCGAGCGCAATATCATTTCCGGCAACGGTGCGAACGGCATTCAAATCAACGAAAATTCTTTTGACATTTCGATTCGCGGAAACTACATCGGCACCAATGCAGCCGGAACCGCTGATTTGGGCAACGGACAAAACGGCATTATGTTCGATGAATCGTTTACCGGAGACGGTATGGTAGTCGGTGGAAAAGCAGCCGGAGAAGGTAATTTGATTTCCGGCAATAACATGAATGGAATTAAAAGCGGTACGCACTCGATTGGTGTTTTCGGCAATCGTATCGGCACCAACGCCGCCGGAACCGGAGCGATTCCGAACGCGGAGGACGGAATTTATTTGAGTAATAAAGCTTTAATCGGCGACACGCTGACAAACGGCGGCAACACAATTTCCGGCAACGGCGACGACGGCATTCACGTCGCCAACACGAGTTTTCCGTCATTGATTTGGGGCAACCGGATCGGCGTCAATTTAGCCGGAACAGCCGCGATTCCCAATGGCAAAAATGGCGTTAGGCTAAACGGCAGGGCTAAAGTCGGGGCAAGCGGGGCGACGCAGTACAACATCATTGCCGGAAACACCGAAAACGGAATTTTCATTTCCGGCGGCGCTGGAGAGTCTGAAATCAAATACAACCGCATCGGCACCAACGCTGCGGGCGCGGATTTCGGCAACGGCGCGGACGGAATCCGCGTTTTCGGTCAGGTTTCCTATATTAACGTCGGCGACACAGAAGGGGGCGGCAACATCATCGCCTTTAACAACGGCGACGGAATTTTCCTGCAACCCGGTTTTGGAGCGGCTGTTCCCGACACAGTTTTAATGGTCGGCAATTCGATTTATTCAAACGACGGACTCGGAATTGATTTGGGACCGGCAAACGGCGTTACCCCAAACGACTTGGGCGATAACGATGCGGGTCCGAACGAATTGCTGAATTTTCCGATTTTGCAGATCGCTTCCGGAAACTTCATCAACGGCACATTCAACGGCGGGGCTAACAAATATTATACGATTGATTTTTATCGCGCAGATTCGTGCGACGCTTCAGGGAACGGCGAAGGGCGTTATTATCTCGGTTCGAGAGCAATTCAAACAAACGCCGACGGAAGCGTGAGTTTTAATGCCACCGGGTTTAATTTGAACGCGGGACAAATCATCGTCGCCGCCGCGACGGAGTTAGAGATATTATCCGGGTCAAGGACTTCCGAATTTTCGCCGTGTTTGACGGTCACGCCGCCGCCGGGAGATGTGAAATTGAATTCGGCGACATATTCGGCGAGCGAATCGAACGCGAGCCTAGCCGTCATCGTTTCCCGCGTCGGGGGCAGCAGCGGCACAGTCACGGTCAACTATGCCACGTCGAACGGAACGGCGACCGCCGGACAGGATTACACGACGACAAGCGGGACTTTGACTTTCAATAACGGCGAAACCGGAAAGTTGATTACGATTCCGATTATCGACGACGCAGCCGACGAGCCGGACGAAACCATTAACTTTACTTTGTCGAATCCAACCGGCGGCGCGACTCTTCTTAATCCGTCATCAGCGGTTTTGACCATCATCGACAACGACAATCCGCCGACAGTTTCCATCAAGAATTTTTCCGCAAGCGAAGGCAACAGCGGCACGACTCCTTTTACTTTCGATGTCACCTTGTCGGCTGCATCCGGTTTTCCGGTTTCGGTCAAATGGAACACTTCGAGCGACGGCGTCACGGCGACCGCCGGACAGGATTACACGGCAGCAAACGGAACTATAGATTTTGCCGCAGGAGAAATTTCCAAACAAGTTACGGTTTTGGTTAACGGAGATTTGATTGCCGAAACCAACGAATCATTTCAAGTCCTGCTTTACGCGCCGGTTAATACAACCGTTGCTGACGGGCACGCTATCGGTGGAATTCATGATGATGATAATCCCGGAAAACTCGGATTTTCGCTACCGGCTTACAATGTCAGCGAAAATGTCGGCTCGCCGATTGTTACCGTTTCGCGCACGGAGGGCACGGCGGGAACAGTGACCGTCAACTATGCGACGACAAACGACGGCACGGCGACAACAAATGTTGATTTTACGGCTGCGTCCGGGACTTTGACTTTTCTTGACGGGGAAACGACGAAAACCTTTACGGTTTCGATTAACGATGACCAAAATGCGGAGCAAACCGAATGGATAAATCTGGCGTTGTCCAGCCCAAACGGCGGCGCGACGCTCGGCACGAGCAGCTCGCTTATTAATATCGCCGACAACGATTCGGCGGCAACAGCGGAAATCAGCGGAGTTGTTAATTACGGGACAACTGCGGTCAATCAAACGCCGAAAACAATTTCCGGCGTTGTAATATCAGTTGTGGGCGATTCTACATCTTCTGCAACAACGGATTCCGCGGGAAATTATTCTTTGAATAATTTGACGACAACCGGGCAGTTTACTGTTACACCGTCAAAAACAGGAGATGTCAACGGAATTAATTCATTGGATGCCACACGAATTCAGCAACATCTTGTCGGACTAACTAATTTAACTCCGAATCAACTGATTGCCGCCGACACCGACGGCAACGGTAAAGTTAATTCGCTTGATGCCACACGTATTCAGCAATATCTGGTTGGCATTCAGTCAGCAAACATCATCGGTCAATGGAAATTTGTGCCGGGAAACAAACAATACAATTCCATTAACGGCAATCAGACAGGAGAGAATTATCAGGCTGTTTTGGTTGGCGAAGTATCGGGCAATTGGGAAAATCCCAATAAGTTTTCCGCTGATTCTCATAGCGCAGCCGAAGAGATTTCGCCGGCGCTCGATCAAACGGTGAATGGTAATGCCGCTAGATTCGAGCGCGCGCCGGATGCGACGACTTCGCAGACGATGGAACAATCAACAGACTCAAAAGCAGAAATCATTAAAGTCAAACCAGCAAGCGCATCCGTTCCGGTAGTATTACCGCTGAACGCTGCTGCTGTTCCGGGTACGACCGTGACGATTCCAATTTCGATCGGAGCATTACCGTCCGGCACATCAATCGAATCGTTTGATTTCTCATTGTTCTTTGATCCGAACGTCCTGCAGCCGACTGAACAGAGCGCGGGCAGCAATGCCGGAACTTTAAGCGGTCAGTGTTCGGTGTTTTCTAACTCTCCGAATTCAGGCACAGTCATTGTATCGGGAGCGTGCGGCAGTCAGCCGATCCGTTCCGGGTTGGATACATTGTATAATTTGACCTTCACCGTCATCGGCAGCGGTAGTCAGCAAACCCAGCTGTCGTTTACCGATCCGGTTTCAAGGACGACTGAGTTCAAGTTTGATAACGGAACATCAGCAGCCGATACGGCTGACGGACACTTCACGGCACTCGGAGGTGCGGCGGCAAGTGTTACCGTATCAGGCAGAGCGACCGACAATCAAGGTCGAGGCATTAGGAATGCGGTTGTTACAATGACGTATGCAAATGGTGCTGAGCGAACGGTTCAAACAAACGGCTTCGGATATTACCGATTTGAGGCAGTCCCGACGGGAGAAACGGTAACCGTTTCGGCAAAAGCCAGACGATACAGATTCTCTCAACCGGCGATTGTCCGAACAACGAATGAGTCAGTCAACGACGCTGATTTTTTCAGCGAACCGTAGAGGCTCTCAAAAACAGCAACCTAAACAAAAAAGCCGTGAGTATTTTCACCACGGCTTTTCTTATACTTAATGTTCAACTCAATTCAATTTGGATTATCATTCGACAAACCGACACCTGAATTTTATGGCGTAGACGTGAAAGACAGATGTAGCAGTGTCCGGATTATCGAATGGAATAAAGAGCATATATCTGAAATTATTGTTTCCAGCGTTTGGTTAGCTCGCTAAATTGCTTTAATATTTTTACGCTTCATTTATTAACCGTGAAACGCGCAAAAATTTATGCTGCACTTTGCGAATCAATCAAAAGCAATATTTGCGTTGAGTATTCTGTTCTGGTCGGCGCTCATTTTCTGGACGATCGCGCCCGCGCGCGCCGAGCTTTTGCCGATTAAAACTTATCTTTCCACAGATGGTCTGGTCTACGACAAGGTTTACAGTATTTATCAGGATTCGCTAGGATTCGTCTGGTTTACTACTCCAATCGGATTAAGCCGTTTCGACGGATACAAATTCGTCAGTTACAGCTTTGAAGACGGAATGGACGATCCGATGATTTACGATATGGTCGAAGACGAAAACGGCGTTTACTGGTTCGGTACGCTTTCAAAGGGAGTTTACCGCTTCGACCCTAGAGTTTCTAATCGAAATATCAATCAAACAGAATCTAATGCAACAAAATTCGAGCCGGTAAAAGTTTCCGATATACCGACGCACAACCGCGTTACTAAATTGTGCAAAACAAGAAAGGGCGAAATTTATGCGGGAACAACCGGCGGGTTATTTCTGCTCGATACAAAGGAAAAAAAGTTTTTACCCGTCGAACTCAACGTACAAGTTTCGCCCGATAAGCAATTGAATGTTGTCGCAATCGCTGAAGATGATGACGGCAGCCTTTGGATCGGACATCAAATGGGGTTGTCGCGCCGGTTGCCAAATGGCTTTGTCATCAATTACGAAGTTCTGCCACAACTAGACGGCACTGACAGAATTCGCTGGCTAACCGTAGATACTAACAACCGCGTTTGGATATTGACCGAGTCTGAACGCAAGGTTCTTATTTTTAACCCGGAACCGGTGGGCGTCGTCAATAATGCGGACAATTCGAAAAGAAAATTGCGTTTCCGACAGGAAAATGATCACGTCTCGAATCTTCAGCAAGGCTTTGCCTATCTTTTCGCTCCGGAAGAAGTTTTGGCGGAAGGAAGTTTTCATTCGATCAATTCAACAAGCGACGGCAGAGTTTGGCTCTGCGGTTTCGGAAAAGGTCTAGTTGAGTTCGACGGGCGTGAATTTCGGCTTTACACGAAAGAAAATGGTTTGAGTGATAATACCGTCAGACTTGTGACTGAAGACAATTTCGGTAATTTATGGATCGGTTCCGATTGGGGAGCGATGAAATTCAACCGCTCTAATTTTATTACCTATCACGTCGAAGATGGACTCGATAACGAGCAAATCAGCAGCATATTACAAGATCGTAATGGCGTATTGCACGTATCAACGGCGAATTGGGCGCTCAGCCGTTATGAAGGCAAAAAATTTAAGACCGTCAAATTAAATTTGCCACGCGTGAGCAATTGGAATCTCGACCGTGTTTTGAGCGATCACGCCGGAGAATGGTGGTTTGCCACTGGCGGTGGACTTTATCGTTTCGCCGTCGTAGACGGAGTCGAAAAGCTAGTGAACGCTAAACCGGCGCAAATTTATACCACCGAACACGGACTGCCAAGTAATAAAATTCGCGTGGTTTTTGAAGATTCAAACCGCGACGTTTGGATGAGTTTTGACGATAAACCCGGACATTTAACCCGCTGGCGGCGAGAAACCGGCGAATTTCAAACTTTTACAAAGGAACACGGAATCCCGGAAAACTGTGTTCCGCAAAGCTTCCGCGAAGACGCCGCCGGTAATTTATATTCACCGTGTTTTACCGAATCAATCATCATTCGTCACGGCGAACGCTTTATTGCTTATACGCACGAAACTTTTGTCAAAGACTATTGGATCAGCGACATAATGGTTGATCGCAAAGGCAGAATTTGGGTGGCGACGCCGACTAAAGGCTTGCTCAAAATCGAAAATCTAATTTCTGGCAATCCGACGACTAAAGTTTATACGACCGACGACGGATTGAGCAGTTTGAGCGGGCAGTTTTTGACAGAGGACAATGACGGCAAAATTTATTATCTGAACGCACGCACGCTCGACGTGTTTGAACCGGAAACGGGAAAAGTTCGCCACTTTACGATTGCCGACGGCTTAAGCGGTACGGGTAACGGCGTGGCTTTCCGCGATCGTACGGGAACTCTTTGGTTCGGGGCGCATCGAGGAATCTCGCGTTTTACGCCGCAGACAGAAAAAACTCAAACTCCGCCGCCCGTCTTTATCGGTGGTCTGCGAGCGGGCGGCAAAAATATCCCGATCAGCGCGGTCGGCGAAACCGAAATTAGCGAAGTAACGCTCGATTCAGACGAACGCCAAATGCAGATTGACTTTTTCGGTCTGGCTTTAGCTACGGGAGAAAGTCTGCGTTATCAATATAAATTAGAAGGCACGGACGATGATTGGAGCCAGCCTTCAGTTGAACGCACGGCGAATTATCCGAATATTCCCGCCGGATATTATCGCTTTCTAGTTCGAGCGATTAATTCCGACGATTTAGCAAGCGAACGTCCGGCGGTCGTTTCGTTTAGGGTTTTGCGACCTGTTTGGCAACGCTGGTGGTTTTTAGCATTAATTTCGGTTTTGATAGGGTTAACGATTTACGCATTGTATCGTTACCGCATCGAGCAAATTATTAAGCTCGAACGTGTCCGCACCAGAATCGCCACCGATTTGCATGACGACATCGGCTCGTCGCTTTCCAAAATCGCTATTTTGTCGGAAGTTGTGCGGCAGAAAAACCGCATCGATGGAAAGAGCACCGCAGTAGATGGAAAAATTGAGCCGCTGGAAATCATTGCTAATACTTCGAGAGAAATGGTCGATTCGATGTCGGACATCGTTTGGGCGATCAATCCCGAACGAGATAATTTAACCGATTTGATTCAGCGAATGCGGCGATTTGCTGAAGACATTCTCGACGCGCAAGACATTGATTACAAATTTATCGTGCCCGAACATCTGCGCGAAATAGCGCTCGGAGCGGACGTGCGGCGCGACGTCTATTTAATTTTCAAAGAGTGCGTTAATAATCTGGCAAAATACGCGGAAGCAGGCGAGGCGATTATCGAAGTTAAATTAGAAAACAATTATTTGCTTGTCCAAATCGCTGACAACGGGCGCGGTTTTGAAGTAGAAAAGGTATTGAATGGCGGCTCGTCGAACGGTTTGGGCGGCAACGGCTTAAAAAATATGAAGCGCCGCGCTGGAAACTTCGGTGGCGCTATTGAAATCAAATCGGCAATCGGCGCGGGCACACGCATCGTTTTGCAAATTCCCCTTGAGAGAAAATTGTTCGTCGTCTAACCGCTCAAAGAACCCTAAATTGGTTTTTGATAATCGCTGTGTAAATTCACAGTGTAAAACTTTCGCCGAACACTTATATTGCTGGAGTGAAAAATTTTAGCCGCCAAGAAATCATCGAACAAACAAAAACAATGGAACAAACCACAGTCCGAACACAACCAATTAAAGTGGCAATTATCGAAGACGAGCGCGACATTCGCGAAGGCTTGGGAATGCTCATCGGTTATACCGACGGCTTTACTTGCGTCGGTAAATACGGCTCGATGGAAGAAGCCTTGACGAGTATTCGCCATCGCACGCCCGACGTGGTTTTGTCGGACATCGGGCTGCCGGGAATGGACGGCATCGAAGGCGTGAGAATTTTGAAGGAAAAGTATCCGGCGATGACGATTTTGATGTTGTCGGTTTACGACGACAACGAGCGCATTTTTGACGCCTTGTGCGCTGGTGCAGTCGGGTATCTTTTGAAGAAAACCCCGCCTTCAAAATTAATTGACAGTTTAAATGACGCCATCGGCGGCGGTTCGCCAATGTCGCCGGAAATCGCCCGCAAAGTCGTCGCGCTATTTCGCGACTTTCGTCCGCCCGAACGCGTTGAATACGATTTGTCGCCGCACGAGCTGCGCATATTAAAGCTTCTCGTTGAGGGGCATAGCTATAAAACAGCGGCGGCGAAATTAAACGTTACAACCAGCACCATTTCGTTTCACTTAAAAAACATTTACGAAAAGCTGCAAGTACATTCAAAGAGCGAAGCCGTCGCCAAAGCTTTGCAGCACAGATTGATTAAATAAAGTTGGATTTATCAGCGCGAAAAAAAACAAATCTCAAATAAATGACCGGCGAGTTTCTAATCTCGCCGGTTTTTCTCGGCAATTTTTACCTGTGTAAATACACGGTGATTTGTGTTTTCGATTCTCCTATTTTTGTCTCAGTGATTTTTTAATTGAGAAGGAGAAAAGAAAATGTCAAAAAATTTAATCGCCAATTTAGTTTTATTAATTTCGCTTTTATCATTCGGCGCAAACGCTTTCGCGCAAACCACGAGTTTCACTTATCAAGGCAAATTAACCGACGGCGCGACGGCTGCAAACGGAACTTATCAATTCCAATTCAAACTTTTCGACGCGGCGAGCGGCGGCAATCAAATAGGGCAAACATTGGATTTGCCGGCGACCGTGACGAACGGAATATTCGCCGTCAATCTTGATTACGGAGCGGCGAGCTTTGATGGTTCGGCACGGTTTTTAGAAATCAGCGTCAAATCAAACAACGGACAATCTTATACAACTTTAAATCCGCGTCAGTCAGTGACGTCAACGCCGTATGCAATTCGCGCTTTGAACGCCAATCAAGCTAATCAGTCAAACACGGCAAATACCGCGACCACGGCGGATAACGCGGCAAATCTCGGCGGAATCGCCGCTAATCAATACGTTTTAACGACCGACCCGCGTCTGAATCAACAGCCGGGGGGCGGCGGTAATTACATTCAGAATTCAACCGCCTTGCAATCAAACGCCAACTTCAACATTTCCGGCGAGGGCAAAGCCGACAAATTCACCGCCGCGACGCAATTCAATATCGGCGCGAACCGCGTGCTGGCGAGCTCCAACGCCAATCTTTTCGTCGGCTTCGGCACGGGAAATGGCGGCGCAAGCGGTGGGTTGAATACGTTCGTTGGCAACAACGCCGGAATGAATACGGCGAACGCGACGCGCAATTCGTTTTTCGGCGCGGGCGCGGGAATCCAAAACAGCATCGGCAACGATAATTCGTATTTCGGCGCGGCGAGCGGATTGTCGAATCAGTCCGGCGACAACAATTCGTTTTTCGGCTCGAACGCTGGAAATTTGAATGTTGCCGATAATAACTCATTCTTCGGCGCGACCGCAGGCAAAGCGAACACAACCGGCGGCAATAATTCTTTCTTTGGTTTCGAGTCCGGTTTGTCGAACAAAGACGGAGCGGAAAACTCGTTTTTCGGCGGCGCGGCGGGCAAGGCGAACACAAGCGGAATAAAAAATTCGTTTTTCGGACGCAATGCCGGTACCGCCAACAATGGTGATCATAATTCATTTTTCGGCACCGCTTCGGGACAATCGAATACGAACGGCACGGGCAACTCATTTTTCGGCGACAGCACGGGCTTGCTTAACAATACGGGCGGCAACAATTCGTTTTTCGGCAAAGGCGCGGGACTGAGCAACAATTCGGGTGGCAACAATGTATTCGTCGGCTATACGTCTGGAGTGGGCAACACGACGGGCAGCAACAACACGCTTATCGGCGCCAACACGAACGTTAATCATCAAAACAACTCGGTTTTGAATTACGCTACGGCAATCGGCGCGGGCGCCGTCGTCCACGCGAGCGATTTAATTGTACTCGGCAGAAACGGCGGTCAGGATACGCTTTGGGTTTGGGGAAATACTTACAATTTCGGCAAAATTAAATTGGGTCCTTCTGCATCCGGCGGCGGCTCACAGCACGTCTGTATCGGTACTGATTCCGAAATCGGTGGGGGCATCCTCTCGCTCTGTTCATCGAGCATTCGCTACAAAACTAACGTTGAAAATTTTACGCGCGGTCTTGACCTGATAACCAAATTGCGCCCCGTCTCCTTCGATTGGAAATCGAACAATCAGCGCGATGTCGGTTTTATCGCCGAGGAAGTCAACCAAGTCGAACCGCTGCTTAATGAATACAAAGCGAACGGAGAAATTGAAGGAGTCAAATACGCGCAAATCACGACAGCGCTCGTCAACGCCGTCAAAGAACAGCAGGAACAAATCCAGCAGCAGCAAGCGCAAATCGAAGCGCTGAAAACGCTCGTCTGCGCCGCTAATCCGGCGGCAGCAGCTTGCCAACCTGTTCGGAAATAATCAAGCGAAAAATAACGTTTCTAACCTCTACATTTTCCTCAAAAAAAGCCGGATTAATCATCCGGCTTTTTTTCTGAAAAAATTACTGAGTTTTCGCCGCAGGAAAATTACAAAAGTAACTGTGAAAACAAACAGCGAGTCTTGCTAGACAACGAACAGGAAGTCGCTGGACGGCTCGCCCGATTGAATGAAGTCTCCGTCTTTACTGGGCGAAATTAAATTTTGCAGGTTGAAAGTTACTGTGTATTTGCACGGTGAAAGCCGGTTTCTATTGCCGTATTCTTATTTGCAAGCGGGGAAACCGCTGATTAATAAAGAGGAGAAAAATAAAAAAATGAAAATCATAAATATGAAAAACCAAAAGAAATCATTCGTAACTTATTACCTAGTATTCTGCGCGTTTATTTTAACGACCGTTTCGGCGGCACAGGCGGCGACCTTTACCGTTAAAACGGAAATCGACCTGAAAGACACGAAGCCGGGCGACGGATTATGCATAACCGCTTATAAAGCCTGTACGCTAAGAGCGGCAATCGAAGAAGCGAACGCGCTGCCCGGCGACGACGATATTGTCTTCGATAGTTCTTTCCAGGCACCGAATCCGCCGAAAACGATTGTGCTTAAAAACGGTGTGCTGTGGATTAGCAGCAATTTGACCATTACCGGGACCGGGGCGCGTCAATTGATGATTGACGGAAATTATCAGGATCGTGTTTTTTCCGTCTGGCGTCACGAGGAAACGCTCGACGTTAGTATTAATTTTTTAACAATACAAAACGGGTATTCTGCTTCCGCATATGGAATTGCTTCCGCAGCCGGAATTGCGAACGACGAGAATTTGTTTATGACCGGAGTTACCGTTCGAAACAATTCTTCATTAGACGAAAACGAGCCTGAGCAGGGAGAAGCAGGCGGCGGAATCAGCAATAGAGGGTATTTGTTACTTAACCACTCAACGGTCAGCGGTAATAAAGCGGGAGCCGGCGGCGGCATTTACAACGATGGCAATCTTAATGTGAGAAACTCAACGATTAGCGGCAACAGCGCGTATTATCAAGGCGGCGGTATTCATCAAAGATATGGACACGCGCGGGTTGTTAATTCAACCATCGTTGATAATCAATCAGAGATATCAAGCGGCGGGGGAATCAAGTTTTGGTACTATGACTTTATTCTGGCAAACACAATCGTCGCCTCGAATTCCGCGCCGTCCGACAGCGACATCGCCGGAAACATCATTTCGGAAGGCAATAATTTGGTCAAAACTCGTGGCACCAGCACCGGCTACGTCGCTTCGGATTTGCCGGACGGCACAAACCCTTGGCTCGGCACTCTGAAAAATAACGGCGGTCATACGGACACGCACGCTTTGCTTTCGGGAAGTCCGGCGATTGACGCGGGAAGCAATTGCAGCTTTCTCGCGCCGGCTGGCTGCGACGGCGAATTTTATTACGACCAGCGCGGCGTTGGTTTCGCGCGCAAAGTCGGTCGCGCGGTTGACATCGGCGCTTTTGAATATCAAGGCGAAGAGCAGCAGGTTCTTGTTCGCCTCGCCGGAAGAGTCTTAAAACCGAACGGCAGCGGGTTGAATAAAGCAATCGTTACTCTGACCAGCACCGACGGTGCGCCGCAACAGACGGAAACCGACGCGCAGGGCAATTTCAACTTCTTTGAAGTGGTTCCAGGTAGATCATATATCGTTTCGGTTGAAGGCAAACGATACAGCTACGCGCCCCAATCCGTTTTCGTTACCGAAGAGCGCCAGAATCTGACTTTCGTTCCCACTGAAAACGACGCTGTCCAATAACCACACAAGCTCGATTTTCAATTGTTTGATGTTCCGACTTCCTTCGGTTTTAATCGCCGCGAAGTCGGAACATTTTCAAAACGCGTGAAATATCAACCCGAAATTTATTTTTGAATAGCAAAGAATCGGTGCAGGATTTTTAATCAGCTTGAATTTATTTAATAGAAATAAACGAGGAAAAGAAAATGAAAAACACATTCGTCATCATTTGCAACATTTTACTCGGCAGTTTGGCGCTGCTTTTAATTTCAACGTCCGTCTTTGCCGCGCCGGTTATTCGCAAGGCGTCGGGCGCGAACACATCGGATTTGGCTTTGACGATGGCGTTTTTCCGGCAGGATTTGGGCGGCACGATCAATCCGGCGGGCAATTCATACACTTCGGGCAGACGCGAAATAGACTGGGAAGATTATCAGCCAGTTCTCAGCTACGGCGACGGTCCGGCGCAGTTTCCGTATGAATACTACAACAAAATAAAGCCGCTCGGCGTCGTCTTCAACACGGCTTATGATGCGAGCAACAGCATTACGACGATGAACGTTTCGTCGCCGAGCCAGAACAATCCGGGATACGTCCAATTCAAGAGAACGGATTTGACTTACGCGCCGCTGTTCAAACCTTTTTCTGGCACGAAAATGTTTGCTTCTCTGATCAACACGCGCTTTGAGGCGACTTTCTGCATTCCCGGCACGAACATTCCGGCGACCGTCAAAGGCTTCGGCGCGGTTTTGGCGGACATTGAAGATTACGCTTATATGACCTTTTACGACGAAGCGGGAAAAATCATTCACGGCGAAGGCATCTCCGGGACGACTGTCAATGACAGCTATACGTTCGTCGGCGTTTCGTTCCCGGATGGAACTCGTATCGCACGCGTTGACATACAGCTCGGCACAACGCCGATCTACGAAAGCGCCGACGGCACAAAACCTGAATGCTCCACTCCCACCTGCAGCACAGATTACGTCGCAATGGACAACGTGATTTTCGGCGAGCCCCGCGCGATGCGGCATCATTCGTCGGATTTCGACGGCGACGGCACGACCGACTATGCCGTTTTTCGCCCGTCGAACGGCGCTTGGTATCTGATGAACAGCGGCACGAACACTTTTCAGGGCGTTCAATTCGGCGCAAACGGCGACATTCCGGCGGACGGCGATTTCGACGGCGATTCGCGTAGCGATTACGCCGTTTTTCGACCGTCTAACGGAACCTGGTATATTTTGCGGAGTCGAGACAATCAATTTCAAGCGGTTCAGTTCGGCGCGTCGGGCGATAAATCGGTAGCTGGCGATTACGACAAAGACGGCATCACCGACATCGCTGTCTGGCGCGGCGGCAACTATTACATTTTGCAAAGCTCGGACAATCAATTCAAAGCCGCGCAATTCGGACAAGCGGGCGATGTTCCAATCGGCGCCGCCGTACAATAAGCAAATGATTCGGAGGAACTTATGAAACGGACAGTTACAAAAAATTTCGATTTATTTTTTTTCGCAGTTACCGTGATTTTGATTTTAATTTTTGCGGTGTTTTCCAAAGCGCAAAGCGAACAAACTCCAGAGCCGAAAATCGTGGCAAGCGGCGGCGCGTTTACGCTGGAAAAAGCAGTCGTTGCTGGCGGCGGCGCTGCAAAGCAGGGAGTGTCACTCAATGAACACGGAACGACCGGTCAAAGCATTGCCGGAATCAAATCAAGCGGCGAACAATTTTCTATATACAGCGGTTTTTGGACGCCTGAAGAATTCGCGCCGACTGCCGCCGGCGTGACAATCGGGGGGCGCGTCAAAACGGCGGCGGGAAGAGGCATTCGGAATGTGAGAATAACCGTCACGTTTTCGAACGGCGAAACCCGCGAAACCGTTTCCGGTATATCGGGTTTTTATCAATTCACTGACGTTCCGGCGGGCGAAACCTGCATTTTCAGCGTTTCCGCTAACCGCTATGTTTTCAGCGAGCCTACGCAAGTCAGAAATATTACTGACGATATACATAATGTTGATTTTGTCGCCGACGCGATAAAGGGGCAAAAGACGGAATTGCCCTAACTGTGATTCGACTAGGAAAACACATAATTAAATAGATTCGCCGCGCGAATAAAAAAACGAAAACCGATGATTTATATAAATAAAACGTCGGTTTTCGTTTGCTCAAAAACATTTTCGCTCGGCTAAAAGTTACTGTGTAAATACACGGTGAAACCAGTTTGCCAATCTACTATATTTTCTTTTGTGAAACGCCTTCAAGCGGAAAATCAGAAAAATTCAGGAGAAAATTAAAATGAAAAACGCAATCAAAAATATATCTAATTATTTAATGAGCAAATCTGCAGCACGAAAAATCTTTGATTCGTATGCGTCCGAAACCGCCTCCGGGTGTTCGGCATTGAAAACGAAAACGTCGGCTTCATTCATCAGCGCTTTCCTGCTGGTGTTTTTATCTTTATTATTTATCAGCGGACAAGCGAAAGCTGCTTCCTTTGCAGTAAATTTGAATACAGATGCTCACGATGCCAACACGGGTAATGGCGTTTGTGACTCGGATTTAGCTACATCCGGAGCGCAATGTACGCTACGGGCGGCAATAGAAGAGACGAACGCTCTTGCCGGCGCTGACTTCATCTCATTTTCTCTCGCCTTGCCGGACACCATCAATCTGACAATCGGCGAGTTGTCAATCGTCGGAAGCGTCGGCATTGACGGACCGGGCGCACGCAGTTTGACAGTTCAACGCGCATCTGGAGCGGCAAATTTTCGCATCTTCAGCATTCAAGCCGTCAATACGAGCGTCGCTATCGAGGGTATCACCATTGCCAATGGCAATACGACAGAGGGCAGCTTCGTGGACGCAGGCGGCGCGGGCATTCGCAATCTTGCCGGAAGCAGCTCGCTCAATCTGACTGAAGTAACTGTAAGAGACAATACGGCACTTGGCGGCGGCGGCGGCATTCAAAATCAGGGAACACTGAACATCACGCGCTCAACCGTCAGCAACAATAATGGAGGTCAAGGCGGCGGCATTAATAATATCTCCAACAACAGCATAATAAGCATCAACAACTCGACCTTCAGCGGTAATAACGCGACCGGCGGGTTTGGCGGTTTAGCGGCTGGCGGCGGAATTATGAATAACGCCGCAATGACGCTCAATAATGTAACTGTCACCAATAATTTTGCAACATCGGGCGGCGGAATTAGCAGCATCGCTGCTGCTTCAACTTCCAACATTCGCAACACGATTGTTGCAGGAAACCTCAGTGGTAATAACTGCACTGATCTTCAAGGCATATTCGCTTCACAAAGCAACAATTTAATTGGCTCTTCTGTATGTGCCACTGGTTTTACCAACGGCGTCAACGGCGATAAAGTCGGGACTAACGCTGCGCTTTTAAATCCGCTGCTCGGCGCTCTGCAAAACAACGGCGGACAAACCGACACACACGCTCTTTTACCGGGAAGTCCGGCAGTCGATGCGGGTAATAACTGTGTTACTGAAATCTTTCCGGTAGGTTGCTTACTAGCTCCTCTTGCGACAGATCAGCGCGGCTCTGGCTTTCCGCGCCAAATTGATGGCAACGGTGACGGAACGGTAATCGTTGATATCGGTGCATTTGAATCGCCGGTAATGATTACGACAGCAGCGGAAGTCATAATCAGCGGACGAGTTTCGACGGCAGCGGGCAGAGGCATTCGTAACGTGCGAGTGACGATAACTTTTCCAAACGGCGAAACGCGCTCTACTCTTTCAAGCCTGTTCGGGTATTACCGTTTCAACGATATTCCGGCGGGCGAAACCTACCTTATCAGCGTTTCCGGAAAACGATACTCATTTTCCAATAACACACAAATCAGAAACATCGCCGCCGACGCGCTTGATGTTAATTTCATTGCCGATGATGTTGTTTCAAAGGAAAGTTAAAACACTTTATTTCACAGGGCTTACAACGCCTGCTCAAAGCTATGCGAATAGGTAGTTACATTCGATCGATCTAGTTCTAAATTTAAAGTGTCTGAATAAAACAGACGGATATTAAATATAATAAACAAAAAAAGGAGAAATGATTATGACTCAATGGATAACGCAGAAAGGAGTGAATATGCCGGTTCTCAGACAACCGAAGAGAATGGAATGCTGGATCACCTGTTACGAAATGATGCTCAAAGCAAACGGAATACACTTGACGCAGGACCAAATCGAAAAAAGATTGAGCGCGCGCGGTTTTGGCGACGCGGGCAAATGCCGCGCGATCGGAGTCAGCGACGATGAATTTCTGCAAATGGCGAACGCGCTCGGCGCGGGGCAAAACTCCGCTTCGTCGATTAATACTCTTTCCAGCTTAAAAATGATGCTGCAAATGTGCGGACCGCTCTGGGTCGCTTGTCAGCTGAAAGGCAGCGACCAAGAGATGTATAATCATATCATCATGGTGAGCGGCGTCGATGAAGACAAGCGCACCGTGTTTATGGTTAATTCGTGGGTCAATAACGCCAATGATTCGCCGGCGAGCGGATGGATTCCGTGGGTCGAATTCAAGCAGTCAATAAAAACCACTTTGCACGTTAAGGGCAGCGTGCAGTATCTAACGCCGATTCAGGCGATGGCGATAGCCGTAGCGCCTTAAATCGTTAACCGCGCAAAAAAGGCTGTCCGCCAAGCTAAAGTTGTTTATTGACGAATTAAGCAGCGCCCGTTTTGCAGAAAGCAAAACGGGCGCTGCTTAATTTTGTTCACAAAAAAACTAAAGCAAAATCCGTGAGATGCGTTTTGCCAAGCCTGCGAAGTTTTACGCCGTTTTCGAAAAATCTACCTTAATAACTCATCGCAAAGCTTCACATACTCGCACTGAACCCTTAACTCGCTGCATCCGTCGGGCTGAAAACGAAATTCCATTGTGTCTTGATGACATTACTACCCAAACAGGTAGTGAAAGCGGAAGAAACAATGAATTAGGATAATTGCGGTAGAAAATTCAGAAGGAAAAACCGCATATGTTTTCGACAATCAATCAAGCCGTCACAATCCCTGACGATTCGTTCTTTCAAGCGCATCGAAAATTTGTTCCGAGTATGCATTACTATTTCGTTTTCGAAGCGCAGCCGGAAGCGATTTCCGACGGATGGCGAGAAAGGTTTCATCGTTTCATCACCGGCTGCGTTCAAGCTTCCGGAGGCTCTATCATCACAATCGGCGGCGCCGTTCAAACGGTCAAACTGCGCGTCGTTCTGAATCCGACTTTTGCGCCGGACGAATTCGCACGGCGTCTGAAAATACTGTCGGCAAGCTGGGCACGCCGCAAAGCCGAATGCCGGCATTTCGCCTGGCTTGAAGATTATGAGGCAATTACGCTTGATCCGCACCAAACGAAAATTGCCGATTACCATTTAATCGGCAATTAATAAAAATGAAATCGCAGTCATCAAAACGGCATTCGTCGAAGTTCAGCGCGGGCGGCAAAACCGTTGATATTCTGCATGAGATGATTCAGGAAGAATCGAATCTAGGTGTCAGTGAGTTGGAATAAATCTCAAACACCGCGACACGATTTTGTTTTCGTATTTAATAATTACCAAAGTTTTACGAAATGCAAAAAGTCGTTCGGGGCTACGTATTTAGATAGTGCTTTAGTTTCGAGAGCCGCGTATTTTCGTTTGTGTGATCGAGAAAATCACTAATTTGAGGAAAAAGGAAAAACGAAAATGCAAAATCAATTGATCAATAAATTTCGCAATACTGGCAAATCTTTAATTTCTACGGCGGAAAAACAGGCGCGCTTGTTTTTCGTCTGCGCTGCTTTATGCGGATTGTCGGCATTCGCCGTCGCTGCTCCGGCGGATTTGGACAGGACGTTTGGAACGAACGGCGTCTCCTTTAATTCATTCGGCGGTTCTAGCCGTTTCGAAGACGTCGCCGTGCAGCCGGACGGAAAAATCCTCGCTGTCGGAGCAAATTCAGCGAACGGAAACTCGCAGTATCTTGCCGCTCGATTTAACGAGGACGGCACGCTTGACGGAACATTCGGCGACGGGAGCGGCTACATTTTATTGAGTCCGGGAGGCGCGAACAATTATATAAAAAGAGTGATGATTTTATCCGACGGCAAAATTCTTTTTATCGCGCACAACGACGCGACAAAAAACATTGACGTTTTGCGCCGCTTGCCGAACGGAGACGTCGATACCTCTCTTAACGGCACGGGCGCTTTATCGATTGCCGTCGGAAGTGGCGACGACGTCCCCGCTGACGCTCTGGTGCAGCCGGACGGCAAGATTCTGATCGCCGGGGCTTGCGTTGACGGCTCGGTTAATGGCAGTCCGCAATCTAAAATTTGCTTCGTGCGGTTGAATCCGAACGGCTCGCTTGACAACAATTTCATTTCTCAAACGGGCGCCGCCGGAAAATTCGTCGTTCAAGCGCCTGATAATATCGTTTCGCCGATGATAAAATCAATCGCTTTGCTGCCGGACGGCAAAATCGTCGCTGCCGGTAATTTCAATCTGTCTTTCTTTCAGCAAACCTTTTTTATGCGTCTCAATGCCAACGGCGTCGTTGACACCAGTTTCGGTAATCAGGGATACGCGTTTATGCCGGTAATCGTTAATCCTATCTATCGCGTAGAAAAAATTGTCGTAACGCCGCACGGGAAATTACTGGTTGCCGGAACGACCGCGTCCGACGTCATCGTTCAAAATGTTTCCGGCGATGCCAATTTTTTTGTAGCCATGTTGAACCTTGACGGCAGTTTGGACCCGAACTTCGGAGGCGTTCGCTTCGTTGATTTCCAACACCGTTTCGACACTTTACGCGATCTAGCGGTGCAGCCGGACGGAAAAATCGTCGTTGTCGGATACACGCAAAGCAACATCGACGCACCCGCTGATTTCGCGTCGGCGCGGCTTTTGCTAAACGGAAATCCCGATCCAAGTTACGGCAGCGCGGGCAAACATATTCACTCGTTAAACGGCAGTGAAGAACTTAATGCTATCGCCGTCCAACCGAACGGCAGAGTTGTCGGCGCGGGCAAAGCGACCGTTGACGGCAACTTCCAAGCTACGCTGGTTCGGTATTTAGGCCGCAGCACGGTCGGCGATTTCGATTCCGACGGACGTGCAGACATCGCGGTTTTCCGTCCGTCAAACGGCACATGGTATATTTTCCGGTCGTCAGACAATCAGTCTCAAGCCGCTCAATTCGGCATTTCTACCGATAAACCGGTCGCAGCCGATTACGATGGCGACGGCAAAACCGACATTGCCGTTTATCATTCAGGCGTTTGGTATATTTTGCAAAGCTCAAACAACGCTTTTCGCGCTTTTCAGCACGGCGTAGCCGGAGACATTCCGAAACCGATAAATTTTTACGGAAACGGGCGCGCGGATTTAGCAGTATTTAGTCTAACCGGCGTTTGGTCTGTGATGTCCAACCCGCTCGAGGTCTCGCCGAACTTGGGAACAGCCATGTATACCGAAAGGTTCGGGCAAAGCGGCGATGTTCCGGTTCCCGGATTTTATGACAATGATCCGGCAGAGGATTTCGCAGTCTTTCGTCCGTCAAACGGCACTTGGTATATTAAGCGAACGGGGACCGTTGGTTCTCAAGCGGTGCAATTTGGCTCAAACGGTGATATTCCGCAAGCGGCAGACTTCGACGGCGACGGCAGGACCGATACGGCAGTTTACCGTCCATTAAACGGCACATGGTATGTTTTGCGAAGCTCGGACAATCAGTTTCAAGCCGCGCAATTCGGTGCAAGCGGCGATGTTCCAGCCGTAAGGGATTACGACGGAGACGGACGTGCCGATTACGCTGTGTTTCGCCCGTCAAACGGCACATGGTATTTGCTGCAAACTACAAAAGGATTTGCCGCTGCAAAATTCGGTCTCGACGGCGATGTCCCGAGCAATTAACGCTTAAATAGTCTGACAAACATTTTTCAGCCCGCTCTCATCAGCGGGCTTTTTTATTCTACACTTTCAAACGAGGTCTTCTTATCTGGCTGTTTTGGTAGGTTTGATGTCAACATTATCAATTATAGCAATTTTCAGTTGCGTAAAGACGTCAGATGAGAATAAGCTGTACCGATGCAGGCTTATTCCTTAGATTTTCGTCAAAAGATCGTTTCAGCCTATGAAAATGGGGTTGAAACGATTGTCGAA